>SXGT01864154.1_pt1 | contig 13869 bp, 12 predicted proteins | sample 3176221 | NCBI WGS metagenome assembly SXGT01 (sample SAMN11356862, study PRJNA531348) | freshwater metagenome | isolation source: freshwater sample F1-120 | place: China: Fuxian Lake, Yuxi | collected 2017-12-25 | reverse complement strand
CGTGATCCGAACCGTTGGTCGACTGGGCCCGCTGCGGGTCATCGGTCTGGTGTTGTGGCAGCTTCGCTACACCTTCCTGGCGATCCTCGTCGTGGTCGCCCTGCTGATTCCGGTTCCGGACGCCGCGCAGAGCGAGTACGCGGCCGCGGTGCTCTCGGTGCTCGGTATCGGCGCGTCGATCTTCATCGCCTTCCGCAACACCACCGCCTACAACCGGTGGTGGGAGGCCCGCACGCTCTGGGGCAGCATCATCATCAATGCGCGCACCCTGCACAACGGGCTGACCTCGATCGACACCGGCTCGCCCGGGGTCGCCGCGATCCTGGACCGGATGCGCCGCCGGCAGGTCCGATACTGCTGGACGCTGACCGCCGAGTTGCGGCGGATCCCGCCGCTGCCCGGGGTGCGGGAGTTGACCCCGGAGGATCCGGCCGGCGCCGACGCGGTGGATCTGCTCAACCGGCAGGCCGCCGACATCCAGACCCTCGCCGCCGACGGCCACATCGACCCGCAGGCACGGTTGCTGCTGATGACGGCGAACACCGGGGCGGCCACCGCCCAGAGCGGCCTGGAGCGGATCCGCAACGAGCCGGTGCCGATTCACTACGACCTGTTCATCCGCGGCTTGGCCTGGTTCTTCGGGATCATGGCGTTCAGCCGGCTCGACAGCACCACCCACTACCCCGGCAGCGTGGCCATCGGGATGCTGCTGATGACCACGTTCATCGTCGCCGAGCGGCTCGGGCACTTCATCGAGGAGCCGATGAACAACAGCATCTTCGACATCTCCATGTACCGCATCTGCAGCACCATCACCGGAAATCTGCTCGGCGCCGGACACCCGCTGGCACAGCCGCGGGACAGCGACACCTCGACCGTCTGGATGTGAGCGCGCGGGTGGCGGCAGGTCGCAGCACCGGCACCCCCCGGGCGACTGGCAGAATCGAGCGATGACGTCGACCCGGCCCGCGGCGCCGGTGCAGCAGAGGGCTGACTCGACGCCCGGTCGCCGGTTGCCGCGTTCGCTGACCCCGGTCGAGATGGCGCAGGCGGCCGTGATGGGCGGCCTGAGCGCGGCACTGACCATCGTCTCGGTCGTCGTGCCCTTCGCGGGCGGGCTCTCCCTGCTGGTCGCCGTCCCGATGGGGCTGCTGGCCTACCGGTACCGGCTGCGGGTACTGCTGGCCTCGGCCTTCGCCGCCAGCACGGTGGCCTTCCTGATCGCCGGCATCAGCGGTTTCATGGTGGTGCTCAACTGTGCCTACGTCGGCGGGCTCACCGGCATCATCAAGCGCCGTGGCGGGGGCAGCCCGACAGTGGTCGCGGTGGCCGCCGTCGCCGGAGTGCTCAACGGACTGTTCGTTATCGGGGCGCTGACGGTGCTGGTTCGGCTGCGCACACTGACCTTCGAGGCGATGACGGCCAACGTCGACGGCGTGGTGACCGCGATGTCGGCATTCGAGCCCTTCCGCAAGGGGGCTCTCGACGCCCGGGCGATGTTCGGCACCGCCCTGCAGTACTGGCCGGTGCTGATCATGTTCTATTCGGTGTTGACCATCATGCTGGTCTCGGTCATCGGGTGGTGGGCGCTGTCGCGGGTGCTGCAACGGCTTTCCGGTATCCCCGACGTCCACAAGCTGGAGACCCCGCAGGAGAGCGGACCGGTGGCGCCGGTGCCGGTGCGACTGCGGGATGCCCGGTTCCGCTATCCCGGTGCCGATCACGACGCGCTGGCACCGCTGAGCCTGACGGTCGGCCCCGGTGAGCACCTGGCGGTCACCGGTGCCAACGGATCGGGCAAGACGACGCTGATGTTGCTGCTATGCGGTCGTGAGCCCACCTCGGGCAGCATCGAACGCCCGGGCGGGGTAGGTCTGGGGCAGTTGGGTGGTACCGCGGTGGTCATGCAGCATCCGGAGAGCCAGGTGCTGGGCACCCGGGTCGCCGACGACGTCGTCTGGGGCCTGCCGCCGGGCACCCGGACCGACGTCAGCGCGCTGCTCGGGGAGGTCGGCCTGGCCGGTATGGAGGAGCGCGAGACCGGCGGGCTCTCCGGCGGCGAGTTGCAGCGGCTCGCGGTGGCCTCCGCGCTGGCCCGTCGCCCGTCGCTGCTGATCGCCGACGAGGTGACGACCATGGTCGACCAGCGGGGCCGGGACGCGCTGCTCGGGGTGCTGTCCGGACTCAGCGCGCACCACCGGATGGCGCTGGTGCACATCACGCACTACAACAAAGAAGCCGAGATCGCCGACCGCACCGTCAATCTGAGCGAGTCGCTGGACAACATGGTGATGGTCGGCAGTAGCGCGCCCCCCGCGCCCACCCTCGCCCCGGCACCACGGCGCAGTGCGCCGGTGCTTCGGCTCGCCGGCGTGGGCCATGAATACGCCAGTGGGACGCCATGGGCCAAGACCGCTTTGCGGGACGTCAGCTTCACCGTCAGCGAGGGCGAAGGGTTACTGATCCACGGCGGCAACGGCTCCGGGAAGTCCACCCTGGCCTGGATCATGGCCGGGTTGACTGCCCCGACGACCGGCTCCTGCCTGGTGCGCGACCAGCCCGCCCACGAACGCGTGGGTGATGTCGCGATCGCGTTCCAGGCGGCCCGACTCCAGTTGCTGCGCAGTCGGGTCGACCTCGAAGTCGCCTCGGCCGCAGGGTTTTCCCCGCATGACACCGGCCGGGTGGCGGCGGCCTTGGCCACGGTGGGCCTGGACGCCGCCCTGGCCGGCCGCCGGGTCGACCAACTCAGCGGCGGCCAGATGCGTCGGGTGGTGATCGCCGGGCTACTGGCCCGGTGGCCGCAGGCGCTGATCCTCGACGAGCCGCTCGCCGGCCTGGACGCCGCCAGCCAGCGCGGCTTGCTGCGGCTGCTCACCGATCTCCGGGTCAACACCGGGTTGACCGTCATCGTCATCTCGCACGACTTCGCCGGCCTGGAGGAGCTGTGTCCGCGCACCCTGCATCTGGACCGCGGGGTGCTGGCGGGGGAGCCGTCATGACCGCGAGCCGGCAGCAGCGGCGGCCCGTTGTCCTGTTGCGTCCGGTTCCCGGGACGTCGGTCATCCACCGGCTGTGGGCCGGCACCAAACTCATTGCCGTATTCGTCATTTCGCTGCTGCTGGCGTTCTACCCCGGCTGGATCGCCATCGGGTTGATGGCTGCACTGGTTGCGGTCACGATCGCCCTGGCGCACATTCAGCGCGGCGCGGTCCCGTCGGTGCCCCGTTGGCTGTGGTTGCTGCTGGCGCTGGGCATGGTGACCGCGACACTCGGCGGCGGCGAACCGGTGTTGCACCTCTGGTCCGCGGACGTCGAGGTCGGCGGTCTGCTGAAGTTCCTGCGGTTCACCCTGCTGTCGATCGTGCTGCTGACGCTGGGGGCGCTGGTGTCGTGGACCACCAACGTCGCCGATGTCGCGCCGGCGATCGCCACCCTGGGCCGCCCGCTGCGCCCGCTGCGGGTCCCGGTCGATGACTGGGCCGTCGCGCTGGCGCTGTCGCTGCGCGCCTTCCCGATGCTGCTCGACGAGTTCCGGCTGCTCTACGCCGCGCGTCGGCTACGCCCCCGGGCCGTGCTGCCCGACGGCCGGATGCGTCGCCGGAGGTGGGCGATCGAATTGGTCGACCTGCTGGCAGCCGGGATCACCGTCGCCCTGCGCCGCGCCGACGAGATGGGTGATGCGATCACCGCCCGCGGTGGCACCGGGCAGATCTCGGCTGCCCCGTCGCGCCCGAAGGCCGCCGACTGGGTGGCGCTGACCCTGCTGGCTGCGGTCTGCGCGTTGGCGGTCGTGGCCGAGGTCCGGGGTTTCTGACGGTCCGCCGCCAAGCCGTGGCGCGAGCGTGCGTGTCGGCACACCGACACGCCTGTCGGGCGGGCACGTCGCGCACGCTCGGCCCTTGTGTCCGCCGGTTCACCGGGACGCCGCGGTGTTGGCGGCCTGCTGGGCGGCGGCCAGGGTCTCGGCGACCGGGTGCCGGCCCAGGAACATCTCGTCGAACAACGGTGTGATCGCCTGGAAGCCCGCCGCGAAACCGGCGCCACCCGGTGCGGCGATGCGCGGGCCGTCGAGCACCGCGAAGAACGGGGTGACGTCGACACCTCTGTCTCTCCAGTAGTCGAAGTACACCCGCTGGGCCGGCAGTACCGCCGGGACGGCCGCCCCGCGCCGGCCCAGGTATTCATTCCCCTTCCCGCCCATCCAGTCCAGCACGGCCCGGACGGCCGCGGGGTGGCGGCTGGCCGGATTGCCTGCTGCGACAATGCCGTTGGTGACGCTCACCCGACCCGCCGGACCGGTGGGAAGCATGGCCAGGCCCCATCGAAAGCGGGCCTGATCGGCGATCTGGGCCAGGTTGTAGGTGCCGGACTGCAGCACCGCCATCCGCCCGGCCAGGAACTGGTTGCGGGAGAAGTCGCCGTTGTCGTTGGTGTCCGACGCCGGCGGGGCGACGTGGTCGGTGTTGATCAGATCGACGACGTAGCCGATTCCGGCGGCGGCAGCGGGCGAGTCGAAGGTGAATCGGTCGCCCTCGCTGAACGTCCCACCGGCCGAGCCGATGTAGTTGAGGGTGATGCCCTGCAGATCGTTGGCCGCGTTGTACGCCCATTGGCGTACTCGCCGAGGGTCGAACCCCGCGGTGGTGGCGGTCCGGCCGGCGGTGTCGATGGTCAGCCGGGCCAGTAGCGGCCGGAGAGTATCGCGAGCCGGGTCGGGATCCCAACGGGCGGAACCCAGTTCGGCGGGCGACACCCCCGCGTCGGCGAGAAGTTCCGCGTTGTAATACAGCGCGATTCCGGCGTCGGTCAGTTGCGGAACGCCCCACAGCACGCCGTTCCGGGTGAACTGGCCGACCACGGTGGGCTCCCAGTCCGGCGACGGGGTGGTGATCGGCATGAGGTGTCCGTTGTCGGCGTATTCGGCGAAGTGCGAGTTGTTGATCCAGAAGATGTCATCGGCACCACCTCCGGCCACATCGGTGCGCAGGGTGTCGAAGTAGCCGGCGTAGGAGACCAGGGTGGTGCGCACCTCGATCTCGGGATGTGCCCGGCTGAACTCCGCGAATGACTCCCGGTAGGCACCCGCCACCTGCTCGTCCCACAGTCGCACCGTGACCACGGTCCTGCCGGCAGGATCACCGTCGCGCCCCAGCAGGACGACGGCGCCGGCCAGCAGCATGGCGACCGCAACGAGCGCGGCCAGTGCCATCGTGGAGAACCGCGGGCGGGCGGTCACTTCAAGCCGGTGACGACGATCGAGGCCACGATATGGCGTTGGAACACCGCGAACAGCACCACCAACGGGGCGATCGCCACGGTCGTCGCAGCCATCACCAGCGTCCACTGCGCGTTGTACTGCGACTGCAGGCCGGCGGTGGCCACCGTGAGGACCCGCCAGGTGGCGCCACTGGTGATCACCAGTGGCCACATGAAGCTGTTCCACTGGGAGACGACCGTGATCAGCGTCAGTGTTGCCAGGATCGGCCTGCTGATCGGCAGCACTACATGCACGATCACGTCCAGGGTGTTCGCGCCGTCGAGGCGTGCGGCATGGAGCAGGTCGGCGGGGATGGCGCGGAAATGTTCCCGCAGCAGGAAGATCGCATACGGCGAGCCGAACAGGAACGGCAGCACCAGCGCCCAGAAGGTGTTGCGCAGACCGAGTTCGGCCATCATCAGATACAGCGGCACCACCGTCACGGTCGCGGGAATCATCAGCGTCGCCACGTACACCCAGAACAGGGCGTCGCGTCCGGGAAACTCCAATCGGGCGAACGCGTAGGCCGCCAGCACCGAGAAGGTCAACTGCCCGATGGTGATGATCGCCGTCATCAGCGCGGTCACCAGGATCGCCCGCCCGAAACCCGCCCCGCCCAGGGCGGTGTAGTTCGCGAGGGTGGCCGGGTCGGGCAGCGCGAGCGGTGTTCCGGTGGCGAACTGCCGGGCTGAGGTGACCGACGTCAGCAGGCCCAGGCCGAACGGTGCGACGGTGAGCACCGCGGCAAGCACCAGTGCGGCGTAGATCGGGATTGCCCGCGACCGCCGGCCCTCGATGCTCACGAAACGTGACTTTATCGCGCCGCGGACAGTATGCTTTGCTGCGGGAATCAGGGGGAAGAATGAGAACACTGCTGAGCATCGCGCTGTCGGTAAGCGTGGTCGCCGCCGGAGTCGGAGCGGGTTTGCCGGCGTCTGGGCCCGCGGTGCGGGAGGCCGATGCGCAGGTGCGACTGGCGTCCACTGTCCTGACGTTCGAGGGCGGTCTGATCGGGATCCAGCCGTTCTTCTTCTTCACCCCTCGCCAGCTTCGTGGTGACCTGTGTTCCTCGCCCAACTCCTGCGATCCCGTCTACTACCCGGCGATCCCCTTCGGGCAGCCGTTCAACGACGAGGGCGCGGCCCGGCTTCAGGCTGCCGTGGACAGCCGCGCCGGTGATCCCACGCCGATCACCCTGGTTGGCCACAGCCAGGGCGGACAGGTGATCTACACGGCGTTGCGGCACTGGGCCTCCGACCCGTCGAGCGCCCCCGACCCCGCCAAAGTCTCCTGGGTCTCGATCGGCAACCCGGAGAATGTCGTCGGCGGCCGCGCCCCGAATCCGGTGCCGACCGACTCCGCGTACTCGGGGATCGAGGTGATCCGGCAGTACGACGGATGGGCCGACGTCCCCACCGACAAGACCAATCTGCTGGCCGCACTCAATGCGGCGGTGGGCAGATCGACCACACATGTGTTCGGGTACTTCGATGTCGATCTGGAGGATCCGGCCAATATCCGCTACACGCCGGATGACGCCGAGGGCAATCCCGGGAAGATCACCTATGTGTTCGTGCCCAGCCCGATGCTTCCGCTGGTGGAAATGACCGGCCTGCTGGCTCCGATGCTGAACCCGATACTGGATCCGATCCTGCGCCCGATCGTCGAGTCGGCCTACCAGCGGCCGTTCGACGTCCCGGCGCCGGTCACTCCTGCGGCGTCCTCAGTACGTGTCGTAGCTGATCCGGTTGCGGAAGTAGAGGTGCTGGATGACGGTGACACCCGCCAGGAACGCAAACAGCACAAGAGCCATCACCGCCGCCCGTCCGATCGCGGCCGCCCCGAACGCCTCGGCGTAGATCCGGTGCGCGACCAGGTCGGTGCGGCCCGCCGGTCCGCCGCCGGTGAGCGCGTACACCGTGTCAAAGACCTGCGCCGCGCTCACCACGCCGGTGACTGAGACGAAGAAGAACGTCGGGCGCAGCATTGGGCACGTGATGCGCCAGAACCGCTGCCACCCGGTGGCGCCGTCGATACGGGCGGCGTCGTGGACCTGCGGAGGGATGGCCAGGATCCCGGCCAGGAAGAACAGCGAGACGTAGCCCACATTGGTCCAGACGGTCACCGCCGACACCACCGGCAGCGCGAGGCCCGGATCGGTCAGCCACTCGATGCGCCGGCCCAGCACAGTGCCGACCACACCGTCGGTAGGCGCCAGAATCCAGCGCCACAGCACCGCCACCGCCAGCGGGGAGCAGATCCACGGGATCACGTACAGCGCCCTGAATATCGCGGTGCCGGGAAGTCCGCGCGCGAGCATTGCGCCCGCGGCAAGGCCCAGCGCCACCTGTGTCGGAACCACGATGGCGATGAAGGCAAGCGTGATCAGCAACGAGTTGCCGAAGTCCGCGTCGCTGAGTACCGAACGCCAATTATCCAGGCCCACATAGCGGATCGGGGAGAGCAGATCCCAACGGTGCAGGCTCAGCCACCCCACCACCAGCATCGGCAGCAGCAGGAAACACACCACGCCGAAAATGCTCGGCGCCAGCAGTCCGTAACCCAGCAGGGCCGAACGTAGGCGGCTCACGCGGACCTGCTGAGCGTCCGGGCGACCTGCGCGGTAGCCCGAAGGCCGTACAGCAGGGCCTTTTTGGACACCAGCCCCGAGACGGGGGCAAGGACCACATGGCGCAGTCCTACATCTCCGAAGGCCCGTAGCTTGGCCGTGACCTGCGCTGGCGTGCCCCACAGCAGGGGGCCTTCGGTCATCACGGACTCGGGGACGGTGTTTATCGCCTCCTCGACGAAGGCGCGGTCGTGGCGGTCCGGCACGAAGTTGACGATGGTGTTGAACTGATCGCCGAGCGGATGCCGCACGCCGGAGCTGTCCCACACCTCGGCGGGTGCTCCGAGGCCCAGGAGACGTATTGCTTTGTGACGTAACATCGCGCGCGCCTCGGCCTCAGAGGAACCGAATACCACGAAACGGTGCAGTGCCGGGGTGATGCCAGCGGCATCGCGGCCCGAGTCAGTGGCGGCCGATCGCACGGTGGCGAGTTTGTCGGCGTATTCCCGGGGCGAGACCACCGAGGCCGGATACCAGCCATCGCCGTATTCCCCGGTGAGACGAAGGATTCGCGGGCCTTGGCCGGCTACCCAGATCTCAGGTGTCCTGCCGGGTGCCGCCTTGAGGTCCATCGTCGCCCGGTCGAGTTGGAAGTGCCTGCCGGAGAACGAGATCGGGCCGCTTGCAGACAGGCACAGCCGAATGATCTGGAGGGCTTCCTCCAGGCGGTTCACCGGCGTCGAGAAGTCTAGTCCATACGGGTCGATATTCATCCGCTCGCCAGCTCCGATACCGAGGATTGGCGCGCGCTTGACGAGGTGGGACAGGGTCAGCATGGCCTGGGCGATCATGACGGGATGCCGGCGGACCGCCTCGGTGACTCCGACACCGAGCCGCATCCGCCCGACTTTCGGTGCGAGGTAGCCAGCCATGACCTGATATTCGAACATCTCGTGGGGGCTGGGGCGTTGCTTGGCGACCCAGGTGAAATTCTCATTCCACAGACTTTTGGGGAAGACATTCTGGAAATGGTCGATAAGCATCAATGATTCCAGTCGCATGGCCCGGGCTGCGATCACGGCGGCACGGGTGACACCCAGGGGCGGCTGAGTGCTGACCTGCAGCCCTACGGCAATGGTCGGACTCATCGGGTAACCCCGTGGTGTGAGACCGCGCTCGAAGCTGATTCGGGGATGACCACCCGACGGCCGAGACTCCCAGACCCGCGCAGTTCAGCGGACGCGGGTGGACTCGGGGACATGCCGAAAGGGTATCCAGTCCCCAGCCGCAGCTACGGTGGTTCCGTGAGCGAATCCTCCCGGCACCGCCGCGTCGACGATGACTTTCTCGCCCTGCCACTCCACCGGTTGGCCGATGCCGCCCTGTCGGCGGCCAGAGCGGGCGGGGCCAGCTACGCCGACCTTCGGGTGCACGCCATCACCACCGAGGTGGTCCAGATGCGCGACGGTGAACTGGAGTCGGCGGTGCTCGACCGCGACATCGGCCTGGCGGTGCGGGTGATCGTCGACGGCACCTGGGGCTTCGCGTCGCACGCGGGACTCACCCCGGACATCGCCGGGGAGTCGGCCCGCCACGCGGTCGGGGTCGCGGTGACACTGGCCGCACTCAACGCCGAGCGCGTCGAGTTGGCCGACGAACCGGTCCATCGCGACGCGACGTGGGTCTCGGACTACCTGATCGACCCGTTCACGGTGCCGACCGCGGACAAGGTCGCGCTGCTCGGGGAGTACTCGGGCCGACTGCTCGCATCCGATGGCATCGACCACGTCTCGGCGGCGGTCACCGCCGTCAAGGAACAGACCTTCTACGCCGACACCTTCGGCTCCTCGATCACCCAGCAGCGGGTCCGCACCATGCCGGTGCTCGAGGCCGTCTCCGTGGACGCGGCTGCCGGCAGCTTCGAGTCGATGCGCACTCTCGCCCCGCCCACCGGCCGGGGCTGGGAGGCGGTGGCCGGCGACGAGGTGTGGAGTTGGAGCACCGAGTTGGCCGAACTGCCGGTGCTGCTGGCCGAGAAGACCAAATCGCCCAGCGTCGTCGCCGGGCCCACCGACCTGGTGATCGACCCCACCAACCTATGGCTGACCATCCACGAGTCGATCGGGCACGCCACCGAGTACGACCGGGCCATCGGCTACGAAGCCGCCTATGCCGGAACGTCATTCGCCACTCCCGACAAGCTCAATCGGATGCGCTACGGCTCGCCGGTGATGAACGTCACCGCCGATCGGACCGCTGCGCACGGACTGGCCAGCATCGGCTACGACGCCGAGGGCGTCGCCGCCCAGCAGTGGGATCTGGTGCGCGATGGGGTCTTCGTCGGCTACCAACTCGACCGGGTGTTCGCCCGCAAACTCGGTGTCGCGCGCTCCAACGGATGCTCCTACGCCGACTCCGCGCACCATGTCCCGATCCAGCGGATGCCCAACGTGTCGCTGCAACCCGGCACCGACAATCTGAGCACCGTGGACCTGATCAACCGGGTCGAGGACGGTATCTACATCGTCGGGGACAAGAGTTGGTCGATTGACATGCAGCGCTACAACTTTCAGTTCACCGGGCAGCGGTTCTTCCGTATCCGAGGCGGTCGTCTCGACGGCCAGCTGCGTGACGTCGCCTACCAGGCCACCACCACCGACTTCTGGAACTCGATGGAGGCTGTCGGCGGCGCATCGACCTGGCGGCTCGGCGGGGCGTTCAACTGCGGCAAGGCCCAGCCGGGTCAGGTCGCCGCGGTCAGCCATGGCTGCCCGTCGGCGTTGTTCCGGGGGGTCAACGTCCTCAACACCCGTGAGGAGGCCGGGGCATGATCGCCGCCCAGGATCTCGTCGACCTCGTCCTGCAGGCCGCCGCGCGCTCGGGCCGCTGCGAGGAGACGATCGTCATCGTCACCGACCGCTCTGACGCCTCGCTGCGCTGGGCGGGCAACTCGATGACCACCAACGGGGTGGCGACATCCCGGTCCACCGCGGTCATCTCGATCGTCCGCCGGGGCGACGCGGCGCATGTCGGGGCGGTGCGGTCCAGCGTGGTCGATCCGGGGGCCGTCGACGACCTGGTCGCCGCCGCCGAGTACGCCGCACTGGCCGCGCCCGAGGCGCGTGACGCCGCGCCCCTGCTGGGCGGCGCCGGTTCCCCGGCTGATTGGGGCGACCCGGTGCCGGGAACCGGGGCCGGCGCCTTCGCCGAAGTGGCCCGCGGGCTGTCGGCGGGATTCGGCCGCAGCGACCTGCTCTACGGATTCGCCCACCATGTCGTGGAGACCACGTTCCTGGCCACCTCGACCGGAGTGCGTCGCCGCTTCACCCAGCCCACCGGGTCGGTAGAGATCAACGCCAAACGCGACGGCGCCAGCGCCTGGGCCGGGATCAGCACACCCTGGTTCGCCGAGGTTCCGATCGACGCCATGCTCGCCGAACTGGCCATGCGGCTGGACTGGTCACGGCGGACCGTGGAACTGCCGGCCGGACGCTACGAAACCCTGATGCCACCCTCGACCGTCGCCGACATGATGATCTATCTGGGCTGGTCGATGGAGGGGCGCGGTGCGCAGGAAGGCCGTACCGCGCTGTCGGCCCCCGGCGGCGGAACCCGGGTGGGGGAGCGGCTCAGTGATCTGTCGCTGACGATGTACTCCGACCCGTTCGCGAGCGGGCTGGAGTGCTCCCCGTTCGTCCACACCGCCACCGGTTCGGAGCGGATCTCGTTGTTCGACAACGGTATCGGCATCGATCGGGTCGACTGGATCCGCGATGGCGCGATCCACGCACTGGCCTATCCCCGTGCAGCGGCTGCCGAGTTCGGTACCGAGGTCGCGGTGCCGGCCGACAATCTGCTGATGACCGGCGGCACGGCGGATCTGGCGGACATGGTCGCGGCCACCGAACGTGGGCTACTGCTGACCACGCTGTGGTACATCCGAACCGTCGACCCCACCACCCTGCTGCTGACCGGGCTCACCCGCGACGGGGTCTATCTGGTCGAGGACGGCGAGATCACCGCGGCGGTCAACAACTTCCGGTTCAACGAGAGCCCGTTGGACCTGCTGCGGCGGGCCACCGAGGCGGGTGTGCCGGAGGTGACGCTGCCGCGGGAGTGGAGCGACTGGGCCACCCGCGCGGTCATGCCGACCCTGCGGATTCCTGATTTCCACATGTCGTCGGTGAGCCAGGCGCAGTAGAACTGATTGCATGGCATCAGCCTTTATGATGCTATGCTGTCAAGCATGCGCACCACCGTGACCTTGGACGATGACACCCTGGCGGTGATTCACCGCCGGATGCGCGATGATGGAGTCTCCTTCAAGGCCGCTCTGAACGACGCGATCCGCGACGGCGCCCAGGGACGTCCGGAACCCGCGCCATTCACCACCCGGACGGCTGATCTCGGCGTTCCGTCTGTCAATCTCGACCGAGCCTTGCAGATCGCGGCAGAACTGGAAGACGAGGAACTGGTTCGCCGGCAGCGCCGCGGCGCATGAAGATCGTCGATGCCAATGTGCTTCTCTATGCGGTCAATTCGGCTAGTGACCATCACGATGGTAGTCGGCGATGGCTCGATGCGGCACTGTCGGGCGGCGACACCGTAGGGCTGGACTGGGTGCCGTTGCTCGCTTTCATCCGTTTGACGACAAAGGTCGGCCTCTTCCCCTCGCCACTGGACCCCTCTGCGGCGATCGCGCAGGTGACAGATTGGATCAGCGCGCCGGGATCGGTGCTCATCGGGCCGACGCCGCGCCACATCGATGTGCTCGGCGGGTTGCTGGCGCGTGTCGGTACCGGCGGCAACCTCGTCAGTGATGGGCATCTGGCGGCCCTGGCGATCGAGCATCGCGGGACCGTCGTCAGCTACGACAGTGACTTCGGCAGGTTCGAGGGAGTCACGTGGGCGACGCCGGACACCCTTCTCGTCTGAGGTTGGCCCATCGCGGCCTGGGGCGCGCGATAATCGCAGATGTGCCCACCGACGATCTCGACACCTGCCTGACCCGACTGGTCGAGCAGTCACCACCCGGCTGGCAGCGGCGGATGGCACTGATCCGTGGCGCGTGCGCTGACGCATTGTCGCTGCCGGCTCTGCCTGCGGAATCGACTGCTGCCCAACCGGACTCGGATCAAGAGTGGGCGGTGGTGGATTTCGCCGAGCAGTTCAGCGTCGATGTGTCCGAGATCAGCGATGACCGGCGTGCACGTTTGGGTGGCGCGTTGGGCACAGCGACCTTCCCGGCGGTGGTGCAGATGTTCATCGCCGACTTCCTGCCCCGGGTTCGTGCCGGATACGACGCGCTCGGACTGCCGGTGGACTGGCTTCCGGAACGCCCGCAATGGGACAGTTCCGTCGATGCGTCGGACAACGTGTTCAACGACTTTCTGCCCGCAGTGGCCCGGCTTCGGGACCTCGACCCGGTCACCACCGAGGTGGTGCGGCTGCGCGGTGCCGGTGCGCACCACTGCCGGTTGTGTAGGTCGCTGCGCGAGGGGGCCGCACTGGATGCCGGCGGGTCAGAGACGCTGTACCGCGATATCGAGCGCTTCGATGACTCCGATCTGCTCACCGACGCCCACAAGGCTGCGTTGCGTTACACCGACGCGCTGATCTGGACTCCGGCCCGCATCCCGCCGGACGTCGGCGCGGGCGTACGTGAGCACTTCAGCGTCGGGCAGGCCCGGGAACTGACTCTGGATGTGATGCGCAACGCCGCCAACAAGATCGCGGTGGCCCTGAACGCGGAGGCGCCGCGGGTGCAGCGCGGCACCGAGCGGTACGTGATCGGTGCGGACGGCCAACCGGTGTACGGCTGAGCATCATGGCGATCGGCAAGCTCTCGGAGGTGGTGATCGACTGTCTCGACTGCGACCGTCTGGCCGAGTTCTGGTCGAAGGTCCTCGGCGGCATCCCGGAGCGTGAGTCCGACGAGTGGGTTGCACTGCGGACGCCCGACGGCGCCACGACGGTGTCCTTCCAGCGTGTTCCGGAATCCAAGTCCGGCAAGAACCGGGTCCATCTCGACATCGCGGTG
>SXGT01272299.1_pt1 | contig 13870 bp, 11 predicted proteins | sample 3176221 | NCBI WGS metagenome assembly SXGT01 (sample SAMN11356862, study PRJNA531348) | freshwater metagenome | isolation source: freshwater sample F1-120 | place: China: Fuxian Lake, Yuxi | collected 2017-12-25 | reverse complement strand
GCCGCTGTCGAGCAGCTGGCGGATGGTAACGACGGCCATGGCCGTACTCCTTCTATTCTCAGTTGTTCGCCCTGCGCTCGGTCGAGGAGGGCCCTGGCACCCTGGCGCTGCCCCCGCCCGCACGAGTGAGGCCCTGACGGGCTTCGTACGGGACTGGTGGAGGTGTGCGCCGCGATTGGGCACGCGAAGTCAGCCGCGAAGCACGCGACTGCGGTCACGAGCATACCACCGCCCCTCCCCCGTTTCGCGGCCGGCCCCGGTCTCCCCTGCTGGCGGCTCCGTTCGACCGTGGATGCTGCACCGGGGCCAGGCTTCGGTGCATGCCTGCACCCCCACTCGCGCTCGCCTCGCTCGTGGCCGGCGCGCTGCTCGCGGCGGGCATCCCGCCCTCGAGCGCGCTGGTGTTCACGGCCGCCGCGCCGCCGCAGGCTGCCACGGCGCCCGACTGGGTCTGGCCCGTCGACGGGCCGCGCACGATCGTGCGGCCCTTTCTCGCGCCGGCGACCGCCTACAGCGCGGGCCATCGCGGCGTCGACCTGGCAGCACTCGATGACGACGTGGCGGTGTTCGCCGCGACCTCGGGCACAGTGCACTTCGCGGGCACCGTCGTCGATCGCGGAGTCGTGACCGTGCGGCAGCAACAGTTGCTCATCACGGTCGAGCCGGTGACGCCGCTCGTCGAGGAAGGAGCTGCGGTGAGTGCGGGCGACATCATCGCCCTGCTCGACTCCGGGCACTGCGCGCGGCCGTGCGTGCATCTCGGCGTGCGGCTCGCGGGCGAGTACGTGTCGCCGCTGCTGTGGCTCGGCGGATTGCAGCGTGCAGTGCTGCTGCCGATGCACCTGACGGGCGTGAGCGAGTCAGGCTCGAGGGTGGGCGGTGCGGTAGACCGCGGCGAGGCGCTCGGAGCTCACGTGCGTGTACATCTGGGTAGTGCCGAGGCTGGCGTGGCCGAGAATCTCTTGCACCGCGCGCAAGTCGGCCCCGCCGTCGAGCAAGTGAGTGGCCGCGCTGTGCCGGAACGTGTGCGGGCCGGCGGGGCCGCTGCCGGGCAGGTCGATGAGCAAGCCCGCGACGAGCGCGTAGACGGCACGGGTCGAGATCCGCCGGCCTCGCGCGCCGACGAACAGCCCGGCGTGGTCGCGCTGGTCGTCAGTGCCGGCTGCCGCGAGCAGTGCAGGTCGGCCGCGGTCGAGGTAGGCGCGCAGCGCCCGTTGGGCCGGGAGACCGAAGGGCACGATGCGCTCTTTTGCGCCTTTGCCGAGCACGCGCACGACCCGGCGTGCGTCATCGACGTCGCCGAGGTCGAGCCCCACGAGTTCGCTCACACGGAGGGCGCTCGCGTAGAGCAGCTCGACCATTGCGCGGTCGCGCAGCGCCACAGCGTCATCGCCTGCGCTGCGAGCTTCGAGGCCGTCGAGGAGATCATCGACTTGGTTGCGGGTGAGCACGCGCGGCAAGCGCCGTTCGCCGCGCGGTGCGCGCAACCGCACGCCGGCGTCGGCGACGGTGACTCCCGTGCGTGCGAGCCACGCGGTGAACCCGCGCACGCTCGATGTGCGCCGGGCAAGCGTGGAGGGAGCGAGGTTGGCAGCGTTCTGCTGCCAGACCCAGTCGCGCAGCAGTTCGAGGTCCCACGCTGCAGGGTCGTCGGCCACACCCTGCTGCTCGCAGAAGTCAGCGAGCGTCGCGAGGTCGCCGGCGTAGGCACGGAGGGTGTGGGGGCTCACGCCTCGTTCGAGCTCGAGCGCACGAAGGTGTCGCGAGATGGCCTCTCGCATCGCCGTCGGTCGGTCGTGCATGACTCCAGCATGCGCCTGCATGACGACGACCGGCGCGCCGACAGGCCGTGAGGCCCGCGGCGCGCCGGTCGAAGCGCTGCAGCGTTACGAGGTGGTCTGCAACTCAGGCATGCGCTGCGCCTGGCCGTCGGCACCTCGCTGCGCCGCCTCGGCGTCGGTGAGCTCGGGACGACGCGGCCACCAGAAGCGGTCTTTCGCGAGGAAGGTGATCGCGGGCACGATGACCGTTCGCACGAGCAAGGTGTCGATCAGCACACCGACGCAGACGATGATGCCGATCTGCGTGAGGGTGATGAGCGGCAGCACTCCGAGCACCGCGAACACCGCCGCGAGCACGATGCCCGCGCTCGTGATGACGCCGCCCGTCGCGGCCAGCGCTCGCACCATGCCCTCTGTGGTGCCGAGGGCTGGCACCTCCTCTTTCGCCCTCGTGACGAGGAAGATCGAGTAGTCGACGCCGAGAGCGACCAAGAACAGGAAGCTGAACAGCAGCACGTTCGTGTCGACGCCCGGGAAACCGAAGACCGTTGCGAACAGGATCGACCCGATGCCCACGGCACTGAAATAACTCGCGACCACTGCAACGAGCAGCAGCAGCGGCGCTAGCAGTGCGCGCAGCAGCACGATGAGCACGGCGAGCACGAGCACGAGGATGAGCGGGATCACAAGGTTCTGGTCGCGTTGCTGCGCGTCACGCTGATCGAGGGCCTCAGCATCCATGCCACCGACGAGCGCCGAGCCGTCGCCGATGTCGTCGAGCGCGAGGCGAAGAGTGGCGATGATGTCGAACGCTTCTTGGCTTTCGGGATCAGCATCGAGCACCACGTCGAGCTGCGCGATCTCATCGTCAGCCGCGCCCGCAGTGGCTGAGACGACGCCGTCGACGTCGACCACCTCGGCGAGCACGAGCTCTGCCTCGTCGGCGGGAACGATGACGACAGCCGGTGACGTGCTGCCCGCGGCGAAGGCTTCGGCGAGTCGCTCTTGACCGATGACCGCTTCGGGCTTGGTGATGAACCGGTCGTTCTGCGAGAGCCCCACGTTGAGCGTGGTGAGTCCGGCGGCCATCGCTCCGAGCACGGCAAAGCCGGCGATCGCGACGATGAGCGGTCGGCGACTCACTCGACGACCCAGCTTGCCCCAGGGGCTGCGGGCGATCGCGTCGGGCGAACCGTACCGCGGCACGATCGGCCAGAAGATCCAGCGGCCGAAGACGACGAGTGCCGACGGCAGCACGAGCAGTGCGAAGGCCATCGCCACGACGATGCCGACAGCACCCGCGAGGCCCAGCGCTCGGTTGCCGGTGAGTTCACCGAAGAGCAGAGTGGCGAGTGCGAGCGCAACGGTCGTGCCGCTCGCGATGATGGCGGGGCCTGCGCCGCGCAGCGCGATTGCCATGGCTTCGCGGCGGTCTTGATGCAGCCGCAGCTCGTCGCGATAGCGCGACATCAGGAGGAGGGCATAGTTCGTTCCTGCACCGAAGACGAGCACCGAGAGGATGCCCGTGACCGAGCCGTCGAGCGTGATCCCTGCGGCATCGGCGACGAGTCGAGCCGCCACCCCGGCGGTGAAGTCGGCGATGCCGACGACGGCAAGCGGCACGATCCAGAGAATGGGGCTGCGGTAGGTGATGATGAGCAGCAGCGCGACGACAAGCGCCGTGACGCCGAGCAAGACGAAGTTTGCCCCCTCGAACACCGCGGCGATGTCGACTTCGAAGCCCTCCGCGCCCGTGAGCCAGACCTGCACACCGCTCGGCAAGCCGTCGGCGGCAATCGTGCGAATCTCATCGGCGCGCTCGGCCTGACCCGAGACGCTGCTCTCTTTCTCGAGGGGCACGGCGACGATCGCCGTCGTGCCGTCATCGGAGACCGTCGGCGGCGGCACGAATCCCTCGAGCGCGAGATCACTGAGCTCGACGGTGCGCTCGGTGATCGCCGCCAGGTCGTCCTCGCTGAGCTCACCGCTGTCGCGCGCGAAGACGAGCAGGGCGCTTGTCGAGTTGTCGTCGACGATGAGTTGGTCTTGCAGTGCGGCGGCCTGCACCGACTCTGCGGAATCTGGCAGACCGACGGCAGGCGCAGAGTCAGCGCTCTCGTAGCCAGCAGCCACGATGAGACCGGCTGCCGCGGCGAGGCCGGCGAGCAGCACGATCCACGATGTCTTTGCTCCGGTGATGAAACGGGTCAGGGCTGCCATGAGGCTCCTCGGCTGTGGGCGATGGGGTACGGGGCGATGGGGGTAAGGGGCGATGCGGGGCGAAGGTGATGACTGCAGTGAAGGTGTGAGTTCGACGAGAACGATGTATCTCGATCATCGTAATACTCGACCATCGAAGAACATAGCGGTAGAGTGAGGGGGTGGCAGAACCAGATCAGCAGACTCCCAGTTTCGGCGACTCGCACGTCGCGACGCTGTTGCTGCGCGAGATTCTGGACGTCACAGAAGACTTCGAGCGGTCCCTCGGCGATGAGCTCTCTGTGAACGCCACCGATCTCACGGCGATGCAGCACCTCATCGTCGCCGGTTCACTGAGCCCGACGGGGCTCGCCGAGCGTTTGCAGCTCTCTTCGGCCGCCGTGACCTCCGTGATCGACCGTCTCGAAGGTCTTGGTCACGTGCAACGCATGCCGAATCCCGATGATCGCCGAGGCACGATCGTCGTGCCGACACCGGCGTCGGTCGGCAGGGCGATGAGTCGTATCGTGCCGATGATCACCGAGATCGATCACGCGATTCGCGACTTCGACGAGCACGAACAGGTGGTCATCACGCGCTATCTGACCCGCGTAGTGGAGGCGTACCGCGCTCACGCCGCACCGCTCGACCAGCCGAGCTCGCGCGCGAGACCGTGGGCTGACGCCGCGAACGACTGACGATCAGGCGCCGCTCGCCGCCGCCTCATTGAGGTTGAAGGTCGAAGCCTTGCTCGAAAGCTGTTCGAGCCGCTGGTGCGGTGTCAACGCTTCGATCATCGGTCGGTACTGCGTCGAGAACCCGGTCACTTCAGGAAACGCAGCGGCGGGGATCGTTGAGGTGACGACCTGGTTGTCGTAGAGGTGCACGACGTCGAACGACTGCCCGCCGTCGACTCCGCTCAGCAACCGGCCTGCCTCAGCGCCGAGGTCGAGCGTGTAGCAGGTGGCTGCGGCCACGGAGACGGGGATGCCGGCGAAGGTGCTGTGCGTGGAGTAGTGCAGGTGTCCGCCGAGGATGATGCGCACGTCTGTGCCTTCGAGCACGGCGGCGAGCGCCGGCTGGTCGTGCAGTTCGAGCACGGCCATGACTTCGAGCGGCGTCGGTACGGGCGGGTGATGCACGGCGAGCACGCTGCCATGCGGGGCAGGCTCGGCGAGCACGCCGGCGAGCCATTCGAGCTGCTCGCCGCTGATCTCGCCGTGGTGATAGCCGGGCACGGTGGTGTCGAGCGAGATGATGCGCACGCCGTCGACCATGTGCACGCGGTCTTGCGGCGCGTCGCTCGGCTGCTCGTCGAACAGCAGTGACGAGTATTGAGCGCGCTCATCGTGGTTGCCCATGACCCAGACGAGTTCGGCACCGAGCCGGTCAACGCTCGGCTCGATGATGGCGCGCAGCCGTCGGTAGGCGTCGGGCTCGCCGAGGTCGGCGAGGTCTCCCGTGAATACGACGGCGTTCGGGCGAATCGGTCCGGCCTCGAGCCGGGCCATGAGTTCGGCGAGCCGCTGCTCGACGGGCACGGCTCCGTACAGCGGCCGACCTTCGGCGAGGAGGTGCGTGTCGGAGATGTGCACAATCACGTGCCTTGCGGGCGGATACTGGCCGAGCTGCGTCATGCCGCCAGGCTACCCGCGCAGGGTGAAAGCCGCTCGCCTCAATGGCGCTCTGGGTCACGACTCTCGGGTGTTCGGCGCGGACCGGGGATGCTGCGCCAGAGCCCGTCGTCGCCGAACGACACCCGCTCATCGAGGGCGAGCACCCCGAGCGTCGCCGTCACGCGCTCCGGGCTCTCGCCGACCGCGCGAGCTACCTCTTCGACACTCTGGCCGCGCCGAGGTCGTAGAGCGTCGAGTACGCGGGTGTCGAGTTGGCTCGGAGTCCTGTCGTCGGTGACCTCGAGCGCTGAGTTCGGCGTGGACTGCTCGACGGTGGTCGCCATCTGATCGAACGGTGACAATGCGAGCACCTGGTCACTCTCAAAGGCGAGCTGCATGACATCGATGACACTCGTGACGCACTGGGCGTTCTCGTCGCGGAGTAGCCGGTGACACCCGGCGCTCGCAGCACTCGTGATCGGACCGGGCACGACACCGAGCGGCCGCCCGATCGTCTGCGCGTGATGCGCGGTGTTGAGCGCTCCGGATCGGAATCCCGCCTCGACCACGATCGTCGCGTGCGAGAGTGCCGCGATCACGCGGTTGCGCTGCAAGAACCTCCACTTCGTCGGAGAAGTGCCGCACGGCGTCTCGGAAACGAGCACTCCATGCTCGGCGATGCGACGCAGCAGCGCCTCGTGGCCGGACGGGTACAGGCGATCGATACCGCCCGCGAGCACTGCGACCGTGACGCCTCCACTGGCCAGAGCGGCGCGATGCGCCATGCCGTCGATGCCATAGGCGCCGCCCGAGACCACCGCCGCGTCTCGGGCGACGAGTCCCGCGGCGAACTCCATGGCCACGTGCTCCCCGTACCCTGTCGCGGCCCGCGCTCCGACCATGGCGATGGAGGGTCGCCGCAAGAGTGATGTGTCTCCGCACGCCCACAGCAGCACCGGCGCGCTCGGCCCCAGATCGTCGAGCATGGTCGGCCACGAGGCATCGCCCGGTACAAGCATGCGCGCACCGACCTGCCCCGCTCGATCGAGGCTGCGCAAGACGTCGCCCAAACGCACGCGGGTCGACCAGCGGCGATGTGCTCGACCTTCACTTCCCTCCTCAATACCTCCGTCTGCCGCCTCGAACAGGCGGGTTGGAGTGGCTCCCTCGATCATCAGCCTGGCGGCCTCCACCACACCGACCGCGCCGATGAGCGCGCCGGCCTCCTGATCGCCGGGCTCCACGAGCACTCCCCAGAGAGCGCGAGCGAACAGCTCATCGCGATCTGCCTTCGACCCGGGTACATCACCCCGAGCCGCAGTGAGCGCAGCCGTGATGCGCTGTTCTTCGATGCCCCAGTGCGTCATGTCAGATTCCTTTTCTCAAGAACAGGGCCCTGCCGATGTGGTCGAGGCCGGGTCGATCGACCGCGTCGAGGTCGGCGAGCGTCCACGCCACGCGCAATACGCGGTCATAGCCGCGCATCGTCAAGGCGCCGCGCTCGAGGGCACGGTCGAGTGGGGCTCGAACGGTGCCCGCCAATCGCCACGGGCTCGACCGCAGCAGGCTTCCGGGTACGTGAGCGTTGAGTTTCCACCCGAGCTCGCGCCACCGCTCTGCCGTGCGTGCCCGAGCAGCGTCGACTCGCGAGCGAGCGGCCGCGGTCGTCAGTGCACCAGCAGCACCTGCGGTGAGTTGCGCCGTGCCGACGCGGCGAACCGTGAGGTGCAAGTCGATGCGGTCGAGCAGAGGGCCGGAAAGCCGACCAAGGTAGCGACGCCGCATGATCGGCGTGCACGTGCACTCATCATCGGGTGACGACGCCTGGCCGCACGGGCACGGGTTCGCGGCGAGCACGAGTTGAAAGCGGGCCGGAAACCGAGCAACGGCGCGGGCACGATGAATCGTGATCTCACCAGTCTCGAGCGGCTGCCGCAACGCGTCGAGCACCGAGCTCGAAAACTCTGGCGCCTCATCGAGAAAGAGCACTCCGTGGGCGGCACGTGAGATCGCACCAGGACGGACGAGCCCGCTGCCTCCACCCACGAGCGACGCCATCGTGGCGCTGTGGTGCGGCGCCTCGAACGGCGGTCGCGTGATGAGCGTCGAACCCAGACCCAGACCCGCGAGCGAACGCACCGACGAGGCCTCGACAGCTGCTTCACTCTCGAGATCGGGCAGGAGGCCAGGCAGTCGGGAAGCGAGCATGGTCTTGCCGGCACCGGGCGGACCCAGCATGAGCATGTGGTGCCCGCCCGCTGCGGCGACCTGCAACGCCTCGACCGCCTCGGGATGCCCGACGATCTCGGAGAGATCGCCGCGGTCGGTGTCGTCGAGAGCCGGCGCCGGGGCGGGAAGCGGTTCGACCGGCACTGGCTCTAGTGCGGCCCCGTGCGTGATGAGCACATCGCGCAGTGACGCGGCGGCAATGACGGTGATGCCAGGAACGAGTCGAGCTTCGGCCGCGCTGCCACTGGGCACGACCACGCGCGCTGCTCCCCCGCGCCGGGCGGCCAGCACCGCAGGTAGCACCCCGGCGACCGGACGCAATCGGCCGTCGAGCGAGAGCTCGCCGAGGTGGGCGACGTCGGCGATCACCGCCGGGTCGACCACCCCGCTCGTGGCGAGAGCGGCGACGGCGATGCCGAGGTCGAAGCCAGAGCCGTGCTTCGGCAACGACGCCGGAGACAGGTTCACCGTGACCTTGCGCGACGGCAGGGCGCACCCCGAATTGACGGCCGCAGATCTCACGCGGTCTTTCGCCTCGCCGAGCGCGGCGTCGGGCAGCCCGATGATCGTGAAGGCTGGCAGACCATCGGCGAGGTCGGCCTCGATCTCGACGATCGAGCCGTCGACACCGTGCAAGGCCACCGCGAGCGTGCGAGCGACGGGCATCAGGCGACCTGCCGCACGTGCTCGATGCTCGCCGCGCTGGGGCTATCGAGACGGTCGAGGATGACGCCGATGACGTCGATGCGCAGCTGACGCGCTCGCGGCTCGCCTGCCGCCTCGCGTGCGGCGCACCACGCCCCGGCGAGGCGGCGAAGGCGAGCGAGCTTGATGGCGGTGACGGACTCCAGTGGATGCCCGAACCCCACGCCCGACCGCGTCTTCACTTCGACAACCACGGTTGCGTCGCGGTCGACCGCGACGATGTCGATCTCGCCGATCGAGCAGCGCCAGTTGCGCGCGATGATGCTCCAGCCGAGGCCGATGAGATGGTCGACCGCGAGCTGTTCGCCCGCGCGCCCGAGGTCGTCTTTGCGTGCCATGCGGGCGAGCTTGCCGGGCCGACGCGCGACCTCGAGCGAGCATCCCGCAATCAGAGGATGTCAGGCGCGCGCACCGCTGCCGGGAGGAGCGGTGCGCGCGAGAACAGCCTTACCGCAGCGAGTCGACGCGTTCGTCGTCGGCGACGCGGCGCGATTCGCGCCGCTCGAGCCACTGCAGCACTCCCCAGAGGGCGAAAGCCACGGCCGCGAAGATCACCATCACGAGCACCCAGAAGCCCACCTGGGCCGGCGTGCCCGAGATGTCGACGGTCGGCAGCACGACAAGGCTGAAGAGCAGCGTCACGCCGACGAAGACCCCTGCCCATGCCGCCTTCGACCAGCGGAACAGGTCGTGGCCGAGAAGGAAGCCCAGCGGCAGGAGGCCCGCCGCTGCAGCCGTGAGGCCCTCAGCGGTCGTGGCGACGAGCGCGTCGAGCACGAGCAGTTCGGTGAAACCCGTCGGTTCGCTACCCCACAGCGCGGTGAGGCCGGAATAGCCGACCCAGGCGAGCAGCGCGAGGCCGACGACCACGCCGGTCTGTGTCAGAGCAGCACGCGCACGATCGATGCCCGTCCAGCGCGCAGCAGCCTCGACTCCAATGACCAGACCGAGCAAGAAGCCCGGCGAGAAGTCGACGATGCGCGCCAGCACGACACCGAGCACCGCGAAGATGAGCGCGACTGGCATGAGCCCGGTCGCCGACTCGAGACCCCACACGCGGCGCAACACGCTGCGCGTCAGTGACACGGCTACCCAGCTCACGAGGAAGAGGCCGAGCGCGAGCGACAGCGTCATGCGCATCGACACCGGGTCGAAACCGTACTGCGGATCGACGAAGCCGAAGATCACGCTCGAGATGAGCACGAGAATGAGCGCGGGAATCGCCGTCGTGCGCGTCGCGGAGGCGACTGCCTGGGTCACGCGGTCGGTCACGTCGGCGATGCGAGCAAAGCCACGACCGAATCGGCCGGTGTTCGAGGCGAGCGAGCTGTTGAGCAGTTCGGCCGGGAACGCGACGAGCACGAGCAGCGCGAGCGCGATACCGCCTGACAGCAGCACCGCGGTGCCGTTCGCGAAGGCTTCGAGCATGGTCGGCAGCGTCGAGGTGATCGCACTTGGCGCCCCGGGGTCGCTTCGCGAGCCCGCGATGCCGCCGGATGCCCCCTCCGGGCTCTCCTCGTCGACAGCCTCTTCCTCCGTGACCTCGCCGTCGACCGGCGCGGGTGCGGCGGCGGGTTCGACGATGACGGGCACCGACACCACCGAAGGCTCGCCATCGAGCGTCGTGAGCGTGGCGACGAGACTGTGGTCGCCGGGCTCCATGTCGAGCGGAATCGTCACGGGCAACGTGAATGCGCCGGCGTCGTCGACGATGGCCGAGCCGAGAGCCCGCGGCGTCGACTGGATCTCGACGTCGACGGTGGCGCCCACCGGGAGTCCGGTGCCGTTGAGCTCGAACGAGAGTCCCGGGGTCAGCGGACCGAGTGGCACACCACCCAGCTGCCACTCCAGAGGGGTCCGCGGCACGGCCGCGGGCGCGGGCGCAGCAGGCGGGGCCGCTACCGTCACCGAGATGGGGGCGGTGCGGGCGGAGAGGCCCTGGAACGAACGGATGCTCGGAACGCCGGCCGGGGTCGACTCGAGTCGCGCGGCGGCGGACGCCGAACCACCTTCGAAACCGCCACCTTCGCCTTCGCCGAATCCAGGCTCGGCGACAAAACCGACCGACCGCTGCACGGCGCGGAACGACGACGTGCCGGGCTCGACCTCGGCGGTGCACGACCACCTGCCATTCGATGCCACCGTGGCGGAGCATCCGCCGTCGCCGGCCGTCGTGCGCACCTCGACACGGAAGCCAGCAGTGCCCTGGCCGCTGAAGCGCACGGTCTGGTCAGTGACCGTCGCGCTGAGACCGGTCGGGCTCGACGGAATGAGGATGTAGTCGTCTTGCCACGGAGCGCTGTAGCCCGCAAGGTACTGAGTCGAGTAGACGTTCCAAATGCCGGGCTCGAGTCCCGTCCACGTGCACGATGCTGTCGGGCTGAAGACGGTGCCTTCACCGAGATCAGGCGGACACTGGTCGACCGGCTCGTTGTATTGGTACGGCTCGCCTTCGATGACCTCAACTTGGTAGAGCTCGCCGAAGACGTAGCCGTCGGACTCTCCGATGAGCTGGGCTGTGAATCCGGCGGGGACGACGCTGATCTGCTGGGTGATGCTCTCACCGATGATGGTGCCGCCGATCTCATCGAACGAATCACCACCTTCGCCGATGGGCCGCGCGTCGGCCGCAAAGACGACGGGCCCGTAGGCCGGCACGGGTGAGCCTGTGCACGACCAGAGACCGGAAGTGTCGACGATCGCTGTGCAGTAGTCGACGACGGTGTCAGGCCCGCCCTCGCCGACGCCGTAGCCGACGGTGACGCGCACCTCGCCGAGGTGGGGACCGATGCCAGAGATCGTCGGCGTACGAGTGACCCACTCATGGCTGAAGGCATCGGGGGTTCCCGGAGCGATGTCGATGTCGACGGCCTGCGTCGAACCGACTCGAACCGTCACGGCGTTGCTGTCGGGGCCCCAGTCACCTTCCAGGGGCTCCGCCGCGTCGGAGTGCTGCGCCACGACCGAGTAGACGCCGGGAGGCGGCGTCGTCGAGGTGCACGAGAAGACGGTGTCGCCGGGTGCGAGATAGGTGTAGCACTCGTGGAATACCGTGCCGGCGAGGCGCCAGAGCACGCGGACCGTGTCGTAGCCGGCTTCCGCCGGCAAGGTGCCGCTGATGGTCGTTGTTGCCTCGGTCGTATCGAGCGACTCGACCGGGAAAGTGATCGTCGGCGTTTGTGGTGCGGCGTGAGCCGGCGCGATCGCGACGGCGAGTCCGCCCACTGCTAGAGCCGCAGTGGCGGCGACGGCGAACGCGCGACGACGGGCGCGACGGGGGAACGAACGGCGACGATCTGACACGGCGACCTCGGTTTGGGGTGGGCGTCATCGGGTTGACGCACTGACCCGACAATAACCCGAGATCGTGTCGAACGTGTGACGAATACCTGGAAGCGATTGCCGTGCGGCCGGCCGCTCTACTCGTCGAGAGCGAGCTCTTTCGGCAGCTTGAGTTCTTTCTTGCCGAGCTCTTCGACGTTGACGTCTTTGAACGTGAGCACCTTCACCGACTTCACGAAGCGGTCGGCACGGTAGACGTCCCACACCCACACGTCGGTGAGCGTCAGTTCGAAATAGAAGTCGCCGCCCATGTCGCGCACGACCTGCTCGACCTCGTTCGCCAGATAGAAGCGGCGCTCAGTCTCGACGACGTACTGGAACTGCGACACCACATCGCGATACTCGCGGTAGAGCGCGAGCTCCATTTCGCGGTCGTAGTCGTCGAACTCTTCCTCGTCCATAGCCCGCTCAGTCTAGACCGAAGCGTCGGCCGGCAGTCCGTCGAGCAAGGAGGGTGCTCGCAGCCACGACAGGCGGTGACGTGGGGAGGGGCCGTGCACCTCGATGGCCGCGAGATGCGCCGCGCTGCCGTAGCCCTTGTTGCCCGCCCACTCGTACTGCGGCCAGCGTTCGTGGTCGGCAACCATGAGCGCGTCACGGTGCTGCTTTGCCACGATCGACGCCGCGGCGATCGACGCGCAGTCGCGGTCACCCTTGACGCGAGTGTGGATGCGCGGGGGCGAAGTGAGCGCCGGCGTGAGCCAATCGTGGCTGCCGTCGAGCAGCACTGTCGAGGCACCGACGTCGACACCCAGGCCGTGCAGCTCGATGAGGGCTCGCCGTGCAGCGATGCCGAGCGCCGCGACGATGCCCAGGGCATCCACTTCGTCGGGTTGCGCTTCTCCGACCGCGACCGCCAGTGCCCACTCGCGCACGAGAGGGTCGAGGGCGGCGCGACGAGTTGGGCTCAGCAGTTTGGAGTCACGCAGCCCGTCGGGAGCGGGCGAGCAGGTGGGAAGAATCGCGCACGCTCCGACTGCCACGACTCCGGCGATGGCGCCGCGACCCACCTCGTCACACCCGATGACGACAGGAGCACCGGCGGCGAAGTGCTCGTGCTCCAGCTCGAGGGTGGGGGCGATGCTCACGCGGGGCTCACGGCGCGTCGACGCGCTCGACTCCGTCGAAAGTCAGGGGCGAGCCGTCGAGCCACTGCCAGCGATCAAACGGCCAGCTGATGACGAACGCCGTGCCCACCACGTCAGCGATCGGCACGGGGCCGTTGATGCGCGAGTCGCCTGAGTCGTAGCGATTGTCGCCCATGACCCAGAGTGAGCCTTCGGGCACGTCGATCTGGAAGTCGGTGCCGCTGACCGCCTTCGTGCCCTCGGGAAGCCGAACGTAGGGCTCGTCGATCGGAATGCCGTTGATGCTCAGTTGACCGAGGTCGTTGCAGCAGGTGACGCGGTCGCCCGGCAGACCGATGACGCGCTTGACGAGGTGCTCATCGCTGTCGCTCACGCTGAGCCCGATGAGCGAGAGCACGAAATCGCCCGCCGACTCGAGGGGGCTGCGTTCGGGCTCGGGCTGCGGCATGAGCCACGAGCCCGGATCGCGGAACACGACGATATCGCCGCGCTCGAGCTCGATGATCTCGGGCGACAACTGATTGACGATGATGCGGTCGTCGATCTGCAGGGTGTCGCGCATCGAACCGCTCGGAATGTAGAAGGAGCGGATGAGGAAGGTCTTGATGAGGAAGGAAATGAGGAGCGCCGCGACGACGATGACGACCACATCGCGGAGGAAAAGCAGCGTGCTGCGTCGGCGGCTGGTGCGACGTGCAGTCGGTGCGGTGGATGCTCCGCTCGAAGCTGCGGCGTTGTGCTCGGTCATGACTCCCCTGGTGATCCTGGCCAGTCTAGGTGCGAGAGGCTCTGCTGCCGCCGCACACGCGGAAGGGCCCCGCAGCGATCGTGCAGTACATGATCGGCGGGGCCCTTCGCGGGGAGGCGTGGAGACTAGCTCTCGCGCTTCTCCGTGATCTTGGCCTTCTTG
>SXGT01859180.1_pt1 | contig 13872 bp, 13 predicted proteins | sample 3176221 | NCBI WGS metagenome assembly SXGT01 (sample SAMN11356862, study PRJNA531348) | freshwater metagenome | isolation source: freshwater sample F1-120 | place: China: Fuxian Lake, Yuxi | collected 2017-12-25 | reverse complement strand
GTGACGAGCGACCTCGACGAGGGCCCGATCATCGAGCAGAACGTCGTGCGGGTCGATCACTCGCGCAGCCCCGCCGAGCTCATGGCGATCGGTCAAGACGAAGAGAGCCGCACGCTCACTCGCGCCGTCACGTGGTTCGCCGAAGACCGCGTCTTGCTCGACGGGCAGCGCACCATCATCTTCCAGTAGCCGCTCGAGCCAGGAGGCGCCATGTCGACGACACTCATCACGGGGGCCCGACTGCTCGACGCCGCAGGCGCTCGCGAGGGCTGGCTGCTGCTCGATGGCGATCGCATCGCCTCGATCGGCGGCGTGCGGCCCGGCGAGACCGCCGACAGCGCTGCGGTGATGGATGCTCTCCCGTCCGCCGACACCGTGCTCGACTTCGCCGGCCGCACCGTGACCCCCGGGTTCATCGATCTGCACGGGCACGGTGGCGGGGGCGCCGCCTACGACAACGGCGCGGACGAAATCGCAGCGGCGCTCGCCGTGCACCGAGCCCACGGCACGACCCGATCGGTGATCTCCCTCGTCGCGAACCCGCTCGAGCACGTGCAGGCCTCGCTCGCGCTCGTCGCCGAGCTCGCTGCCGCCGACCCGACCATCGTGGGCTCGCACCTCGAAGGCCCCTTTCTCGCGATCGGTCGCCGCGGCGCCCACGCTCCCGAGTTCTTGCGCGAGCCCGACGCCGCGACGATCGAGGCACTGCTTGAGTCGGGCGGCGGGGCTATTCGACAGGTGACGATCGCCCCCGAGCTGCCCGGCGCTCTCGACGCGGTGCGGCAGTTCGCCGAGGGGGGAGTCGTCGTGGCGGTGGGTCACACCGAGGCCGACGAACATGCGGCGCGCGCGGCCTTCGACGCCGGGGCGAGTCTCGTGACGCACATCTTCAACGCGATGCCGGGCATCCACCACCGCGACCCCGGCCCGATCGTCGCGGGCTTCGACGATGAGCGCGTGACGCTCGAACTCGTGCTCGACGGCGTGCACGTGCACCCCTCGGTGGCGCAGATGACCTTCAGGGCGGCGCCGCATCGCGTGGCGCTCGTGACCGACGCGATGGCGGCGGCGGGTGGCGACGACGGCTACTACCGACTCGGCTCGCTCAACGTCGACGTGCGCGGCGGCATCGCGCACCTCGCCGGCACTTCGACGATCGCCGGCTCGACCCTCACGCAAGATGCTGCCTTGCGCTGCGCCATCACGGTGGCGGGCGTGGACGAGGCCGCCGCGGTCGAAGCACTCACGGCGACTCCCGCGCGCGTGCTCGGGCGCTCGCACGAGTGGGGCATGCTCGCCCCGAACTTTGCCGCCGACCTCGTCGTGCTCGACGCCGAGTGGAACGTCGAACGCGTGTGGGCCGCGGGCCACGTGGTCGAGGCCGCGGAGTGAGCGAGCAGGCGACGCCCTTCTCGAAGGGCACCTGGACGCGCGAGCCGGTCTCGAGCACCCTCGAGACCTCCGGCGCCCTCGTGGTCGAAGCGGCGGAAGGCAGCGACTGGTGGCGCGACACCGCCTATGGCTTTCGGCACGAGAACGGCCACGCGCTCGTGGCGCCGTGGGAGCCCGGCACCGCGGTCGAAGTGACGTTCGTGCTCGACGGCTTCGTCGGCGAGTTCGACCAGGCTGGCCTTGCCGTCGTCGTCGACGACGCCCACTGGATCAAAGCGGGCATCGAACACAGCGACGGCCACCAGCAGCTCGGCGCGGTCGTCACCGTCGGGTCGAGCGACTGGTCGACGGGCGCGGTCGATCACTGGGACGGCACGGCGGTGACCGTGCGGGCATCCCGTTTCGACGACGCGGTCGTGATCAGAGCGCGGTCAGAGGCAGATCCCGAGTGGCGGCTCGTGCGCGTAGCTCGGTTTCCGCACGACAACGCGCGCATCGGGCCCATGCTGTGCGCGCCGACCCGCGCTGGCCTGCGCGTGCGCTTTCTCGACTGGCGCGTCACTGCGGCCGACACCGAGCTGCACCCGTCTTGAGCAGTGGGGCCAGAGCAGCGGGGCTAGAGCAGCGGTGCTAGAGCAGCGGGGTTAGAGCCCTTGCCAGCTGGGCTTGTGGGCCCACGCGTGCCGGTAGTACTCGGCGAACTGCAGCCGAGCGGCGGCGGCCTCGTCGACGATGACCGTGACGTGGCCGTGCAGCTGAATCGCCGATCCCGGCAGTGACGAGGTGACGGGCCCCTCGACCGCCGCGGCGAGCGCCTCGGCCTTCGCCGCACCGAACGCGAGCAGCACGAGGTGCCGCGCGTCGAGAATCGTGCCGAGGCCCTGCGTGATGCAGTGCAGCGGCACGTCGTCGACCGAGTCGAAGAAGCGCGCGTTGTCCCGCCGCGTCTGCTCGGTGAGCGTCTTCACACGCGTGCGCGAGGCGAACGACGAGCCCGGTTCGTTGAAGCCGATGTGACCGGTCGCCCCGATGCCGAGCAGCTGCAGGTCGACACCGCCGGCCGCAACGAGGTCGGCCTCGTACCGCTCCCCCGCCGTCTCGATCGGCCCGCCGTCATCACCTGGCACGCGCACGCGGTCGGGGTCGAGGCCGAGCGGCGCGATCACCTCCCGCTCGATGACCGAGCGATACGACTCGGGATGCCCTGCCGCCAGCCCCACGTACTCATCAAGTGCGAACCCGCGCACGTCGCGCAGCAGGGCCGCGTGCGGTCGCAGCGCCTCGTACACGGGCAGCGGTGTGGACCCGGTGGCGAGACCGAGCACCGCATCGGCGCGGCGCTGCACGAGCGCGACGATCTCGTCAGCGACGAGCGTGCCGGCTCGCGCCGGCGAGTCGACGATGATGACTTCGGTCACGCGGGCACCACTTCAGGCTGCGGGCTGCCTGCCGCGTTGCCCGCCGCACTGCCTGCGGCTCCGACGAGCGCCGCGCCGACCGCCGCGACATCGACGTCTCCCGGTACGAGCAACACGCGATCACCGAGGTCGAGCGACGCGAGAAACGGCGAGGTGCGCGCGTCAGCGGCAAGCCGCGCGCGCACCCCGCCGATGAGCGGCGCACCGAGAGAGCTCAGGCCTCCCCCGATGACGACCGCGTCGACGTCGACCGTGAGCACGAGAATGCGCACGGCCGCGGCGATGTTCTCGACGATGCGCTCGGCGGCTCGCGTCGCTGCGGGGTCACCCTCGCTCGCGGCGGCGAAGAGCTCACCCGCGCGCGGCGCACGACCGTCGATCGAGCCTTCCGGCCACAGGCGCGCGAGCGCTGAGCCGGAGGCGAGGGTTTCGAGGCAGCCGCGCTGACCGCAGGGGCAGAGTTCGCCCTGGGGGTCGACCGGAATGTGCCCGATCTCACCGGCGACGCCTCGCGCTCCTCGCCAAAGCGCCCCGTCGAGCACGATGCCCGCAGCGAGACCCGTGCCGAGGTTCAGGTACGCCATCGACCGCGACTGGCCGCGCGCGAGCAGATGGTGCGCGCCGAGCGCGGCGGCATTGACGTCGTTCTCGACGCGCACGGGCCGCCCCAGTCGCGCCGCGAGCTGCGCGCCCAGGTCGAGGGAGTCGACCCCGAGATTGACGGCGTGGCCCACGTGCCCGAGCGCGCTGTCGACGCGGCCCGGGATGCCGATGCCCACCGACGCGAACGCCGCAGGGTCGATGCCGCGCAGGGTGGCGAGCTTTTCGACGGCAGCGATCGCGGTGGCGACGACGGCCTCGGGGCCGAAGCCCGTGGGGCTGCGCCACTGCTCAACCACCGCACCGGCGTCGTCGAGCACGACACCGTGCGTCTTCGTGCCGCCGATGTCGATGCCCACGCGCTCGCCGCTCATGACGCGACTCCGGCCAGCTCATCGAGGGTCGCGAGCAGCGCGTGCCCCATGGCGCGCGAGGCACCCCAGGTGCAGATCTCGGCAGCGAGAGTTTCAGCGTCGGGCCACCCCATGTCGACGACGACCGTCTCGGGCCGCTCGGCGCGCCACCGGGCGACGAACTCCATCGTCCAGGAATGGCGGTGGATGCCCTGCCCCACGATGATCGCCTGCGTGCCCGGCGGCACTCCGAGCAGCAGCGCCTCGACGTCGTCGGTCTCGCTCACGAGCAGCGCGTCGGATCCTGCCGCGAGCGGGCCCCACGGTGCGACACCGACGGCGATGTTCGCCTCGGTCTGCAGCGCCACGATGACTCGGTCGCGGGCGACGACCGTGCCGGGCACTACGTCGATGGCCGACCGCAGAACGGCAGGGTCGAACGCTGGCTCATCGTCGAGCGTGACCCACTCGGGCACCGAGATCTGGGCCGCGAGTGCGGCTGACTCCCGCGCGAGTGCTGCAACGCGGCGGGCGGCGTCGCGCAGGCGAGCATCCACGAGGCCGCCCTCGACGACGGCCTCGGCAATCGCCACCTCGATCTCGTCGAGCTGCTCGGCAGTGGTGTTGGTGCCGAGGCAGAGCAAGTCGCTTCCGCCCGCGAGGGCGCGCACGGCCGCTGTCGGAATTCCCGACTCAGCACTCGCGCCCGCCATGTCGAGCGCGTCGGTGACGATGAGTCCGTCGAAGCCGAGCTCATCGCGCAGCACCCCCTGCAGCACGCGCGTCGAGAAGGTCGCCGGCTGCTCGGCATCGACATCGGGCAGCAGAATGTGCGAGGTCATGACCGTGCGCGCCCCTGCGCCGACCGCGGCGAGGAATGGCACGAGTTCGCGCTCGCGCAAGTGCTCGATCGAGCCGTGCACGACGGGCAGAGCGAGGTGCGAATCGAGCTCGGTGTCGCCGTGCCCCGGAAAGTGCTTGACGCTCGCCGCGACGCCGGTCGACTGCAGGCCCCGAACCCACGCCGCCGTATGCCGGGCGACGAGCTCCGGGTCGGCACCAAATGAGCGGGTGCCGATGACGGGGTTGCGAGTGTTCGAGTTCACGTCGGCGTCGGGCGCCAGGTCGAGATCGATGCCGACGCGGCGCAACTCCCATCCGACGATGCGCGCGACATGTTCGGTGAACGACTCGTCGTCGATGCGACCCAGCACGGCGTTGCCGGGGTAGGGGGATCCGACGTCGTAGTAGAGGCGCGTGACGTCTCCGCCCTCCTCGTCGATGGCGATGACCGCGAGCGGGTTCGACGCTCGAATCTCGGTGACGAGAGCGTGCAGCTGATGCCGCGAGACGATGTTCGGGCCGAAGAGGCACACACCGGCGAGGCCGTCGCGCAATCGGGCGGCGAGCCAGGCGGGCAGTTCGGTGCCCGTGAAGCCCGGCAGCAGGGTTGCGGCCGCGAGGCGTCGAGCCTCGTCGGTCGTGAGGCCGGTCATCCCTTCACCGCCCCCGCGACGAGGCCGCTCGTCATGCGCCCCTGCACGATGAGGAAGAAGATGATGACGGGGATGGCCATGAGAGTCGAGCCCGCCATGATCGCGGCCCAGTTGGTGGTCTGCGTCGCCTGTTGGAAGGTGCGCAGCCACACCGGCAGGGTCATCATCTCGGGGCGGCTCATGACGACGAGCGCCAGCAAGAACTCGTTCCACGCCTGGATGAACGCGAACACACCCGTGGCGACGAGGCCGGGAGCGAGCAGTGGAAAGGTGACCTTCCAGAACGCCTGCGTGCGCGTGCAGCCGTCGATCATGGCGGCCTCTTCAAGTTCGATCGGCACGCCGTTGACGAAGCCGCGCAGCGTCCAGATCGTGAACGGCAGCACCGTGGCGACGTAGACGAGCGTGAGCCCCGCAATGGTGTTGAGCAGCTGCCAGCTGTCGAGCACCCTGAACGTCGAGACGATCATGGCCTCACCCGGAATCATCTGGATGACGAGAATCGTGAGAATGAAGGCCTTGCGCCCGCGGAACCGGAAGCGCGTCACGGCGAGCGCCGCGAGAAACGCGAAGAGCAGAGCGACCATGACCGTCAACAGTGTCACCGCGAGCGAGTTGCCGAGCGCTGGCAGGAAGGGCGCGCGAGTGTCGCCGAAGAGCACGAGCTCGTAGTTGCGGAAGGTCAGCTCGTCGGGCCAGAAGTGCGGCTCGGGGCCCCGAATGAGGTTGTTCGGCAGCAGGCTCGTGTTGATCATCCAGTAGACCGGAAAGACGCTGACGAGAAAGACGACGACGGCAATGGCGCTGAAGACGATGCCCCAGAGCCGGCGCTTGAGTCGCGCGGTGCTCATGGCGCGACGCGGTCCGGCGCCCTTCGCGGGCGCGATAGCGGGGGCGGGCACGGGGCGCGCGATGACGGCGCTCACAGCGTCTCCTCCTGGATCGACTTCTTCACGTAGTAGAGGGAGATCGTCATCATGACGATCACGAGGATGACCGCAATAGCGCCGCCGGCGCCGAAGTCGCCGGTGCCGAGCGAGGTCTGGAAGATGTAGACGCCGATCGTGCTCGTCTGCTCGCGAATGCCGCCGATGCCCTGCAGGGCGTAGATCTGGGTGAACACCCGGAGATCCCAAATCACCTGCAGGATCGTCACGACGAGGAAGATCGACTTGAGATACGGGAACACGATGAGTCGGAAGCGGCTCACGGCGCCGGCACCGTCGAGCTGCGCCGCCTCGAGCACCTCGTCGGGCACTTGCGTGAGCCCCGCATAGACGGTGAACGCCACGAAGGGCACGCTCTGCCACGTGATGATGATTGTGGCGACGGCGAAGAAGCTTAGCGGCTCGATGAGCCACGAGTGCCCGATGAGGTCGACCCCCGGCAACAGACTGAGCACGTAGTTGATGACGCCGTACTGAGTGTCGAACATCCAGCCCCAGACGACGACGGCGGTGAGCGCCGGCATGGCCCAGGCCAGCAGCAGGCCGACCGAGACGAGCAGACGGAAGAACCTGTGCAGGCGCATCATGAGCAGCGCCACGAGCGTGCCGATCACCATCGTGAGCACGACGTTGGCGGCGGCGAAGAGCACGCTGCGCCCGAGAACATCCCAGAAGAAGGGATCACCCAGCACGTCGATGTAGTTCTGCAGGCCCACCCACTCGGGAGGACGACCGAAGACCTGCGCCCGGCCGTACTCCTGGAACGAGATGATGATGAGCTGGATGAGCGGCCAGCCGATGATCGCGAGCAGCACGACGCCGGTGGGCACGAGCAGCATCGCGGGGGCGAGGGCTCCGCGGCGTCGTCGGCGCGTGCCGACGGCGGTGGATGCCAGGGCCATGAGAGGGGTCTCCTTCTAGACTGGGAGGGTGCCGTCACCGTCCTAGGGCGATGGTCACCGTCCGGTGGTGGCCAGCGGCTACTGGCCACCACCGGGTCGATGCTCTGCGACGTGCGTTAGTTGAGGATGTCGGCGATGCGGGCATCCACGTCGGCCGCGAGCTGAGCGACGTCGCCGCCCTGCGCGATCTGCACGAAGAAGTCCTGCAGCACGCCGGCCGCCTCGACCTCGGCCCACGCGGGCGAGGCCGGCGTCAGCTTGGCGTTGCTCGCCGCTGCCGAGATCGCCTGCGCGGTCGCGTCAGTGCCGATGGTGTCGCCGAGCGAGACGAGCGCGGGCACGAGGCCGGCGCCACCGAGAATCGACTGGTACTCCTCGCTCAGCAGAATGGCGAGCGCGCTCTTGGCGAGCTCAGGGTGAGCGGAGTTCGCCGAGACGGCGATGTTCGATCCGCCGGCGAAGACCTGCGCCGGTCCGCCGTCGAGTCCCGGAAGCGCGAAGACCCCGAGGGTGGCCTCCTTGTCGGGGCAACCAGGCGCTTCGGCGTCTTCCGGAGCCAGGATGCTCCACTTGAACCAGCTCGGAGCACTGAGCTGCCCGATCTCACCGTTGCAGTAGGGCACTTGAGCTTCGGCTTCGTTGCCATCTTTCGGAGCGACCGATGCCGTGGTCATGACCTCCTGCACCATCTCGAGGCCCGCGATGGATTCGGGGCTCGAGAAGCCGGGAACCCACTCCCCGTTCTCGAAGGTCGCGATCTCGCCACCGTTCTCCCAGATGTAAGGCAGGGCGTTGTACCAGTCCTGGCCGGGGAAGTAGATGCCCGAGACACCGTCGTTCGCCTCGGCGATGGCCTGGCCGTTCGCAACGAACTCCTCGAGCGTCGTCGGAACGCTGAGGCCGAGGTCGTCGTACATCGCGGTGTCGTAGAACACGACACGAGCACCGGAGTAGTACGGAGCCGCGTAGAAGGCGCCGTCGTACGAACCGGCCTCGACGAAGCCGGGCAGCAGGTCGTCGCCACCGAGGGCTTCGTAGTCGGCCGTGAGGTCGAGGAAGGCGCCGGCGCTCGTGAAGGCCGCTGCTTGGGTGTTGCCGACCTCGACGACGTCGGGGCTGTCGCTGCCCGAGAGGCTCGTGGTGAGCTTGTCGACGAGACCGCCCCACGCTTGCTCTTCGATGACGAGGGTGTTGCCGGGGTTCTCGGCCTCGAAGGTCTCGACCAGGTAGTCGCGAGCTTCTTGCGGAGTGTCGGTGCCGACGAGCCACACACGGATCTCCGCGCCGGTCTCGGCCTCGGGGGCCTCGGCGGCGCAGCCGGCGAGAGCCACGGCGGCGGCCGCGCCGAGCGCGACGATGCTGAGCTTCCTCATGCTGTGTTCCTTTCCTAGGGCGATGGTCTCCGGCTGTTGCCGGCGTCCGGTGGTGCGGGAGCTTCGCGGCGACGCGACGCGGCTACGCCACGTGCTCACGAAACTCCGAGTCGCGCGGAGAGCACCATGACTGCGCTGCCGCGCATCACGATGTCTGCCCCGAGCGCGGTCATGCGCACCGTCAGCTCGCCATGGAACTGCTCCATGGTGCGCTGGCGGAGGGTGTCGACCGTCGCCTGCGCGAGCGGTCCTTCCAGCAGCTCTGCGGGGCCCGAGAGCACCACTTCGCTGAGGTCGAGGGCCCCCACGACGGGGGCGAGGGCGATGCCGAGGCGCTCGCCGGTCTGACGCAGCACCTCGTCGCGGGGCTCGCCCGCGGCGAGACGCGCGTGCAGTCTCGGCACCGCGAGCCACGTCTCGAGGCAGCCGTGCTTGCCACAGGCGCAGGCGTCGCCGCCGTCGGTGCCGACGACGACGTGTCCGATCTCGCCCGCGGCCGAGCGGGGCCCGAAGAGCGGAGTGCCGTCGAGCAGCAGTCCAGCGCCGACGCCGTAGCCGACCATGACGAGCATGAGGTCGCGGGATGCCCCGCCGAACCCGAACTCGGCGAGCACCGCCGCGTTGGCGTCGTTGGCGACGATGACGGGCACACCGAAGGCGGCGTGCAGGTCGCGCTGCAGCGGCTCGTCGCGCCAGCCGCGGTTGGGGGCGCTCAACACGGTGCCCGCGAGGTCGACGACGCCGGGGCTGCCCACACCGATGCCGAGCACGGGTCGATCGGCGAGCGCGAGCAGTGCCGCGGCGAGCTCGTGCACCGCGCGGGTCGCAGCGTCGCCGGTGAGGGTGCGAGCATCCACGTCGTGACGGTGCAAGATCGTGCCGTCGAGGTCGAGCACGGCACCGCGGAAGACGTCGGTGTCTCCGAGGTCGAGACCGATGATGCGGTGGCCGTCGCGATGCAAGTCGAGCAGCGTGGCGGGCTTACCGGGGCGGTTGCCATCGGTGCGCGTGCCGAGCTCGATGGCGAGCGACTCGTCGAGCAATTCGGCGACGAGATCGCCGACCGTGACGCGAGTGAGGCCGGTCTCGCGCGCGAGATCAGCGCGGCTGAGGGCACCTTGACGGTAGAGCGTCTGCAGCACGAGCGAACGATTGTGCGCTCGTGCCTGCTCGGGCAGCACCTTGGCACTGGGTCGCAGTGTGCGGCGCGGCCCGAAGCCGTCGACCTCCGTTGTCATGTTTGTTAGTAGACCTTACGAACAAACTTTTCGCAACCCCCACTTCCGCTCCCGTTCACCCCACCCGTCGACCGAACGACGGAGACCGGCGTGTGGAACACCACCACTGCACGGTGTGGGCAACCTGGAACGGCGCGTCTCCGTCGTTCGGCCGACCGACGGGGCGGGCATAGCCAACCCCTTGGCGGGGCACAGCGAATACCCAACGACGCTCGACAGGCTGAGCGTGCGCTGATGCCGACCACTCGTGCCGACCCCAACCCACAGGAGCCCTCGTGACCACCTCCGCCACCGCCCGCACCGCCGCACTCGCCGCCATCGGCCTCGGACTGATCGGCACCGTTGCGGGGTGCGCCGCGGGCGCAGCGACTTCCGACGCGGGCACCGACACCAACACGGGCACCGGCACCGTCGACGAGTCGTACACCGACGGCACGTACACCGCCGACGGCAGCTACCAGTCGCCCAACGGCACCGAGTCGATCGGCGTCACGCTCACGATCGCTGACGACGTCGTGACCGCCGTCGAGATCGAGACCCGACCGACCAACCCCACGACGAGTCAGTACCAGTCGCTCTTCGCGGGCGGCATCGCCGACGAGGTCGTCGGGGTCGACATCGATCAGCTCAATGTCACCGTCGTGAGCGGCTCCTCGCTCACGAGCGGCGGCTTCCGCGAAGCAGTCGCGGCCATCAAGGCCGATGCCCTCGCGAGTTGAGCCGCAGCCGCTCGCGAGCATGACCGCAAGCAACGGCACCTCGTTTGAGGCGCTCGGCACGCTCTGGCGCATCGGTACCGGCACGGGCCACGAGCCCCACCTCGGCGCTCCGCTCGACGACGACACCCTCACCGCCGTGCTCGCGCGTGTGGAGCGATTCGACCTCGACTGGTCGCGCTTCCGCGACGACGGACTCGTCGCTCGCGTGGCGCGTGCGCCGGGCATCCATCGATTGCCCGTGGATGCCCCCGCCCTCCTTGCCCTCTACCGCGAGCTGCACGCCGCTACTCGCGGTCGCCTGAGTCCGCTCGTCGGGCGCTCGCTCGAGCAGCTCGGCTACGACGCCGAGTACCGTTTGCGGCCCGCGGGTGATCCGCTGCCCGCGCCGCGGTGGGACGACGCGATCGCGCTGCGCGAGACCCCCGAGGGGCTCGAACTCGAGACGGCGAAGTCGGTCGTGCTCGACGTCGGCGCTGCCGGCAAGGGTTATCTCGTCGACCTGGTCGGTGACCTGCTCGCTGACCGCGGGTTGACCGACTCGGTCATCGATGCCGGGGGCGACGCTCGCGTGCGCGGCGACCGCAGCATGCGGGTCGCCCTCGAGCACCCCGCCGACCCGACGAAGGCCGTGGGCGTCGTCGAGCTGCGTGACGCGGCGATTGCAGCCTCCGCACCGAACAGGCGGGCGTGGGGCGACGGGCTGCACCACCTCGTCGATGCGATCACGGGTCGACCGGTCGCCGAGCAGGCCGTGGCGACCTGGGTGATCGCACCCACGACTCTCATCGCTGATGGGCTCGCGACCGCGATGTTTCTCGCCGACCCGATCGAGCTCGGTGCCCACTTCGAGGTGGAGTGGGCGATGATGAGCCGAGATGGCCGCTGGCGCTCGAGCGCGCAGTGGCCGGGAGAACTGTTCACCGAGGGAGACCGCACGTGAGGGCACGCATCGACGCGATCACCGGCAGGCTCAGCATGTACCGCTGGGCGAGCATCACGCTGAGCGTCGTGCTCGCGGCCGGCGTGCTGCTGGCGTTTCTCGACGTCATCGGCCCCGACCCCTACGGCATTCTCGGCACGATCGGCGTCGTCATCGTCGCGACGGTGGGCGCCAACGAGATCGCCGCTCGACTCGCCGGGGTGGTCCCCCACCGCGAGTCGGCCGTCATCACGGCGCTCATCATCAGCTGCATTGCGCAACCGAGTCTCGATATTCGTGCGCTCATCGCCGCGGCGGGTGCCGGCATCATCGCCTCCCTGTCGAAGTACTTGCTCGTGTGGCGCGGGCGCCACGTGCTCAACCCCGCGGCGACGGGCGTGTTCGTGGCCGGTCTCATCGGCTACTACCTCGGTCAGGGCGTCGGGTTCTGGTGGATCGCGACGGGAGCACTGCTGCCGGTCGTCGCCCTCGGAGCACTCGTGCTGCTGTACCGTTCGCGCAGGCTCGACGTGGGGCTCATCTTCATCGCCATCGCGGTCGTGCTCATCAGCGTTCGACTGCTCAGCACCGGCTCGACACCGTGGGGCGCCCCGGCGACGGTGCTCACCCTCTTCCCCACCGTCTTTCTCGCGGGCTTCATGTTGAGCGAGCCGCTCACGCTCCCCCCGCGGCGGTGGCAGCAGTGGCTCACTGCGGCCGTGACCGCCCTCGTGTTCTCGGTGCCGTTCAGCCTGGGTCCGATCTACACCTCGCCCGAGCTCGCGCTCATCGTGGGCAACCTCGTGGCCTTCGCGGTCTCGCGCCGCACGGCTGTCTCGCTGCGCCTGCGCACGAGCGAGGCGCTCTCGCCCCACGCGGTCGAGCACCGCTTCGACCTGTCTCGCCCGCTGGCGTTCGAGGCTGGCCAGTACCTTGAGCTGCACCTGCCGCATCGCGCCGACATTCGCGGGCTGCGTCGCGTGTTCTCGATCGCCTCGCCGCCGAGCGCGGCTGCGGGAGAGAATCCACAGCTCTCGGTCGCGATGCGCACCCCTGAGAACGGCAGTTCATTCAAGGCCGCGCTCGCGGCGCTCGAACCCGGTGCGCGCGTCGCGGTGACGCAAGTCGCCGGCGACTTCCTGTTGCCCCGTGACCCCGCAGTGCCGCTGCTGTTCGTGGCGGGCGGCATCGGCATGACTCCGTTTGCGAGCCAACTCGCCGAACTGGCCGCGCGTGGCGAGCACCGCGACATCGTCGTGGTCGTGGTGCCGTCGAACCCCGACGAAGTGCTCTTCCATGATGAGATCGCCGCAGCCGGAGCCCGCCTCGAGATCGTGGTGCCCGGGCAGCTGACGGCGGATGCTCTCCGCTCGCTCGTGCCCGATCTCGCCGCGCGGCGCGCGTTCGTGTCCGGCGCTCCCGCCGTGGTCTCGGCGGCAACAGCGGCTCTGCGCGCCGCCGGAGCACGCCGCGTGCGCACCGACTATTTCGTGGGCTACTAGCCCTCTCCTGCTGGTCGAATGGTGCCCTCACCAGGGTTTTCGCCGTGCGCGAACGATTGGCACTCTCGTAGCAAGAGTGCTAACGCAGTGCTATTCTCGTCGTAGTTGAGTCACCCCGACTCAACTCTTGACATCTCGACACCCGCCACCCGGCGGGCGACGTGAAGGAGCACACGATGAGCATGATCTTCGACCCGTTCCGCGAACTCGACCGCGTCGCTGCGAGCCTGCTCGACCGCCGCGAGAGCCCTCGCGTGATGCCGATGGATCTCTACCGCGACGGCGACCACTACGTTCTGACCGCCGACCTGCCCGGCATCGACCCGGGTTCGGTCGATGTCGACGTCGATGGCCAGCTGCTCACGATCCGCGCCGAGCGCACCGCGCGCTCGCAGGAGGGCGTGCAGTGGCTCGCTCGCGAGCGCGGCACCGGCAGCTTCTTGCGCCAGCTCACACTCGGCAAAGACATCGACACCGAGCACATTTCGGCGCACTACGAGAATGGCGTGCTGAGCGTCATGATTCCCGTGGCCGAGAAGGCCAAGCCGCGCAAGATCGAGATCGCGACCTCGAGCGAGCGCTCGGAGGCGGCAGAGGTCTCTGCGTAGCCTCAGCCCTCGTGAACGACGGGCCCCGAGCCGACGAGCTCGGGGCCCGTCGTCGTGTCGGCCGACCGATCATCGAGACCGGCAACGGGAGCGACCCCTGCTCGCACGGCCCGCAGCGCGGCGAGAATGGCGACGAGGTCGACGACCTCTTGCAGCGCGGCCCCGATGATGGCGGGCAGCACCCCCATCGACGCGATGATCATGAGCACAACCGAGATGACGATGCCGAGCCAGATACTCTGCAGCGCGATGCGCACGGTGCGCTGCCCGATCGCGACCGCACGGGCGACGGCCGAGATGTCGTCGACGAGCACCACGACGGCGGCCGCCTCCCCCGCCGCCGTCGCCCCTCGAGCACCCATGGAGATGCCGACCTCCGCCGCCGCGAGCACCGGCGCATCGTTG
>SXGT01328958.1_pt1 | contig 13873 bp, 10 predicted proteins | sample 3176221 | NCBI WGS metagenome assembly SXGT01 (sample SAMN11356862, study PRJNA531348) | freshwater metagenome | isolation source: freshwater sample F1-120 | place: China: Fuxian Lake, Yuxi | collected 2017-12-25 | reverse complement strand
GTCGAGTTCCACCTCACTCACACTCCAAGGTTTTTCAAGTCCCAAAATCTGCTGATACAATTCGATATCCCGCATCGGCTCGCTCTCCTTTGGCCAGCCGTTTTAGACCGAATTCTACCCACGGAAAAGCCGGAAGGACCACTTTTCTTGGCTCCCGAGTGCAGCGGGAGACCCCACCGGGCTCGTCCCGGTTGGTGAAATGACTTTGCACTAGCCAGAAGAATAAGACAAGAATGCCCCCGCCAACTTCGCGCCCTTTGGAGCAAATGATTCGCTGATTTGACGCTCCATTGGGCACCCGGTACTATGCGGATGTGTTCTGGATAGACAATGGATTGCCAACGAGAGGGACATTATGGGCTTGGCGCTCGAAGTTGGCATACTCGCCGATCTGAAGGTGGCTGACGAAGAAGGCTACGAGTACTTCCGAGAGCAGTTCACGCTCCTCAATGCGTTGTTGACTGAGAATCAACTACCAGCACATTCAGAGCCGGAAGGGATCCCAATCTTCAGTTGCGACATGTATGGTTACTCCGGTTTGCACTATCTCCGCCGTATAGCTGCTCATATGCTCGTAAATCACTCGATTCCGGCTCCCTGCATCGATCGGCCCAACGACGATCCAGTCATGCTCGAATGCTACGATGAGATCGCGACCATGCAGGATGCAAGGTCGGCAGATTGGAAACGCTTTGACCATCTTCTTTGCCATAGTGACGCGGAAGGGTTTTACGTGCCGGTGGAATTTGACGAAGTCCTCTTTGACTTCAACGAAACGGGACTGGCGGGTGCGCAGGTTGGTTCGTCGTCTAAGCTACTTGCGGAGTGCACCATTCTGGCAAATGCCCTTGAATTGCCAACAGACCTCGATCCCGAGGATAATGTCTTCTTCGAGGCTTCGGAGAGTCAAGGGCGCCGTTCGGGGTGGAAGCGATACGGCATCGAAAGCTACGCGTGTATCCGCCTAATTCATGCTGCCCGACATTCACTCAAATATGGCGCGGCTATCGTGTTCACGTAGGGTCGCAACTTACAAGAGCTAAACCAATGGCAAAGACATCGGCAGCCACGAAGGCTACATCGAGGAAGTCCACCAAACCCAAAGCAGCGAAAGCCAAGACGATGCCCGCAAAGGCGAAGAGCACGGCAATGACCCTGGAAGAAGCCATGCGGCAACTCAAGTCGCTGGGCAACGCGGCCGTGCGTGCTCAGAACGCCAAGAGCGGGCCTTTGGGAAGGGGCGCTGGGGATAATCAGTTCGGCGTCCCGCGCGGAGACGTGCGGAAGCTGGCGAACAAGATCAAAACCAATCACGAGTTGGCATTGGCACTGTGGAAAACCGGAAACATTGACGCCCAGTTCCTGGCCGTCCTTCTGATCAAGCCCCAGGACCTGTCAGCGGGCGACTTGGAGCGATTGGTGAAGTCGGTCTCTTGGATGTGGGTAGCCGATTGGCTCCACTCCTACGTCACGAAAGTGCATGAGGGCAAAGAGACCCTCCGCCAGAAATGGATGACCTCGGACAACCCCTGGACGGCCCGCGCCGGCTGGCAACTGACTGCCGGTCGGGTGGCGAAGAGCCCGGAAGGACTCGACCTCGTTGCCCTGCTCGACCGCGTCGAGAAGGAGATGGGCTCCGCCCCCCAGGAAGTGCAATGGACGATGAACATGTGCCTGGCGGAAATCGGCATCCACTTCCCCAAGCACCGCAAGCGGGCTCTCGCCATCGGGGAGAAGCTCGGAATCTATCGCGACTATCCCTGTTCCAAAGGTTGCACCTCCCCCTTCGCTCCGATCTGGATCAACGAAATGGTGAAGCGGCAAGGGTGAACTACCTTCCCCCTTCAACAGCATCACCGTCCGATTCTGCAGGCCTGCCTTTGCGAGCTTTGCGCCTTGGCGTGATGTCCGTTTTGGAAGAGAGCATCACGCCAAGGCGCCGAGGACGCCAAGGAAGGCAAAGGCCGCGTGGCCAGGCTGACCAGAAACGGACGCCACTCGGCCACCGGCTCGCGCTGCGCGAACCGCCAGGCAGCCAGAAACGTCTCCTGGTAACAGTCCTGAGCATCGGCATGGTGGTCGAGCAGCCGGTAAACCGTCCGCCAGACTGCGTCGCCATGCTCCGCCATGCTCCGCCAGGATCGATGGCCAATCGGTCAAGTTGCGTTAGGTTCTCTCCTATTCTCTTCTCTTAGTCGCCGAAGGGGATCTCCGCGTTACAATGGAACTGCGGCCCAAACGCGAACGGGTGTGGATCAAGTTTTGTAGTGGCATCTCCCGCCCCCCCCGAGCTTGCCTCGGCGGAGCGTGGTTTGCAAACCAGAATAGACGCATTCGTGTCTTTTGCCACCGGCGGGCTTGTCCCGCCGGAGCAATGTTTGGATGCGTCACGGGTGATCGTTGCACCATGACTTCAGAAACATCGCTCCGCCCGGTCAAGCCGGGCGGTGGCGAAGAACAGTCACTTGCATTGGAGTTCTGGTTGGCAAACAACGCTCCGGCGGGACGAGCCCGCCGGTGGAGAATGGTTTCTTGCGTTTCCCACCGGCAGAAACGCCACAGGGTCTCAACCACATCCACGCGAACTTCTGATTTGACCCTCCATTGGGCAGCCGGTACGATGCGGGCGGGTTTTGGGATAAGAAGTGATTGCCCTGAAAAGAAGAGGTGTTGATGGCCGGGAATGCCGACTGGCAAAGCGCCCTAGCAGCACGATGGCGAGCGACTCCTTCCGGTCCGTTCTTTGAGACGGCCAACCCGCCCGCTGAATTCCTCCGAGGCTTGCCACAGGACTACTTGGCCGCGGTGACAAAATTCGGTGGTCGGGAGGGGTTCCTCGGCGAAACATACCTGCGCCTCTACCGGCTTCAAGAATTGGTCGCCCTCAACCTGGCCTACGAGGTGCCCTCTCTGTTGCCGGAGGTGATTGTTTTTGGGTCCAATGGCGGCGGCGAGGCATTTGCGTTTTCGCTCGACACGGCAGCTGTCGTTCAGGTGCCCTTTCTCCCGCTTGCAGCTGAGTATACCGAGCGTCAAGGGGCAAACTTCACCGATTTCATTCAGTCATTGGCTGCGTCTGGACAGTCGGCGGTGTATAACACCGAAGCAATCGGGATGGAGGTCCACGACAAGCACCCTATCTGCTTTGGCGGAAGTCCGACCGATCCCGAAAACAAGGTACTTGTTCCACCCGCCAAGCACGCAGAGGTTTGCCGGTTTTGGAACAAGGCGTATCGTGACGCGGTTGCTCGACAACGAGGCAGCAGCTAACAAAGTGCTGCACATAACGGTGCGCGATAGTGGGATGGCACATTGATTTTTTTCTCAACATCGATGAGCGTTGAATTGTCTGCGAAGAAATTGCCCAACCAGGGAGCATCTGATGCCCAATTCCGTGCGATTTCACCGTGTGCTGCGGGCCAGTCCCGAGCGGGTTTATCGAGCGTTCCTCGATCCCGAGGCGATGGTCAAGTGGCTCCCGCCTCATGGATTCACGGGGAAGGTTCACCATCTGGACGCCAAGGTCGGCGGCACCTACCGGATGTCGTTCACGAATTTCAGCTCCGGCCACAGCCACTCCTTCGGCGGGAGCTATCTCGAGCTGGTCTCCCACGAGCGGATTCGCCACACGGACAAGTTCGACGACCCGAACCTCCCCGGCGAAATGCAGGTGACGATCACCTTGAAAAAGGTCTCCTGCGGGACTGAGCTGAACATCCTGCAAGAAGGAATTCCGGACGTCATCCCCCCCGAGGCCTGTTGCCTAGGATGGCAAGAATCGCTCTCTCTCCTCGCAAAGCTCGTCGAAGCGGAGATTCCTGGGTAAGAATCGGAGTGCCACCCTCTACGTTGCGCATGTTATTAGTACCGATTCAGAGTGGGAGTTTTTCGGCACAGCACCAGATGGTCAGTCATTTCAAATCGGCGGCCTCGACGTTTGGAAGCACGAATGGAGAGATACGAGAGAACGAGTGCATATCAAGGACCCGCATTACCAGCAAGATTTCACCTTCCACGTTTACGAGATTGGCAGTCCCGACGCAGTTGTTAGCTTCGCGGCTGGAGAGTTCTCGAATTGCATTTGGGGATTCTATGTGACGCGAACGGCGTAACAATGATTGACCCGATAGCTGCTCCATGGGGATCAGTTGACAGGCGCTTCGCTCCCTCCATTCAGTTGCCGGAATGCGCAGGTGTCCTGCCGCAACTCATTCGCGCGCCCTGTCAGGGCTTTCGTTCCATGTTCTTCCGATACCCAGGGCTGCGCTCGGCTGCGCCGTGCTTGCCCTGGGCTACCTTAGCGCCGGCCCGTTGGGCCTGAGAAAGTAGGCCGCCACTCCGCGGCGAGCCATCCGTTTGAAGGTGGAACTGAGAATCGTGCCGGTTTACAGTTCCAACTCAATTCTGCTGGCGCGCGAGAGGACTCGCGGCCTACTATTGTTAATCCAGTTCCGCGAACAGCTCCGCCAGCCTGAGTGTGAAGCCGGGCAGCACATCGCCTCCATCGAGGGTATCGGTGGCCGTCAAACGATGAGCAGTTGTGGAGCCGGCGTAAACATAGACGACGTGTTCTTCGGGATAGACGTACCAAATCAGGCGGACGCCGGCAGTGAGGTATTCGTCGAGCTTGCGCTCCATTTCGCGGCGGGTGTTGGAGGGGGACATGACTTCCACGACGACATCGGGCACGAGCAGCGGGACCGCGGCGGAAGGAACCTTGCCTCCTTCCACATTCGCTCGGAACGTGAAAGCCGCATCTGGCCCGCGAACTAGCTTCGGAATGAGTTCCAAAAGACCATCAGCGCCGGCAACCAGCCCACGACTATGGGATCTGGAATAATTCTGAAAGTGCCAGATAAAGACTGTTGCCAGAATCGACTCTCGGCATCCCATGGCTTTCTCAACCAGCACGCCATCCACTAGCTCAAAGAACCGCTTTTCTTCCGCCTGAATCCGCTCCACATCCTGCACGGTGGCAGTGCCGGGATAGGGATATCGCCGAATGCGGCTTAGCGGCACATCGCCCAGTTCGTGAAGCAGGTCCGCCAGCGTTTCCGAAACAGAGGATGGCGGTGGAATATCTGTTGCGAAATCAAGCGGCGGCAAATTGGCGATGGACATGAGTTGGCTCCTCGGGCAATCGATCTATCTCTCATTCTACTGTTTGTGGAGCCCTGACGCAAAATCACTCTCCCGCCGCCACGACCAGGCTCTTCCTCCGGACTGGCGGTCCGCTCCCTCCGCGCCCCCTCCTCTTTGCGTTACAAAAGAGCTTGCCCGAACCAGCCCCTTCTCTTCGGCCAGGCTTTCCCATGACGCGATATCTTCTCTCTCTTACTCTCGTCCTTTCAACCTGCATTTCCCTTTCCGCCGCAGACATTCAGCTTCGGGATCAGGAGCTGAAGACCCGCCTCGGCGTCGGCTATGCTGTCCGGCTGCTGGATATGAATGGGGACAAGCGGCTGGATATTTGTGTGGTGGATCAGGAGCGGATTTTGTGGCTGGAGAATCCGAACTGGGAGGAGCACATTCTGATTCAGGGGCAGACGAAAAAGGACAACGTCTGCTTTGCCCCGCATGATGTGGACGGGGACGGCCAACTCGATTTCGCCGTGGGTGCCGACTGGCGGCCGGCGGATACCATGACCGGTGGCACGATTCAGTGGATTGGCAAAGGGAAGCGGGCGGACGGCCTATGGGATGTGCATCCCATCGGCGAAGAACCGACGGTTCACCGGATGAACTGGGCCGACCTCGACGGCGACGGCCGGAGCGAATTGATTGTCTCTCCCCTGTTTGGCAAGAACACCACGAAGCCGAACTTTTCCGAACGGGGCCCCAGACTCTTATCGTTTCAGGTTCCCAAAGACCCCGTGAAAGGTCCGTGGGTGGCGGAAGTCATCAACGAAGACCTGCACGTCACGCACAACTTTCAGGTAACTGACTTTAATCACGACGGCAAGCCGGACATTCTCTACGCCGGCTTCGAAGGGGTGAGCCTGCTGGAGCGCGGGGCCCATGGCAAATGGAAACGGACTCGCGTCGGCGAGGGAAGCCAGAAAACGATGCCCAATCGGGGAGCCAGCGAAATCAAGCATGGCCGGCTGGCAGGGGGCGGGGACTACTTCGCCACCATCGAGCCCTGGCATGGCGAGCAGGTCGTCGTTTACACCAAACCTGAGGGAAAGCGCCCCGACAGCGGCGACTGGCTCTGGAAGCGAACCGTCCTCGACGAAGAGCTCAAATGGGGACACGCCGTCGGGTGCGCCAATCTCGATGGCGACGCCGACGAAGAGCTGGTCATCGGGATCCGGGACAACATGAACGACAAGTTCAAATGCGGCGTTCGCATCTATGACCCGACCGATGCCGCAGCCGGCAAATGGACGCGGCAGATTGTCGACCCCGGCAGCGTGGCGATTGAAGACCTGGCGGTGGGGGATTTGAATTCAGATGGGCGATTGGATGTCGTTGCAGTGGGTCGCGCGACGCACAACATCAAAATCTACTGGAATGAAACGAAGTAGCGGTGAACCAGACGAAGCGGAAGAAGGTCTCACACAGAGGCACAAAGGCACAAAGAGGAGAAGGCAAAATCATGGATGGCAAAATGATAAGAGGTTTTATGATTTTGCCATCCATCATTTTGCCATGTCGCCTCCTCTTACCTCCGTGCCTCTGTGCCTCTGTGTGAGATTTTCTTTCTTATGGTTCAGAACTCGCCTTACAAGTCGCTCCAGCACAAAGACCTCACCGTCGAAGGCTATTCGCGCGCCGCGGTGCAGTCTTATTGGCGAATTCCCGAGCTCAAGCTTGGCTTCGACCTCGGTGCCCAGCCGTGGGACTTCATGGGGACGCCGGCCTGGTTCATTTCGCATACGCATCTGGACCATGTCGCTGCCCTGCCGGTCTATATCGCCCGGCGGCGGATGATGAAGATGGACCCGCCGGTGATTTATCTGCCGGAGCACGCCGTCAGCCTGGTCGAGCACCTGCTCAAGGTCGTCAGTCGGCTGGATCGCGGGCGGCTGCCGTGCGAGCTTGTCGGGGTGAAGCCGGGGGATGAGATTGAGTTCTCGCGGGAGCTGATCGTCACGGCCTCGGCCACGCGGCACACGGTCCCGTCGCTGGGTTACATCGTTTGGGAACGGCGGAAGAAGCTCAAGGCGGAGTACACGGGTCTCACCGGCGATCAGATTCGGGACATTCGCCTGGCGGGAAAGGAAGTGACGGAAGAACGGCGAATTCCGCTCGTGGCGTACACCGGCGACACGGCGCCCGAAGGGCTCGACCTCTGCCCAGCGATGTACGAGGCGAAAATTCTCATTACCGAGATGACCTTCGTTGCACCGGGCCATCGCAAGGAAAAGATTCACAAGCACGGGCACATGCACCTGGACGACTTCGTCGAGCGGGCCGCCCGCTTTCAGAACGAAGTTATCATCGCCATGCACTTCAGCACCCGCTACCATGACAAGCAGGTGCGGCACTGGGTCGAACGCTCGCTGCCGGACATGCTGGGCGGCCGGCTGAAACTGTGGTTGTAGCGGCTCGAGAGTTGTCAGGAATTCAGGCCGGCGTCCGGCCGATCAAAACAGGCTTTCACCTCGCCATCGAGGAGCGCAATCAGCGGCCAGATTCCCACGAGCATGGCGGGGAGGCAGGCGAGGAACCCAATCAGAAAAGTGATGACCACTGCCGCCATCGCCAGGGAGTAAGAGCGGAGGGCTTTCATCCGCATCGCCGCCCAGAAGGTGAAGCCGCCGAGTGCCACGCAGAACAGGACGCAGATTCCCAGCAAAACGACAATCACCGGCCAATCATTTCGAGGTGCATCCGCGATCAAGAAGGGAATGCATGCCGCCAGCGTAATCCCGCTGACGACAACCAAGCCGCCGTAGACTTGCATCAGGATGGCGGGCCCGGCCACCTTGGACAAGGCTCGACCCCGGTCGGCAACTTGATAGTAGCCGGGTGTCTGGAACTGGTCCCCCCACGGATTGGGTGCCTGGTAAGGATTTTGGGATGGATACGGCGGTGGATAATTCTGCGGGGGATATTGTGGCTGATAAGAGGGCGGAGGCGAAAACCCCGGTGGAGCCGGCTGGGGAAAGCTCGGCGGCGATCCAAACCCAGGCTTGAGCTCGCTCAGCAAACCGCATTGCCCACAGCGCACGGTTCCGCCGTCGGCGACATTGGCCGCGTTGAGGGAAGCGCCGCAGCTTGGGCAAAATTGAGACATCGGCTTGCTTATGCTATCGCGCGAGTGGGACGAGGGGCAATTGCCCCAAGTTGTCTGGCCCCCCGCGCCGATAGGAACAGAGACGACCCTCTCTTTCCGCGCGCCCATGGATGGGCGTAACCCGCTAGCAGCGGCCAGAGAACTCGTCATTGCACCAAGGATGGGGGGATTTGGAATGGCTCGCCGCTCGCGTGGAAATGTCGTTTCGTCGCTGTATGACCTCGTCAAAACGCTCTTCCAAGGGCCAAAAACAACTTCCGGGAAACAGTCCCGCCGCCGCGGCTTCGGCTTCGAAGCGTTGGAAGGGCGGGCCATGCTGGCCACCGACTTCGGCGCCATCACCGGACTCGTCTACCGCGACTTCAACAACGACGGCTTTACGGCGGGGGAGCAGATCTCCGGGGCCACGGTCAATCTTTACACCGACGACGGCGACAGCATATTCGAACCCGGAGCGGGAGATGCCCTGACCGATAGCACCACGTCCGGCGTCACGGGACAATTCACATTTGCAGACCTGCTGGCCGGCAGCTACTGGGTCGAGCAGCCTTCGCAGACCATTGGCGGAGTTCTGCTCTCCGCCCAAAACAGCAGCCTGATCACGATTTCCGCCCTGGAAGCCCAGGGAACTGCCGGCACCACGATCGATGACTTCAGCGCAGCCAATCCATCCGTCACAGCCGCTTTTCCTCCGGTGGGGAACATCAGTTTTGCCTCGGCGGCCTCGGCTTCGTCGCTGGGAGGTGAACGGGACTTGCTGGTGGAATTGACCTCGGCCTCCGGTGCCGGAGACCAGGTGACACTCTCCGCGATTGGCGGAGCCTTGACCTGGGACGCCAGCTTGCTTGCGCAGGGGCGGTACGTGGACGTGTGGGACGGCGCGGATGGCGACGCCAGCGCGACTGCCTTTGCCGGCTTGGGAAGCATCGATCTGACCGCTGGGGGAGCAAACACCTTCCGCATGCTCCTCGGTACGGACCATGCGGGCGCGACTGCCCGGCTGCGGGTCTATACCGATGCCACGAATTGGTCCGAGCAGACCATCACCAGTCCCAACAGTCCGTCCAGCGAGTTGCTCTTCAAGATCGCCGACTTCACCACCGGCGGCGGCGCTGCCGGGCCGGCGACGTTCAGCACTGTTGGCGCGATTGAGATGCAAGTCGATACGAGTGTGGACGGCACCGACGGGCAGGTGACCTTTTTGGGAATGCTCGGCCCGACCGTGAAGACCCAGGACTTCTCGAACCCCGCGGACCTGAGCCTGACTAAGATCGTCGACAACGCCAGTCCCACGGTCGGCCAGAACGTGACCTATACCCTCACGCTCACCAACGGCGGCCCCGGAGCAGCGAACAACATCATCGTCTCGGACGTGCTTCCCGCGGGGACGACGTTTGTCTCCAGCACTCCCAGCGGCACCACAACCTACAACAGCGGAACAGGAGACTGGACGGTTGGCTCGCTCAACAGCGGTGCGGTCGCCACGCTGTCGATCACCGCGACCGTGACCGCCGCTGGATCGATCACCAACACGGGCGAAGTCACGGACGTGGATGAGTTCGATCCCGACTCCACGCCCGACAACCAGGTCCCCTCCGAAGACGACCAGGCGAGCGTCCCGTTGACCGCCTCGCAAATTGACCTGTCGCTGACGAAGATTGTCAATAACGCCACTCCCAACGTCGGCGAAACCATTACCTTCACCGTCACCGCGACCAACGACGGGCCGAGCAACGCCACGGGCGTGGTCGTCACCGACGTACTCCCCGCCGGTTTGACGTTCGTTTCCGCCACCCCCAGCGGCACCACCACATACAGCAGCGGCACCGGCATCTGGACCATCGGCAATCTGAACAATGCCGCCTCGGCACAATTGCAAATTGTGGCCACGGTCGCCACAGCGGGAGTGAAAACCAACACCGCCGAAGTGACCGCGGCAACGGAAGGGGACCTTGATTCGACACCGAACAATCAAAACGCCCAGGAGGACGATCAGGCCAGCATTTCGGTGACGCCGCAGGTAGCCGACCTGTCGGTGACGAAAACCGTCAACAATGCCACGCCCAACAAAAGTGAAAACGTCACCTTTACCATTACGGTCACCAATGGCGGACCGAACAGCGCCACGGGCGTGGAGGTCACCGATCTGCTGCCGGCGGGATTGACGTTTGTCTCTTCCACGCCGAGCGGCAGCACCACGTATGTCAGTGGCACCGGCATTTGGACTGTCGGCACACTTGCCAGCAGTGCCAATGCCACGCTGCAAATCGTGGCCACCGCGGCCACCCTGGGGGCCAAAACCAATTCCGCCCAGGTGACGGCGGTCGATCAGTTCGACCCGGACTCGACCAAGAACAACAACGTCCCCACGGAAGACGACCAAGCCAGCGTCACCGTCACTCCCAATAGCGCGGATCTCTCGCTCACCAAGCAGGTCGATGACTCCACCCCTAATGCCAATCAGAACGTCGTCTTCAGCCTCACGCTGACCAACGGCGGCCCGCAGAGCGCCACCAATGTCACTGTCGCCGACCAACTGCCGGCAGGGCTGACCTTTGTCTCGTCCACGCCCAGCGGCAGCACGACCTACAACAGCGGCACCGGAGTATGGACGGTGGGAACGCTGGCCAGCGGTGGTAACGCCACGCTCCAAATCACGGCCACGGTGGCGACACAGGGAGCGAAGACCAACATTGCCCAAGTCAGCGCCAGCGATCAGTTCGACGTTGACTCCACTCCCAATAACAGCCTGGCCACGGAAGACGACCAGGCCAGCGCCGTCGTCACTCCGAATGCGACGGACCTCAGCGTGACCAAGACCGTGAACAACGCCGCGCCGACGGTTGGCGACAACGTCACCTTCACAGTGACGGTCACCAACAACGGCCCCTTGGCCGCTTCCGGCGTACAGCTTTCCGACCAACTACCGGCGGGGCTGACGTTTGCTTCTTCCACGCCGAGCGGCAGCACGACCTACGACAGCGCGACGGGCCTTTGGAATGTTGGCGGATTGGCCTCCGGGGCGAGCGCCACGCTGACCATTGTCGCCACGGCCGGGACCGCGGGAACCTTCAGCAACACGGCGCAGGTGAGCGCCATGAATGAGTTTGACACCGACTCGACCCCCGGAAACAGTGTCGCCACCGAAGATGACCAGGCCAGCACCGGCGTCACCGTCAACCAGCAGATCTCCCCGCGGCTTTGCGTGACGGTCTGGCGCAGGGCGACGTAGATCATCAGGGGGTCGGGAGTCTTTGGCGTCAATAATTTTGCCATTGGTTGAATACTCGACGACAAAGACTCCCGACCCCCTTCGGGTGCCACAGGAATGACCCCCATCCTCCCCGTCAGTTCCGCGTTCGCTCCGTCGCCGTTCGTGCCGGTGATTGTGCCCACGAGCAAGCCGGCATGCCCTGGAACAGAACCAAACCGCACGCAGCTCGATTCGATTTTGAATCTCTGTTTGGAGCGGCGGGCCTCGGATGTCCATCTCACCGGCGGGCTGGTTCCCTATTTCCGCATTGACAACGCCCTGCTTCCCATCGGCGACCAGCCGATTTCCGAACAGGAAGTGGACCAAATGGCCCAGAGCCTGATGACCGATCATCAGCGCCGCGTGTTCACCGAGAAGCAGTCCCTGGACCTGGCGTTTTTCACGCCGGGCCGGACCCGCTTTCGCGTCAACATCTTTCGGCAGCGTGGCACCGTGGCGATGGCCCTCCGCCGCCTGGACGACGAATTCAAGACCCTGGGGGAGCTCAACCTGCCGCCGCAGCTCGGCGAGCTTGGCAACTTCCCCTACGGCCTGGTCCTGGTCACCGGTCCCACCGGCAGCGGCAAGTCCACTACGCTGGCCACCATCATTCACCAGATCAACTTGACCCGGCATTGCCACATCATCACCATCGAAGACCCGATCGAATACGTCCACCAGAACAACAAAAGCCTGGTTCGCCAGCGGGAATTGTTTTGCGACGTTCCCACGTTCGCCTCCGCCCTCCGGGCCGCCCTGCGGGAGGATCCGGACGTCATTCTGGTCGGCGAGATGCGGGATTTTGAAACCATCCAGGCCGCTATCATTGCCGCCGAAACCGGCCACCTTGTCTTCTCCACCCTGCACACCGGCGACTGCGTCGGCTCCATCAGCCGGATGGTCAGCGTGTTTTCGGCGGACGAGCAGGTGGCGGTGCGGGAGCAACTGTCGCGGACCCTGCGGGCGGTGGTTTCGCAGCGGCTGATTCTGCGGGCGGACGGCAAGGGGCGGGTGCCGGCCGTGGAAATCATGCTGGTGAACCCCGCCATCGCCAACCTCATTCGGCTCGGCGACCAGCGGCAGATCTACTCAGTCATGCAGACCGGCTCGGACGACGGCATCCTGATTCTGGACCAGTCGCTGGCCTATCTCACAGCCGCCGGCCTCATCCAGCGGGAAGAAGCCCACAAATGGTCCCGCGACCCCAGCGTCTTCGAAACCCGCCTGCGAATGGCGCAGAAGCGGTAGGGATTGTCAGGCGTTACCCTATAGTCCGCTTGCAATTCACCAGACAGGATGAGTCTAGCGGTGGGCGTAGCAAGATAGTCTCGGCCAGCTAAGTGAGTGGACTCTCCCTCGCTCTACCGCACCCACTCAATTCATTTCCGGACTGCCCAATCACCCTGGTTGGGGATAAAATGCTTGGAGAGTGGCCGGACCTGCCTGCGGGTTCCGGTGAGCGTCCTGGGACACCCTTGCCAGAGGCTGAAGTGACGAGCCAAAAACCGCAATCAGACGATGGATCGCCGGAGGAGCGCCGTCCTTCCCCCCGCATCGCCTTCACGAGCTGGATGATCCCGCTGGTAATCATGGCGGTCTTTTTCTCGCTGTTCTGGCTCAACCGGGGCCCTACGCGGACGGAGGTGACGTTCGATTTTCTGATGCTGCAGATTCGCGAGGGAAATGTCGCGGAGATCAAGGTCGGCAAAGAACTGGCCCAGGGGAAGTTCGTCCAGGCTCCCGTGCTGCCGGTGCTTGAGAAGGAAAAAACGGCCCCCAAGACCGAAGCGAGCCCCCAGGCGACAAAAGAGCCCAAGCGAAGCGAGCCCTACTTTGTCGTTCGTCTGCCTGCTCCGGAAACCGCGGCGCGAGCTTCGCTCGATAAGTTGCTCGACGAGCAGAAGGTGCGAGTGGCGTATGACAACGAATTTGACCCCACGCTGACGGTCTACGTGGTCATGATGTGCGTGACCCTGGGGGTCGTGGTGTTCTTCTGGTTCTGGATGCGGCGGACGCAAAATCAAATGATGGGAGGAGGCTTTCTCAGTGGCTTCACCCGCAGCCCCGCCAAGCGGTACGAAGCGGCCAAGATTCCGATCACCTTCAAAGACGTCGCCGGCCTGGAAGGTGTCAAAGCCGACTTGATGGAGATTGTGGAATTTCTGAAGACGCCGGCCAAGTTTCAGAAGCTCGGTGGCCGCGTTCCCAAGGGGGTGCTGCTCAACGGGCCCCCCGGCACCGGCAAAACGCTGCTCGCCCGGGCCGTCGCCGGCGAAGCGGGCGTGCCGTTTTATTCCGTCAATGGCTCCGAGTTCATTCAGATGTTCGTTGGTGTGGGCGCCAGCCGGGTGCGGGATTTGTTCAAGGTGGCCAAGGAC
>SXGT01426163.1_pt1 | contig 13874 bp, 8 predicted proteins | sample 3176221 | NCBI WGS metagenome assembly SXGT01 (sample SAMN11356862, study PRJNA531348) | freshwater metagenome | isolation source: freshwater sample F1-120 | place: China: Fuxian Lake, Yuxi | collected 2017-12-25 | reverse complement strand
GCCTTGGGCCTTGGGAAGTGCCGAGAACAGCAAGCGAATCTACCTCCGCAGTCTCCGTGACGATAGGAGGGACTGCATCGGCCCGAAGCTGCAGTGTATCAGCGAGAACGCGTTACTTCCCGGCGATATTCAGCCGGTGAGAACGGTGGGGACCAGCGGGAACCCCGGCCAGTTGCGGACCACGGTCCATGCCACCGCGGCCACCACGACCGTGACGGTGGCCGCCATCGGCATGAGCGTCAGGCCGCGCCGCCACCGCACCACCAGCCACACCGCCAACGCGGGCAACGCCACCAGGAGGAAGACGTTGTCGACGACGGCGGCCGCCAGATCACCGTTCAGCAGATCGTGCGTCATCCGCAGCCCGCCGCACGCCGGGCAGTCCAGGCCGGTGAGCGCCTTGAAGGGGCAGCCGGGAAACAGGAACCCGGGGCGGTGCGGGTCGGCCAGGCCGATATAGGCGAGGGCGCCGGCGACGGCCACCCCGGCGCCGATCAACCCGGCTCGGGCGGTCGCGCTCTCAGGTGCCATCGCGCAGCGGGCGGCCCTGCGGGTCGCGCACCTTGTCGGTCAGCAGCAGGATCGCGTCGATGATGCCCCAGATGATGGCACCGATGCCGCAGGTGAAGATGCCGACCAGCAGCTGCGCCACACCCAGTCCGGTGTAGCCCAGATAGAAGCGTCCGATGCCGAGGATGCCGAACAACCCCAGCAGCTGCAACAGGCCGGCGATGACCTTGGACTTCTCGGAATAGGGTTCCCCGGTCATGGGATGCCGCCCGTAGGGGGCCAGCGGATCGAAGTACGCCCCCGGGGGCGGCAGCGGGTAACCCGGCTGGCCGGGCGGCGGGAAACCGGCACCGCCGGGCGGCGGCTGGTAGCCCGGCGGCGGGAAGTTGCCCGGGTCGCCCCCGTACGACTGCGGATCCGTCATGACCTCAGGATGCCAGAAGTTCAGCGCGATTCCGACCAGCGGAACACGGTGAGACAACCGATCAGCCCCCCGATACTCCATGCCGCCAGCACGAAGAAGATCCGCCAGTGCTCCCAGCTGCCCGCGGGTTCGATGGCCGCCATCTCGGGTGGCAGCAGCACCGACCGGAAACCCTGCGCCATCCATTTGACCGGGAACAGCGAGCCGATCACCAGCATCCACGCCGGGAGCACCATGATCGGCACATAGGTCCCCGACACGAACTGCAGACCGACCGCGGGACCGTTGGTCATGGCGGCGGCCGATACCGCACTGCTCGCGACGTTGCTGATCAGCACGCCGAGCAACGAGCAGCTGATGACGCCCAGCAGGAACACCCAGGTGAGGGTGAACCAGCCGAAAACGTCGGTGGGCAGCCGAAGTCCGAACACGAGCACGCCCACCACCAGCAGCAGTACCGCCTCGGCCAGACTGACCACGAATACCAACATGATCTTGCCGATGAAGTAGGACGTGGCCGTCGTCGGCGTTCCGTGCAGGCGGCGCAGGGCCCCGGTCTCCCGATCGGCGGCGATACTGATGCCCAGGTTCACGAAAGACGTCGAAAGGATGCCGTAGGCGAGCATGCTCGCGGCGATCACCGCTCCGGTACTGACATTGCCGTAGGGCAGTTCCGCCGAGAATATGGACCCCAGCAGCAGGCAGATCACGGCCGGCATCGAGAAGGTCAGCACCACCTGCTCGGGTCTGCGGTAGAACATCTTCAGTTCCGGGACCACCCGGGACCACCCGATGCGCAGCACCGACGGGAGCGGTGCGCGGGTGTGCTGCCCGGCGGTGCTCACGACTGCCCGATCAGCTGGAGATAGGCGTCTTCGAGGGTCGGTCGCGTCACCGTCAGGCGATCCAGTTCTGCGCCGCCGCTGCTGAGCCGGCCGATCAATTCGGTGGGTGTCGCTGTCCGTTCCACCCGCTCCCGGCCGCCCTCCATCCACCGGACAGTCGCGGCGGTGTCGACATGTTCGATCAGCCGGGCAGGTGAGTCGACCGCGACCACCGACCCGCCGGCGACGACAGCGACCCGGTCTGCCAGCGCGGCCGCCTCTTCGAGATAGTGCGTCGTCATCAAGATCGTCGTACCGTCTGCCGCCAGCAGCCTGATGAGTTCCCAGAACTGTTGCCGGGCTTCCGGATCGAATCCGGTGGTCGGTTCGTCCAGGAACAGCAACTCGGGCCGGCCCACGATCCCGAGGGCGACGTCGAGGCGGCGACGCTGACCGCCCGACAGTGCCCCGACCCTCGCCTCGACGACCTGTGCGAGACCGACGAGATCGAGCACCTCCGCCGGTGCCCTGGCCGCCCCGTAGCAACTACCGAACATCTGCACGGTTTCGCCCACGGTGAGCATCCCGGCATCACTGACCTCTTGGAGAACGACACCGATCCGTGCGCGCCACTGTCTGCCCGCCGTTCCCGGGTCTGCTCCGAGCACGCTCACCTGTCCCGCGTCGCGCCTGCGGTTTCCCTCCAGGATCTCCACGGTCGTCGACTTGCCTGCGCCGTTCGGCCCGAGAATCGCAAAGATCTCCCCGTACTCGACGTCGAGGTCCAGATCGTGGACCGCGCGCACTGCTCCGTACGACTTGGACAGACCCCGCACCTGCACAGCCCGGGCGGGGGCCGCACCATTCACGACTGCAAGCTTCCGGCATCCGGGTGTGCCTCGTCGGCCTCGATCTCTGCCAGCAGCGCTCGCAGTTCTGACTCGGACAGATCGTCCAGCAGGATGTCGACATCGTCATGATCCGCACCGGTCTCGTCGTCGGTGGCCGCGTCGTCCGAGACGGGCGCATCGCCGTGAATCGCCTGCAACTCGGTGAGGATCCGGTCGGACAGCGAGTTCACGCTGACGCCACGCAGTATCTCCAGCACGGGGACATCGATCGAGAAGGTCGCGTTGATGCGCACCCGGAACTCCATGGCCATCATCGAATCCAGACCGATATCGTCGAGCATCGCGCCGGTGTCGATATCGGCCACCCCGCAGTCGAACACGTCGGCAACGACCGCCAGCACACGTTCGCCGACGAGGGCGGCGCGCCCGGCCTCCGGGGTCGCGGCGAGCACGTCGAGGATCGACGATCCCGAGGCGTCCTGCGCCGCGCCGGTGTCGACGGATTCGAGCTCGCCGAACATCGCCGGCAGCGGCCCGCCCATCCCTGCCTGGCGGGCCCGGCTCCAATCCACGGTGATCGCCACGACACTGGGCACCGTCTGCTTGATGAGCCTGTCGAGGATTCGAGCGCCGACGGCCGGCGTGATGAGCTCGATCCCCCGCTGCGCGTACACCTTCTCCAGCTTGAGCTCCTCGACCATTCCGACCGACCACGGTCCCCAGCCGATCGTCAGGGCCGGACGTCCCTGCCCGCGTAGCTGGTGTGCGTAGGCATCGAGAAAAGCGTTGGCGGCGGCGTAATTTCCCTGCCCCGGCGCGGCGATGGTCGAACCGGCGGAACCGAACATGACGAAGAAGTCCAGATTGTGCCCCTCGAAGGCATGGTGAAGCACCCTGGCACCGGTGATCTTCGGTGCCGTCACCTTCGCGTAGTCCTCTTCGCGCATGTTGATCAGCAATTGGTCGCTCACCGAACCGGCGGCATGCACGACTCCACGCACCGGTCGCCCGCCGCGCGAAAGATGGTCGGTCAGCCACGAGGTGACGTCGTCGGGCACCGTGACATCGACACTGGCCGTTTCGATATGCGCACCGAGCCGTTCGATCATCCGCAGTGCGGTGACGGTCTCGAAATGCGGATCACCATCGGCCAGCTCGGCCCAGCGGGATCTCGGCGGGACGGGAGTACGCCCGAGCAGGGTGATATGGCGGGCACCGCGTTCGGCGAGGTAGGTCGCCACGACCCTGCCCAACGCGCCGGCCCCGCCGGTGACGACGTACGTCGCATCGGCGGAAAGCTTGGTGGGGAACGGGTAGGTCAGTTCCTTGCACAGCCGCAGTCGTGGGACGAACGTCTTGGCACCCCGGATCGCGATCTGATCTTCGCTGCCATCCCCGAGCACGTGATCGGAGATTCGCTTCGCGATGTCCACCTGGTTGTCTGCGCTGTCGATATCGATGAGGCCGCCCCAATACCCGGAGAACTCCTGGTGCCCGATGACGCGGCCCAGACCCCATATCGAGGCCTGGTCGGCGCCGGTCAGCGCGGCGCCGGGCGCCGCCTGCGAGTTGGCCGTCACCAGGAAGAGTCTCGGGTGTGCGGCCTTCACCTCGGCCAGCGCCTTCACCAGCCGAAGAACGGTGAAAGGCCCGATGTCGTCGGAGTCGCCGGCATCCGCCGACATGTCCAACGGCCAGCAATCGATGATGCCGGCAAGTCCGCGATCACCGGTGGCCAGTCCGTCGATCAGCGCGTTCCAGTCGATACCGTGCGCCGGGTACTGCACGGTCTCCACGAGGTGACCGCGTGACCGCAGGTCGTCGGCGAGCGCCTTTCCGACACCCGAGTCGTCGGCCAGCACCAGCCAACACCGGGCTTCGGCCTCGGGCACGGCGACGAAGTCCGTTGCGGTGTCGGCCAGCTCGGACCACTGCAGCTCGTACAGTCCCTTGTCGATGTGCTCGACCGACATCCGCGAGGACGAGCTCAACGATTGCACCGTGAACCCGTCGAACACGGCGAGCACACCACCCTGGTGATCGGTGATCGAGATATCGCATTCGACCGCATCTCTGGTCGCCGAGACCACGCGCACCTGAACCCTCATGTCCGCAGCAGGCGGCCCGTAGACGGCGCAGTGCCGTATGCGGGTGGGCAGATAGGGGTCCTCGTTCTCCTCCTGCCCGGAGAACGGTGCGCCGAAAAGGGTTTGGAACGCCCCGTCGATGAGTGCCGGATGGAAGCGGTATTGCCCGAGCTCAGCGGCGACAATGGCGGGTACCGTCAACTGGGCGACAGCCCAGTCGTGACCGGCTGTCACGCCGGATACCGCCCGGAACGCATCGCCGTAGTCGAATCCGAGGTCGCTCGTGCGACGGTAGAACTGCTCACCGTCCATCTCGGCGCGTGCGCCCACATCCTGCACACCGCCCGGATCGGTCGGCGCCGCAAGGGTGCCGAGTTCGGCGGTCGCGGTGATCGCCCACTTGAGGTCACCGTCCGAGGTGACGGTGAACGAGGCGAATTCCAGTGTGCCGTCGTCCTTGTTCAGGGTGGTCCTGATGACGGGATCGCAGGTGTCGTCCAGGATGACGGCACGGTGGAGCACCAGATTGTCGATGCTGTGCTCGGATCCGTAGGTTTCCCGGCCCGCGGCCAGTGCCATCTCGACGTACACCGCTCCGGGGACCACCACGCTGCCCTGCACCCGGTGGTCGGCGAGGAATTCGAGGGTGGCGGTGCTGATCTCGGCTTCCCAGGTCGGATGTACCCCGCGGACGGGCTGGCCGAGCAGCGGATGCACCGGCCGGTAGAACAACGTCTCTTCGATCTCGTTGTTGTCATACCAGAAGCGTTTGGTCTGCCACGGATAGCTCGGAATCTTCAACAGCCGAGCGTCGCCGCGGGGATGCACGCAGTCCCAGGCGATATCGTGGCCCGCGTTGTGCAGCACGCCGACACAGTTCAACAGCGTACGAACGTCGTCGTCCTCGCGCCGCTGCGTGGCTGTCACCGAGACCCGCTGCGTGCCCGCGATTTCCATGACGGATGCGGCCAGCACCGGGTGGGGTCCGAGCTCGACGAAATGGGTGTAGCCATCGTCGAGCATCCGGCGCAACGCCGGCTCGAAGAGAACGGTGGCCCGGGTGTTCTGCCACCAGTAGGCCGCGCCCGCGTCATAACGGGTCAGCAGTTCACCGGTGACCGTCGAATAGAGCGGTAGCTCCGCGGACTTCGACGACAGAGTCGAGAGAGCGCCGTGGAGCTCGTCCTTGATCGCGTCCATGTAGTGGGTGTGGTACGGCACCTTCACCGCGAGGTACCGGTTGAAGGTCTGTGCCTCATCCAGTTGGCGGGCAATGTCTTCCAGCACATCACCGTCCCCTGCGACGGTCACCGCCGACGGACTGTTGATGGCGGCGATCGACACCCGGCGACCGAACTCGTCGATCATCTTCTCGTCGAGTGTCTGCATGAGGGTTTCGGCGTCCAGGCCGACGGCCAGCATCCGGCCCTGCCCGCTGGTGCGCTGTTGCAACCGGCTGCGGTGATGGATCACCTCGATGGCCTGCTCGAAAGAGAGCAGCCCGGCGAGGTGGTGGGCCGCGACTTCACCTGCGCTGTGGCCGATCACGGCGTCCGGCGTGATCCCGAAGTGGGCGAGCTGTTCGGCCAGGGCGACCTGGATCGCGAAATTGGCCGGCTGGGCGAATTCGGTGTCACCCATCCGGGATGCGGATTCGTCACGTCGCAGCTCCTCGATCAACGACCAGTCCGCGTACTTCGACAGTTCACGGGAGCTGCGCAGGATGCTCGCGGTGAAGACCGGGAACACGTCCAGCAATCCCCGGCACATCTTCCACCACTGCGGACCCATGCCGGTGCAGACGAAGGCCACCTTGGGCGCCGCGGATGCGGTTCGGCCGGTGGTGATCTCACCACCGTTGCCGACGGCACGCAATTGTTCACGCGCGTCGGCGATGTCTTCGGCGATCAGCGTGTGCCGATGGCTGAGGTGCGCCCGCCGCCGGGCGAGTGTGTAGCCCAGGTCGGGCAGCGTGATGTCGGGATGGCGGTCCAGGTGGTCGGCCAACCGAGCGGCCGACGCAATCAACGCCTGCTCGCTGCGCCCCGAGATCGGCAGCACGGTCAGCGGCAGCGCCTCGGTGTCCGCCCCGATGTCCCGCCGCGCCGCTGGAGGTTCGGCAAGCACCACGTGCGCATTGGTGCCCCCGAAACCGAACGAGTTGACCCCGACCACCCGTCGGTCGGTCTCGGGGAAGGGCCTTCCCGCGGAGGGGATGTCGAGTTTGAGCTCGGTGACCGAGACATGCGTGGTCGGGCTCTGCAGATGCAGGTTGGCCGGGACATAACCGTGTTTGACGACCAGCGCCGCCTTGATCAGCCCGGCCACTCCGGCCCCGGCTTCGAGGTGGCCGATGTTCGTCTTGACAGAACCGATCAGCAGGGGCTGCGTGGCCGGACGGTCTGACGTGAGTGCGTGCGCCAGCGCCCGCATCTCAATGGGGTCACCGACCGGCGTACCCGTGCCATGCGCTTCCACATAACCGACCTGGGTGGGTGTGACGCCGGCGCGCCGCAGCGCCGTTCGGATCGCCGCTTCCTGCGCCTCCTCACGCGGCACGGTGATCCCGTCGGTGTGCCCGTCCTGTGAGACGGCGGTGCCGAGAATCTGCGCGTAGACATCGTCGCCGTCGGTCAGCGCCTGCGCGAGCGATTTGATGATGACGACTGCGCCGCCCTCACCGCGGGCGTACCCGTCCGCCGAATCGGAGAAGGCCTTGCTCCGCCCCTCGGGGCTGAGGAATCCGCTCCTCGATTCGGCGATGGCGGTATTGGGACCGCCCATGATGTTGACACCGCCGGCGAGCGCCACTGCACATTCGCCGTTCCAGATGCTCTGCGCCGCAAGGTGCACGGCGACCAGCGAGCTCGAGCATGCCGTATCGATCGTCATGCTCGGACCGCGGAAGTCGAACGCATGGGAGATGCGGTTCGCCAGCATGGTCATCATCATCCCGGTGGCCGAATGGGCCTTGAACCGGTAGCGACTGCTGCGGCCCTGGTTCTGCAGGAGTTGATAGTCCAGCGTGAAGCCACCGATGAACACGCCGACGTCGGTGCCGGCGAGCCGATCGACGGGTATCCCCCCGTCTTCGAACGCCTCCCAGGTGGCCTCCAGCAGCAGGCGCTGCTGCGGGTCCAGCGAATGGGCCTCGCGCGGCGAGATGCCGAAGAACTGGGGATCGAACTGATCGATCTCGGGCAGGAACCCGCCCCGGCGGGTGACCACCTTGCCCATCTTCGCCGGGTTCGGGTCGTGGTAGCGCGCCGCATCCCACCGTGACGCAGGAACGTCACCGGTGGCGTCGACCTCATCGCACAGCAGCCGCCAGAAGGCCTGCGCCGAATCGGCACCGCCGGGGAATCGACATCCGACCCCGACTATCGCCAGCGGTTCACGGTCTATGGGCAGTGGTTCGGTCACTGGCATCGGCACTTTCTCGTCGCGCTACACACTTCGCGAGGTATTCGTAGCCGCAGCGACAATGGATGGGATCCCGGACTGGTGAATTTTGTGCTTCTGCCCCTCGGGTTCAGTTCGGCTGCAGGACCGGCGATCCGGTGACGATCCAGTCGGCGCTGATGGGACCGGCCTCCTGATCCCGGCGGTAGATCGCCCGCAATTCGCGTAGCAACGGATCGCGTTGCCAGGTCTGCACCTGGCGCATGACCTCGTCGTCCTCGAACACCACGGCTTTTGCCGCCAGCACCGTCTCGACCAGCTGACCCGCAATCTGGTGCAGCAACCGAGCATTGGTGTCGAACTGAGCACCGAAGTCCGGGCTGGGTTCCACCATCGCGGCGTGCAGCGACACCATGAAGTTCAGCGGCGCGTACAGGTCCAGGAAGGGCACCGTGGCCTTCTCGGCCTCGGGCCCACGGCCCTCCAGCGCGGCCCATTCACGGAAGAAGCGCTGCACCCGATTGCTCAGCGCGATGAGGCCTTCCAGTTGAGGCACGAACTCCGGGTCATCCGCGATGCGGACGAACCGATCATTCATGTAGAGCAGGCCGATGAATCCCCAGTAGAAGGCGATGTCCCAAACGACCTTCGCCGACATCACCGCGGGCGTGCCCATCAGCCCGTACTGGTCCTGATACACCGCCAGCCACATCTCGGTGAGTGACCGGAACAGTGTGTCGCTGACCTGCGCGCGGGCCAGCACGTGTTCGCCGCCCAGGTCGCGGACAATCATGTCGGTGATGAGACCGTTGCCGATCGCGACGAGATCCAGACCGGATGAGTACAGCGGGTCGAGGAAGACGCCGGCGTCTCCGGTGAGGCACCAGCGATCGGCACCGTCGAAGATCTTGGTGGCGCCGTGGCTGTACTTCTTCATGACCCGGAAGTCCCTGATCTGGTGCTCGTGTTCGTCCAGCACCGCTGCGCACTGCGGTTCGTGCGCACGCAACCATGCCCTGGCCTTGGGCAGCGTGTTGAACTCATCGAACGGATGCAGCGCGGGGTCGGCGACGATGCCGACGCTGGTGGCCCCGGAGCCCAGTCGGATCAGCCAGACCCAGTAGCCCTCCCCCATCAGATGGTTCGTCGACATGGCCCGGTCGCCCTCGACAAGACGGCTGTGGAAGTCCGGGTCGTCGCTCCAGCCGTTGATGTCGATCTCGGTGGCCACCCGCAGCCAGGCCGCGTTGCAGTGATGCTGGTTGGGCTGTTTGAGGTCCAGTTGCCGGGGCAGGGTCCGGCTGCGGCCGGAGGCGTCGACGACCCACCGGGCCGTGGTGTCCGTGCGTTCTTCATCGGTCTGCACGGACACCGTGTGCGATGTGCCGTCACGACCGAGGTCCACGGAGGCGACGCGACCACGACGGATGTCGACACCCGCTGCCAGACAACGGGTGTGCAGCTCGTTCTCCAGCCGCCCCCGATCTATCTGATAGGTGACCAGCGGGACGAACGTCGAGCCGCCAAGCTCCATCCGGGCAGCGATATCGCTGTTGCGTTCGTGCGAGAAGAACATTCGCAGACCCATCTTGCGAATGTGCGCCGTCTGCAGGTGCTCACCCAGGCCCAGCCGATCGCGCAGGTAGTGCGCGGACACCTCCACCGTCGATTCACCGACGGTATGGGTGATTTCCGACACCGGATGGGTGTGCGGCTCGATGATCAGGATGCGCGTCTGCGGACGCGCGTTCCGGATCTCCAGTGCAAGCGCCATGGCTGCGATGCCGCCGCCGGCGATCGCCACATCGTGGTCGGTCGATGGAACATCGGCCGCGGGCAGCTGGCTTCTGATCTTGCGCGCGAGGGCCGCCCGGGCCTGCGCATCGAGTTGCGAGAGTTGGGGCCGCATGAATTCAACATACCCACAATGGGTGGAGTTCAGCCGTGAAACGACAGGGGGCAGAACAGCAACCCGCGCTACACACTCTCGGCAACACGCTGGTGACGGCCGTACACCGCCTCGAAGATCGGTGACGTCATGAGGGTGGTCACCACCGCCACGATCACCAGGATCGTGAACAGGGTGGGCGTGATGATCCCGGCTTCGAGCCCGATGTTGAGGAGTATCAGCTCGATGAGTCCGCGCGCGTTCATCAGCGCACCCAGCGCCACCGACTCGCGCATGGGCACCTTGCTCAGCCGCGCCGCCACCGCGCACGCCACGCCCTTACCCACGACGGCGACCACGACGAGACCGAGGGTCACCGCCCACAGCGCCGGGGTGTTCACCAGCCCGATCTGCGTGTTCAGACCCGAGTAGACAAAGAACAGCGGTAACAGCAGCTTGGTGGTGAGCGGCTCCAGTTTGTCGGTGAGATTGATGGCGAAGAATCCCGACGGCATCGCCACGCCGAGCAGGAAGGCTCCGAAGATCGCGTAGATGCCGATGATGTCGGTGAACCAAGCGCAGGCCATCAACAGGATCAGCACGGTGCTGAGCATCGACGGCGAGACACCCTGGTTCTCTTCGGCCATCCTGCCCAATGGCTGCAGTCCGCGTCGACCGATGGTCAGCAGCACCAGCGTGTAGAGCAGACCACCGCCGATCGCGATGACGGCCAGCATCGGGCTGTTGCGATGGATGGCCAGCACGGCGGCCAGGATGCACCACGAGACGGCATCCGCCGTCGCGCCGCACGCCAGCGCCAGCGTGCCCAAAGACGTTCCGGTCAGCTTCTTTTCGAAGATGATCCGGGCGAGCATCGGAAATGCGGTGATGGCGATCGAGGCCCCGAGGAACATCATGGCCATCCCCAGCGTGACGCCGTCCCCGAAGAAACCGCCGGTGCCCAGCAGCGGGATCGCGGCCAGTGCACCGATGGCCAACGGTGCAACCGTGCCGGTGATGGACACCGCGGCCGCGGTACCGGCCCGCTGCCGGACGTGCTCGACGTCGAAGTTGAGCCCGATGATGAACATGTAGAGCACCAACCCGACCTGCGCCGCGGTGTACAGCACCAGGTTCGGCGTCCCGGTCGGGAACAGGTCGCCTTGCAGTTCCGGGGCGATTCGTCCCAGCAGAGAGGGCCCCAGCACGACACCGGCGATCATCTCGCCGACGACCTGCGGTTGCCCCACTCGTTGAGCGACCAGCCCGGCCAGCTTGCAGGCGGCGAGAATAACGGTGAGCTGGAGGAAGAAGTGGATCGCGATTTCCGCGGGCATGCGTCAGGTTAACCAGTCGGTCCGGATTGCCTGCTTGACGGGACTGGTCAACGCGGCACGTTCGCCTTCAGGGTGGCCAGCGCCGCCGTGCTGAGGTCCGCGAGTTCGGCCGCCTCGCCCACATCCAGCGCGGCGCCGACCAGTTCGGCCATCCGGCGATTGGTGGCCTGCTCGATCTCGGCGTAGCGGTCCTTCTTGTCCGCGCCGTCGGGGAACGGTTCGGGCCAGCCGAACATGGCCGCGTATCGGGGTCCCTTGTTGAGCATGTGCGCCTCGATGGGTGTGATACCCGAGAGACTGAGCGCGTTGAAGTGCAGTCCGGCCCGCAGCTCCCGCAACACGAACATCACCTGCAATGCGCGGGCGGGCGCGTCGTCGGCCAGCGGCATCGCCCGCCAGCCCGCGAACAAGGGCGACGCAGCGGTCGGTGCCGCCGCGATGAGCTTCTCCCCCAGCGCTGCGATGCGGTCCAGCCCGTCCGCACCGGCCAGATAGGTGCGACCGAACTCGGCGGCCTGTTGCCAATACACCTGGGACGCACCGGCGGCGCCACGCACCGCGACACCCTCGTCCCACATGGCCGACAGGCCGGTGGGTTCGAAGACGGCGAATACCGCGCTGACGGTCGCGCCGGTGACCTCGCCCAGCACGCCACCACGCCCGGCCACGTATCCGGCCAACGGATTCTGATAGCCGGCGGCGACACTCTCACCGTAGGTCTGGGGATGCAGCATGAAGACCGCCACCGCTTGTTCGATGGCGGCTCCCGCGGTGGCAGTGGCTTCGGTGAGATCCGGATTGCTCATGGGCGAACCCTAGCGCCCGCCCGCGACGCCGCGGTCGAGTCAGCAGGATGGGTATGAAAGTGCCCGCCTGTCAGCGACTTTGGAGCGACAGTCGAGTCTCAGAAATTTCTTTGGACTCATTGATCACTTCGGTCACTTTGTCGGGTTTCTTGTCGGTGGCCGCACGTATGTTCGAGTCATGAACAGTGATGTGGCCGGTGGTCGGGAAGCGGTGCAACACGCGCGCTCCGATCGCGCCGCATCGGTCAAAGCGCTCCTCGACGCTGATTTCGCGATGTTTGACACCGCCGAACTGCTGGGATTGTTGTCTGAGCGTGAGCAGCAGGCCCGCGCCGATATCGCGGTCGATCACCGCATCCTGGCCGCCCTGATGGACCGGGCCACCCCGCATGAGATCGGCGGGAAAACCTGGACCGATGTGCTGGTCACCCGCGACCGCATCAGCGCCACCGACGCCGCACGCCGCATCACCGGCGCCCGCGACCTCGGGCCGCGGCACACCATGACCGGTGAAGTCCTGGAACCGGTGCTGGCGGCGTGCGCGGCCGCCCTGGCCGCCGGCACCATCACCACCGCCCACATCACCATCATTCGCACCACCCTGAACAAAGCCTCGGCGTATCTGGATGCCACCGCGCGCGGGCAGCTGGAATCCACCCTGGTCGATATCGCCGCCACCAACACCCCCGAAACGCTGCAGAGGGCCGCCGATCACGCGCTGGCTCTGATCAACCCCGACGGCGATGGCCCCGACCCCGCCCGACACCGCCGTGGGCTGAGCATCGGTCCCCAGGATGTTGACGGTATGGCCAAGGTGTCGGGCTGGGTGGACGCGGAATTCGCCGCCTACCTACGCACCATCCTGGACGTCTGGGCCCGCCCGGGCGTCAACAACCCCGACGATGAGCAACCCCAGCACAATCCCGACCCCAACCCACTGGACCAAGACGACGCTGCGGACGACGCGGTTGCCGACGACGAGGGTGTCGAGCCCCAGCCGCCGGCCCGGGATCAGGCCGGGCCCGAACCCGAGGACCAGGGCGAGGACCAGGGCGAGGACCAGACAGAGACAGAGGCGGAGGCCGAACCGGAGGTTGAGGCGGAGGTGCCCGCGCCGTGGGCACCCGCGCCGGTCGAGCCGCCGGTGAAGTGGGACCCCGAGGCATTTCTGCGTGACCCCCGCACCCAGGCCCAACGCAACCACGACGCCATCAAAGCCGTCCTGCGCGACACCCTGGCCTCCAAAAGGCTCGGCCAGTTCAACGGCCTCCCGGTCACCGTGGTCGTCTCCACCACCCTCAGGGAGTTGGAGGCCGCCGCCGGGATCGCGGTCACCGGCGCAGGCACCCGCATGCCCATGCGCGACCTCATCCGGCTGGCCGAACACGCCCACCACTACCTGATCGTCTACCGGCACCACACCGCCGAACCGCTCTACATGGGTCGTTCGAAACGGTTGGCCACCAAAGCCCAACGGCTACTGCTCTACAACAGGGATCGCGGCTGCACCCGGCCCGGCTGCACCCAATCAGCATGCCGCTGCCAGACACACCACGCCAACCCCAGCTGGAAGGACGGCGGACTCACCGACGCACCCGACCTCGCCCTGGGCTGCGGACCCGACAACCAACTCGCCGAACTGGGCTGGACCAACACCATCGACCCCACCACCGGCCGCGTCCACTGGCACCCACCACCACTCATGGACACCGGCAGCGACACCCTCAACCACCACTTCCACCCCG
>SXGT01599564.1_pt1 | contig 13875 bp, 1 predicted proteins | sample 3176221 | NCBI WGS metagenome assembly SXGT01 (sample SAMN11356862, study PRJNA531348) | freshwater metagenome | isolation source: freshwater sample F1-120 | place: China: Fuxian Lake, Yuxi | collected 2017-12-25 | reverse complement strand
GGCCTGCGCCGAGGCGGTCGGCAAGTCGCGCGCGGCGGTGACCAACCTGCTGCGCCTGACCGAGCTGGAGCCGGAGGTGCAGCAGCTGCTGCGCGACGGCCAGCTCAGTCTCGGTCACGCCAAGGTGCTGCTCGGTGTCGCCGGCGCCCGCCAGACCTCGCTGGGCAAGATGGTTGCTGCCCAGCAGCTGTCGGTGCGGCAGACCGAGGCGCTGGTGCAGGCCAGGCCTTCGGCGACGAAGCCGGCGGCCACGCCGGTTGCCGGACTGGGCGAGATCGAGAAGGACCTGGCCGGCCGCATCGGCCTGCCGGTCAAGGTGCAGCAGAACGACAAGGGTCGCGGCCGGCTCACGGTCAGCTTCAAGAGCAACAGCGAATTGCAGAAGCTGCTGGCGCTGCTGCGCTGAAATCCGCTGCGGCAAGGAGAACAGGATGAGCGGCAAGAACTACAGCACCGCGCTGATCACCGGCGCCTCCGGCGGCATCGGCGAGACCTTCGCCTGGCAGCTGGCCGCGGCCGGCAGCGACCTGGTCCTGGTGGCGCGCTCGCAGGACAAGCTCGAAGAGCTGGCGGCCGACCTGCGCCGTCGCCACCAGCGCCGCGTCGAGGTGATCCCGCTCGATCTCTCCGCGCCCGGTGCCGGCCAGACGCTGCTCGACGAGGTCAGCCGGCGCGGGCTGCAGGTGGACCTGCTGGTCAACAATGCGGGCTTCGGCGGCGCCGGCGATTTCCATAACCAGCCGGCGGGCCGCGACCAGCAGATGATCGCGGTCAACGTCTCCACGGTGGTGGATCTGACGCATGCCTTCCTGCCGGCGATGCTGGCCGCGCGGCACGGCGGCGTGATCAACATTGCGTCGATGGCCGGCTTCCAGCCGATGCCGTTCATGAGCGTGTACGGCGCCACCAAGGCCTTCGTGATCTCGTTCACCGAGGGCCTGTGGGCGGAGTATCGCGGGCGCGGCATCCGTTTCCTCGCGGTATGCCCGGGGCCGGTGGACACCGGTTTCTTCGAGGCCACCGGCAACGACAAGCTGCGCAGCACGATCCCGAGCGCGATCGTGATGAAGCCGGAGCCGGTCGTAACCGGCAGCCTGAAGGCGCTGGCCGCCGGCCAACCCGTGTTCATCCCCGGCGTGTCGAACCGCTTCGCCGCGCAGTTCCCGCGGCTGCTGCCGCGTCGTGCGGTGGCGGCGATGATGGGCAGGGTGATGAAGCGGTAGCGGTTACCCCTTCGCAGTTCGGGTCCGTCCTGCGATGCGGGACGCCCGCAGCAGTGGCAGCGCAAGCCGCGGACCCGGCCCATGTCTCGGTACGCGCGCGACACGATGTGTGCCGCGCCCTGTAGTCCCCCCTCACGCCCGCCCCGCGTTCGCTCGACGGGAACACCCGCTGCCTCGGCGTTGGATACCTGCAACGTTTTCGTCGGTGCCGATAGTTTCGCATGGCGCGGCGGCCGAAGCTGGGCTCGCTGGCAGACGCTGACTGATCCCGTGCCTCAGGATGCCAACGGCAGCGGCATTCGCCCGTGCCGTCGGTTTCTACGACCAAAGTAGTAGGACTACTCATGGATACCGCGACGATCTCCGGACGCGGAAGCTTGCACGCAGGAATACCTATGCACAGGGGACTGCGATGAATCACATCCACAAGATCGTCTGGAGCCGCGCGCTGAACTGCCTCGTGGTGGCTTCGGAGCTGGCGCGTAGCCACACCAGTGGCGGCGGCAGCAGCGTCGGGGCGACGCCCGAGGAGCGATCCGTCTGGCCGAAGATCGGTGCCTGGGCACTGGCGCTGCAACTCGCCTTGCCGCTGATGGGCTACGCCCCGCCGGTACTGGCCGAGGAGTGCGAGCTAGACGATGGCACGGTCGGCAGCAGCACAGGCAGCGGCGCCACCTCGCTGGCCTGTGGCTACGGCAATACGGCTAGCGGCATCGACAGCACGGCAGTGGGACGCGTCAATCAGGCCACTGCCGTGGAGTCCACGGCCATTGGTGTACTGAATGTCGCCAACCAGGCCGATGCCACGGCCGTGGGCAACACGAACCAGGCGACGGGAGTGGGCAGTTCGGCATTCGGTGCGGGCAACCGAGCGGCGGGGCTGGACAGCAGTGCGCTCGGCCGCGCCAATTCGGCATCCACCACCAACAGCAGCGCGATGGGCTTCACCAACACGGCGTCTGGTCTGAACAGCAGCGCGGTGGGGTTTACCAATACGGCCTCCGGCCTCAACAGCCAAGCCCTGGGAAGCAATAACCAAGCGAGCGCCGAGGGGGCGACCGCGGTCGGGCGCAGCAATCAGGCAAATGGCGCCTTCAGCACTGCCGTGGGTGCAGGGAGCGTGGCCACCGGCGTGCGTAGCACCGCGATGGGCGCCCAGAGCAGTGCCACGGCGGACTTCTCGCTGGCCATCGGAAACTCCATCGATTCCGCTAGCGGCGCCCGCGTGGAACTGGGTGCTACCAACGGCATTGCCATTGGTCGTAATGCCAATGTGTCGGCCGTGGGCGTCAATGCGCTGGCCATCGGCTCTAGCGCAACCGCCACGGCGGCCGAGGCCAGCGCGGTTGGCCGCGCCAACCAAGCCACGGGGTTGCAAGCTTCCGCCTTGGGCTACCGCAATACGGCCAGCGGTGATAACAGCGCCGCGGTGGGCTGGCAGAACACGGCCTCGAACGGCGAGAGCGTGGCCTTTGGCTACTTCAATTCCGCCGTCGGCAGCGTGAGCGCAGCGGTGGGGCGAAACAACCTGGCCGACCAGGAAAACGCAGCGGCCTTCGGCAACGCCAACTCGGCATCGGGCCAGAACAGCGCGTCGTTCGGCGTCGGTAACTTTACCGGTGCAATCGAAAGCATGGCCTTCGGTGTCTACAACTTCGCCGAGGCCGCACGCAGTTTGGCCTTCGGCTATAGCAACGATGCCAGAGGGATTGAGTCCAGCGCGCTGGGTGTCGCCAACCAGGCGAATGGCGGCGGCAGTGTGGCCGTGGGCAATCGCAACCGTGCTCTCGGCGCCTCCAGCACGGCCTTGGGCGCCAACAGCATTGCCGCCGCCGACAACTCGCTGGCCATTGGCAGCGCGCTGGACTCCGGCGACGCCGCATTTGTTGACGCCACGGCCACTAACGGCATTGCCATTGGCAACAATACCGATGTCGGCCCCGGCGCCCTCAGTGGCGTCGCCGTGGGCCACAACGCTTCTGCACGGGGGCTCAGCGCCACCTCGCTCGGCGTTGGCAACCTCGCCGAAGCGCGGGCCACCACGGCGGTGGGCTTTGACAACAGTGCCCAAGGCCTCGACAGCAGCGCCCTCGGCTACCGCAACCGTACCGAAGGCGAAGACAGCAATGCCTTGGGCTACCGCAACGTGGCGAGCGGGTTTCGCGCCACCGCTGTGGGCAGTTACAGCACGGCGGCGGCCGACCACTCGCTGGCCATCGGCAGTTCAGACCTCGATGCCGACAGCGCGGCCCGCGTGGCCGCCGGTGCGGTGAGTGGCATTGCCATTGGCCGTAACGCCAGCGTGGATGCCGCCGGCGTGAATGCCATCGCGCTGGGTGCCGATACCCTCGCCTCCGCCGCCAGCAGCACCGCGCTCGGTGAGGGCAGCACGGCATCGGCCGCACAGGCCACCGCGCTCGGCGCCGACAACACCGCGAGCGGCGCGAGCAGCACGGCGGCGGGCCGCAACAACCTGGCGAGTGGTTCGGAATCGTTGGCGTTGGGCGATAGCAATACCGCCTCGGCGCAGCGCGCCACCGCGCTGGGCAGCGGCAACCAGGCCACGGCAACCGGGGCCACTACGCTGGGTCGCGCCAACGTGGCATCCACCCAGTTCAGCACCGCCATCGGCGCCGGCAACACCGCCAGCGGTGCGCGTGGCGTGGCGGTGGGTTCTTCCAGCGCAGCAGGTGGTGATTTCTCGCTGGCCATTGGCAGCTCCGATGCCGCCGCCACCGGCGCCCGCGTGGGCGCGGGCGGCACCAACAGCATTGCCATTGGCCGCAACGTGGCGGTTGCCGATAACGTGACCAACGCCGTGGGCCTGGGCCGCAGCGTGGCGGTGGGCGGCAACAACGCGGTGGGCATTGGCCTGAACGTGAGCGCGGGCGGTGTCTCTAGCCTGGCGCTGGGCGATGGCGCCAATGCTAGCGCGCTGAACAGCGTGGCCCTGGGCCAAGGCGCGGTGGCGGATGTGGCCAACACCATCTCCGTGGGCTCTGCGAGCAACCAGCGCCGCATCGTCAATGTGGCAACGGGCACTGCCGCCACCGATGCCGTGAACGTGGCGCAACTCGATGCCGCCATTGCCAGCGTGGATGGCGGCATTTGCGCGGCAGGCACTGGCGTGGACTCGCTGGCCTGTGGTGTGGGCAACACGGCGGGCGGACAGAACAGCGTCGCGGTGGGCAACGGCAATACCGCCAGCGCTCTCAACAGCAACGCCTTTGGCCGGGCCAGCCAAGCCAGCGCCACGGGTGCAACCGCCGTTGGCACCTTCAGCAGCGCGGCTGCGGATTACTCGCTGGCCATCGGCAACTCCATCGATGCCGCCAGCGGTGCTCGGGTGGAGGTGGGGGCCACCAATGCGGTGGCCATCGGCCGCAATGCCAATGTGGCCGCAGCGGGGCTGAATGCCCTCGCCATCGGCTCCAGCGCCACCGCCACCGCCGCAGAGGCCACGTCCGTCGGCCGCACCAATCAGGCCACGGGCGCGCAGAGCTCGGCTTTCGGCAATCGCAACCTCGCCAGTGGTGCCAACAGCTCGGCGCTCGGCGACCGCAGCGTGGCCAGCGGCGTCGAGGCCACGGCCGTAGGCTCGCAGAGCGATGCCACTGGTCAGTTCAGCAGCGCTTTCGGGGCCGACAGCCGGGCCACCAATAGCCGCGCCACGGCGGTTGGCGTGAGCAACGTCGCCTCGGGGACGAGCAGTGTTGCCGTGGGTGACTCCAACACGGCCACCCAGGTAGATACCGTCGCCGTGGGCCGTGGCAACCAGGCTGCGGGCGTCGGAGCCACCGCTGTCGGCGCGCGTAACACCGCCAGCACGGGCGGCGCGACCGCCCTTGGCCAATTCAATCGCGCTACGGGTGGCAACAGTACAGCGGTTGGTGAATCCAATCAGGCGATGGCACAGCAGAGCGCAGCTTTCGGAAATCTCAACGTGGCGAGCGGGGTGGCCAGCACGGCGGTCGGCTTTGCCAACAACAGCGTCGCCGACCGTAGTACTGCGGTTGGCATTCGTAACGAGGCCAATGGCGAGGACAGCAGCGCGATCGGCAATAACAACATTGCCAACGGTAATGGTGGCTCCGCCATCGGTCTCAGCAGTTTTGCCGGCGGACTGAACAGCACGGCCGTTGGTGCCTACAGCAGCGCCCGGGCGGATTACTCGTTGGCCATTGGCAACTCGAACAATTCCACCACTGGAGCGCGCGTGGGGGCAGGCGGCACCAATAGCATCGCCATCGGCCGCACGGTGCAAGTGGCCGACAACGTGACCGACGCGGTAGGCCTGGGCAGCACCGTGACGATCAGCGGCAACAGCGCGGTGGGCATTGGCCGCAACGTAACCGCCAGCGGGGTTTCCAGCGTGGCGCTGGGCGATGGCGCCAATGCCAGTGCTCTCAACAGCGCTGCCATCGGCCAGGGCTCGGTGGCGGATGCCGACAACACCGTCTCGGTGGGCTCGGCCACCAACCAGCGCCGCATCGTCAACGTCGCCGCCGGCACCGCCGGCACCGACGCGGTCAACCTTACCCAGATGAATGCCGCCATCGCAGCGGCGGACGAGTGCAGCACCGCGGGCGCCTCGGAATCGCTCAACTGCGGCACTGGCAACACCGTCAACGCCGCGCGCGCCACCGGGCTCGGCAGCGGCAACCAGGCGACGGCGACGGGCGCCACTGCGGTGGGCCGGTTGAACGTCGCCTCAGGCAGCTTCAGCACCTCGGTCGGTGCGGGCAACACAGCCAGCGGCGCGCGCGGCGTGGCCGTGGGCTCTTCGAGTGCAGCGGGCGGAGATTTTTCACTGGCCATCGGCAGCTCCGATACCGCCGCCACTGGCGCGCGCGTGGATGCCGGTGCTACTAACGGCATCGCCGTCGGCCGCAATGCGTCGGTGGCAGCGACCGGGGTCGATGCCATTGCCTTGGGTTCCAGCAGTGCGGCCAGCGGCCTGCGCAGTACGGCCATCGGCACCTTCAGCTCGGCAGCGGGTGCCAACTCACTGGCAATCGGCAGCAGCGCAACAGACGCAACGGGAGGCGCGCGGGTGGACGCCGCCGCAGCTCGCAGCATCGCGATCGGCACAAACGTGCATGTCGAGCGCGAGGACGCCGTCGCCATCGGCACGGATCTCACGATCGGCGATGGAAGTGCCAACGGAAATGGAGCGTACAGCGTCGCGCTAGGCTACCAGAACACCGTTGTGCAGACCGACGGCATCGCGATTGGTCGGGGAAACACGACCAATAATGTTCGCAATATCGCCGTGGGCAGCGACAATACGACAGAGAACGACGGCACCAGCGCGTTCGGCCAGAGCAACTCCGTTTCGGGAGCGAACGCCACTGCATTGGGCACAAGGAATAACGTAAGCGGCGCTGAAAGTCTTGGCGTCGGTGCCCTGAACTTCGTCTCGGCCCGAGAGAGTGTCGCCGCGGGGGTCCGAAACACAGCATCGGGTCTGCAGAGCTCCGCTCTGGGCGTCCAAAGCACAGCGTCGGGTATGCGCAGCGCTGCCCTGGGCGCATACAGCACGGCTGCTGCGGACAACTCGCTCGCGATCGGCAGCAGCGCGACGAATGCAACGGCTGGCGCACGCGTGGAAACGGGCGCGACGCGCGGCATGGCGATCGGCAACAACGCCAGTGTCGCGGCAGCGGGCATCGACGGCATCGCCGTCGGCACCAACGCCAGCGCAACGGCAGCAGGCAGCGTGGCGTTGGGCCTAGGCTCGGTCGCCAGTATCGCCAACACCGTGTCGGTGGGTTCTTCCACCAATCAGCGCCGCATCGTGAATTTGGCAGCCGGCACGGCGGCCACGGATGCGGTGAACAAGGGACAGCTCGATGCTGCCATTGCCGGCATCGACGGCGGTGCCGGCCTGTGTGCAGTGGGAAGTCAAGCGGATTCCTTCACCTGCGGCATCGGCAATACGGTGAGCGCGCAGCAGTCCACCGCGCTCGGCAGCGGCAGCCAGGCGACGGCGACGGGCGCCACTGCGGTAGGCCGACTCAACGTCGCCTCGGGCAGCTTCAGCACGTCGGTCGGTGCAGGCAATACCGCCAGCGGCACCCGCGCCACGGCCGTCGGCTCCTCGGTCACGGCCGCCGGCGACTACTCGTTGGCCCTGGGGAGTTCGGATGTCGCCGCCACCGCCGCACGCGTCGCCGCCGGTGCCACCAACGGTATCGCCATCGGCCGAAATGCCGCGGTGGCAGCGACCGGAACCAATGCGCTCGCCATCGGCAGCGATGCCGCGGCCTCGGGACCGCAGAGCGTCGCCGTGGGCTACTCCAACTCCGCTACGCAGAACGTCTCCAGCGCCTTGGGCAGCGACAACACGGCTTCAGCCCAGGGCGCCAGCGCGGTGGGTGCACGCAACGTCGCCAGCGGCCAGAACGGTTCGGCGATGGGCTTCAGCAACACGGCTTCGGCCCTGTACGGCACCGCCGTGGGGGCGCACAGCCAGGCGGCTGCGGAATACTCGCTGGCCGTCGGCAACTCCGATGCCGCGGCCACCGGCGTCAACGCGATGGCCGTGGGCAGCAGCAGCAGCGCCAGCGGACTGCGCAGCGCGGCCATCGGTACCTTCAGCAACGCCGCGGGCCAGGACTCGGTGGCCATCGGGAACGGCGCAGACGCCACGACGGGTGCACGCACCGGCACCGGCGCCAGCAACAGCGTCGCCATCGGTCGCCGTGCGACCGTCGCCGACAACGCGGTCAATGCGCTGGCCCTCGGCTCATCGGCTACCGCCTCGGCGTCCTCGACCACGGCCGTCGGCCTGAATAGCACGGCTTCCGGTGTCGGTAGCAATGCGCTGGGCAACGCCAACGTCGCCAGCGGCTCCGAATCCTCCGCGCTGGGCCACGGCAATACCGCCAGCGGCGTATCGAGCAGTGCGGTGGGTTCCGGTAACACCGTCGCCGGGAATTACAGTTCGGCCCTGGGCTATCAGAACAGCGCCTCCGCCAGCTTCAGCTTTGCCGCGGGTTACCGATCCATCGCCTCCTCCGAAAACAGCACGGCACTAGGCTTTCGCAGCGCCGCGACCGGCCGGGCCAGCACCGCCATCGGCTTTGGCGCGGAGGCCGCGGGAGAGGCCAGCGTCGCGCTGGGCAATAGCAGCGACGCCATGGCAGACAACTCGCTGGCGATCGGCGTGCACTCGGGCCGCGACTACGGCGGCTTCGGTGCGCTGGTCCGTGGCGACGCCGTTGGCGGCATCGCCATCGGCAGCGAGGTGGCTGCCGTGGCCGATCGCGCCATTGCCATCGGTCATGTCAATGCCGCAGGGCTCGTAGAGGTGGACCCGGACTCGGGTGCCGAGACGGTCACCGGCGTAGAAGCCATCGCCATCGGCACGCGCAACGCGGCCTACGGCGACGCTGCCCTTGCGCTCGGCACGGACAACCTTGCCGCGCTGGAAAGCGACATCGCCATCGGCCAGTTCAACACCGCCAGCGGCGGCCAGAGCAGCGCATTCGGCCGCGAGAACAATGCGACCGGCTCGAACAGCAGTGCCGTCGGCAACGAGAACGATGCGAGCGGCATCTCCAGCAGCGCGTTCGGTTATGAGAACAATGCGAGTGGCGATCGCAGCTCGGCAATCGGAAGCTTCAACGTTGCCAGTGGCGAGGAAAGCAGTGCTTTCGGCAACCAGAACGTCGCCAGCGGCCAGAACAGCATTGCCGTGGGCCGCGAGAACCAGGCGAGCGGCATCCGCAGTTCGGCGATGGGAGACAACAACGTCGCCAGCGGCGACCGAAGCAGCGCACTGGGCTTTAGCAACGTGGCGGTGGGTTCGCATAGCGCCGCGCTGGGTGCCAACGCCAGCGCCGGCGCCGACCATTCCATCGCGATCGGCTCGGCGACGAGCGCCGAGGCCGGCAGCAGCGTCGCGGCCGGCGCCACCGCTGGCATCGCGATCGGCCGCAATGCCAGCGTGGCGGCGGCGGGTGTCGATGCCATCGCCTTCGGCACCAGTGCCAGCGCAACCGCCGCGGGTAGCGTGGCGCTGGGCCTGGGCTCGGTGGCGGATGTCGCGAACACGGTGTCGGTCGGTTCGTCCACCAACCAGCGGCGCATCGTCAACGTCGCCGAGGGCGTGGACGACACCGACGCGGTGAACCTGGCGCAGCTCAACGCTGCCGTGGCGTCTGCCGGTGGCGGGCTTTGTGCGGCGGGCGCGGGCGGCGCGGAATCCCTGGAGTGCGGCACCGGCAACCTGGCAAGCGATGCTAGGAGCAGCGCCGTCGGCTACTCCAACGTCGCCAGCGGCTCTAATAGCAGTGCCTTCGGCAACCAGAGCATCGCCAGCGGCCGGAACAGCAATGCCTTTGGCTACGAGAACCTGGCGAGCGGTGACCGCAGTTCCGCGATCGGCGACAACAACGTCGCCAGCGGCGGGCATAGCAGCGCGCTGGGCTACGGCAACGTCGCGGCGGGTTCGCATAGCGCCGCGCTGGGTGCCAATGCCAGCGCCGGCGCCGATCATTCCATCGTGATCGGCAGCGCACTGGATTCCGAGACCGGCACCAGCGTCGCGGCTGGTGCCACCAATGGCATCGCGATCGGCCGCAATGCCAGTGTGGCGGCGACCGGGGTCAATGGCATTGCTCTGGGCTCCAGCAGCAGCGCCGGCGGACTGCGCGGCACAGCCATTGGCACCTTCAGTTCGGCCGGGGCGGAGAACTCGCTGGCCTTCGGCAATTCGAGTACGGCGGCCACGGGCGCGCGGGTGGAGGCCGGTGCCCAGAATGGCATCGCCTTTGGCAACAACGCCAGCGTCACGGCGGCGGGCGTCAACGGCATCGCCATCGGTTCGGCTTCAGTGGCGTCGAACCTTCGCGCGACAGCGGTGGGTGTGCTCACCCAGGCGACGGGCATCGACAGCACCGCGCTCGGCTCAAGTTCGACCGCAACGGGCGCTCAATCGACGGCCGTCGGCTACTCCAATGAGGCGGCAGAAGGCGGCAGCGCGATTGGCTGGGGCAACGAGGCCGCCCAGAGATACAGCGCCGCGATCGGATCGGGCAACGAGGCGCGCAGTGAGTACAGCGTGGCGATCGGCTCCTCCAACGTCGCCATAGCCGATCAGAGCAGCGCCGTCGGTATTGCCAACTACACCGAAGCCTTCGCCAGCAGCGCGTTTGGCTACGACAATTACGCCCTAGGCGAGGCGAGCAGCGCTTTTGGTTTCTCCAACGTCGTTGATGGCCTCAGGGCCACGGCCCTGGGCAGCTACAGCCAGGCCGCAGCGGACCATTCGCTTGCCATCGGCAGCTCCGCGACGGATGAGACGGGCGGCGCGCGCGTCGCGGCGGGTGCCACCAGCGGCATCGCCATCGGCCGCAACGCCAGCGTGGCGGCGGCAGGCGTCGATGCGATCGCCTTCGGCACCAACGCCAGCGTCACCGCCGCGAACAGCGTCGCGCTCGGCAGCGGCTCGGTGGCAGACGCGGCGGATACCGTATCGGTCGGCGCTACCGGCGCCGAGCGCCGCATCGTGAATGTGGCCGCAGGCTCGTTGGCCGCCGGCAGCACCGATGCGGTCAACGGCAGCCAGCTGCGCGGCATGAGCCTGACGCTGAGCAGCACGCTCGGTGGTGGTGCGACGGTGAATCCGGACGGCAGCTTCAACGCGCCGACCTACAACGTGGCTGGCACCGACTACAACAATGTCGGCGCCGCGGTGGAGGCACTGGAAGCGCTGGCTGGAACCGGCAGCGCGCTGGGCGTCAGCTACGACGATGCCAGCCGCGACACGATCACGCTGCAGGGTGCCAGCGGCTCGACCCGCATCACCAACCTGGCCGATGGCGCAGTCGCCGCCGGCAGCAGCGATGCGGTGAACGGCGGGCAGCTGTTTGCCACCAATCAGGACGTCGCGCAGAACAGCAGCGATATCGCTGGCCTTGACACCCGGCTAACGACGGCTGAAGGCGGGATCACGCAGAACAGCGCCGACATCGCCGCGCTGGATGGCCGCGTGACGACCACGGAAGGCGACCTCGCTGCATTGGATGGGCGGGTGACGACTGCCGAAGGCACGATCAGCCAGAACACGACTGATATCGCGGGCCTCGACACTCGCGTCGGGTCTGCAGAAACCAACATCACGGGTCTGGATACGCGCCTGACCGGCGCCGAGGGCGACATCACGACCAACACTGCCGACATCGCCGCGCTTGAGGGTCGCGTGGGTACGGCAGAAACCGATATCACCGCGCTGGATGGCCGCGTGACGATCGCGGAGGGGGACATCTCAACCCTGGAAGGTCGCGTCACGACTGCCGAAGGCACGATCGGCCAGAACACGGCGGATATCGCCGCCCTCGACACTCGCGTCGGTACTGCGGAGACGAACATCACGGGTCTGGACACGCGCCTGACCAGTGCGGAAGGCAGCATCACGACCAATACCGCCGACATCGCCACGCTGGGCGGCCGCGTGGATACGGCGGAGACCAGCATCGGCACGCTGCAGACGGACCTCGGGGCCGTGCAGACCACGGTTGGCACCCACACGGCGCAGATCGGTAGCCTGCAGACGACGGTGGGCCAGCACACGACCGGCATCGGCGGCCTGGCCCAAGCCCTGGGCGGCGGTGCGTCCGTGAATGCGGACGGCAGCATCGCAGCGCCGAGCTACGACGTCGCCGGCACCAGCTACAACAACGTTGGCGGCGCGGTGGAGGCGCTGGAGGCACTGGCGGCCTCCGGCAATACGCTCGGCGTGACTTATGACGACGCCAGCCGCGACAGCATCACGCTGCAGGGTGCCAGCGGTACCACTCGCATCGGCAACCTCACCGCCGGCACCGTGGCCGCCGACAGCACCGAGGCGGTCAACGGCAGCCAGCTGTTCGCCACCAACCAGGACGTGGCTCAGAACACCGGCGACATCGCGGCCTTGGGCGGTCGGGTGACGACGGCCGAGGTTGGCCTTGCCACCCTCGATACGCGCCTCGATACGGCGGAGACCGAGATCGACCAGCACGGCGCGGACATCGGCGGCCTTGATGCGCGGCTGGGAACGGCTGAGGGAGCGATCACCGGTCTGGATGATCGGCTCGTGACGACGGAGAGCAACGTCTCGACGCTGGACACGCGGATCACCGGCGCGGAAACGCAGATCGCTGATCAGGGCAGCCAGATCGCCGATCTCGATGCACGCCAGGGCGCGACCGAGGCGGAGGTCGGCACGCTGCAGGGTGAGCTGGGCGAGGTGACCACGACGGTGGACGCGCAGGCGGCTCAGATCGACGGGCTCGACACCCGGGTCACCGACAGCGAGGCGGAGATCGCCGATCTCGACACGCGCGTCGGCGCCACGGAGTCGGAAGTCGTCGATCTCGACACCCGGCTGACGGATTCGGAAACCTCGATCGACGGCCTGCAGACCGAGGTCACGGGACTGGGTCTGCGGCTAACCAACAACGAAGCCGGCGTTGCCGATCTCGATGTCCGCGTGAGCGGGCAGTCGGCGGGCATGGGCGCCATGGCGCAGGCCTTCGGCGGCGGCGCCGCCTGGGACGGCGCTGCCTTCACTGCACCGACCTATGTGATCCAGGGCGGTAGCCATCGCGACGTGGGTTCCGCGTTCGCCGCGGTGGACGGCGCGCTGAGCGGGCTCGGCACTCGGGTCAGCGCGTTGGAAGCGCTGCCGCCGGGCGGCGAGGGGCCGCAGGGGCCGGCGGGGGCCAGCGCGTATGACCTCGCGGTATCGAATGGCTTCAGCGGCACGCAGGCCGAATGGCTGGCCTCGCTGGTCGGCGCTCAAGGCGAGCGCGGCGAGCAGGGCCTGCAGGGCGAGCGGGGTGAACAGGGCGAGCAGGGAGAACGCGGCGAGCGCGGTGAGCAGGGCGCGACAGGTGCCACTGGCGCGCAGGGCCCTGCAGGTCCGGCAGGGGCAGTCGGTCCTCAGGGCGAGACTGGTCCCGCCGGTGCCCAGGGCCCGCAGGGTGCCCAGGGCCCGCAGGGTGCTCAAGGCCCGCAGGGAGTGCAGGGAATCCAGGGTGAGCGTGGTGAGCGCGGCGAGCAGGGCGTGGCCGGCGCGAGTGCCTATCAACTGGCGGTTGCCAATGGCTATGTCGGCAGCGAAACCGAATGGCTGGATGAAATGACCACCGACGAGGAGCTGGCGGTGGTGGACCAGCGCGTGACGGAGGTACAGAACACCGCCAACACCGCGCTGGCGGAAGCGCAGGCCGCCAGCGAATTCTGCGGCCGCGGCGCCGGGGCCGATTCCACCGAGTGTGGCGCACGCAGCCAGGCCGAAGGAGAGGGTGCTACCGCGATCGGTGCGGATTCGCAGGCCAGCGGCAACGGCAGCCTGGCGCTGGGCCAGATGAGCTCGGCGGGCGCGGACAACAGCGTGGCACTGGGCAACGGCGCGCAGGCGCAGTCGGCCGGCGGCATCGCGCTGGGCCACAACGCCACCGCGGTGCAGTCGAACTCGGTCGCCATCGGTGCCGGCGCCCGCGCGGAGTCCTCGGTCGCGGTCGGCACCGGTGCGCAGGCGACCGGCACCAACACCACCGCAGTCGGCGACAACGCGGCAGCCACCGGCAGCTTCGCGGTCGCCCTCGGCAACAATGCCAGCGCCAGCGCCAGCAACAGCGTGGCGCTGGGCAATGGCTCC
>SXGT01538015.1_pt1 | contig 13875 bp, 9 predicted proteins | sample 3176221 | NCBI WGS metagenome assembly SXGT01 (sample SAMN11356862, study PRJNA531348) | freshwater metagenome | isolation source: freshwater sample F1-120 | place: China: Fuxian Lake, Yuxi | collected 2017-12-25 | reverse complement strand
CAAGAAGTCGGTGATCGTGCAGTCCGTGATCTCCGGATCGACCTCGCTCCCTACCGTGATGCCCGTCGAGGCGTACTCGATGGTGGCGCCCACCAAGCTCGCCGTCGAGCCGCTCTCCAGGGAGATGCCGGACCAGTCGCCAGGTGCCGCCGGGGAGCCCGTACTGGTGAACCGTACATGATCGGCTCCGGTTCCGACAGCGTCAAGCCCGCCGCAGACCTGGAGAGCCGAGCCGTAGGCCCAAACGTCCGCACCCGCTTCGATGGTGAGGGTGACGCCCTCCGCGACCACCACCGTGCCAGATAGCACGTGCGGGCCATCCGCCTCCGCCCAAGTCTCATCGGCGGAGAGAGTACCCGAGTGGTAGGTCGGTCCGGCGCAGGCTGGGTCTACAACTCCATCACAGTCGTTGTCCACCAAGTCACAGCGCTCGGTGGCGCCCGGATAGGTCATGGCGTCGTCGTCGTCACAGTCCTCGACGCTTGAAACGCCGTCCCCATCGTCGTCGAAGCCACATCCTGGCTCCTCGAGGACCTCGAACAGGTCCTCGCACGCTCGCCCGTTCGAGGCGCAACTTTCCCCCGTCTCGTCTGGCTGTGCGTACTCAAGCATGACGACGCCCACGGGGGCGTCGCACGTCACCGAGAGCGAGGCAGTCAGCGTCTCTTCGTCCATCCAGGCCGCACCGGTGACCTCGATGCCCTCACCGGCGTACAACCTCGGTGAGGACCCGTCGGAGCGGAAGTTCTGCCCGCTGATGGTCACCGAAATCTCGGTGTTCTGGACGGCCGAGTTGGGTGAGATGCCGGTGAGCTCGACCGAGCAGGCGTCGTGGCTCCAGCAGTCGTCGTCGTCGCAGCCGGCAAGGCCATCGCCGTCGCCGTCATCTGCCGCCCAGCAGTCCTCGGTAGGAGTAGGTTCGTCGGTCCAGCCCAGCCATGCTTCGACGGTGCCAGACTCGCCCGACGACACGTACTGCTCGTGGACGAAGTTGTGAACTGCATAAAACACGTCGTCATCACCGCCGGTGAACGTGAACGTCGCGGAGGAGGCAGGCTCGCAGTTCGCGAGCGAGCTGCTCTTGGTCACGATCCCGTCGCTCTCCCCGTCCTCGCGGGTGTCAACCGCGGCAATGCAATACGAACCTGAGAGCTTGCCATGGTCGGCCAACGTGTCGAGTACGGACCCCGGGTCGTCGTCCACGAGGTCGGTGATACCTGATGGAGCCATTGCGAGTTCAACGCCGACATCGGCCAGCCAGACTTCGAACGATGAGGTCAGGGCGCCTTCATGCGGCGAGTCGAGAGTGACCAACGTCGATACCCGAGCGGGTAGGTCGGCCTGGCCGAGTTCCTGTGCCAGCCACCGGGTGACCAGACCACCGTTGGAATGGGCAAAGACGTAGACTTCGCCTGATTGACTAGGGTTCGCGTGGACGGCGGTGTGTAGCATGCGAGCCACGTCGTCAACACCGTGCGCAAAGCCGTAGTCGAAGAACTGCAGGTGCTCGCAGTGCCAGTCTGCCCACGGGCCAACATCATCCGCCGCGAGGAAGTTGGAATACTCCGACATGATCCCGTGCACGATCAGGCAGTTTCGATCACCGTCTTGAAACTCCTCCACCGAAGGCAGCCAGACGTTGCCATCGTAGATGACCGTCCCGTCCCGCTCGACCAATGTGCCATCCCGATATTCACCGGAGAACGCGAGGACCGTTGCTGATACGGCCCATCCGACCTCCGAAAGCAGTCGCATGGCGCCGTCCGACTCTACCTCGATGGTCAGTGTGCGAGTTTCGGGGTCCCACGTTTGAGCCTCCCAAGCCGTCCAACGGTCGCCGGCCGGGAGTACGGCAGTCGGTTTGGCCTCCTCCACGAAACCCATAGCGGTCCACGTCTCGATGGGTAGAACGAGCGAAAGCGCGCCCGCCTCGGGAGCGCCTGCCGCTGTCCTGACGAATAGCATCGGCGCGCCGGGCCGCGCGTGGGCCGGGTGTGTGCGCTCGTACACCTGAACAAGCCCTCCGCGCGGTACCGCCCCGGCTGGTAGGTCGAGGGTGAACGAGGAGAAGCCGACGCCACCAACCTCCCCGGAGAGCGAGAGCGAGCCGTCCTCGCTCGCGTAGGCCTCCTCCACTAGGCGATCGGCCGCTACCTCGACCGTCCACTCGGCGGAAGATGCTGCAGCCTGGATGGCCAGGGTTTGCGTCCCTGCCTCCTCCTCGGTCGGGGTCCATGCCAGAGTCCCGTCGACGAGAGATGCGGTTGCCGGGGAGAGGAGCGTCGGCGTTGGCCCCTCGCTGCCGTCGTTGAGCACGGTCCAGACCGAGCAGGAGTATGGGTCGGCGACACCGGCCCAGCGGCCGCAGGTGCCGTGAATCTGAACTTCGGGACTCCCGGAGGTCCCGGTGTCTCCGCTGTCGGTGGGCCTACTCTCCGAGTCCGCGCGCTTGCCTGGCGGTTCCCCGTCCGGCGCCGTGCAGGAGAGGAGCGCAAGTAGAACAGCGGCTTGAGGCCAGAGCGCCACAGTCACGATCTCGTGGACACCTCGGGTGGGGCTGCGGGTGGCCATTCAGAGACTCCAGGATCGGCGCACGAGCATACCTCACCTGGTCGGGGCGTCCGTCGATGCCACCTCCGTCGTTTCCTCCACGGGACACCCGACCACCGGCATCTCCCAAGCGGTCAGCTCGCGTCGGTCGGACCGATCGGCTCACTCACATGCTTCAACGTCAGGTTGTACTCAGTAGAGAACGTGGCAGCTCTATATGCGTTCGCCCATCCCGGCGTTTCCGGCCAGGACGATGCCCCACACCCCCGGCCTCCCCACTCCCTCGGGCCACCCCCGCTCCAACCGCCACAATTTCCCATCCACTTCGAACCGCGCATCCGCGTACTCGGTGAACAGCGCCCCGACGATCGTGGCCTTCGCCCGCTCGGATCGCTCGCCGCCGCCGCGCTCCCGGAACCGTTCCTCCAGCACGTCGCCGAGCACCCCGGCCCACTGCCCCGCCGTCATCGGCTCGCGCCCGGCGAACCGCCGCACGATCTCGACCATCACCTCGTACTTCGGGTCGAAGGCGTGCTCGCTGGCCTCGAAATTCGACAGGAACCCGGGGAAGCCGGCGTGAGCGAGGATGCCGTCGATGGTGGCCGCCCAGCGCTGGCTCACGCTGTGGCGCGCGGGCGACTCGCTCAGCGGCTTCCCGGCCTCGATCCATCGCTGGACCATCCCGAGCAGCTCGCCGACGGCAGCGTCGCGGTGTGCCTGGACCCACCCGAGCACGTCGTCGAGCTCGAACCTCGCGTCTCGCACCTCGCCGCGCATCTCGAGGTTCACGGGCAGCGCGCGTCGCCGCAGGTCGGGACCGAGCTGGACCAGGTTCATCGTGAGACAGAACAGCACGTCGTTCTGCGCCCGCGAGATGCTGGTGTTGGAGCCGAGACGCCGGAAGTTCAGCCGCGTGTCGGTGATGCACCGCTCCAGCACGGGGCTCTCGATGGGCTTCGCGGTCTTCGCGTTGTCCACGATGATCACCCGGTCGCCCGCCTCCACGCGCGTGGCGAGCTGCTTCTCGAACTCGGTCTCCTCGGGGCACCACGACACGGTGGATGGCTCGGTGCTGCCGTCGGCGAGCACGCCGATCACCCGGGCCAGCGTGCTCTTGCCGACGCCGGGCTTGTTCCCGTTGATCGCGACGAAGGGATGACCGCGGGTCCACATCGGCATCGTCACCGAGGTGAGGAGCGCCCCGAGTACGTTCACGCGGTCTACCTCCTCCTTCCAGCAGAAACCGGCGAGCGTGGCGTCGAGCCTGGCCGTGCCCTCGGCGGGTTCGATCCCCGGCCCGTCGTAGTAGATGCCAGCCTCCTCGTGGAATCCAGGGCGCGCCACCAGGCGGCCGGCCGCATCGAACAGCGGCGTGCGCGTGTAGGCGAGCAGGGCGGGCAGGCTCGCGGCCACGCGCGGGGAGTGGACGAAGGCGCGGGCGAGGTCCATCGGCAGCACGTCGTAGCGGACGAGCTGGAGCCCCTCGTCGTTCTCCTGCAGGAACCGGATTTCGACGAGGGCGGAGAGCAGGCCGGCCACGTTGCGCTCGGTCACCAGCATCGGCCCGATGCCCCGGCGCACGAACACGAGGTCGCGCTCCTGCCGGTAGAACCGCGCCACGGGCCTCACGGCGATGACGAGCGCGTCGAACAGGGCATCGACGGTGTCGCGGTTCTGGACGTAGTCCACCACCGCTCGGCCTCGCGGCGCCTTCCCCTGGGCGCGGGCGTCGTCGTTGGCGCGGCGGCCAGCCCGGCGCACCTCGGTGAGCGTTCGCCCGAGGAGCGCCGCCGAGAGGCCGGTGAGCTCCCCGATGGCGTCGAGCGCCTGGCGCTGCTCGATGGCGGGCAGGCGGACGGTCGCGGCGACCGCCTCCCGCACAGCGCCGTGGCGCTGCGCGTCGTCCTGGGCGGTACCCCAGCGCGCCCGGAGACGGTCAAGCGTGCCTTCGCCGACGACGGCGGGGCCGGGCAACGTGACGCCAGAAAGCTCCGCTACGCGCCTGCACGCCTCGTGGAAGTCGGACGCCCTTCCACGCGAAACGAGGAAGTCGAAGGCCGAGAGCGTGCGCCCGTCGCGGAAGGAGTGGAAGGTGCCGCGCTCGGCGTCGCTCGCGGTGTCGGCCACGCCGGCCGACGGGTTCTGGTCCCCGCTCGGCGAATCGGGGTCGCGACATTGGAGCCAGCCGTTCGTCCCCTTGGCCGTGAGCAGCTCGCCGTACACGGCGTCGAGGGGAAGCGCGCCGAGCGCGCGCTCGCGCCACTCGGACCACGGGGTTCCCGTCTTCGGACGTTCAGGGCGTCGCGACGGCGGGGACAAAGGAGCGGCAGCCGGCGCACCCGAGCGCTGGCTGAGGCGCGCCACCACGTCGATGTCCCCCGGTACCCGGGAGACGTCGATTCGCGCCACGCGATGGGGAAACTCCGGGCAATCTTCCCCCTTCATCGCGAGCGTCCCGTACAGCTTCAGGATGCGCGACGGGTTGTAGACGGAGGTATCGACCCGGGCCGTCTTCGTGGAGAAGCGCCCGGCGAAAGCACGCAGCAGGCCGTGCACCTCGCGGGCGGCCCGCCCCACGCGGTCACCCGTCGCGGGCACGAGGGGGACGAGCAGGTGGTAGCCGTTGCCGCTGTCGGCAAGCATGGGGTCGATCCCTGCCGAGCGGAGCTCCTCGCGGATGCGAGTCGCGACGGCGAGAGCCTCGGCCTTCTCGGCGTCGGTGGCGGCGCGGTCGTGCGGCGTGCGCTCGGGGTCGACGTCCACCGCGAACATCGTGTAGGCGAGCACGTCCTTGTCGCAGGTTGTCCGGCTCACCCGCGAGAACAGCGCCGGGCCGCGAGCCGGTACGCCGTCGAGCTTCACCGGGTTCAAGCTGAAGTAGACGTTCGCCTCGCCGCTCCGGGGCCAGTCGGGGAAGACCGAGCGGGGACTTCCCGGGAGCGGGGCGAGCGCCTCGACGATGCCGTCGAGGTCGTCGGGACCGACGAACGCCGACCAGACGCCGCGACGCGGTGGGCGCCCCAGAGCACGAAGCTCGGTGCGACCGCCGAGCGCGGCGTGCCGGGGCAGGAGCCAGCCGAGGAAGGCGCGGAGCTGGTCGGCGTCGAAGCGCATCAGGCGGCGCGCGGCGGGAGGACGGTGTCGAGCCCGAACGGCGGCAGGGAGGAGCGCAGCGCGCGGCCGAGCAGCTCCTCGACGGCCTCCACGCGCAGGGCCGCCCACTGCTCGTCGCTGATGAGGCCGTCCTCGCGAAGGTCGCTCGCGAGGCGGATGATCTCGCGGTAGCGGTCCTGCCGCACGGCGCGGTCGGCAAGCGCGCGGTTGGCGGCGTTGAGGCGGTCGACGGCTTCCTGGAGCACCGGCTTCCGCGCCCTCTCGCCGTCCATGGCCCGCTGCAGCGCGCTCTTCGGGCCGAGCGGGACGACGCGGGGAGGCGTGGGGTCATCGCCCGGGCTGAAGCCCCGGGCGGGCGTGTTCGCGTGGTTGTAGGCGACCACGCGCGAGAGCACGTCGTCGTGGAGGAAGCGGACGAGGTCGCGGGAGCACCGGGCGTGGGAGCGGAGCAGGCACCGCTCGGCGCCCGTCGGGAAGAGCACCAGCGCGCTCTGGGCGCTGCGCGGGACGGCAACCTCGCGCTTCAGGGAGTCGAGTTCCTTGCCGACAATCTGGGCGACGTCGTCGTCGTCGTGGAGGGACTCGGCCCATTCGTGGACGATCTGGTCGACGAAGCGCTGCCCGTCGCCGAGGTACCCGGCCGCGACGCCGAGCTCATGGGGGAGGAACGCCACGCGGCCGCGAAGTTCGAGGACGGAGATGGGGTGACCATCGTATTGGGCAGTGAAGATGAGAGACACGGGACTACTCCTGGTTGGCGGTGGAGGAACGGCGCCTGCCCGACGGCGTGCGCGTGGGGAAAGCCGGCGTGGGCGGCAGGCCGGCGTCGCGACGCTCCTTCCACTGCTTCAACAGCGAGATCATCCCCAGCAGGTTGGCCGCGATCTCCCGCCCGTCCTCGTCGCTCAGCGGCTCCGAGTAGTAGGGCTGGAAGTGGGCGCGGGCGCTGCGGGCGACCTCGATGGGGACGCTACGTGGGCGTGAACTCGCGGGCTGGACCATGACGCTCGACGGTGAACGCCCCTCGAATACGCCGCCTCGAAAGCTGTGACTGTTCCGGCTGTGTTCCGATCAGGGGCGCGAAACGGCGTGTCGCTGGCCGGGAGCGCGCGGCTCCGGCGAGGGTCCCGGGTCGGTCACAGCTTTGAAGGCCGGTTGTTTCTGTTCCGGTCCTGTTCCGATGCCGCGTGCCGTCACCTCCGGGCAACCCGGAGCGCTAGACCCGGTCCCCCGGGCCAGCTGAGCGCGCTGGCGGAGTCGGCGCTTGCTACTCGCCCGCTGCCGACGCCGCCTGCTGGGACGACTTCCACGCCTTGTAGGCCGCACGCATGCAGTTCCCGCACGGGCGGTAGCCGCAGGCGATGGCGGTGGCCTCGTCGGCGAAGAACACGCGGTGGGTGCGGTAGTGGCCGCCCTGCCTCAGCGCGCGGAGCGCCGAGCTGCAGTCCAGGCGGCCGTAGATCTTCGCGTCGCCGTTGCCGCCGAGGGTGCCCGGGGTGGCCGAGAGCGTGGGGCCGGTGGGAGTGAGGAGTCGGAAGGGGGGCATCGGCGGTATCACTAGCATGGAAGCTATCTAAACGTCAGATCCCACCCGCTCAGGCTTGCGCGCCGCCGCCTGGTCCCGAGCCGCGACGCCTGCGTTGCCGAGCGCGCGCCGCGTCCTCCAGCGCGGCAACAACTGCGACGATCAGGATGCCGACGGCCGCGCCACCCAGCAGCAGCTCGGCGATGCCAAGATTGGGGCTTGGCCGCCTCGCAGGCGTCCGCCTCGGCTCGCCCCGAAAAATAGCCTCCTCGCGTTCAATCTCGTCGTCGAGGTAGTCGAGATCGGCGTTATCGCGCGACATGAGCGGCCTCCACGGCGGGTTCGCCGGTGAGCGTTTCGAGGAGGACTTCGACGAGCGGCAGCAGGTGCACGGCCACCTCGTCGGCGTCAGGGCGGAAGTGACCGGCGAGCGTGGAGTCCACTGCCACCACTCCTACGCACTCGCCGTCGGCGAGCAACGGAAAGGCAAGCAAGCTCTTGTAGCGCTTACCGTCAAACCGGGATCGGTGAGGACCCTCATGGACGTTGGCGATCGCCGTTGGCTTCCGCTCGCGGAAGGCGCGAGCTGCGCCCTCGGGTTCATCCAGCGGGATCGCTCCCGATGGAAGGGAGTTGTTTCTAAACGCGCTGTAGGCCGTAACGACGAGTGCCTGGTCAACCGGCTCCAGCAGGCAAGCGAGCACCTCCGCGTCGGGGCTCGCGGCGGTGCTGCGCGCGGTGTCGGCGATGCAGCGGAGCAACTGTTCGCGGACGGATCGCAACTCGGCGTGCCGCCCTCGGGCCCCCCGGACCGCCCGCAGCGCCGCCGTGATGCGGTTGGAGTGCTGGCGGTCCATGGTCTCCCGTCCCCGAGCGAGCACCCATCCGGCGCCCTGATTCAACGCGCTCCCCACGAGCGCGCCACCCACGCCAAGCCACAACGCCCAGCCGTCCAGTTTGGCGGTCTGGACTGGCCCCCAGGCGGACAGGCCGCCGATGAGCGGGGAGACGTAGGCGAGGAGGGCGCCGCCCTTTTGTGCGCTGCCGAACAGTGTCACGCGGGTCTGGATCTTCGCGAGCTTCTCGATCCAGTTCGGCAAAGGCCACGTCCTCGCGCCACCGAATATCCGCGCTGCTGCTGTTCGCCACCTCGTCCGCCGGGCGAACCCGCGGGTCGGCAGCTCCGGCAGAACGCACCTCCCCGACCTCCCCGACCTTCCCCACACCATCACGTCCCCCGCGATCCCCAGCCTTCGCCGCCCCTTCCGGCACCTCTACAGACCACCCTGACCTACTCCCAGCCCTGATCGCGCGAGCACTTCTCCTCGTTCTCGACGTTCCCCACGGACTCCTCCTCCCCCTACGTCGCCCGGAGCGAGGTGCGCGACGTCCAGCGTAGGTCCAACTACCCAGCCCGCACCGAAGCAATCTCCGCCCATGTAGGTGGTCAAGCAAGGTCCGGCAGGTCGGGCAGGTCCGGGCCCTACGCAGCAGCCAGGCCGTCGACCGCCAAGGAGAGCCGGTAGCCGCCGGCGTCGTCCGCGCCCGGCAAGGTCGTGACGGCCTCCTCGCCGAGCGCTTCGCGAAGTTCCAGCACGGACTTCCGTAGTCGCGCGTCCATCGTGAGCGGCGACAACCCTCGCGCCAGGTGCCCCGAGCGAGTGTGGTCGTCCGGCCACAGCTCGCGACACAGTACCGCTCGTGCGGCTCCAGCGGGCAGGCGCGCGAGCAGCCGCAGCAGCTTCAGCGCCCTCGGTGTCATCGCCACCGCCACACCGCGCACGGTCGCCCCAGCCGTGCCGAGGACGAGCCCGCGTTCGCGTGCCTCGAACCCGGCGAAGGCGCGCCGCCGCACGATGGCCTGGTAGTCCACGCGGAGCCGGTCCTCGACGACGAGTACCTCATCGAGGCCCGCCCACACCAACTCGGCTCCGGCGATGTCCACGGGCGGCGAGGCCGGGATTGTTCCCGAATCCACCGCGAGCACGACGCGCACACGAGGGCCGCCGCGTGCGAGCCGACGGAGGGCATCGCCAACACCGAATGCGCGGGGGGTCGGGCAGAGATCGACCGCCACCTCCTCCTCGCCGAAACACCGCTTTCCGAGCGGAATCACCACGCTGTCACCGACGGCCCCCCGAAGCTCGAAGGCCTCCGCCACGCGCCGAGCGAACTCGCCCGCATCAAGCACCAGCCGATGCGGAGCCGCTCCAAGAGCAGCGAACGGGCACTCGGTGTCGGCCTCGCAGGCCACGACGGCTTCGCCTCGCTCCCAGAGCACCCGGGCGTTCATCCTGCACTCCGGGCAGACCACGCGCTCCCAAGGCCGGATCGCCTCCCGGCGCAGCACGCCGGACGCGAGCAGCCGCTCGACCGCCTCGCGGCCGAGCGCGGCCTCGAGCTCCCACGAGGGAAACGCTGGCGCCCAGTGCCGCGCCGCGAGCGCCCAGAAGCGCTTCACCCCGCCATCCGGCTGGCGGTGGTCGCTAGGAAGCCGCGCTCCTCCAGGTAGGGGCGGAAGAGTTCGTCGTCCATCCGGCCATACTCCACGCGGTTCGGCGCCCGCACCTTCACCTTCGTGGGCGTGTAGAGGCCGGGCCGGTACACGTGGAAGATCGCCTCGGTGAGCTCGCCGTGCTCCAGCCCGGTGCGCATCCGAGCTTCGAGGAAGGCCCAGATGTCGTCGGCATCCACGGCGATGGTGCCGCGCTGGCCGCTGGTGTAGCGCACGATGAGGCCCACCACGCGCACGTCGGCGAGGCCGGGGGTGGGCCGCTCCACCGTGCGCCCCAGGCGCACGAGCGGTTGCAGGCTCACGATGGCGTCGGTGCCGAACCAGCGGGCGTCGCCGTGGAGGAGCTGACCGAAGCCGCGCCGGTAGGCGTGCAGCGTGGGCGCGTCGCCCGCGCGGATGCGGAGCTGACCGGCCCGGGTGTCGTACACCACCACGTCGCGACGCTGCGGCCGGTAGCGCACCGCTCGCTCATCGAGGTACACGGGCGCAGCGGAGTCGCAGACCACCGTGGCGCGGTGGTCGAGGGCCTCGTCGGCTCGTACCAGCGCGCCGTGCGCGATGGTGAAGACCAACCGGTCGCCGTCGCGACCCATGCTGATGCGGCAGTGCCGGGTGCGGGCACGCGCGTCGAAGTGCTGGCCGAGATCGGCCTCCAGCGCGCGCAGCGCGTCGAGGCTCACCGCGCGCACGCCACCGTTCGCCTTGCCGATGAACTCGGTCGTTCCCTTGAGGGTTTCCACCACGCGCTTGCCGTGGGCCGACTCGAACACCTCCTGGTGGTCGAGGAAGGCGCGCACGGCCACCTCCATCGGGTCGAGCCCGAGCCGCCGCACGTCGACCCCGGCGCGGTCGCCAGCCTCGATCATCGTGGCCACGCCGCGATCATCGGTGAGTTCCTCGATGCGCTCGAGGTCCTCCACGAGCGCGGCCGGGAGCACCCCGGCGCGCGCCGCGAGCCACTGGCCCACAACCACGTCGTCGGCGGTTTCGAGCTCGGCCGTGGCGAGGCCGAGGGCGGCGCAGGCGGCGGCGTGGCGGCGCACGAGGCGCTGGAGAGTGCGAGCAGGGAAGAGGCGAATTGCGCGTGGCGCGTCGGCGTAGACCGAGAGGTTCATGGGTTCGACCTGGGGAGCGATCCCTGTATACCTGAACGCCCTACGCCAAAGGAGCCAAAAAATGGCCCCTACGAAAGATAGCGTTCAGGAGCCGCTGGACAGGGCCCTCCGCTTATGTCTACTTGCGGTCGTTCCCCGTACCCCGGAGCCCCCATGGGCCGCAAGCGAATCCCTCGGAAGGACCATAAGAATCCCGTCACCCGCGTGCAGAGCCCGGCGGCGCCGCCGGTGCCCGTCGCCCCGGCGGCGGTGATGTACACCCGCGTGTCCTCAAAGGACCAGGAGAAGGAGGGCTTCAGCATCCCGGCGCAGCAAAAGCTGCTTCGGAGCTACGCCACCGACAGGGGCCTCCGCGTGGTGGAGGAGTTCACCGACGTGGAAACCGCGAAGCGGGCCGGGCGCGGCAGCTTCAGCAAGATGGTGGCGTGGCTCAAGGTCCACCCGGAGTGCAAGGTGCTCCTGGTCGAGAAGACCGACCGGCTCTACCGCAACCTCTCCGACTACGTGCAACTGGAGGGGATGAACCTCGAAATCCACCTCGTGAAGGAGGCCGTGATCCTCTCCGAAGACTCGCGCTCCCACGAGAAGTTCATCCACGGCATCAAGGTGTTGATGGCCAAGAACTACGTCGACAATCTCAGCGAGGAGGTACGCAAGGGCCTGCGCGAGAAGGCCGACCAAGGCATCTGGCCCGGCCCCGCGCCCTTCGGGTACATCAACGTCTCCCGCCCCGACGGGAAGCGGATCATCGACATCGACCCCGAGCGCGGGCCCCATGCGCGTCGGATGTTCGAGCTGTACGCCACCGGGCGGTACTCCCTCAACGACCTGGTGAAGTACGCCGACGAGCACCAGCTCGTGTCGTGGAAGACGAAGCGGCCCCTCCACGTGAGCGCCGTGCACCTCATCCTGCGAAACCCGCTCTACAAGGGCGAGTATCGCTGGCTCGGCACCTGGCACCAGGGGAGCCACCCGCGCCTGGTCACCCCGGAGCTTTGGGAGAAGGTGCAGAACCTCTGTGAAGAGCGCGGCGCCTCGGCCCCCGCGCCGCAGAAGCACCAGTTCGCGTTCTGCGGCCTGGTCTACTGCGGCACCTGTGCCGACGAGGGCAACAAGCGCATGCTCGTTGGCGAGCTTCAACGCGGCAAGTACATCTACTACCACTGCGACGGCTGCAAGCGCGTTGGCCGGAAGCCGAAGTACATCCGCGAGGAGGCGCTCGGCCGACTCTTCACCCGGGCCCTCGAAGGCCTCCGGCTCGAAGGCCCGGTTCACGACTGGCTCACCGGTGCGCTCAAGAGCTCCCACGAAGACGAGCGCCGCTTCCACACCGAGGCGATGGCGCGCCTCCAGAAGCGCTACGCCCAGCTCAAGGGCCGGCTCGACATCCTGTACGAGGACCGGCTCGACGGCCGCATCACCCTCGACGACTACACGGCGAAGTCCAACGGCTGGCGCGAGGAGATGGCCCACGTGCGCGAGGAGATGGACCAGCACGAGCGGGCCGACGCCGCCTACGTCGATGCGGGCGTAGCTCTGCTCGAACTCGCCAAAATGGCCGTCGAACTCTACGAATCGCAACCCGCTTCCGAAAAGCGCCAGCTCCTGGATTTCTTCTGCTCGAACACCGAATTCTGCGGCGACTACGTGCGGGTCGGCTGGCGGAAACCGTACGATTCCCTTGCCAGAATCGCGAGGGCAAAAAAGGAGAAAGGCGCCGTTTTCCGCGAGGAAAGCGACGCCTTTCTTGAATGGCGGAGCGGACGGGACTTGAACCCGCGGCCTCCGGCGTGACAGGCCGGCGTTATAACCGACTTAACTACCGCTCCATTGAGGCAAAGTCGTAAGTGGTGGGCGGAACTGGGTTCGAACCAGCGACCCGTACCTTGTAAGGGTACTGCTCTTCCGACTGAGCTATCCGCCCGGTGGGGGTGGGCCCGCCGTTTGGACGCGGCGCGCTTATGCCAGCGCCGCGCGCCCGTCAAGGTTCACACCGGCTCCCCGGGCGGCAAGTGAGAAGGGGCGCTTTCTCCGGTGGGCTCGTCGTCGACGTTCTCCGAGCGCGGAGGCCCGTCGACCGGGGCGCCGGCCACGTGCTCGACTGGTCCACGAAAGATGCGTGCGCGCGGCACCGCCAGTGCCTGCGTGAGCACGTCGTCCATGTGGTCGACGGGGATGATGCTGAGCGTTTCCTGGACCTTCCGGGGCACGTCGCGCAGGTCGGCCACGTTGTCGCGCGGGATGAGCACCGTGGTGACGCCAGCCTGCTGCGCGGCGAGCAACTTCTCCTTGAGCCCACCGATGGGGCGCACCTGACCGCGAAGGGTGATCTCCCCGGTCATGGCCACGTCGCGACGCACGGGGATGCCGCACACCGCGGACACGACCGCCGTGGTGAGCGTGATGCCGGCGCTCGGGCCATCGACGCCCCACAGCTCGGGCACGTGCACGTGCATGTCGATCGCCTGCCAGAAGTCTTCCTTCAGGCCAAGCTCCGCCGAGCGCAGGCGCATGTAGGTGATCGCCGCCTCGCAGCTCTCGCGGAAGACGTTGCCGAGCTGCCCGGTCATCTTGGTGCGACCGGTACCGCGCACAGTGGCCGCCTCGATCGGCACCATCACGCCGCCGGCCGCGGTCCACGCGAGCCCGTTGACGAAGCCAATGGCGTCGTGATCGAGCACGCGCCCGTGCCGATGCCGGGGCACGCCGAGGAGCCGCTCCACGGCGGCCTCGTCGATCCGCACGGGACGGTCGAGCTTCTTCTCCGACACCCGGCGCGCCACCTTGCGACACACCGTCGCCAGCTCCCGCTCGAGGCTCCGCACCCCGGCCTCGCGCGTGTACTCGCGCACGATCCTCGCCACGGCCTCGCGGCTGATTCGGATATTCTCCGCCTTTAGGCCGCAGTTATCCATCTGTTTGGGCACCAGGTAGCGCCGCGCGATCGCCAGCTTCTCGGCCTCGGTGGAGCCGGCGAGGCGCACGATCTCGAGGCGGTCTTGTAGTGGCGCGGGGATGCCCTGCAAGTTGTTCGCCGTGCAGACGAACATCACCTT
>SXGT01426420.1_pt1 | contig 13876 bp, 9 predicted proteins | sample 3176221 | NCBI WGS metagenome assembly SXGT01 (sample SAMN11356862, study PRJNA531348) | freshwater metagenome | isolation source: freshwater sample F1-120 | place: China: Fuxian Lake, Yuxi | collected 2017-12-25 | reverse complement strand
GTCGACTCGAGCTCTCGGAGGTCCCGTTCGAGCCGGCGCGGCTCCTGGGCGACGTGGTGCGCACCCACACGGCACGCGCCACGGAGAAGGGCCTGACGCTCGCACTCGAGGTCGCGCCGGACCTGCCGCCGCAGTGGCTCGGCGATCCCATGCGCGTCACCCAGATCACGGCGAACCTGGTCGGCAACGCCATCAAGTTCACGGGGGCGGGAGGTGTTCGCGTCACTCTCGCCGCTGCGGCCGGGGACACGGACTCGGCCTACTTGCCCGGCCCGGCGGGGCGCCCCGCCGGAATTGTGATCGGCGTTCACGATTCGGGTATCGGCATCCCGCCCGAGAAGCACGGCGCCATCTTCCTCCCCTTCTTCCAGGTCGACGGCTCGGCCGCCCGACGCTACAGCGGGACGGGGTTGGGACTGGCGATCTGCCGCCAGCTCGTCGAGGCCATGGGGGGCCGCATCAGCGTCGAGTCCGCCGAGGGCCGTGGCGCCACGTTTCTGGTGCAGCTGCCGCTCACTCCCGCACACGCCGCTCCGCACACGGCCACCGCGTCTGCGTCTCCGTGCGGGTCGACCGCCGCGGCTGCGCGTGGCCCTCTCAGCGTGTTGGTGGCCGAGGACAACCCGACCAATGCGTTCGTCCTGCGGCGTATGCTCGAACGCGACGGCCATCACGTCGTCGTGGTGACGACCGGCAGCGAGGCCGTGCGGACGGCGCGCCAAGGCGACCTCGACGCGATCCTGATGGACGTGCAGAGGCCCGAGATGGACGGGCTCGAGGCGACGCGACTGATCCGGCTCGACGAGGCGGCGCGCGGCGTCAGGGCCATTCCGATCGTGGCCGTGACGGCGAACGCGATGGCCGGTGACGCGGGGCAGTGCCTCGCGGCGGGGATGAACCACCACCTTCCAAAGCCGGTGTCGTTGGATGCGCTGCGCGAGATGCTGGCGCGGCTCGGATAGGTGCCGAGCGGTCACCGCCTCCGGCGGGGTCGCGTTCGTCCGCGACTGGCGCCGACGTGCGCTGGCGCGCCCCGCTTGCGGCCGCCACGCGAGGCGTGCCACAACTGGAGGTCATGGGGAGTCCAGACCAGGCCACGGTGCGGTGCGCCCGCGCGCTCGTGCGCCTTGCGGTCCTCGGCCTGTGCATGGCGCCTCTCCAGCACGGACCTGCGCACGCGGACGACGCGAGCCTCTTCCAGCCCTGGCCGTTCTCGCCGCGGGCAGCTCCCGACGGCGGCGTCGAGGCGTCGCCCGATGCGCATGAGAACGGCCCGAGCGCGGACGACGACGCGGGCGCCTCGCAAGCGCCCGAGCCCGTCACTTGGGTCGTGCGCGCGGACGACGGCGACGACGGAGGCGAGGACGACGGAGGCGATGCGACGGCCCCCGCCATCGCCGATCCCGCCGCCGTGCCCGACGACACCACCCCGACCGCGAGCGCCGCGGACTCGCCCGCCACCCCGCCCGCCACACACGGCGACGCGGCGGGCCCATCCCTATCGACCTCGGACGCCATCAAGGCTATCCTCGGCCTCCTCGTTCTCTTCGCGCTGGCCTACCTCGGCGGCCACCCCGCCGTCCGCCGCTACGAGAAACGCCTCGGCGTCGCGCAGCTCGTCACGGCCGGCTTTCCCTTCGTGCTCCTCGGCCTCCTCGGCCGCTCCGAAGGCGTCCTCTCACCCGCGGTGCTGCAGTCGATCGGGCCCCTCTTGCCACTCGGCCTCGGCTGGATCGGCTTCGCGATCGGCTTCCGCTTCGACGTCCGCGTGTTCGACGCGCTCCCGCGCGCGCTCATGGAGGCCTTCCTCACCCTGACGCTCGTGCCGTTCGTCGCCATGATCGGCGCGGCCGCCGCCATGCTGGCACTGACCGAGGGGACCTCCGCCGACGCCGCCTTCGTCCGCGACGCACTCGTCCTGGCCACCGCCGGCGTCGTCACGGCGCGCTCGCTGACCGGCCTCCTCACCGCGCGCGGCGCCGAGGCCACCAACATCGAGCGCATCCAGCGCCTCATCCAGCTCGAGGAGCTCGCGGCGTTCGGCGCGCTCATCCTGCTCGCCGCGTTCTTCCGGCCCGAAAACGGCGGCCCCCAAGCCGGCTGGGTGCTCCCGGCCGTCGGCTGGATCTTCGTCACCATCGGCGTCGGCGCGACCCTCGGCGTATTGATCTTCGCCGCGCTGCGCACGATTCGCGGCGAAAACGAGACGACCGCCGTCATGCTGGGATCGATCATCCTCGCCGCCGGCGCCGCCAGCACGCTGCGCCTCTCGCCCCTGGTCGTGTGCTTTCTCGCCGGCACGCTGCTCGCGAACTTCCATGGCGGCTGGAAGGACCAGGTGCGCACGACGATCGCGCGCCTCGAGCGCCCGATCTACCTCCTGTTCCTGGTTCTCGCCGGCGCCCTCTGGCAGCCCGACGTCTGGGAGGCCTGGGTGCTGCTCCTCCTCTTCGTCGTGGCGCGCCTCCTCTCGCGCCACCTCGCCGTCCGCCTCTTCGCGCGCCGCCACCCCACCGCCATGACGCCCATCGAGCGCCGCCACCTGGCCGCCTCGCCGATGGGCGCCCTCGCCATCGCGATCGTCATCTCGGCCCAGGAGCTCTTCGCGGGTCCGACGGTCCCCTGGATTGTGCACGCCATCATCGGCGGCTCGCTCGTGAGCGAGCTTGCGGTCCGCCTCTTCGGACGCGCGCCGATGCCGACACACGCGGGTGAGCCGCGCCCCGAGCCCGCCATCGCGCTCGCGGCGCCCCAGCCCCCGGTGCTGCCCGAGCCCCCCCCGGTGCTGCCGGAGCCGCCCGCGCCGCCCGCCCCGCCCGAGGAGGCCACCCCGTGAAGGTGCTCCTCCTCGTCATTCTCGCCGCGCTCGTCCACGCCATCCGTGGCTTCGCGCCCGACCACGCCGACGCAGCCGCCACCGCGCTCGGCGCCGGCTGCGTGCTACTCGCCGGGTTCCTTGCGGGCCGCGTTTTCAAGGATCTCGGCCTGCCGCGCCTCACCGGCTACCTGACCGCCGGCATCGTCTTCGGCCCCCAGGTCCTCGATGTCGTGTCGGCCGCCACCATCGGCAACCTCGCGATTCTCAAGGGACTTGCCGTCTCCCTACTCGCGCTCACCGCCGGCCTCGAGATGCACCTCCCGACCATCCGACCCTACCTCCGATCGGTCGGCTGGATCCTCGTCATCGCCATCCTGGGCACGACCGTGGTCCTCGGGTTGGCCGTCATCGCGTTGCGCGACGTCCTGCCGTTTCTCGACGCCCTCGACACCGCCCAGCTTCTTGCCGTCGCGCTCGCGCTCGGGCTCTGCCTGTCCTCGCAATCACCGCTGGTCGTGGTCGCGATCCGCAACGAAATGCGCGCCGATGGCCCCGTCACCAAGACGATCCTGTCGGTGGTCGTCTTCGCCGATCTCGTGGTCATCGTCCTCTTCGCGATCGCGACGACGGTCGCCAAGGGCACCTTCGGCGAAGCAGCCGATGCCGGCGAGACCGCGAAAGTACTGGCCCTGCACGTCGGCGGCTCGATGGTCGCCGGGGTCGTGGTCGGCTTCTTCGTGTCGCTCTATTTGGGACGGGTGCGCGGCGGCGGCCCCCTCTTCGTGGCAGCCGTCGCCTTCGTCATCGCCGAGGTCGGCAACCGCCTGCACCTCGATCCGCTCGTCGTCTCCCTGGCCGCCGGGATCTTCGTCCGCAACATGTCGAACGTCACCGAGCGCCTCCACGACGCGCTCGAGGCCGCCGGCTTCCCGGTCTACATCGCCTTCTTCGCGCTCGCCGGCGCCGGCGTCCACCTCCACGCGCTGGTCGTCGTCGGCCTGCCGGCGCTGCTCTTCGTCGTGCTGCGCGGCATCGGCTTCTACACCGGCACCCGTCTCGCGGCGCGTATCGCCCAAGCTCCACCCGCGGTCGCGCGCTTCGCGTCGTTCGGGCTCATGCCCCAGGCGGGCCTGTCGCTTGCGCTCGCGACGCTCTTCGCGACGAACTTCCCGTTCGTCGCCAAGGACGGCGTCGCTGGCGCCGACCTCGTCTTCGCCATCGTCGCGCTCAACGAGCTGATCGCGCCGATCCTCTTTCGCCAAGCCCTCATCCGCAGCGGCGAGGCCGGCCAGTTGGACCCGCCCCGCGGCTAACGTCGCCCCTTGGCTCCGCGCGAGCGCCGCTTCATCTCGAACTGGTCGAACACCTTGCCGTCGAGGTCGCGCGCCTCCCAGCGCAGGCGCCCGCCCGAGACCTCCATCCAGCCCCAATGGTGGTCGAGCGACTCCTTCTCGAGCGCCCACGTTCCGGTCTTGGCCGTGTCGAGGTAGCCGCCCGCGCCGCCGATGACGACGTAGCGGACGTCGCCGCGCGTCATGCGCGCGTAGGTGTGGGCATGCCCGCCGATGACGAGATCGACCCCGCCCTTCTCGAAGACCGGCACGTAGTCCGCGCGCACCCATTTCTCGCCGTCGTACTTGGATTTGACCGAGTCCCAGCGGTTCGCAAACGGCGGTTTGTGCAAGGCGACGATGCGGAAGTCGGCCGCGCGCGCCTCGGGGCTCGCGAGCTCGTCGACCAGCCACTCGAGCTGGGCTCTCGCCTTGTCCGAGCTCGCCTCGGTGTCGAGGAAGATGAAGCGGACGTTGCCGCGCGTGGCCGCGTACCAGGCGCCGTTGGCGGGCAGCGGCGCGAACGCGTAGCTATAGGGGTGCTCGCCGTCGTGGTTGCCGCGCGCGACCCAGAGCGGCGTCGTCTGCCCGAGCGCGGCGACCGCCAGCGGCGAGAACCACTCGGTCATCCAGCCGCGGCGGAGGTATCCGCGGTGCACGAGGTCGCCGCAGCCCACGAGCAGATCGGGGTCGTTTCTTTCCATCGCGGCGGTGACCTTGCGAAACGTCTTCCAGCCTGCCTGGTTGTCGGCCCACCACGCGATCTGAAGCGTGTCCTGATCGACGCTCGGCAAGCGCCCGGTCCACGGGCCGATCGACGCGTCACCGTCGCCGATCCGGATCGCGTACTCGAACGCGCCACCGGGCTCGAGCCCGCTCAGAGTCGCCGTCACCACGTGTTGCCCGACGACGATCGGCGTCCATTCGAGCGCGGCGGTCTGCCAGCGCGAACCATCCGGAGCGGCCGGACCAGGCGAACCAGGCGGACCAGCCCCATCGGCCTTGGCAGCCACGCCGCGCCACGTGACGACGGGCGCGACGTACGGGTCGTCGACCTCGAAGACGATGCGCGCGCGCGTCGGATCGGTGTCCGCATAGAGGAGCGGCGCCTTCGCCAGGCGCACCGTCCCGGCCGGCACGAGCGGGCTCACGCTCAGCCCGAGGTCGTCTGCGTGAACACTGTTCACATCGGAACCCGCCGCGGGCAAGCGCTTCGCGCTCTTCGCAAGCGACTTGCGCGCGGCCGCCTCGACCCCGATCACCGCTTGGACCGCCCCTGCGGGGACAAGTCCAACCAGCGACCGCTCGACCCACGTCGTGTCGTCGCCACTGAGTGAACGGTGGCGCGCGAGCTCCTCGCCGCCGCGCCCCAGCCAGCGCACGACGAGCGTCCCGCGGTCCCCGAAGCGCCCGATCGGATCCGCGCGTTTCAGCCGCGCGCGCGCCGTGAACGTGAGCCCGCGCGCGACGACCTCGGGCGCGATCCCGCGGGCCGCGAGGTCAATCGTTTGTACACCAACGAAATCCCCGCGCCCGCCTGCGAGCACCCCCGCGTCGGCCCGCGCCCCGCCCGAGACGGTCCACCCCTCGAGCCCCGCGGCGAAGTCCCCGTTGACGACGAGCGAGCCGGTCGGCACGACCACGCCGCTGCTCGGCTGCGCGCCGCCGAGGGCCACACGCGCGATCGCCTCGCGCGCCCCCGTCGGCGTCTGCCAGCGCAAGACGACGTCGGCCGCGTCGCCCGAGAAGTCCGCCGGAATCCACACGACCGCGTGCCCGGCGGCCATCGCGACCTGCCCCAGCGGCAGCTCGTGCGACCCGTCGGAAGCCCGCAGCGCCAGCGCCACCGCGCCCGCGGCGTAGTTCGTGTTCCAGCGGAATTGGACCTGGTCCCCTCGCGTGAGGGTCGCCGGCGCGTCCGCGAACGTGACCTCGGGCGCCCCCTCGGGGATCCCCAACGTGACCCCAGAAAGCCCGGCCGCGGTCGCCGGCCCCAACCGTCGGATCGCCGCGTCGTCCAAAACGCCGGTCCGGACCGCGAGCGCCGCCAGACGCACCCCCGGTGAGAGGACCTTCGGATCACCGAAGAGGATCAGCGCCGACTCCAGGCCATAGCGAGAATCCGTAAGCTTCCCACGCAGTTGCCGGACCCGCTCGCCGTCGACATAGAGCGCGACCGTCTCCGCCTCGGCATCGACGACCATCGCCACGCGCCGCCAAGCCCCATTCGCGAACGCCGGCTCCTGCCCCTTCTGTCCCTTCTTCGGCTTGGGCGGCGCGGCCTCGGCGAGCCCCCGCAGCGCGCCCGCGACCAGCTCGGCCTCCTCGTCGCCATCCGGATTCGCCTGCACCAGCGGCGCTAGAGACCACGCGCCGCCCCGCCCGGCCGACCCCGCAGGCCCGCCCGACCAGGCCGACCCGGCGGCGTCAATCGCCACGTCCATCACCAGCGTCCAGCGCCCGATGAACCCCGGCCCGCGCGGCACGAACGCGAGCGGCACCCGAAGCACCGCGCCCGGCGCCACGTGCAGCACCTGCGCGGTGGCCGCTCCGCCGGCCCCAGTCTCCCCCATTGGGGCGTCCTCGAATGCGAAGAGCGGCCCCGTCCCGGCGTGCACGGCCTGCCCGCCTCCATACGCGTTCTTGCCCGACGACGCCCACTCGGCGACCAGCGACGCCCCGCCGACCTCGCTCGCCAGCGACCCCGCGAGCTCCCAATGCGCCAGCGTCGGCGGCCCCGCGGGAGGATTGCCGAGCGGCGCCTGCGCCAACATCAGATGAAATGCGAGAGGCCACATGGTCGCGCATCATGGCCGCGCTCGACGCGACACGTCCATTAAAGAGGTGCTACGCGGGCGCGGAGACCTGTGGTACGAGGCGCACCATGACACACACCAGCTGGACGACACTCCTCCTCGCGGCGACCGCGTCCATGGCGACCGGCGCCGGTTGCAGCAAGAAGGCCGGCACACCGGACGCCGCCCCCGCCCACCCGACCGGCGGCACGCCCGCCACGGCCCAATCCGCCGACGATCTCGGCCAGGTGACCGCGGGTCCGGCCGACGACGCGGCCGCGGCGGTCCAAGACGCCGCTGCCCAGGCCTGCCCCAAGACTCTGGGTGGGGCCGTGACGACCGATCTCACGATCGCCTCCGAGTGCGGCACGATCCACGTCGAAGGGAACCTCGCGGTCGAGGGCGCGACCCTGACGCTGCAGGCCGGCGTCACGCTCGCCTTCGATCACGGCGCCAGCTTTGCGATCGGCTACGACAAGCCGGCGAAGCTCATCGCGCTCGGCGGCCCGGGCAAGCCGGTGACGCTCACGAGCGCGGGCGACAAGGTCCCGGGCGCTTGGGCGGGCCTGGTCCTCCACGACCACGCCGATCGCACCGGCATGACCGATCTCGTCATCGAGTACGCCGGCACGGACGACGGCGCCGCGATCGACGCGCGCGATGTCGAGGATGTCACGCTCGTCCGGGTGGCGATCCGATCGACCAAGGGCTTCGGCGTGCGCGTCGCGCCGACCGCGAAGGTCGCCGTCCTCGAGTCGACCTTCGATCAGATCGGCGGCAGCGCGGCGCTGCGTGTCGGCCCCGAATCGGTCGCAGGGATCGCGGCCTCGAACAAGGTACTGCAAGCCGAGAAGGCGCTCGCCTTCGTCGAGGGCGGCACCGTCCATCGGGACGTCACGTGGCACGACCTCGGGATGCCGTACGTGGTCCTTGGAAACGTGACGGTCGAGGGCAACGAGGGTGGCTCGGCGACCTTGACCATCGAGCCCGGCGCGGTGCTGCGCTTCGAGCGGGACGTCGCGCTCGGCGTCGGCTACGTGCAGCGCGGCGTCGTGAAGGTCGCCGCCTCGCGCGAGAAACCGGTCGTCTTCACCGCGAATGGCGGCGACGAAGCGGGCAACTGGGACGCCTTCAAGCTGTACAACATGGGGACGGCCGAGCTCGACGGGGTCGTCTTCGAGAAGGGCGGAGGCCGCGATGGCGCGGCGCTCGAGGTCGGCGCCGAGGGCGCGCTGACCCTCCGGAACGCGACGTTCCGCAAGAACACGTGCGGCCTCTCGACCCACAATGACGCGCGCGTGAAGGCGATCGGCGCATCGAGCTTCGACGCCTCGCCCTGCGCGCTGAAGCTCACACCCAAGTCCTTCGGCGCGCTCGCGGCGGACAACACCTACGCGCCCGAGGCCAAGATCGAGCTCGCCGGCGGCGACGTCACCGCGAGCGCGACGTGGCAACCGCAGACCGCCCCGATCGAGGTCGTGGGCAACGTCACCGTGTCCACCAACGCGACGCTGACGCTCGCGGCCGGGCTCGCGCTGACCTTCCGCGAAGGCGTCTCTCTCGCGGCCGGTTACGTCGACGCCGCGACCATCAAATTCGCCGGGACCGCCGAAAAACACATCATTTTGAAGGGATCGCGCGACGAGCCGGGGACCTGGGAAGGCGTCATCTTCTACACGAACGCGCGCGGCAACGAGGCGCACTTCGTCGACCTTCGCAACGGCGACGAGCCCGCGGCAATCCGGGTGGACGACCCGGCCGACCTCGTGGCCGACCATGTCACGTGCGCCAAGTGCAAGGGCGCGATCGTGACGTCGGGTTGCAAGGCCAAGCTCACGGCGACCGATCTCGTGGCCAGCGAGGGAACGCCGCTCACCGAAAAGAAGCCCGAGGGGTGCCAGTGAGCGCCGACCAGCCGCACCTCGGGGACCCGACGGTCCTATTCGAGGGCAAGTACCTGCGGGCGCTCGCGCATGGGCACTGGGAGTTCGTCACGCGCAAGAACGCCTCGGGCGTCGTCATCATCGTGGCCGTCACGCCGAATGGCGACATGCTCTTCGTCGAGCAATTCCGGCCGCCGGTGGGTCGCCGCGTCATCGAGCTGCCGGCCGGGCTGGCGGGCGATCATGCCGACAAGGCGGACGAGCCGCTGAGTCACGCGGCGATCCGCGAGCTCGAGGAAGAGACCGGATGGCGGGCCGCGCGCATGGAGCAGCTCGCGGAGGGCCCCGTCTCGGCCGGGCTGACCGACGAGACCGTCACGTTCTTTCGCGCGCACGATCTGGCGTCGATCGGGCCCGGCGGCGGCGACGCGTTCGAGTCGATCGTCGTGCACCAGGTGCCGGTGGCGGACGTTCCGAAGTGGCTGACGGAGCGTCAGCAGGCGGGTGCGCTCGTGGATCCGAAGGTCTTCGCGGCGCTCTATTTCATTCGCGCAGCGGCCTGCGCGGCCTGAGCGACGAGGGTCGGGCCCCCGTCGGGCCACACGAGCGCGCGCATGAACTCGGCGAGCGCCCGATCCGACGCCTCGTGCTGGAACGCGACGAACATCGCGCGGTACTTGATGAACCAGCGCCCGTGCTGAAAGAGGAACAGGTGCGAGATCCGCACCGGGAGCGCCCCCGCGGGATCGCGCAGGAGGAAATGCGCGCGCAAACCCGGGTGCGGGACGCCGTTCTGCTCGAAGCGCATGGTGCCTTCGGCGATGAGCTCGCCGCCCGCGGGCACGTCGAGGACGGCCGCCTTGGATTCCTCGTAGTGGCGCTCGAGGCCGCCTTCGAAGCGGGCGATCGGATAGACGTACACGGCGGCCTGCAGCGCGACGTCGGCGCTGACACGGTGGTACGCGACCGTGACGTCGTCCCCGCTGGCATCGAAATGATCGACGCGGTCGCGCTCGAACCCGGCGAGCTCGGCCGGGAACTGCATGCCGGACGCCTCGTGTGTGTACGCGCCTGGCGCGGCCGGCAGCGGCACGCCCGCTTCGGCCAGCGCCCCGCGCCGCGACGGCGGAGGGGCCGGCGACATCGGCTCGCGGCTCACCGGCTCGGGGCGCGGACGGGGTGCGGTCGACGCACAAGCCCCGAGCCCCGCGAACGCTGCGGTCACGACGCACCCAAACGCGAGAAGACGGGGCCTCACGATCGCACTATGAGCGCGGCGCTCGCCTCGCCGCAAGCTCAGGGCACCCGATCCGCGCCCCGCCTCGGCAGGCTCGGCGTCAGCGCGCGAGCAGCAGCGTGACCCAGCCGCGATCTTCGATGCGATCCCGGGCCGCGATCGCGCCCGGCCCGACCCCGTATGCGCCGAGCACCGCGGCCTCCTGAGACGCCTGGATCCCGGAAAGCACGATCGCGCGCCGGGCGGACGCGAGGAGCGTCGGCGCGAGCTTGATGAGCACCGTCGCCAGCACGTTCGCCAAGACGAGATCGTACGTGCGCGTGTCCCCCTCGGCGGCGCTCCGCAAGACGCCGTGCTCAATCCGGATGCGGTCGGCCACCCCGTTGAGGGCCGCATTCGACGCGGCATCGACGCAGGCGGCGCCGTCGATCTCGATGCCAACCACGCGCGCGCCGAGATGCGCGGCCGCGATGGCGAGGATCCCGGTGCCGGTGCCGACGTCGAGCACCTCGGCCCCCGGTGGCGCCGTCGCAAGGAAGGTGTCCGTCAGCCTCAGGCACGCGGCCGTGGTTGGATGGAACCCGGCCCCGAAGGCACGCGTCGGATCGATGACGATGTCGGTCCGACCCGCCAGCGCCGACTCCCATGCGGGCCGCACCCAGAGCCGCTCCGAGACCTGCGTCGCGGAAAAAATCGCGCGCCACCCCTCCTGCCACGGGCCGCCATTCCCGAGCCGCGTGCTGAGTGCGACGCCGTCCAAATGGAACCCGTCGAGCCACGCACCGACCGCGTCCATGATCATCCGATCGAGGCTCGCGAACGACACGACCTGCCGCGTCCCGGCGCGACCGGGCTCGGCATCGAGCGTCGCCCCGCGCGCCTCGAACAGCCCCGCGAGCGCATCCCACGCGTCGTCGACCCCTTCCAATCCGAGCTGCCAAACCGCCATCGTGCTTCCTCCGCGTCGTCACGCCGGTCGTTTCCGACTATCATGCGCCCATGTCGATCTCACCGATTACGCTCACGGAAGCCGCCAAAAATGCGCTCGCGCGGGCCACCACCGCGAACGAGCTCGCCGGCTTTGCGATCCGCATCAAGCTCGCCGGCCAGGACGGCAAGGCGCTCGATCTCTCGTTCGAGGAGTACCCCAGAGACGACGACGTCGTCTTCCGGACCGGCGGATTCGTGTTTCATCTGAAACAGGAGGTCGTCGACCGCCTGCGCGGCGTGACCATCGATCACGGCGACCGCGGCTTCACGTTTCGCGCGCCATTGACCACTCAGGGCCGTTGAAGCAAGGGGAGCCGGCGATGCCAGAGCGCACGTTGGTCGAGGGCGAGCGCTCCGCGCTCTTCGCGATCGAGTTTGCGGTCGCGACGTTCGGGCGCGTCTTCGATGTCGTGCCGGCGCAGGATGCGCTGACATTCGACGCGCTCGCGGCGGCGCTGACCCGCTTTCAGTTGAAGCCGACGCTCGCGCACCGTGAGGCACGCCAGCTCGAGCGCTTGCACGAAGCCGCGGACGCGCAGACGGGGCCGGTCTGGAAGCGCCTCGAGCGCATCATGGCGGACGATCAGGTGCCGCTCGTGCGCGCGCTCGACAAGCTGGAGCGCGAGATTTTGCGCGCGGCCAAGACGGATCTGCGGCTCTGGGCGCCGATCTTGTTCGCGGCTGGCGCGACGCGCGAGGACGCATCGGTCGTGCACCTCTCGGCGCTCGTCTTCGACTTCGACGGCGCGCTCGCGCTGCGGTGGGCGCGCGAGGCGTTCCAGCGCTACGTCCACATCGGCCACACGACCTGGTCGCACAGCGAGGCGACCCCGAAGCTGCGGCTCGTGCTTCCCTTCGAGGCGCCGATCGCGCCGGCCGACTACGACGCGGTGTGGCACTTCGGGAATGATCTGACGGGCGGCTTGGCCGACCCGACGGGGCGCGCGTTGGCACGTGCGTGGGCGCTGCCGGCCGTGCGCGACGCGGCGCAACCGCGGGCGGCCTGGGTCCACGCGCCGGAGCATGCGGCGCTCTTCGATCCGATCCGCGAGGGACTGGCGGCCGCCTCGTCGCACCCGACCCCCGCGCCGACCGGCGCGTGCCTGATGCGGGACGATCCGAGCGAGGCGTACGTGAGCGCCGGTGGGTTGGATGGCGCGGCGGCCACCGAGCCGTCTCCCGCGGACGCCGACGGCGGCGCGTTCGATCCCTGGGACGGCGGCGCGCCTCCAGTCCCGTCCGCGCGCGCGCCCGTGGCCGCGCCTGCCACCGCAAGTCCCGCAAGCCCCGCGGGCGCAGACGACGCGCTCCTGGCACGGCTCGCGGCGATCGAAGCACGGCTCGCGACGCTCGAGCGCGTGCTGGCCGATTACCTATAGGAAAGGTGCGAACGGCAGGTGTATGGTCGCGCGCATGTCGCACCCCATCACGCCACAGGCCGCCATGGGCGCCGCTCAGCGCCTCGAAATGCTACGCACACAAATGATTGCCGCGGGGGTGGACTTCTACCTCGTCCCCTCGAGCGACGCGCATCAGAGCGAGTATCTGCCCGCCGCGTGGCAACGGCGCGCGTGGCTCACTGGCTTCACCGGCTCGATGGGCAGCGCCGTCGTCGGGCGCGGAGGCGCCTGGCTGTGGGCCGACAGCCGCTACTGGCTCCAGGCCGAGGCGGAGCTCGATAGCGCCGCGTGGTCCCTCATGCGCCTCGGCGAGCACGACGTGCCGACCATCGCGCGCTTTCTCGAGCGCCAGCCGGCCGGCACGTCCGTCGGCTACGACGCGCGCCTCAGCAGCCCGGCCGAAGCGCGCGAGCTGCTCGACGCGGTTCAGGCCGCCGGCGGTCGCGTCGTCGCCATCGACGAGAACCTCGTCGACCGCGTGTGGACCGATCGCCCGGCGCTCCCTGCGACGCCCGTCACGGTGTGGCCCGAGGCGCACGCGGGGCAGAGCGTCGCCGACAAGCTCGCGGCGATCCGAGGCGGCGTCACGGCGCTCGGCGGCAGCGCGCTGGTCGCGACGACGCTCGACGAGATCGCGTGGATCTTCAACCTGCGCGGCGCTGACGTCGCGTTCAACCCGGTCTTCGTCGCGTGGGCGATCATCGAGGCGAGCGCGACGACGCTCTACGTCAACCCCGCCAAGCTCGGGCCGGAGGCGGCCGCCCACCTCGCCGCGGCGAGCGTGCGCGTCGCCGCCTACGAGGCCTTCGGCGAGGGCCTCGACGCGCTGAGCGACCAGCGCGTCATCGTCGACAAGGGTGACGCGAATCAGTGGATCATGACGCGCCTCGAGCATACGGGCGCCCGGCCGCACATGACGCGCAGCCCGGTGCAGCTGCTCCGCGCGAAGAAGAACGCCGTCGAAGCCGACGGCATGCGCCGCGCGCACGTGCGCGACGCGGTCGCTGTCGTGCGCTTTTTGGCGTGGCTCGAGACCGGCTGGCGCGCGCCCCAGGCCGACGGGACGCCGCTGGACGAGCTCGGTGTCGCCGCGCGCCTCGAGGCCTTCCGACGCGAGGGCGAGCACTTCCGCGGCCTGTCCTTCGACACGATCGCGGGCTTCGGCCCGAACGGCGCCATCGTCCATTACCGGGCGTCACCGGCCACGAGCCGCGCCATCGGCGACACGACGCTCTTCCTCCTGGACTCGGGCGCCCAATACCTCGACGGCACGACCGACATCACGCGCACGCTCCACCTGGGCACGCCGACCGACACCGAGCGCGAGCACTACACGCGCGTTTTGCGCGGCCACCTCGGACTCGGCCGTACGTCGTTCCCGCGCGGCACGACCGGCACCCAGCTCGACGCCTTCGCGCGCGC
>SXGT01375307.1_pt1 | contig 13877 bp, 9 predicted proteins | sample 3176221 | NCBI WGS metagenome assembly SXGT01 (sample SAMN11356862, study PRJNA531348) | freshwater metagenome | isolation source: freshwater sample F1-120 | place: China: Fuxian Lake, Yuxi | collected 2017-12-25 | reverse complement strand
GACCGGGCATATACGAATAATCCGGCGACCGCAGGAAACCGAAGCCGTCCGGCAGGATTTCCAGCGTGCCTTCGCCGTAGATCGACCCGGCCTTGACGATGCTCTGCTGCAGGATCCAGAAGATCAGGTCCTGCTTCTTGAGCCCGATGTTCTCGTCGCCCAGTTCACGCGCCATCGTCGTGAGCTCGGTCATGCTCATGTTCTTCAGGTCTGTAATTGAAAGCTCTGGACCCGTCGATTCTCCGCCCATCGACTCTTCCGCAGCATCCGCGGGTTCGTCGTAGCGCGGATTGCCGCCCTGCCGCGGCGGACCGCCGTTGCCGCCGTTGTTGTGTTGTGGCTTGCCGCCCGGCCGTGGGCCGCCGGGTCCGCCGGGCCGGCGGCCCGGACGATGCTTCTGCCGGTGTTGATGTTCTTGACCGCTTTTTTCCGTCATGCTACCCCTCGTACATCTGTTTCTGGTTTGTAAGTTTTCATTTTGTATTGTTTCCAGCCCCAAGGGCCGGGTTGATGGCGGACTAGTGAATCTCCGCCCAGTTCTTGCCAATGCCGACGTCCACTCGGATGGGTACGTCGAGCGTCATTGCGCCCTCCATAATTTCTTTCATCTGTTTCGCGACGCCCTCGGCGTCTTCCGCCGGAGCTTCGACCACCAGCTCATCGTGCACCTGCAACAGCAACCGCGACCGCGTGCCCGCCAGCGCCTGGTCCAATCGGATCATCGCTACCTTGATGATGTCCGCCGCCGTCCCTTGCACCGGCGCGTTCACGGCCATGCGTTCCGCAGCGCTTCGCGTGTTCCGATCAGACGCTGTGATCTCCGGCAAGTACCGCCGCCGTCCCATCAGCGTTTTCACGTATCCGTTCACGCGCGCTTCTTCAATTGTCCTGTCGAGCCAGGCCTTCACACCCGGGTACTGCGCGAAGTAGTTGTCGATGAACTTCTGCGCCTCGCCCCGGCTCACGCCGATGTTCCGCGCCAGGCCAAACGCGCTGATGCCATAGATGACGCCGAAGTTCACCGCCTTCGCCCGTCGCCGCATCTCGCCGTTCACCTGGTCCGGCGGCACGCCGAACACACGCGATGCCGTGTCCCGGTGGACGTCGAGGTCTAAGCGAAAGGCCTCACGTAGCGCTTCGTCTTCCGAGACCTGCGCCAAAATCCGTAATTCAATTTGCGAATAATCCGCCGAAATCAGCCGTAACCCCGGCCCGCCGGGTACAAAACCCTCGCGGATCCGCCGGCCCATTTCCGTGCGAATGGGTATGTTCTGAAGATTCGGATCACTGCTCGATAGCCGCCCCGTCGCCGCGACGGCCTGGTTAAACGATGTATGGATGCGTCCGGTACCCGGGTGGACCAGCTTGGGCAGCGTGCTCACATACGTGCCGCGCAGCTTGTCCAGCGTGCGGAACTCGAGGATTTTCGCCGGCAACGGATGTTGCGGCGCCAGCTCCTCGAGAACATCCACATCGGTCGAGAAACCCGTCTTTGTTTTCTTGACGGGCTCCAGGCCCAGGTCCTCGAACAAGACCTTCTGCAACTGTTTGGGGGAGTTGATCTGGAATGGCCCCCCGGCCATCTCCGCAATCTCGCGCTCCAGTGCGCTCAAGCGGCCTTCGATCTCCTTGTGCAGCCCTGCGAACAACTTCGGATCGATCGCGATGCCCGCCATTTCCATGCGGGCCAACACGCCGATCAGCGGGAGTTCAACTTCGTTGAACAAGGATTCCAGTTCCCGTTCCCGCAGGGAACTCTGGAAAATCTTCGACAGGCGCCACGTTACGTCCGCATCTTCAGCGGCATAGGTACACGCGGATTCGAGCGGTACCTGGTCGAACGTGATTGCCTGGGATCCCGTGCCAATAAGGTCGGTGATGGGGATTGTCTTACGCTTGAGGTGTTTGAGGCTTAGTTCATCCATATTATGCCGCAGTCGGCTGGGGTCAGTCAAGTAAGAGGCCAGCATCGTGTCCATGGAAATCCCCCGGATTTCCGCACCCGCCCGGAACAGCACCACGTAATCGTATTTGATGTTGTGCCCGATTTTAGCGATTTTTTCGCTCTCCAGGAGGGGCTTCAGCGCGGCCAGTACTTCGGCCTTGGGGAGTTGGCCCGCCGTCTCCAAGCCGCCCAGCAGCCCTGGGTCGGTATGGCCAACGGGGATGTAGTAGGCCTTCTGGTCCTTGCAACAGAGGGAGATGCCGACTAGCTCGGCGCGCACCGGCTCGGTCGAAGTGGTCTCGGTATCGACCGCGAAACGGCCGGCGGCCGTCATTTCCCGGATGGCGGTCGCAAGGGTCTTCTTGTCGAGCACCAGTTTGTAGTCCAGCGTCTCCGTCGTCTCGGGTGTCTCATCCATGAACTCGGCCGTGAGCGCGCGGAATTCAAACTTCGCGAAAGCCTCGGCGAGTTTCGGGCGGTTCAGTTCGCGCCGTTTGTAATCGTCCAGCGCATGCTTGAACTTCACGTCGCTCTTTAGCGTTACGAGTTCGCGGCTGAGGTAGGCGCTGTCTTTTTCCGCCGCGAGATTTTCTTTTTGCTTGCCCTTGAGTTCGTCGAGGTGCGCGTAGAGATTGTCCAGGTCGCCGTACTTCTCGATCAGCGCCTTGGCGGTCTTTTCGCCGATTCCCTTCACGCCGGGCACGTTGTCCGTCGAGTCGCCCATCAGCGCGAGCGCGTCGATCACGCCGTTCGGCGGGCCCGCGCCAAAGCGTTCCTTTACTTCCGCCGGCCCGATCCACACCCCGTTGTCGCCCTTGCTCGGGTCGAAGATTTTCGTCCGCTCCGTCACGGACTGCATGATGTCCTTGTCGCCGGAAATCAGCACCGGCTCCATGCCCGCAACTTCCGCCTCGCGTGCGAGCGTCGCCAATACGTCATCCGCCTCCACGCCCGGTACCCGGACGATGGGCACATCGAAGGCCTCGATGATTTCGTCGATTTTAGGAAATTGCTCGATCAGATCGGAGGGCGTGTCCTCGCGGTGCGCCTTGTATTCCGTGTACATATCGTCGCGAAAGGTCTTGCCGGGCGCGTCGAACACGATCACGATGTGGGAGGGCTGGTGCTCGCGGAGGATTTTCAGCAGCATCCGCGCAAAACCGAAAACGGCATTTACCGGCCGGCCCTTCGAGTCTCGCAGATTCCGGATCGCAAAGTATGACCGGAAGGCATAGGCCATTCCGTCAATCACATATAACTTTCCACCCGTCAAGGTGGCAGCGGCGTCCCGCTGCTGCTTTTCCACAGCGGGCTTTTCCTTTTTCGATTTCTTTTCACCCGCCATGCGCCGCTCCTCTTGCCACTTCCAGTACTACCCGCGCCGCGGCCTCGCTCGCGCCCGGTTTCAACAAGCCGCGAATTGCCGCCAATTCCGCCAGCATCTCGCGCCGCGCGGGCGAATCGGCCATCAGATCGAGCGCATGCGGCAGGATGCGCTCCGCCGTCACTTCTTCCTGCAAGAACTCCGGCACGACCCGGCGGTTCGCCAGAATATTCACGAGTGACATGCCCACCAGCCGCTTGCCGATGACGCGCCGCGCGAGCCACATTTCCAGTGCTGCCGCCCGGTACAGCACGGCCATCGGCACTTGGAACAGCGCCGTCTCGAGCGTTGCCGTTCCCGAACACACCAGCGCGAACCGCGCCGCGCGCAGCACGTCGTACATACCGCCGACCTTGGTTTCCAACGGAAAATCGCCCGCGATCGCGCGCACCTGCGCTTCGCGTTCGGCATCCACGCACGGCGACACAAAGCGCGCGTCGGGATATTGCTCGCGCAGGCGCCGCGCGACTTCGATCATCACCGGCAACACCCGCTCGATCTCCATCCTGCGGCTGCCGGGGAGTATGCCAACCACCTGCTTGCCCGCGTAGGCCGCGGACACCGGCGTCTGCGTGATGTGATCGAGCAGGGGATGGCCCACGTATTCGCAGGGCACTCCCGCCGTGTCGTAGATCGCTTTTTCAAAAGGCAGAATCACCATCATTTTATTCACAACGCGCCGGATCGTCTTGATACGGCCTTTCTTCCAGGCCCAAATTTGCGGGCTGATGTAATACACCACCGGGATTCCCATTTCGTGAGCCCGCGCCGCTAGCCGCAGGTTGAAGCCGGGATAATCGACCAGCACCAGCGCGTCCGGCCGCCATTCGCGCAGCCGCGCGAGCGTATCGTCGAAGATTCGCTTGATAAAACCGAGCGACCGCACGACCTCGATATAGCCCATGATCGCCCGGCTCGCGAGATCATGCCTTAATACCAGGCCCGCTTGTTGCATTCGCGGACCGCCCAGACCTTCGCATTCAACGCCCGGTTCCAGCGTTCGTAGCGCGCGGACCAGGTTGGCCCCGTGAATATCGCCGGAGGCCTCGCCCGCGCACAGAAATATCTTCATGGGCGGTCGTTCCCAGTGTGCACGTGGATGGGTTCCCGGGTCTACGCGCAATACATAATCGTCCGGCGCAGCGCCGGACGTGAATTACTTGGTGACGCCGCGCGAAGAACTGCGTACAAAATCGACAAAGCAGCGTCGCTCCGGCGAATCATCCACCGAACGCTCGATCTCGGCCAGCGCCTGGCTCGTATTCAGCTTCGAGCGGAACATAATCTTGTGCATTTCTTTCACCCGCCCGCGCAATTCCGCCGAAAGGCCGCGCCGCTCCATGCCCACGGTGTTCGGTGCGCTCACGTGCGGAGGGATGCCCGCCGTGATCATATACGGTGCGCAATCCATCGTCACGCGCGACATACCGCCGACAAAGGCGTAGGTGCCCACGCGCGTCTCCTGATGCAAGGCGGCCATCCCCGCGATGTTCGCGTAGTCGTGTACATCTACGTGCCCGCTCAGACCGGAGTAGCTCGCGATAATGCAATGGTTGCCAATGTGGCAGTCGTGCCCCAAATGGACGTAGGTCATGATCAGGTTGTTGTCACCGACGGAGGTCACGCGATCTTTTTGGTCCGCCGTCTGCATCGTGCTCGCCGTGATCGTCGCATACTCGCGAATCACGTTGCGGTTGCCGATGCGCGTCATCCCGGGCAGTTCGGGGTTGTGTTTGAGGTCCTGGGTCAGGATGCCGACCTGCGCCCCCGACGCGAAGCGATTGCCTTCGCCGATGATCGTGTCGCCCTCGATCACGCAATGCGGGCCGACGATCGTGCCCTTGCCGATCCGCACGCGCGGACCAATGATGCTGAAGGCCTGTACTTCCACGCCTTCGGCCAGTTGCGCCTCAGGATGGACGATGGCCATCGGATGTATTTTCATGCGCCCCTAATCCCGCCGCCGCACGGAGATGTCCAAGGATGGAGCACATGGATAACACACGAACCATGCGAATTCAAAACAGCGCTTTTTCCCTGAGTTGAGGGCAATCCCTGCGGGCCGGACAGCGAGGCTTTCCGCCTTCTGCCGTGTCATTGACAGCTACGTAGCTACGTTATAGTATCAATGACGGCTTGGTTATCGGTAGCCATAGGGAAGGATTTCTATGCGCGCCAGTTCGGCCGTGCTGTTCGCACTCCTTTTTCCCCTGGCTGGCTGCGGAGGGAGTGGCGGAGATGGTGGAGGCGAAGGGAACGCCGCACTGTTCCGTGGGCCGCTCATGTATCTCGGCGCACAGTTCGAGTTGTACGGCAGTCCGGGCAATTTTCTCGACCTCAACCGTGATGGTCTCAAGGATGTCTACTCCGTCGGCTATGATGACGCTGGGGAGTTTGGACTTTTCGTGGGGCTCGGAGTCCCTGAGGAGCTGGTCGGCCCGCAGTTGAAGATTGCGCCCGCGAACGGCGAACCTGCCGCAGGTGATTTTAACCGGGACGGCTTGATCGACATCGTTGTATCCGTTTCCGTGGATGGACGGGGACTATTCGACTCCGACATTGAAATTTTTTACTTGCAGCCCGATGGGTCGTTCACTCCCGGAGGGTTGATGGGATTTGAGGTCGATTTCCCCATTGGAGTAGTTACTGGCGATTTTGACGGAAATGGGTTGATCGATCTTGTAGCAAACGACACGACGTTGCTGAATCGGGGTGCGTCTTTTGAAGCATTCCCGTTCGTATCTGTTGTGGACCCATTTGATTCGCCGTCCGTGGCCGATGTCAACAACGATGGTTTCGACGATCTGCTATTTTCACTGGCTCATCCATCATCCAGTTACGCGTCAGTCCTGCTATCAAACGGCGACGGTACTTTCGAAGCGCCTCGGACCTTTGTCGGAAATGATCATGTGCCTCTGCCTCCACCGGCCGATTTCAATCGGGACGGTTTCAGCGATTTCCTCACCGTGAGGATTGAGGACAGCGCTGACTCGGATGGGCACATTGATGTGTATATGGGCGACGCGGCGGCCGGATATTCGACCGTGAAGTCCTCGCAGTTGCCGTTTCCGTATGGCGATTTCCAGTGGCCTATAAAGGCGGCGGACTTCGATGAGGACGGTCGGTTGGACTTGCTCCTGGTGCGCAGCGTTTATACCGGAGGCAACGATTACGAATTTCGGTACGCGCGCGGCTTGGGCGATGGCACGTTTTCCACGGATCTCGGCCCAGCTTATGAAAGCGACGGCCCTCCTATCGACGCGGAGGATCTGGATCGGGACGGGCATCTGGACGTGATTGCGTTTGCGGATACGACAGCGAAGTTGAACGTGGTTTTCTTTGGCAACGGCGATGGCACATTTGACACGCTCTCACTACCGTCGCTCGATGTGCCTGGACTCTACGGCTTGGTTCCGGTGTTCGGTGATAGCACGCGCGCGCCGGATATGGATAGCGACGGCAGAGCCGATATCGTGGCAAGGTCCGCCGCGGCCGACTCTGTCTACATTTTGTATGGGCGGGCCGACGGCGATTTTGACACCACTGCCCTGGTTCCGACACTGGACAATCCTTTTACTACCGGTCAATTCATCGCTGATCTCGATGACGACGGCGACCTTGACATATTGGCTCCGCACAATGGATCTGGCGTCGCCACGATCTTGCGCAATTACGGCGGCCGCACTATGCAGCCTGTGTCGGTCAATCTACCCGGCTTTGAACCGGAATTTGTTGGCGACGTCGACGGCGACCACCGCACGGATCTGTTGTACCTGACCGGCGGCGGTTTTCTTGCCAGTTACGGCTTGGGTAATGCTGCTTTTGAAGCGCCTGCTTTTATCTCTTCAATAGTCTATCCCAATTCGTGGTATTCAGTGGGTGATGTCAACGGAGATGGTATTCCGGACGTCTACGGGCTGCAGCCCGGCGGCGACAACTATGATCTCTTTGTCATTCGTGGGGCCGGCGGTCGCAACTTTCTTACAGGTTTCAGCAGTCTGGACAGCCTTGGGAATGGGGTGACCCGCGAGGCCTTTGCCGATCACAACAGCTTTGCAAATGGCACGCTCGACTTTGCCGGCTTTCGCAAATATGTACCGACGCAAATTCCTGAAATCATCACTGCCTACGGCGACGTCGACGGTGCGTTTCATCAGCGGCAATCGTTTCTCGTTCCTGTGACCGACGTCGACGCTGTGTGCAACGCCGTCACCGATCTCGATCAGGATGGCGATCGCGATGTCCTCTGCGAGCTTTTCACTGAAGAGTTTCTTCCTCCCGATGCGACACATGGGCTAACACTGCTCAACGACGGGCAGGGGATTTTCTCGCAGGCGAGTTACTTCCGTTCGTATTTGGGTTTCAGTGGAATGTCCAGCCTCGTTGACGTAAATGGTGACGAGTTTCCGGACATCGTGAATCTGAGTCAGGTCGGCTTCAGCGTTGCGTTGAGCAACGGGGACGGGACTTTCGGGACGACGCATTATTTCGCGACACCGACGGCTGTATACGACTACGTGGTCGGCGACTTCGATGGTGACGGCGACGGCGATATTTTAGGCGGAGAGGCAAACGGTACGTTCGGGGTAATTCTGGAAAACCGGCTCATCGAACACTGATCGAGCTACGTTTGCCTGGGCCCAGTAGGTTTTTCGGTGCGATCCGGCTCTGCCGGTCGTATCGGCGCGGTTGGCCCACCGGCGGCTACACGGACGATGCGCCGTGCATCGCGGCGGCGGTATTGGGCTATGATGCTCGCCTGTGGAGGCGATACCCATGAAAACGATTCGATTTATGGTGGTGTTGGCGGCGATTGTATTGGCGTGCGCTGCGGCCAACGCACAGCCGGATTACCAGCGGATTTTGCTCTGGCCCGATGGCGCGCCCGGTGCTCTCGGCTCGGACGCGAAGGACCAGCCCGCGATCACCATTCATCTGCCCGAAAAAGGTAAAGCCACCGGCACCGCTGTCGTGGTGAATCCCGGCGGTGGCTACCGTGGGCTCGCGGCGGATCACGAGGGCCTTCAAGTCGCGCAGGAACTCAACCGACACGGCATCGCGGCTTTCGTGCTGCGGTATCGCTTGAGGCCGGACTACGAGCCATCGATCGCGCTCCAGGACGCCAAACGCGCGCTACGGTATGTGCGGCACTCGGCGGAGGAATACGGCGTCGACGAGGACCGCATCGGCATGCTCGGGTTTTCCGCGGGCGGTCACCTGACCTCCGCGGCGGGCACCATGTGGGACAAGGGCGACCCAGAAGCGAAAGACCCGATCGATCGCGAGAGTTCACGCCCGGATTTCATTGTGCCGGTGTACGCGGTGATCAATCGAGACCTCGTGAAATTTGAAATGGGCGACTGGGCGACGACGGACACGCTGGTGACCGCGGAGACGCCGCCGACCTTCCTCGTGCAGACGACGGAAGACACACTCGTGATCGCGAAGCACAGCATAAAATTTTACGAGGCGCTGCTCGACAAGGGCGTCGCCGCGGAGATGCACATCTACCAATTCGGTCCGCATGGCCTCGGCCTCGCACCGGGTGACCCGGCTTACGGCCAGTGGCCCGCGCAACTCGTCTCGTGGCTTCAGCGAAACGGGTTGCTGACCGACGCGCAGCGCGTGGCCGTGAGCGGCACCGTCACGCTCGACGGCAAGGCGCTGTTCTGGGGATCGGTGACGCTGATGCCGGAGGACGAGTCGCTGCCGCCGGCCTATGTGCAGTTTCGGAATGGAAAATTCTCCATCGACGAGAAACATGGGCCGTGTCCCGGCAAGTACCGCGTCGTCGTCTATGAGATGGCGGATGACTCCAAGCCCGCGATGTCAGGACAGTATTCGATCGATGACACCAAGCGATTTGCGCTGCCCGAGCCGATCGAGATCAAGGCCGACGGCGGCCCGATCGAGATCGCGGTGATCCGGTAGTGACGCGCGCCACACTCGTCAGCGTGTAATGGATACGGCCGTCTTCGCGCTGTCACTGCTCGCGCTGGGCGCGGGCGTCGGTATCGTCAGCGCCGCGCTCGGCATCGGCGGCGGCACGCTCATGGTGCCGGCTTTCCTCACGCTGTTTCCGCTGATGGACATCAACACGGCGAAGGGTTCAAGCCTTTTCGCCATCATGTTCGTCTCGGGCTACCACGCGTGGGAAGCGCGGCGCGCGGGAATCAAGAGCCCGTGGGACGTCGTCATCGCCTGCGCGGCGGGGTCGATCTTCGGCGGCTACGCGGGCGGCGCACTCACAGCGCTGCTGCGCGAAGATGTCGTCACCTGGATTTTCATCGCGCTCTTACTCTTCGCCGGAGTGCGGACTTTTTTTCTGAAGCAGCGCCTGGTGCGCGAAGATGAAGTCCGCAAGCGGCAACTGCTGGCTGTCGGGATCGGCTTCGTCGCGGGCGTCGTCGGCGGAGGCACCGGCACCGGCGGCGGACTCGTGCTCGTGCCGCTCGCGCTCTGGGCAGGGATCGCGTCGAATGAGCGCGTCGTCGCACTGTCGAATACCGTCATGGTCGCCACTTCGGCCGCCGGCGCGCTTGCGCACGCCCTGGCCAATCGTACCTACGACGCGCCGTGGACCTACGGCATGGTCAACGTGTCCCTCGCGCCGCTCGTGTGCATCGGGGCCATCGCGTTCACGAAACCCGGCCGCTGGATCAATCAGCAGCTTAGTTTGCCGCGAAGGAAGGTCGTCATGGGGACGATTCTCGTGCTGATTGCGATTCAGCTTGCGGTAAGAGCGATGGAGTAGGTCTGCTTTGGGCTGCGGAAGCGGTAGCTCCCGCTTTGATTGAGCCAGCAGAGCTGGCGGCGTCTTGTTCAGCGCTTCCATATTCACAGTTACTTTCATTCACGGCGTCACGGGCTCCGAAGCCCCAAGCTTCGCTTGCTTGGGGAAAGCGGGAGCTACCGCTCCCGCAGTCCAAAGAGGGCTCTTGACTGGGTAGATGGTTCAGTGATTAACTAATTTGATTCACGGTCGATTGAGGGATTGATCATGCAAATTCTCCGCACCCCCGAAGCGCGCTTTGCGAACCTTCCCGGATACGCCTATCCGCCGAAGTACGTCGATGTCGGCAACGGACTGCGCATGGCGTACATCGAGTCCGGTTCAGGCGATCCGATTTTATGCATGCACGGCGAGCCGAGTTGGGGCTTTCTGTACCGAAAGATGATCCCCGGTTTGTCGAAAGTGGGCCGCGTGGTCGTGCCGGACCTGATCGGATTCGGGCGTTCGGACAAGCCGGCCGCGCGCGAAGACTATACCTACAAGATGCACCACGATACGCTCACGGCTTTTGTAAAGGCGCTGGACCTCAAGCGCGTCACGCTCGTGTGCCAGGATTGGGGCGGACTGCTCGGTCTGCCGGTGGCGGCGGAGAACGAGGAGCGCTTCGCGCGGCTCGTTATCATGAACACCGGTCTGCCGACGGGCGAAGAAACCCCGACGGCCGGATTTATGGCTTGGCGCACAGCGGCCTCGAAGATGGAAGACATGGACGTCGGCCGCATCCTGCAAGGCGCGACGGTTTCAACTCTGCCGGACGACGTGGTCGCCGCCTACAACGCGCCCTACCCGGACAAGTCGTATAAGGGCGGCGCGCACCAGTTCCCGCTGCTCGTGCCGATTTCGACGGACATGGAAGGCGCGAAATACATTAAGCCGGCGCGCGAGAAATTCAAGACATGGAAGAAGCCGACGCTGGTCATGTTCTCCGATAAAGATCCGGTGACCATCGGTGGCGACAAGGGTTTCCGCCGGTTGATGCCGATCGCGCAACAGGAACCGGAGATCGTGATCAAGGACGGCGGGCATTTCCTGCAGGAAGACAAAGGCGAGGAAATCGCGCAGCACATCGTTGAGTTCATTAAACGCAAGCCGATTTGACGGGAGAGTCGCGCTCCCGCGCGACCGTAGAACCTACAGGAGCTCCGAACATGTCACTAAAAAACAACGAAGTCCTCTACGACGTGAAAGATCGCGTCGCGACACTCACGCTGAATCGTCCCGACAAGCTCAATGCGTGGACGGTGAACATGGAATTTGAGTACAAGGCGGCCTTCGCCGAGGCGGCGCGCGACCCGGAGGTGCGCGTCATTCTTGTGACCGGCGCGGGCAAAGGTTTCTGCGCGGGCGCGGATATGGGTCTCTTGCAGTCGGTGATGAGCGGCAGCGTGACACCCGGCGGCGTCGACCGCAGCGAACCGGCGCCGGCCATCGGCAACGGCGCGCGCGAAGACTTCAAAAAGCAGTACTCCTTCCCCCTCGCGATTCCGAAGCCCGTCATCGGCGCGATCAACGGCGCGGCCGCCGGCCTCGGGCTCGTGCACGCGCTCTACTGCGACATCCGTTTCGCGGCGGACACGGCGAAATTCACCACCGCCTTCTCGCAGCGCGGCCTCATCGCGGAGTACGGCCTCGCGTGGTTGCTGCCGCGATTGGTGGGCATGCACAACGCGCTCGACTTGCTCTATTCCGCGCGCGTCATCAATGGTACCGAAGCCCACGCGATGGGTCTCGTGAACAAGGTCGTGCCGGCGGATCAGTTGATGGCGACCGCGCGCGACTACGCGATTCAACTCGCGACGATGGCTTCCCCGCGCAGCATGGGCGTCATCAAGCGCATGGCCTACACCGCGCAGTTCCAGACCCTCGGCGAAGCCTGCGACCTCGCCGTCGATGAAATGGTTCAGTCCCTCGGCTCCGACGACTTCCGCGAAGGCGTCGCGTCGTTCCTGGAAAAGCGGAAGCCGAATTTCCCAGCATTGAAATAATGGACGGCGCGGACGCCCACCCCACTATAGGTGTTAATAACGGGTTTCGGATGGTAGGATTACTGTCTTCCCGGCGACATTGATTGCGAGGTATCTCATGGCCACGACGACCGTCCACGAAGCTGTATCCAAAACCGACCTCTTTGAACTTGACGACGAGTGGACGGAGGAGCAGAAGGCGATTATCGAGACCTGCCGGCGCTTCGTCGAGGACGAGGTGATGCCGGACATCAACAAGTATCACCAGGTCGAGGCGCTGCAGCCCGGGATTTACGAAAAGATCGGCGCGCTGGGGATTCTGGAGATGCTCGCGGCGGGCGAACTCGACCCGATCACCTACGGCCTCGTGTGCCGCGAGATGGAGCGCGGATCGAGCGCGCTGCGCAGCGTACTCAGCGTGCAGGGCTCGCTTGTGATCGGTTGCATCCGCGATTACGCCTCCGACGCGCAGAAGAAGACCTGGCTCGAACGCCTCGGGCGCATGGAGGCGATCGGCTGTTTCGGGCTGACTGAGCCGGACTTCGGCAGCAATCCCTCCGGCATGAAGACCCGCGCGGAGAAGACCGCGAAGGGATACAAGCTCAACGGCAGCAAGTGCTGGATCACGAGCGCGACGAAGGCGCACGTGGCGATTGTATGGGCCAAGGTCGACGGCGTTGTGAACGGTTTCCTGATTCCAACGGACACGCCGGGCTTCGAGGCGAAGGCCATCAAGGAAAAGTGGAGCTTCCGTACGAGCGATACGGGCATGTTCTTCCTGCACGACTGCGAAGTGCCGGAGTCCGCGCGAATGCCCGGCGCAACCTCGCTGGGCAAGGCGATCGCCACGTTGAACAACGCGCGCTACGGCATTGCGTGGGGCGTGATCGGCGCGGCGCGGGCTTGCCTGGAAGAGACGCTGAACTACCTCATCAACCGGCCGCAATTTAATGGCAAACCGCTCGCGAGCCACCAGTTAATTCAAAACAAGCTCGCGTGGATGGCGGCTGAAATCACCGCGATGGAACTGATCGCCAAGCGCCTCGGCGAGCTCAAGGCCGCGCACCGCATCAAGCCGCACCAGGTCTCGCTCGCGAAAATGAACAATTGCCGCCGTGCGCTCGAAGTCGCGCGCACCTGCCGCGAACTCCTCGGCGCGAACGGGATCAGCAACGAATACCACATCGGCCGCCGCATGGTGGATCTCGAAACGGTCATCACCTATGAGGGGACAGAGCACATCCACTCGCTGATCCTCGGTCAGCATTTGACCGGAATCGCGGCGTATTCGTAAGCCCTTGCCCACAGATTACACCGATTGCCACAGATGGAAGTGCGAGGGCTGAGGCCTTCAATCTGTGTTCATCTGTGCAATCTGTGGGCAATCTCTTTCCTTGACACAATCAGTTAACGTGTGTACAGTTTCCGCTTAATCTTTTTGCGGCCATCCGTGCCGAACCCGAGGACGATTCTTCCATGATCAGAACGAAAATCACCGAGATGTTTGGCGTGGACCACCCGATCATTCAGGGCGGGCTGATGTGGGTCGCGCGCGCGGAGCTGACCTCCGCCGTGGCGAATGCCGGCGCGATGGGCTTCATGACCGCGCTCACGCACCCGGAGCCGGAATACCTGCGCCGCGAAATCAAGAAGTGCAAGGACATGACTGACAAGCCCTTCGGTATCAACCTGACCTTCCTGCCCTCGCTGCGCGCGCCGGACTATCCGGCGTACATTCAGGTGTGCGCCGAGGAAGGCATCAAGTTCATCGAGACCGCCGGCCGCAGCCCG
>SXGT01018661.1_pt1 | contig 13877 bp, 9 predicted proteins | sample 3176221 | NCBI WGS metagenome assembly SXGT01 (sample SAMN11356862, study PRJNA531348) | freshwater metagenome | isolation source: freshwater sample F1-120 | place: China: Fuxian Lake, Yuxi | collected 2017-12-25 | reverse complement strand
TGTTATCTCGCTCGCTAGCAACTTGAACAGTACGGAGGACGGAATAGGAGCGGAGCGGCTCTGGCGGATGCTCGGCATCCACGCGCCGTGCGCGACGCGCGAGGATCTGACGCGGGCCGACACACTGCAAGCCGTTGAGCTGCTCGGCGCATTCCCCAATCGCGAAAACATTTGGGTCGCTCGTCGCAAGGCCGTCATCAACAATGACCCCACCGCGCACGTCTAATCCCGCGTTAGCCGCCAGTTCGGCATTGGCCCGCACGCCGACGGCAAAGACGACCGCGTCTATCTCGAGTGTCGACCCGTCAGCAAACTGGGCGCTCTCGACTCGGACGTCGCCTTGAATTCTGGTCGTGTTTGCGTTCAGCAAAACTTGAACGCCCTTCTCTTCAACCAGACGGCGCAACAGTTCGGCGCCGACGTCGTCCAACTGGCGCTCCATAAGACGCTCCATCACATGCGCCAGCGTAACCTGTGCGCCACGGCGGGCAAGGCCATAGGCCGCCTCCAGTCCCAGCAAACCACCACCGATAACGAGAACGCGCTTCCCGCCCAGCTGGGCTAGGGCTTCAACGTCGTGCACGTCGCGGAAAGTATGGACACCATCGAGATTGGAGCCGGCAATCGGCAGCCGAATTGCGCGCGAACCCGTCGCCAGCACGAGTTTCGAATAGAGAATGCTCTCCCCGCTATTGAGCGCGACGCGGCGTGCGTCGAGATCGATATGCATCGCCCGCCGACCACTGATCACGTCGGCCCCGGCGGTTCGCCACCAGTGAGCCGGCTTCAGTTCAATGTCGTCGCGGGCCTTTTCGCCGGCAAGTACGGACGACAGCAGCACGCGATTATAGGCGAGTTGAGGCTCCTCGCCGATCAAGTGGATCGCGTAGCGTCCCGGAACGACCTTAATCAGTTCCTCAACGAAACGGGTTGCCGCCATCCCGGCTCCCACAATCACAAGGGGTTCCTGCGTCATTTAGCACCTCTCCCTTTTCTTCGGCCCGGCCCGGGGCAAAAAAAACCGCTGCACGCAGAATCCTCTCTCGGATTTGCGTGACAGCGGCGTTGCTGCGAGCCCTTTCGTCAGGGCAGATCCCATAGAGCTTCGCAAAGGAGGCGCCAAGCAACGTAGAAACACACAACACTCTGAATTAGTGATGTAATTTAGTGTTACGGAGGATCTTGGGCTCTCCAAGGGGAGTTCGATATTAGGCCCACCGACGCCCAAATTTTACGCACAGAGACGCCAGTTTGACTTCTTGCCCGCGGCCGCGCTGCTAATGTCTGCACATGAACTGTGAAACGAGTAGCGCCATTATGAGGGCGAGACAGAGGAACTTCCAGAACAACAAAGGATTGCGCTCGTAAAAGGATCTCTTCGGCGTCGAGAGAGGCTTCGATCTCGCTGCGCCGTGTTCAATTTCGAAAGCAAATTCCAGAACGTCAGCGAAGCGATCCTCAACATCGACGGCGACCGCCTTGAGAACTGCGGCGTCGAGCCAAGCAGGAAGATCAGGGCGTCGTGTCGTTAGCGAGTGTGGCGTCCCGAAGCGCGGCTTGCTGAAAGGCTCGATTTCGCCATAGGGATATCCGCCGCAAAACATCCGATAGGTCGTGACCCCTAGCGCATAAAGATCGGAGGCTTCGTCGCCCGGCTTCCCTCCCAAGAGCTCGGGCGCCATATAGCTTGGCGTTCCCGGAATATGTTCGTCGGGAAAATCATTAAGATGCTGTGCACGGCAAACGCCAAGATCGACCAGCCGAAGACCACCGTCACGAAGAAGTATGACATTATCTGGCTTCACGTCGCGGTGAATGACGCCGCTGCGGTGTAACGTGGCGATTGCGCGGGCGAGACGCAAGGCTATCGACACTCCTTCCGTGAAGCTGACATTGGGGGAGCGTTTTAATCGCTCTTCGAGCGTCTCGCCGTCATAAAATGGCATGGCGGAATATAGACGCGTTTGCCGTCCAGGCGGGATTTCGATGACTTCCCCGATGAAGGGACTTCGAACCCGCGCCGCAACCCAAGTCTCGCTGACAAAAGCCATCCGGTAGGTCGTGTCCTCTACAACGCTGGGATGCGGAAACTTCACGACGACTTCTCTGTCGCTTTGCAAGTCGGTGGCTCGCAAGACCCGGCTGTAACGCCCATCAGAGAGGAGGGTATTCATGCGGAAGTCGTCGACGATGTCTCCGACGCTTGGCAAGTCACGAATTGGCAGGCTGGCGACGGCGAGCGATATAGCTCTTTCGTCGGCTGGCGGGAGATCTACAATATCGACGACCAGTGCCGTTACATTGTCAGCACTACCTGCTTCTAGAGCCGCCCCGACAATGGTTGACGCCGTCTCTTGCGGAGAGCGTCCATCCTGGAGCAAAGCCCGCAGATTCGCCCTGCTTAGCGCACCGTGAACGCCATCCGAGCACAGGAGAAATCGATCGTATAGACTGAGACCGAAGGAAGCGTGGTCGAAGAGGATCGCTTCTTCGAAGCCAACCGCACGGCGGAGAGCATGTGCGAAATCCCCTTGTCCGACAGTATGATCCTTGGTCAGCTGTTCGAAGCCGCTCGCGTCGACACGGTAGATGCGCGTGTCGCCAACATGCAGAATGAATGCGGTTCGGCGAGCCAAGACGAGCGTACTGAACGTCGTCGCCATTCCTTCGAGTGCTGGATCGACCCGCCCTTGAGCACTGATCCATGAGTTCACCGCCTCCAGTGAACGAGATGCCGCGCGAATCACGCCAAGCGTTTCCGGCTGGGCGTAATATCCCTCAATGAAGGCGCGAACGGCGGTCTCCGCCGCGACGCGCCCTCCCTTGTGACCGCCCACGCCGTCGGCAATGACGGTCGCTACACCCTGCACCGATCCCGGGCCTCTCGGCCCGAAGCACGCCGCGACGTAATCCTGATTTTCGGCGCGCTTGCCCTCTTCGGTCGCAAACCCCAGCTCAACGCGTAAATCATGGTTGGACCGGGACAGCATATATCCTCTCGAACACTAAATGCGCGCACCTGATACGGCGCCCCAAGTGGTGCGCCAACGGGTCTTCACGATGAAGAGACCAAACAGGCCAAGCAGTGCAAGACAACCGAAGAAGGTAAAGCCTGCAGCAAACCCGCCTGTTGCGCCCTTTGAAAAGGCTAGGGTCTTGGCGAGGAAGAACCCACCGAACCCGCCGAAGGCGCCAACAAGCCCCGTCATTGCGCCGATTTCACGACGAAACCGCTGCGGCAACAACTGAAACACCGCGCCATTGCCCATGCCCAAACACAGAACCCCAACGGAAAACAGTCCTACTGCTGCGAATGCGATTGGCGGAAGCTGCATCAGGTTCCAGCCAGCGACTCCCTTCGCAGGCGCCGGACCCTCCGGCAAGAACCCGATCGCAAAATACGAAGCCGATACCGCCGCAAAGAGAAAGGATAATGTCTTCACGCCCCCGATTCGATCTGCAATGTAACCTCCCACCGGTCGAAATCCCGAGCCAAAGGCGACGATGAAGGCGACAACCAGGCCCGCTGCAACGCCGGTCGCATGATAATGGTTCGTGAAATAGAGCGGGAGCGCAGCGGCTCGCCCGACAAATCCGCCGACTGTGATGAAGTAGAAGAACATAAACCAACGGCTATCGGAGTCAGCGAGTAGACGCCCATAGTCTCTCAGGCCGATCGTGGACTTCGGAACCGGCGCATCCTTGGCGGCATAGATGTAGATGGCGAGGACAATCGCCATCAGCACGAGCAGGATCACATAGACAGCTTGCCAGCCATAGGTCTCGGCAATCCAAGGTGCGAACAGCGTATCAAGCACCACGCCCATATTTCCCGCGCCCGCGATTCCCATCACGAGACCCTGATATTCAGGGGGATACCATCGTCCCACCTGCGGCAATGCGACAGCGAACGAAGCCCCTGCCAATCCCAACACAATGGCGAAGAGAACTATTGTGGCGGAGCTGGCTAGCCCGAATACGCATACCAGCGAAACCGCGAACATCACAATTCCCTGGGCGAGAATTCCCGTCTTCTTGGATCCAATGGCGTCAGCGATAAGTCCAAGCGGCACACGGAGAAAGGCGCCGCCCAGGACAGGTATCGCGACGAGTGACAATTTGTCTTCCACCGAAAGCTGCATCCCCTTCGCAATGTAGATCATAAGCGGGCCAAGAGAGACCCAGGCCATGAAGCTAATGTCAAAATAGAGGAACGCGGCGAGCAAGGTCGGCCAATGACCTGCTTTTCGAAATGCCTCGAGCTTCATCTTGTTCTCCGGGTTTAGGGGCACACGAATTCATCCGTTTGACAAAAACAAAAAAACGCTGCGCGAAAGTCTGAAAACGTTCAGACCTTCGTCACAGCGTCGTTGCTGTTTAGCCCATCGTCGGGCCCTGCGCCGGCGACAGCGCGATGTCGAAACCGTCTCTGCAAGGCTGGCGCCAGAGCCGAATTCTTTCCAAACGACCGACCTGCCGATACTCGCAATGGGTCGCTGAATGCGCAGGGCCTCGTCTATGCCTCTTGTTTGCGCCTACCTCGCCTACGATCTATGCAACCCGACCAAAATCGAAGCTAAAACTTCGCGCCTATTGTAAAGGCATTGATATATGTCCGGATGCTCCCTTCGTCGAAATCGAGCCCATCGAATGCTGTGATCGCCTTATGCGCATGCGGATTTGAAGCGCCGGCTGCATGATCAAAATGCCGAGGCTCACACACACTTTGCGCGAGGCGCAGGCGCTCGCAAGAAAAACCCGTCTGCCGCCAGCGGAGCATTTGCGCAAATATCCATGACACCTGATAAAGATCAGGCCGTCCACTTTGGCGATCGCAAAAGACAAGGTAATCTCCGTATCTCTCACCTCCGACAACTGGTGCGCCGATAAACGTTCGCGAGATAACATGCGGATCAACGCCGACGCGATCCGGGCGCGATAGAAGCGCCGCTGCCTCTGCGTGATTTTCCTCCTTCGCAATAAAGTCTGTCGCCCTTAAACAGGCCCGGATCAGAGCTTCAACTCGCACCGGATCGCGTGTCGTGTCGTCCGCGCGAAAGGCCAGGACCTTTTCCGGGGAGGGATTTATAATGGCGCAGGTCGGATGCAGAACGGTTCCCAGACCGGCCTCTGCAGCAACGGCGTTCCATGGCGCGCCCACGCAAAATCCGTCGATTTGTCCTTTAGCAAGATTGTCGACCATGAATGGCGGCGGCAATACGACGAGCCGCAAATCCTGGTCGGGATCGATGCCCCCGGAAGCAAGCCAGTATCGAAGTTGATAATTATGCGTCGAAAAGGGGAAAGTCATCGCAAAGGTGAGCGGTTCTTCACCTGCGATCTCGCGTGCGCTTATGACTCGCTTCAGCGCTCGAGAACTTACAGCTGGGTCGCTTAGGTCGCCATCTGAGGCAGCTTGCAGCTTTACGTGCAGATCTGGCGATACTGTGATCGCGTTGCCATTCGTGGCCAGATTGAGCGCGGCAATCAGCGGGACCTTCACATGGCTTAAGCCGAGCGATGACGCCACCGCCATAGGCGCCAGCAGGTGCGCCCCGTCGTAATGGCCAGCTGCCAACCGATCTCGAATATTTGACCAGGATACCTCGCGCACCAATTCGACGTCGAGGCCCTCGTCCTTTGTAAACCCCATGTCAACCGCGATGATGAGAGTCGCCGCGTCGACGAGAGGGATAAAACCAATCTTTAGACGCCCCTCTATGCTCATTTGAGCAACTCCGTAACCGTAATGATCGATCGTGCGACTTCGACGATTTTTTTTCTTTCCTGCATAGCCACATTGCGCATCAGCTTGTAGGCGTCCTCTTCCGAAAGTTTCTTCGCCTTCATCAAAACGCCTTTCGCCCGATCAATTGACTTACGCTCGTCGAGGTCCGAACGCGCTTGCTCCAGTTCGCTCTGGAGCTTAGCGAAGGCGTCAAAGCGGGAGACGCAAAGATTGAGGATGGATTTGATTCTATGCTTTTTCATCCCGTCGACAATATATGCGGAAACGCCCGCATCGACAGAAGCTTGAATCGAAGCATCGTCCGATCGGTCGACGAACATGGCGATCGGTCGTCGAACCGCACGACTAACCTGGAACATCTGTTCCAGTTCGTCACGCGAGGGGTTCTCGAGGTCGATGAGAATCACATCCGGGTCGAGTTCGTATATGCGCTTTAGAAGATTATTTCTTTCTGAAATGTGTTCAACCTCAAGAAAGCCAGCCTCGCGCAATCCCTCCTTAAGGATTGTTGCGCGGACCGGGCTCTCATCTACGATAGCTATTTTCACGAGCGTGACTGTCTAGAGGTTACGGATGCTCCCTGGTAATGATTTCCTGGGAATCGCTTAGTTGTGCATGGCGCCCAATAGAGCGTCAAGGAGCTTAATGAGTGCTATGCTGCTCAAGGTAATCGTTACGAAAATGCTCGTCTTTTCCAGACCGAGCCATAGCCATGGCGGCCTTTGCCCGACTTGGTCAAGAATGGTCCGCACTTTCTCACCAGTGGAGATCTTATTCGGCTGGGTTATATGCTGCATCATTGGTTTCTGCGATTTGAACACTTCTCTTTGAGTGGGGTTCGTTCTGGCCATTCAAGTTCGTTACAATTCCGAGCACGATGAACCCAATCCAGAACAAGATCGGCAACACCTTATCAGTGCTCTTAATCATTTCTCAAACTCCTTCAGAAGGTATAGATTGCATTGCAAAGAAGCAGAACTCTAAATTTTTACTTTGAGCTGCACGCCGGCTTGCCAGTTTTTCATGATTTGGGGTCCGTTCAGGTTTTGATAGACTGGTAACCCCGCTTCGATTCCCAACGTCCAATTGTCATAGCCAACGAATTTCCCGCTTATTGTGCTTCCACCAAATAATTCGATTCTCTGACCTCCATAGAATAATGGGTTCGCGGGAGCAGCCGCCTCCTTTATTTCGGGATCGCGTCCTCGAATAGCTCCTTGCATTGAGGCTTGCAGACGAAATGTCGATGTAAAACCAGGAATTAGTGTGTATCCTAGCCACCCAGTGAATTCATGAAGATTACCCCAACGATAACCCTGTGGATTATTGGCTAGCGGGAAACGTCCGCGATAGGAGGCTCCCCAAGACCAATCAGAGTAATAACCTAAATAAACAATTCCGGGCATAAAATCGAAAGTATGAGTCCCTAATTGCATCCCGTAGAATGCTCTGGGGGAGATAATTTGCCCAAGCGGCGTCATCCAATTACTGAAGGTTGCAGTATTAAAGCCTGTAGGAAACGTGAAGCCCGCAGATAACTGGACGCGATTTTTTTCATCTTGATATATTTTATAAACACCGCTTAACGAAAAATCTGTTAAACCTGCAGTGCTTGGGTAATTTCTTGTTAATGGAATTAACCCAGAAGCTCCCTTGAAAACCAGCGCTTCCAGGCTCTTTTCTGCTATGCCTGCATTCGCAATTACAGCGAAGCCCTTGCTTACACCGTAATTAAGAGTAACGTTCTGCGATTGGAAAGCGATGTTCTGCGGAACAACTCGGACCGTTCGTCTCGGATCGAGAAAGTATGGCACAGTTGTTACAATATATTGATTACTGACTGTCCGACTTCCCATCTTCATTCCCGCAAAGTTTGCGAAGGTGGGGGTGATCGAGACAACTAGCTTCCCAGGCACCGGGATATCAACTCCAAATACGCCGATCGGCCCTGGAGGTGGCGCGGGGGTAGCGGCGGTGTCGGCAGATTGCAGTTGAGTCTGCTTCAGCGTTCTCCCGGACTCGGCCGCCAGGGCGCTAGTAGTCAGTAGCGGCATAGCGAGAACGAAATTGGAGGTTATGATCATAAAGCGGCTTTGCAGTCTCATCGTCGTTCGGCCTTTCGGCGCATGCCAAGAAGGCGATTGCGCAAAAAAAAAGCCACTGCCCGCAATCCGTCGCGTCGAGACGCGTTGGATTCGGAACAGCGGCATTGCTGCTTTACCCGTCATTGGGCCTATGGATGCAACGATTTACGCAACTCTCATGCCAATCTCGAGAATTCGCTATCCCGCTGAATTCAAATAAGCTAACTCTTCGCCCAAACTATCGGCAATGATGTGCTTCGGGCCATTTGCATGGAATTTTGTGAACTAATTGCCTTTGCAATGAACAATTCCAATTGATCCCTTCTTCCCCCCACCATCCCCCCTCCGTTCTGGACTAGCACTACTTTGGCAGATTTTTGAACATTCAAGCATTTTTGGGATTCCCTTGGATCATTTTGCGTGATTCATGGGTGGTCGGCGATTTTGAGTGCGAATTCCGATTTAATCCGGACGAGTATTCCGATTTGAAGCCGACCACCTGAGGTCAGTTTCTTCGCGCTTTTGCGACTTCCGGGTCGCGATGAGTCATTCCTTCTGTAGACATTGATGGAGGAATGGCATGCCAGCGAAGAGAGAACTGACGATGCGGCAAATCCGAGAGCTGTTGCGGCTATCGCATGAGGGTGTTGGCGTGCGGGAGATTGCGCGCCGTCTTGGCGTCGCGCTCAGCACGATCCATGACAATCTGCACAGGCTCTCCGTGAACCCAACCCCATCATGCCAAAGGATCTTGGCTAGGTCGCGCTGCGACCCCGGAAGGCAGGTCCCGCCACGGAATGCCAGCTCTGTATCTATAAAGAACCGCCTTTATGAAGATCCGGTTATCATCTGCGGTAACTCCGACTGAGCCAACTCGTCCAGGCAGTAGATGTTCAATGCATTTTAATTGATCGTCGCGCAGTGCATAGCCTCGAGACATCGGTCGACTTCTCCGATTCGGCCTACTTCCCATGAATCACGCATTGCTTCGTGAGGGAATCCTCTATTTGATGACATGCCCTAAGAGCGATCTATGGTGCGGTCGCAGAGTAAGTATCCCCCGGCAAAGCCGTGGGGCTTTATGTCTGAGCCGCTCAAAGCGGCTTACAGGCTGCTTACGCAGCCTACACTGACATAATTCTGCATATGAAGTCGGAACCGGCTAATCACCAAGATTGTATGGTGATCCGCCTCATGTCCATCCTGACAAACCTATCTCCAGAACAATTTTAAGACTTCAAACAACCAACAGAATTAAAGAAGCATTCTTGCTCACTGTAGGAAACGTCAATCTTCTACTGCCACCCCGGCAAAGCCGGGGGATCTCCCCTACGGTTTAGCAGGATTTATGTAAACCATTAAAATTCGGCCGAATTTTTAGTAATTTATAGCGGTGAAATATTGAGGTGCGCCTAAGAGGCCGCGCCCATATTGCTGTCGGGTGGTTTCCGTCCAGGTCATCTGTGTCTTCGTTGATTCGCAATCAGCAGAGAGTTGTAACCTATGAAACCACTCAGTTTAATTTTCGTTCAGCCTCTAAGCGCCTAGAATTTTGAGATCACAGGCTCAGATTTATCAAAACTCAGATGATAATTGGCACCTGCTCGGATCGTGTTCCAGCGTGTGCCATTTGTTGCGTTATTCAGCGCCACGCCAAAGTTGTTGCCAATACCAATCGGGCCGCCCTGAACATCAGAATAAAGATATTCCGCCTTGGCGGACCAACCGGTCCGAAACATCCATTCCATGCCCGCGCCGACTGTCCAGCCCTTCTGGAAGTTGACGACCTGATGCCCCTGCCCCTGTTGAGCTTGAGCATAAACGATGCCGCCTGTGCCATAGGCCAGCAGATCGGTCGTGATCGCATAGCCCGCGCGTCCGCGCACTGTGCCAAACCACTGGATGTTGGTAGAGCCGTTACGAACGCCGGGGACATAGCCAACGCTCGTGTTTGGGTTCAGGTTCAGAAGGTATGCGTATGCAGGACCATTACCGCCGCTGCCCAGTGTCGTTGCCTGAATATCAGTCTCAGCGCCGAGCAGAACGTTGGTGGCGATCATTTGGTTGAAGCCACATTGGCCGCCGAAGATGAAGCCGCCGCCGCTATAATTCCAGTTGGCGTTACGAGTAACTCCACCATTGAGCGGATCAGCATACCAAAGATTGTTAGCATTGCTGGCCGTCATCGGACCAGCGCCCATGTTCAGACCGAGGTAAGGACCGGCCCAATTAGCAACGACTGGGGTGGTATTCTTAGCCATCAGCATTGAGAACGGCTCGAAGATATCGGGTCTCTGATTCATCTGCGTCGTGAAATCGAGCGGCCCACCAAATGTCAAACGCCATGACGGCGGTTCAATTGGATGCCCAACTGTCCCCATTTTACCAACGGCGCAATTCTGGGCGGGTGCGCTTCCAGCTGAAGCTCCGTAACACGCTTGATAGAGCGGGTTAATACCAACAAGATAACCGTAGGCATAAGCAATCTGCATGGATCGTGAATTGAACATGTTGAAAACATCAAGCATGAGTTTCCAACCCTCTTTCCAGCGATAGCCAACACGAGCATTTGCTGTGCCAATCGCCGGGCTTTTGAAAAAACCATCCTGTGTCAGGGCTCGCGGGGCGATATAGCGATACTTCATTGTCCCGAACCAGCCAGTAGACTCGCCGAGTTCCATTGCGCCTGTAGCTACGACTGGTGTAGCGTTAATGAGATAATTTCCTGGCTTGTTGCCAAGGAATGTTCCCCATGGCAGCGAGTCAGGCTGCAGGAGAGAATAGTAAAGGTCGGTTTGATCCTTATCGTCCCCTCTAAACCTTGCACGAGTTGCTGTGATGTCTGCTTCAAATGATGCCCATGAAACCGGGCGGAAGTGGTTGGTAAATTCAATGCCAAGACGGTTTGCGCCACGAGCGATTGTCGTGTTGCCTGTATCACCTTCAAATATATTTTCTTGTTGCGTTTGTATGAAGAAGAGCGTCGCCGCACTTTCTAGGCCATCAATCTTTTTCGTCTTGACACCAATCTCGCCACCTGTAGACGGCGACAAAAGGCCTTGTTTCTTTACAGGGATATAGCCAAGATTATCATCGAGCTCAGATGTCGAGTAAGTTTGCGTGGTCGCCCGTAAATCATTCGAGTGGAATCCGCGACCGAAGTTGAAATAAATGTCTGTCTTCTTATCATCGAATGGAGAAAGAACAACAGAGGCTTTCGGACTGATTAGCTGAGCATTAGATGCGCCACTGTTGAAAGGGCCAGTCCAAATACGTAATGGCACGGTTTGAGCAGGATCGAGCCAATTTGGAGCATACGGAGTTCCGTATACAGGGGCCTGCGTCCATGGCTGAAAATCGTAGTTGCTACCCCAATAATAATCCCAGCGTGTGCCGACGACTGTTTTAATCGAAGGCGTCCATTCGGTCTTATAGTCTGTTAGAAGCGAAACGCTACCTTCATCCACCGCATCATTGCGGATCGTATTAAATTGTTGTTTGTAGATTTCGTTCCCAACTCCTACTCGAATAGTGTCGAACCGGCTCTGAAAACCGAACTTGAGTTCTGAGTCACTGCCCAATGTTTGGAACTTGAGAGTATGGTAGGCATTACCACCAACCATGGTGCGGCGATCAAACTGGCGAAACTGATCGCCAATGAATGCATCCGGGTATTGAAGAAAATAGGTGAAGTCGTTGTTCAACCCGAGCGTTGAATGCATCGCAAAAGCTTCAACGCGCGACCGATAACTATTTGTCTCCTCTGCCCAATGCCCCGAAACGCTGAAACGCGTTGTCTGCCCCCCGTCTGTGGGATTGACGGAGCCCCAACGACTCATCATCCCATTCTGTAAGAGTTCGGTCGGGATTTGGTCGGTCGAGTTCCAACGGTTGGCGTAGGCCATGCCCATGATGGACAAGCCATTGTTTTCTTCGCCATGAGACCAGCGAAGAACGCCGTTAATCTTGTGTGCGTTATTGGGCATAAGCCAAGGGCCATTGTAGGTCGATATTTCGCCCGCGCCGAGGATGTCTCCACCAGCATGTTCCCACGACTTCATGCCGAACTGGCGACCATAACCGAAGGCGCCACCCGTCGATGTGAAGACGCCTGTTGGCACCTTATGAAGATACTGCATACGGATGGTGCCGGCATTCGAGAAATCACCATCCTCGACATTGTATGCGCCTTTACGCGCATCAACAGTCTCCAACAGTTCCGGCATGATGAAGTTAGCATCAGCATAACCTTGGCCATGACCATGCGTTCGCATGTTCATCGGCATAGAGTCTAGATACAGCGCGAGGTCTGTTCCGTGATCGAGGTCAAAACCGCGCAGGTAATATTGGTTCGCTTTTCCTTCACCGGCGTGTTGAGTTACGGCGAGACCGGGCACAACTTCGAGCGCCTCACCGGGTCTGAATGCCGGAATGGTATTGACCTGCCCACCTGTGAAGACACGCTCACTAGACGAGTTTAGATTTGTTGGAACACGCGGATAGTTGATTTGTGGTCCAAGAATTGTGTTCTGGAGTGCGGATGACTGAAAACCCGAATTTGGGTCAGCTGGCGGCGCTGATAGGCTTACCGGACCGGGGGAGCGGTTTACTGCCGCTACGACCGGTGATGAAGGATGAGGGGCAGTAACTAGATGGTGAGGAACCGCCACCTGTTTGCGTGGGGCCGCTGTTCGGTGGACAGCGCCAACATCAATAGTAGGCAGAGAAGTCTGCGCCATGGCTGTGCATGGAACGAAACAGATAAGTGCAGTGGAGAGGTATAGGCGACGAATTACCGGTTTCGCAATAATAGCCGGTTTGTGTACAGATTGATGGGGAAACATACTAGACTCGCAACGACGATGGTCCGTCACTGCGATAGGTCTAAGTTGATCTGACTAATTTATCTCAGATCGTTCATTGACCGCTCCGAGACACCCCGCCCGGCGCTATCGCGCGTGACCACGATTGATGGCAGGTCTCCTGACTCGCGGGTCATCGCCTTGGACTACCTTCCCGAGACACTAGTTTCTCAGTGGTATTTTAGTCTTCGGCTCGTCGCTTACAGTTGCGGGGGCAGTCGTGGCATTGCCGATCAGGCTCACCACGTTCCCTTTTGATCCCCGAAGGGAACCATCAACCTAATGGTGACCTCATATTCACACAAAGTCAAACATGAATTTTATGCCCTGCACCCATTTAGGAAAAATGACAAATAACTCTCACCAGAGCATTGGTGTGTCTTCAACACATGAAAATGTGGCCGCAGACTATTACATATTTTCAGGAGTCCTTGTCACACGCGATGAGCTAGAACTTCGCATTCATTGTTAAGAAAGCCGCGCGTGGCGAACCCGGTGTGATGTTGTTGTTATTATGAGCCGATACATAATAGTTTGCTCCAAGCAGGTTTTCTACGTTCAACTGCCCTGAAAGATTGTCGTTGATCTTAAAATAAGCGGCTCCATCCACTCGCACATAGCCAGGAACGATAACGGCATTGTCCAAGGAGGCATATTGTTGCGTATTGTAGATAACGCCCGCGCCTAGTCCGAAGCTGTCTTTTTTCTGTCCGAGCATATTCGAGAAGTCATACTTATTCCAAGCATTGAACATGTTGAAGGGAACAAGCGGAACGGTACGCCCTGCCTCAGGTAGGACAAACGTAGCTTGTTTTCCTTGGGCCGCCGCCTCATAGATCGCAGCATTCATTTTATTAGAACTTGTCACATAAGGACGCTGATTGCTGTAGCCAATCGACGCCTCCCATTCCTCTGTAACCTTTCCCGTTAAAGCCAACTCGCCACCATTCGTGTCGGAGTTGATCAGGGTCGAATAGAATGTGCCGTCATTCACCGTCTGGTTGGTGCGTTTCAGATTATAGATCGCTCCGGTCAACAAGAGAGTATAAAAGGCGGAGAGAAAGTGTACCACTGAACCGGTTTAATTTAGCGTCTAAAGGCGGCGCAAAAGTGTACCGGTCCTGCTAGGCCCAGTCGATGTTATTTAACGGCATTGAGGGGCTGGAAGGATGTTTACAGTGG
>SXGT01401222.1_pt1 | contig 13878 bp, 8 predicted proteins | sample 3176221 | NCBI WGS metagenome assembly SXGT01 (sample SAMN11356862, study PRJNA531348) | freshwater metagenome | isolation source: freshwater sample F1-120 | place: China: Fuxian Lake, Yuxi | collected 2017-12-25 | reverse complement strand
TCGGGCGCAGCGACTGGCGCGCGGACATGGAACTGTGCGCGTTCGTCGGCGCCGCGCGCGACCGCGCCGCCGTGCCTGCGTTGATCGCGGTGCTGCAACGTTTCGCGGACCATCCCGAGCAAGTCCAGTCCGGCGCGCTGTCGACACTGCTGCTCTACCGCACGCACGAGACGCTGGTCGCGCTGACCGGCGCGGTGTTCGCCGCGGGCGCGCCGGCGCAGTGGCGGCAGTTCTGGGAGCAGGAGCAACAGAAGCTGCTGGCCGAAGTGGAAAAGCCCAAAGCAGCATCGAAGTCGGACGGCAAGACCGTCGCGTTCTGCGGCATCCCTGCGCAAGGCAGTCGCATCCTGTTCGTGGTCGACCTTTCGGGCAGCATGGAGTTTGCGATGAAGGCGCTGCCAGGCGAGGACGCCGCCGACACGCAAGGCGGCGGCACGCGGCTCGCCTTCGCCAAGCGCCAGATGCACAAGGTGATCGCCGAGATCCCCGCTGCATCAAAGATCAACTTCATCACCTTCAACGGCAGGCCGAAGGCGCGGGTGTGGAGCAAGGATCTCGTCGAGGCCAACGAGAAGAACAAGAAGAAGGCGCTCGAGTTCGTCGACAGCTGGACGGCGGTGTATCCACCACCCAACCAGCGCGACGGCGGCACCAACATGTGGTCGGGCCTCGAAGAAGCGTTGACCGTGACGACGCAGGTCTACGGCGAAGCGCAGGACACCACGATCGACGAGATCTTCGTCGTGTCTGACGGCGCGCCGAGCGTCGGCGAGATCTTGGATCCGTTGGAGATCCTGCGGCTCGTCACCGAGACGAATCGGTTCACGAGGATCCGCATCAACACCATCTTCATCACATCGAGCGACGATCGTGACCCACGCCAGCTGACGCTCTCTCCGAGCGAACTCATGCAACGCATGGCGCAGGAGAACGGCGGGCGGTTCGTCGAGTTCAAGGACTGACTGCTGTGATGTTGGCTGGCTCGCGCCACACCACGAGCCGACACACAGCCAACGACGATTCGCCGAGATGTGCGCCGCAGCGAGCTTCCCGCCTGAGCGCCCCGCGCGACCTCGCGTCAGCCCTTCGCCCTGGGCCGTGGCATGACCAGAGCCGCCAGCACCATCAGCGCACCGACGATCACCAGCGTCCAGGCTGCGAGATCCGACTCGCGAAGCACATCGGGCGGGATGTCGCGCAACGCCAGCGCGACTTGTACGTCGAGCGATTGCAAGTAGACGGTCGCTTCGCCGACGAGGCGCCACAAGAAGAAGGTCTTCTCCACCTCGTCGTTGGCGACGCGGATGAAGGCAATCTGGCCATGCAGCACAAGGCCGGCGCCAAGCAATACGCCGCCGATCAGATGGCAGAGCCAACGCGCGAAGTTGGCGAAGAAGCGTTTCATCCCCTTCGGCTCCGAGCGCTCCGCTGCGCCGTCACCCGCATCAGTCGGAACCGTCGATCGGGAACGCCGGGCACTCGCGCGCGTCGAAGACCGCTTGGTAGCGCGGCGCAAGCCGGCGCACGAGGTCTTCGGGCGTCTTGATCTGTTCGGCCGTGATCTTGGCAGTGACTTCGCATTCGCCGGTCTGCTCCAGGTTGGCAGTGTATCGAAGCACCTTGCCCGGAAGTCGAAGGCGGAAGGTCACGTCGAGGCCAGTCAGCTGCTCTCTCCGCCGCGCGAAGAACTCACTCGCGACCGGATCGGACTTCTCCTTCATCGCCTCGGCCTTGGCGCGCGCTTCTTCCCACGCCTTCTTGCCTTGCGGGAACAGCGTCACCTCGATGGTGTCGGCTACGGGACCTTTGCCGAAATGCCACTCGGCGAGCGATCCGATCAGCGGGCTCTGGCGCAGTTGCGACGGCGCGGCGAAGCCGACTTGCAGATCGACCTTGCGCGACGTGCCAATCTCCGTCGTCTCGTGACGCGCGAGTTGAAGGCCAGCAGCGGTCAGCTCCGCCTCGACCTTCTCTTTGACGAACAAGGCCGTCGGGTCACTGCTCGCGCTGGTCTGGTTGACCGAAGCTGCCATTCGCACGGCATTGAGCGTCGCTTCTGGCGCGGTCATCACCAGCGCTTGCGAGCCCGACCCATCCTTTTCTAACGTGACGGTCTGCTCGACCTCGAGGCAACCCGAGAGCAACAACGCGAACGCCAACGCCAATGAGATCCGACCCATGCCGCATGGATCGGCCGTTGCCATGGGCGGGCTGGAGTCCTGGGCTGATGCCGATGCAGGATTCCTTGCCGCATGGCCTGCTAGAGTCGCTCTCTCCGAGCAAGGATTCGAGGTGTCAGCAAACCCCACCACCGACCCGATTGCCTACGTGCGTGAGAACGCGCCATGGCTGTGCGCGCCCGAGATCGGCGCTTGCCTGGTCGGCAGCGCCGCACTGGCGGTCGCCTGCGAGCGCGCCGGCATCGCACCGCCGCGGCCCAAGGACGTGGATTTCGCATGGGCGTTGGACATCGAATCGGGCCGCGCCTTGTTGGAGCAGCGCCGTTGTCTCGTGCCGACGACGACCGGCAACCTCGAACGCGGCACGCTCGCGTTGCGCATCGGAGAACTGCGCTGCGAACTCACCACGCTGCGAGCTTCGGACGCTTCGATGTCGATGCCTGAGCGCATCGAGCGCGACCTGCGCGCGCGCGACATGACCTGCGGCGCAGTCGCCGTCGAGCTTGCGACCGGCGCGGTCCACGACCCGTGCGGCGGCATGCAGGATTGGAAGGACCGCCGCGTGAGAGCATGCGGCGACGTGGCGCAGCGCGTGCGCGAGCACCCGATCCGCTGGGTGCGCTACTACCGCAAGGCGCGCGAGTGGGACTTCGCCATCGACAACTCGATCCGCAAGCTCGACCTGCCGCGCTCTGTGTTCGATGCATTGCCACGAGAAGCGATGGCCCTCGAGCTGCGCGCGGCATTGCTGCATTGCGCGTCGCCTGGTCGCTTCTTCGTCGACTTGCATGAGGCGCGCTTGCTGCAGCACCTCATGCCGGAACTGGCGCTGCAATTCGACGGCCGACCTGCAGGTCCGCAGCGATGGCATCCGGAGATCAGCCAGTCGCTCCACCTCGTGCTTGCGCTCGAATGGGCGCATGAACGCGTGCGTTTGCTCGAAGAGCGCGACCAACTCGCCGTCGCGATCGCCGTGCTCTGCCACGACCTCGGCAAGGGCTGCACCAAAGAAGGCGATCTGCCGTCGCATCCGGACCACGAGCAATCGGGCCTGAAGCCGCTCGCCGCAACCCTCGATCGCTGGCCCGGGCTGGCCGACCAACGGGCGCGGACTCTCGCGGCCAAGGTCTGCGAACTGCACCAGCTCGCACGCCGCTTTCACGAACTACGACCCGGAACGCTCGCCGAGCTCTACGACCGCCACTTCCGCGCCAAGGACCCGCCGATCGAACTGTTTGCGATGGCCGTCGCCGCCGACGAGGCCGGACGGCTCGGCGAAGCACACAACGGCGAGCCCATGTACGAGCAGGTCGTCGCCGACCTTCGATCGCTGCGCGCCTGCTGCGAGTCCGTCGACGCGGATGCGTTGCGAAGGCAGTTCACCGAGCTCGACGAGTTCAAGGCTGCGCTGCACGAAGCCCGCGCCCGCGCGATCGGGGCCGGGTTCCGTCGTGCCTGATCCACGGACGACGACCTTTGTCCCACAACGACACACTGCGCCTCGAGTCCTGTCTCGACCGCTGCCCAACCGCGCGTGCAGCGGCTCGTTCGTGCATCGTCGCGAACGCAGGCACCAACCCACGGATCGCGTGACGGCGATGCCGAGGCCGAAGCCCTGATCAGCGTCAGCCTTTCCCGTGCGCGAGCCACCGGCCCGGCCGCGCCTTCGTGCCTTCGCCATCGCGCACGACGAACGCGCCATTGACGAGCACGTGGCGGATGCCGGTTGGGTAACGCTGCGGCTCTTGCCACGTCGCTTCGTCGCGAATGGCCGATGCGTCGAACACGACGAGGTCCGCAAATGCGCCGACAGCAACGCGACCGCGATCGCGAAGGCCCGCGCGATCTGCAGGCATCGACGTCATCTTGCGGATCGCCGTCGGCAGATCGAACAAGCCGCGTTCGCGGCAATAGACGGCGAGCGCGCGAGGGAAGGTCCCATACGAACGCGGGTGCGGTCGTTCGATTTGGCGCCCGACCGGCGCCATGCTGCGGCCGTCAGAGCCGACCATCACCAGCGGATGCGCAAGCACACGATCGACGCCGTCGTCAGCGATGCCGTGGCCGATGAACGACACTTCGCCGCCGCTCGACTCGAGCAGTCGCAAGCACGCTTCAGCCGCGTCGCAAGACCACACCGCGCCGATCTCCTCCAGCGAACGCCCGACGCACGGTTCGTGCTGCTTGTCCTTCACCGAGGCGATGACGATCAGTTCGAAGCCGCCGGGATCGCGCGCAACGTGCGGAGTCAGTTCTGCGTGCATTCGGGCCCGCGTCGCCTGATCACCGAGTCGCGCGACGATCGCCTCGTTGCCGCCTTCGCGCGACCACGGCTCCAGCAGGATGGTCAGCGTCGTTGAATATGCGGTGTAGGGATACGCGTCCGCCATGACGTCGACGCCTTCACTACGCGCGCGCTCGATGCGCCCGATCGCCTCGCCGAGCAGCGGCCAGTTTGCGCGACCGCACGACTTGAGGTGCGACACCTGGACTTTCACGCCAGTCTTGCGGCCAAGGTCGAGGATCTCGTCGACTGCGCGCAACAGGTGGTCTTCTTCGCTGCGCATGTGCGACGCATACAAGCCGCCATGGCGTTGGACGACGCGCGCAAGCCGTTCGATCTCCTCGGCTGGCGCGTAGATGCCAGGGACGTATTCGAGCCCCGTCGACATGCCGATCGCGCCATCGGCAAGCGCCTCTTGGAGGATGCGCTCCATCGCCGCCAGTTCCGCCTCGGTCGCCGCACGATCGACGTTGCCCATCACTGCGCGACGCACACTGCCGTGGCCGACGAGCATCGCATGGTTGAGGGCAGGCTTGGCCGCCTTCCACGCCTCTGCATAGGAAGCAACTCCGGTCCACCGCGACTGCAATGCAGCCTCACCGGCGTCCGTCGCGTCCTCGTCGTCGCCCGCTTTGCGCGGCGCTGCGGAACTCCCGCAGTTGCCAGTGATCTCCGTCGTGACGCCCTGACGCACGCGACTCTCGGCGCCAGGGAAGCGGAGGATCGAAGCATCGCTGTGCGTGTGAACGTCGACGAATCCCGGAGCGACACACAAGCCGCCCACATCGACAACGAGGTGAGCATCGGCGACGTCGTAGGCGCCGATGCCAGCGATGCGGTCGCCTACCAATGCCACGTCGGTGATGTGCCCTGGCCCGCCGTCGCCGTCGAGCACCGTGCCGTTTCGCAACAAGACGTCGATGCGCTCGCCGCGACGCAGCCCGCGTGAAGACCCACTGCCGCATGAGGACCACGCTGCCAACGCCGCAGCCGTCATCAGGAAGCGTCTTCTGTCCATCGAAGTCATGCGTGCTCCAGTTCGCAGCCGAGTCCAGCCCGCAGCAGCGTCGACATGCGACCCTCGCGAATCGTGAAACCGCCCGAGAAGGCGTCCCTGGCCAAGTCGAGGCTGCCGTCGAGGTCGAGGAATCGCGTCGCGTCGCACGCAAACGCAGCGTGCAGCGCCGCCGCAATGCCGAGCACGCTCTCGTCGTTGCAGCCCCACATCACGCTGATGCCATGTTGGTGGCACAAGCGCGCAAGCCGCATTGCCGAACGCGGACCGCCGCACTTCTGCAGCTTCACATTGACGACGCCATAAGGGCACCCATCCGCAACGAGGCGGGCGAGAGCAGCCTCGTCGTGCACGCTTTCGTCGGCGCAGAGGATGCGCTGCACGTCGGGTGGAAACGATCGCAAGAAGCCCTCGTGTCCCGGCGGCAATGGCTGCTCGATCAGCTCGAGTCCGAGCGACGCCGAAGCCTGGACGAACTCCGTGAACTGCTTCTCGTCGTAGCCCTGGTTCGCGTCGGCGCGCAACGACACCGCGCCCCCAAACTCCAGGCGCAAGAAAGTCAAGCGATCGAGATCCTCGCCGAGTGACTCTCCCACTTTGACCTTGAGCGCAGCGAAGCCGCGATTCACGTATTCGCGCGCCTCGGCGACGGTCTCGACCACCGGCTTGACCCCGATGGTCACCGATGTCGACAACGCCGCTCGCTTGCGGCCGACGCGCTCGACGAACGGCAGCTTGGCCGACTTGCCGACGAGATCGCACAGCGCCATGTCGACCGCGGCACGCGCCGCTGGTCCGACGATGCGTTCTTCGATTTGGGCAAGCCGCGCTTCGTCCACCGGATCCTCGCCGACCAACCAGCCGCAGTCCTGTAGCGCTGCAAGCGATGCAGCCCGGCTCTCGCCGGTGACTTCTTCTGCCGGCGACGCCATGCCGTAACCGACCAGGCCCGAGTCGGTGCGCAACTCGACGAATGCCATCTGGACCGAGTCCCATTGGCCGCCCGCGATCGCATAGGGTCGCGTCAGCGGCGCATCGAAGGCCCAGGCGCGGATCGACTCGACCTTCATCGCCCGCGCTCGCGCTCCATGTAGCCGAGCACCGCTTCCATCGTGCGCTCGCAACCGTCGATGAGCGGGTAGAAGGCCACGAGGCCAGTCTCCTTCTCGATGCGCTTTCTGTGCGACTCGCGGGCCGCGGCGTCGAGATGCTCGTGATTGAGGGAGATCGCGAGGACCTCGGATCCATACATGCCGATCAGCGCGATCTCCGAAGTCAGCGACGGGATCACGTTGCCGAGATGCTCCTGGTCGTCGAAGTGCACGCGCGCCGGCGCGTGCTGCAAGATCACGCCGCGCGCGCCGCCGGAAATCATCAACTCAGCGCCGCATGGGCCAGACGGATTGCGCAACGCCGACTGGCCTTCGAGCAGGATGAGGTCGGGGCTCAGTTCCTTGTCACACGACACGATCGCATGCTCCAGTTCGCCGCTGACGAAGTCGTTGGCGGTCGAGTCGAGCACGAAGCCAAAGCGTGAGCCTTGCAGCCAGCCGGTCTGGCCGGTGTAGACCATCTCGCACGAGAGTCCGCGCCGTCGCAACGCAGCAGCCAGCGTCTGGCACGTCGTGCGCTTGCCGAGTGCGCAGTCAGTGCCGAGCACCGCGATGCGCGGAGCCTTGACGTCGCGGATCGCGCCGGTCCAGAAGTGGATCTCGCTGCGTTTCTTGGGCCGACGGATGTCGACGATTGCAGCGCCTCCCTTGACGGCGGCGGCAACGAGCGCAGGGTCGTCGCCAACGAAGTCGTGCAGGCCGTTCGCGACGCTGATGCCACGCGACAGCGCCTGCTGCAGCACAGGCTTCATGTCGTCTGGCAGCACGCCGCCCGGGGTCGCGACGCCGACGACGAGCCACTTGGGCGCCTCGCCACGCTGCAGCAGTTCATCGAGCGACGCGACGATCGGGATCTCGCGGTGCGCGCCGTCGAGCACTTCGCCAGCGTCCTTGCCAGCGCTGACCGGGTCGATGAGGCCTACGACGCGGAATCGGCTCGGCCCGCACACGAGCCCGTGCGCCGTCTTGGCGTTGGGCGTCGTGTATTGCCCCTGCGTGAGAATCGCTGCGGTTTCGACCATGGGTCGCGCCGTCTTACCACGCGGGTCGCGCGATCGCGACGCGCCGTCAGCGGCCCACGGCCGTGGAGAACTCGAACGCGACCGGCTCCAGCGGGACTCCAGCCTCGCTCTGAAATCCCTGCTTCTGCTCGCTGTTGAGGCCGAAGCGATAGGTCCGACCCGCCTCGAGTTGCACAGGAATCGTCAGCACCCTGCGAGCTGCGTCGTACTTTGGCGCGCCTACGACCTTTGGCGTGTCCGCGGCCGCGCCGACCACCGACCATGACTGATCACGCATCGCTCGATCAAAAGTGAAGGTCATCTCGACAAGCGTGGGATCGACGTCCTTCGCGCCGATCGCCGGCATCGTTGCAACGAGCTTGGGCGCGGCCGCGGCCGTGGCTTCGAGTCGGACCGCGATCGCATCGAGGGCGTCGGCGATCCTCGGCACAAAGGCGTCGAAGTCGGCGAAGCGATCACGACTCTGTTGGTATTCGCCGAGCAACACCGCGATCTCGGCGGCCCACGGAAAGTGGGCCTTCGCCTCAGCAGCGGCCTGCTGCCGGCCCGCCACCTTGCCTTCGGTGTCCGCGACGCAACGGATCACGCATGCACGCACGAAGGTCTCGCACAGCACCGTCCTGCCGTTGCTATAGGCCTGCCGCCGCATCGCCGTTGCCTTGGCCGCAAACAACGCGTCGCCCGCCTTCTGCAGACGCACGAAGTGACGATCGACGATCACGTTGGTGTAGCTGTGGCACAGCTCGTGAACGAACAGCGGCAACAGTTCTTCACCGAACTCCGGCTTGCCCGCCGCATCCCAGTTCCAACAACCGAAGACCGGCCGCAGTTCGTCGGGCTTGCCGTCCGTGTGCTGCACGCTGACGCCGAAGTTGTTGCCGCCGCACAACAAGCCGGCGACCGGGACGCACAATGCGCCTTCCCGCTTGCCGAAGAACGCGTCGAACCACGGCAGCGCCTTGCTCTGTGAGAGCCGTGCCGAGAGCCGCGCTTCGGCCTCGCGATACAAATCCGCGTGCGTGGCGAAGAACTTCGCCGCCTCGCTCGCCACGGCAAACTGGCGCAGCATCGCGACGAAGCCCTCGACATCCGCGCCTTCCCACCGCGCATCGAGCATCGGCGGCCGCGGCGACAACGACGTGCGCGGCGCGAGGTCCGGCATCGGACCAAGATGCACAGCGAGGCCAGCGATCGCGTCGTAAGAAATCCCGTGGCTCTGGCGCAGTTCGCGCAGGCGCGTCACGACTGCATGGTCCTTCGCACCATCGAAGTGACGCTCTGCCGCCCGACCATAGGCCGGGTCGCTGCGATGCCGCTGGTACTCCGGATTGCCGGCAAAACGCGCAACGACGCAGAGCAACTCGAGCGGTTCATGCACGAGCACTGGCAAGGTCGCGGCTTGCCCGCAGGCAGGCGCAATCAAGGCGAGGCTCGCGGACAACGCAATGACGTGCCGGACCAATGGGCGCATGATCGACACGCTACGCAAGCGCGCTTGCAATCGCACGACTCAGGCAAGGGGCCGCACTCGAGACGCGGGAAACTGCTGCTTGCGCGAATCAGGCGGATTCGATCACTGCGGCGGCAACCGCACTTCGACGTCGGCAGCCGTTTTCCCCGCCTGCACTTCCACCGTCACCGGATCGCCATCGGCGTCGCCTTCGCCTGACAACGCGCGCGCCGTCAGTTCGTAGCGGCCTGCGGCGAGACCCGAGAGCGTGAAGGCGCCGTTCATGGTCGGCTTCCGTTCTGGCTCTCCCGTGACGTCGCCGACGCGCCGGCACGTGACGAGCGCCATCTTCACCGGCTTGCCGTCTTGGCTGACGACACGACCGCGGATTCGGCCCGCGGCGTCGAGTTGAACTCGACCGCAGTCAGTCTGCGCGTTCTCGAGCACGTCCTGCGTCGCTAGTTCGCGCTTCGAATAACGGCTGTGCTTGATGCGCACCACGTAGCGTCCGGGCGGCACGTTCTCGACGACTGCCTCGCCGTCGACATCGGTGCGGACGCTCTGCGCGCCCATCGTCAACGAGGATGACGAACCGGCGCCGTCGTCGTTGACCGTCATGCTGACCATCACCATGCGCGTGCGCTGCGGCGGCTGTTGTCCTTCCTTGCCAGCGACGAGCACTTCGATTTCAGCGCCTTCGAGCGGCTCGCCGTCACCGGTCACGACGACGCGAATCGAACCATGACGCAAGCGCAGGTCCCTCACGACGTCGACTTCACCGTCGGCAATCGTGATCTCCATGCTGTCCTTGACCGCCTGGCCCACTAGGCCCCAGGACAGCGAGTAGCGGCCAGGCACTACTTCGTCGATGCCATACGCGCCGCTGCTTTCGGTCTTGTCCGACTGCTGCGAGAAACCAGGAAGGTCCAGCTCACCGACATCGATGCCGTCGCGCGGCATGCCGGACTGCCGCTCTTGCCCCGCCGTGGGCGCTAGCTCGACCTCGACGTCCGCAGCCGGGCCCTTGGTTCCCGACACCACGCCACGAACGGTCGCGAGCGTCGGCATTCGCAGCGCCACGTCGACTTCGTTGCCGCCCGTCACTTCGAACTCGACGCGCGACTGCGAGAGAGAACGACCACCGGCACCTGCCATCACGATCGAAAGACCGCCCATCGCCTTCGCCTTCTGCGAAGTTCGCAAGGTCGCGGCATAACGACCTCTGGCCAGCGGCTGCACGCGCGCGATGCCGTCACTGCCACTGGCGCCGTCGCGGGTCGAAGCGGGTTCGTCCACGCCGAGCGGGCCACGCACGACGAAGTCCGCGGCAATCGGCATTCCGCCAGCGTCGGTGACCAGCAATCGCGCAACACCCGGCGTGCGCAGAACAAGGTCGGCCTTTGCCTCGCCCTGCGCAGGCAGCGAGATCTCGGACGTGCGCGACGGCGCGAAGTCCGAATGCGTGCAGCGTGCGATCGCGGCGCCAGCCGCAAGACCGTGAATGCGCGCGATGCCATCTTCGCCAGTGACGCCACGGCCCAACACCTTGGCATCGTCGCCAAAGCTGACGAAGTTGCGGTCGCCGTCGTCGCCGATGCGAACGCCGCGCGAGAACGACATCACGTTGCCGCCTTGCGGTGTGCGCGGCGGGGCTTCGAGCACGACCTTGGCGTCGCGCACCGGCTTGCCCATCTCGTCGACCACGGCCACGAGCGCCGTCGATCCGACGTCGGCGACCAGCGCGACGCTGTCCAGCTTCTGCGCCGGTGCGATCTGCAGTCCCGTGCGCTCGACCGGCCGATGCTTGCCGTGCGCGCGCACAACGACGGCGCCTGGACGAACGCCTTCGATGACGAATGCGCCATCCTCGGCAGTGACCGCAAGGCCATGCCGCGCGCGCGAGCCGTGATCGGCATCGATGCCAATCGGCATCTCCTCGCCGGTGTCGATCTCGGCGACATCCGCGAGGTGCGCCAGCGAGAACCCTTCCGTCTCGCCATCGTCCAAGGCCGCAGGCGCGGGACTCGCAACGGCCGCTTGCGCTCGCCGCGCCGTCACCCGACTGCCAGCGATCGGCTTGCCCGTCGCGTCGCGCAGGGTGCCAGTGATCGTCGCGAGCCGCTGCATTCGCAGAACGACGTTGCCGCTGCCGATGCGCACTGCCTCGAGATCCGCAGCCTCGTGGCCCTTGTGCGTGGAGCGCACTGTTGCCGTGTCGCCTTCGAGACCTGCGATCGTGAACCAACCCCGATCGTCGGTGGTCGTCGACTCTTCGTCGGCAAACCGTTGGATCTGCAATCCGGCGAGTTGCTCGTTGCGCATGCAGCCGACCTTGGCGCCAACCACCGGCATTCCACGGTCGTCGACAACCTGCCCCGAAATCGCGTTGCCGCGAGCCAGACGCAGCATGACTTCGCTCTTCTGCTCTTCGTCAGCGAGCGCGATGTCGAGCGTCGCGGGCATGTAGCTGGGCGAGAGCGTGCGCAACTTCCAACCGCCGGCGTTGAGGCCGCCGACGACAAAAGCTCCTGCCGCGTCAGTCTTGGTTTCGGAGCGCAGGCCTAGGCCAAACCCCGAGGCATCGACGCCGACGCGAACGCCTTCAATCGGCTTGCCTGCTTCGTCGACGACCACGCCAGCAACGCGCGACGGCACGAGCACTCGCACGTCGCCGAAGTCGTGGTCGCCATTCTTGGTCGAGAAGCGGCCCTTGCCCTGTTCCAAGACGAACTGAGCAACGTCGATCTCGATGTCGCCTGCGCGGCCATGGGCCATGGCAAACCGGAACCTGCCGTCCGAGTCCGTGCGAACCGTGCCTTCCTTCTTGGGACCGCTGTCCATCGACGGCCAGTCGTGAGCGATCCCGAAGCTTCCGGAATCGCGCCACGATCGCCACGAGACCTCGAGCCCTGCACGCGGCGCGGCATTCGCATCGACGAATCGGCCCGTCACCATCGCGAGCGCACTCGCTCCTTCGCTGGTCGAAACCGCCGTCCGTTGTTCTTCACCCGCCGCTGCATCGCCGCCCTGCCGTGCTTCACCGATTGCCAGCGCGCCGCCCGCGGCCGCGGCAGGATCCACTGGGACATCTTGAGCACCTTCGCCTTTGGTCGCCTGCGGCGGCGCCGCGGGACCAGCGTCCACGACGAACAGACGCCAAGAGACCAAGGCAGCGAGCAAGACAACGAACAGAAGCAACGTGTTGCGCATGGGGCGGTCGAGCGAGTTGGCAACGCCCGACGAAGGCGCGCCGCGATTCCTCCCGAGCGGCCGCAATCGGGCCGGGCAGACTGCCGCGCAGACGCATCGACGCCGCAGACTGCCCGCCGGACGGTGGCAGGAGGTCGCATTGGGCAGCATGCATGAGCACGGCTAGTCTGCGCCACCCCTACGCAGCTACGCCCCCACATGCCGACCATCGCCCAGCACAGAAAGCGCCGCGCCGAGTTCTTGGAGACCATCGACTCCCCCGTGCTCCTGCTCGCCGGCGGCTGGACTTCGCGCAACTACCCGCACAACTGGTGGCCCTACCGCGCGGACAGCACGTTCCTGTTCTTCTTCCCCGAGCCGGAGCCGAATGCGGCGGCGCTGTTCGACCCGAAGGACAACAGCGTCACGCTGTTCCTCGACGAACGCACGCAGGCGGACGCGCTGTGGCACGGCGCGGTGCCGAGCTTCGCCGACATCAAACGCGCGCTGTCCGTGACTTCGGTCGAGAAGCGCGCCGACCTCGCTGCGTTCACCAAGAAGAAGTGCGGCAAGCGCAAGGTCCGCGGGCTCGCGATCAGCGACCATCGCGCGACCGCCGAGGCCGCGGCGATCACCGGCGAGGCGCTCGACTTCTACGACAACAAGAAGGTCGGCGACCCAGCGTTGCTGCATGCGATCGCCTCGTTGCGCATGCATCGCAGCCAAGAAGAGCTCGCCGACATGCGGCAGGCCGCGACTGTCACGCGCATGGCGCACTGCGCCGCGATGGCGCGCACGCGCGCGGGCATCTTCGAGCAGGAGATCGTCGGCCACGTCGAAGGCGCATTCGCGCGCCACGGTTGCCGGCCCGCCTACAACACGATCTGCAGCGTGCGCGGCGAAGTGCTGCACAACACCCACCACCAGAACCTCATGCTCGAGACCGACCTCCTGCTGCTCGACGCGGGCGCCGAGGTGCGGTCCGGCTACTGCGCCGACGTCACGCGCACGTGGCCGGTCAGCGGCACGTTCTCGCCGGAGGCGCGCGACATCTACGACATCGTGCTGGCCGCCGAGAAGGCCGCGATCGCGGCCGTGAAGCCCGGCGTGCGCTACCGCGACGTGCACTTCACCGCCTGCCGCGCCGTCGCCGACGGACTCGCGCAACTCGGGATCCTGAAGGGCTCGGCCGACAGCCTCGTCGAGAGCGGCGCACACGCGCTGTTCTTCCCGCACGGCACGGGCCACCTGCTCGGCCTCGACGTGCACGACATGGAGGCCTTCGGCGACCAGATCCACTACGGCGAAGGCCGCGAGCGCAGCAAGCAGTTCGGCACCGCGTATCTGAGGCTCGACCTCGACCTGCAGCCGGGCATGTGCTTCACGATCGAGCCCGGCATCTACTTCGTGCCCGCGATCCTGCGCGACGCGGACTTCAAGAAGCAGTGGAAGGGCCAGGTCGACTTCAAGAAGGCCGAGCAGTTCCTCACGATGAACAGCCTCCGCGGCTTCGGCGGCATCCGCATCGAAGACGACGTGCAGTGCACCGAGGACGGCAGCGAAGTGCTGACTGCGTCGGTGCCCAAGGAGCGCGCGGCGGTCGAGGCGTTGGTCGGCAGCGGGCTC
>SXGT01559818.1_pt1 | contig 13880 bp, 12 predicted proteins | sample 3176221 | NCBI WGS metagenome assembly SXGT01 (sample SAMN11356862, study PRJNA531348) | freshwater metagenome | isolation source: freshwater sample F1-120 | place: China: Fuxian Lake, Yuxi | collected 2017-12-25 | reverse complement strand
GCGCTGTGTCGGTAAGGAGGAGTCTCTTGCGACGGTGTCGCGCGCATCCATAGACGAGGCATTGTCGCATAACTGGTTATCGGGGGGAAGCGGGATCTCGCAGGCCGGGCTTTCGCCCGGCCTGCGGACTTGTGTGTCAACCAAGGTGCTTACTTGATGGCAGCGAAGAGTTCTCGAATCTCAGGCGTCTTGAGCTTTTTGAGCGCCTTCACCTCGATCTGGCGGATGAGTTCGCGCGTGACCGACAGGTTCTGGCCGATTTGCTCCAGGGTGCGGGCCTCCTCATAACCGATCCCGAAGCGGAGGCGGATTACTGTTTGTTCCCTCGGTGTGAGAACTTCGAGGATACGATCCAACTGCGTGGTCATCTCGGTTCGGTGTACGTGGGCATCGGGGGGAACTGCGAGTTGATTCGGAATCATGTCCCCGAACTGGGTTTCCCCATCTCCGATCGGCATTTCCAGCGCCACCGGCTCCTGGAATGCCTGCAGGGTTTCATGGAGCCGATCGGGTCTCAGGTGAAGCACCTGGGCAATCTCTTCTACGCGAGCGGGACGTCCGAACTGCTGCCCAAGGCGACGTGTCACCCGAAGAATGCGATGGGAGGCTTCGGTCTGGTGGACCGGAATGCGGATGGTCCGTGATTGATCCGCGATGGCCCGCGTAAGGCCTTGCCTGATCCACCAGGTGGCATAGGTGCTGAACTTGAAGCCTTTTCGGTATTGGTAGCGCTCGGCGGCTTTCATCAGGCCGATGTTGCCTTCTTGGACGAGGTCGAGCAAGGCGAGCCCTCGGCCGGTATAGTGTTTGGCGACATCAACTACCAATCGCAGGTTTCGCCGCACAAGTTCGTCTTTGCCCCGTTCGAGGAGGACCCGCGCGGACCGAATCTCATCGAGTAGCTCCTTCAGCCCTGTTCTCGTCGTCAGGGCTGGTTTCATCGTGCGCAGCGGTGGTTTCAGCAGGGCAAGGACCGTCTGCTCCGTATCATCCAGCGCCCTGGCTGAAAGTCCGCTGAGTCGCTTGACGAGTTGGAGTTTCTTGACGGACTCCGACAAGGCCGGTGTCCGCTTCGAACGGGCAAGTAGCTTCACGACATGGCGCAAGGCAATTCGGATTCGCCTGGTGCCCTGATCAATCTGCTTCGCAACGGCCACTTCTTCTTCGCGCGTGAGTAACTCCCGCTCACCGAACGAACGGAAGTACAGGGACTCCAATAAGAACGGGCTTGCACCATGACTTGTACGCATAGCCGGCGCAGGTTGTTCTTCTTGAGCGGATGTCTGTGTGTTGCCACGGCCGATTATTCCCAGCAAACCGCTTGCCTGCTGGTTATCGGTGTCTCCGTCGGTCTCGACAGTCTCCTTGCTTTCAGGGTCACCCGTTGCCCGAAGTTCTTTATCCTGCATGGCCTCACCTTTCGTCTCGTGGTTGATCCCTCTACCTTTATTAGAGCGTGATGGAGATAAGAGGATTCATCCGGGTCGTTACCTTTGTCTCTTACTCTACCAAGCAAAAGGAATGCTGGATGAAAGATGGGAACAGGCTGGTGCGATCACCTGGAAATTACAAGACTATTAAAGGGACTTAATGAACAAGAGGGGGGCGTGCTGTCTCAGTTGTGCGGCAACTATGTAGAATCGCCTACAGTCCGAAGGCCGAATTGCCACACTATGTGGGTGACGGTTCTTTAACCGGCATGCTGTATCAGCGCATTTCAGCCCTTGTCCTCCATATGATTTCGCGACGAACTGTCATGAAACATCGGGGCGAAGGACAGGCGCTTGGTTGCAAACCAGAGAATAAACCCCCTAGAATGCCGCCATGTTACAGCTTACCAGTGGTGAACGGATTCATCTCGTCGATCAGAAGGGGCGCCACTATGCGCTGACCCTGAAGGCCGGGGAAATATATCAATTCAGTGGGCAGACCATCGCGCACGATGCGCTTATCGGACGTCCTGATGCGACCATGGTGACCTTGTCCCGCGGGAAGAAGATGTTGGCGATCCGGCCGACGTTTGGGGACTATGTGCTCAAGATGCCACGTGGCGCGCAAGTGCTGTATCCAAAGGATCTTGCGCTGATCCCAATGTGGGCGGATGTCTATCCGGGGGCTCGAGTATTTGAGGCCGGAACCGGTTCAGGAGCGCTGACCATGGCGCTGTTACGCGCGGTTGGGTTGAGTGGCTTGGTGGTGACGTATGACGTCCGGGACGACTTTGCGCGCACGGCGCTGCTCAACATCGAACGCTATATGGGGTCTGTCTCCAACCTGGTGTCATTGCGCAAGAATGCCTATGAGGGCATTGAGCTGCTTGATGATGGTATCCCGTTCGATCGCGTGGTCCTCGATCTTCCGGAGCCCTGGCAGGTGATTCCTCATGCAGCCCAGGCTCTTCGGTCCGGCGGGATCTATGTGAGTTTCGTTCCCACCGTTCCCCAAGTGATGCAAACGGTCGAAGCCCTTGAGCGGACGGCAGTCTTTGCTATGGTGGAAACATTTGAGACGCTGCTGCGGACCTGGTCGGTCCAAGGCCGAAGTGTGCGGCCCGATCACCGAATGGTCGCCCATTCCGGGTTCATTACGGTGGCCAGAAAAGTTGAGCCTGGGTTGCTGGGTTTTGCAACCAGTCAGGAGGCCGAGAGCCAAGGAATATCTGAGGAGGCGTCCGGCCATCGGGGAGAGGAGCACACTCGGTGAGTCGGCTGGCAGGGAGAGTCGCTGTAGTGACCGGAGGGAATGCGGGAATCGGCGAAGCAATTGCTCAGACGTTTGCGCGAGAAGGGGCGGCGGTGGTGATCACCGGACGTCGCCAGGATGAATTGGATCGTGCGGTCCATGAAATTACTCGGCGGAACGGCAAGGCGATTGCAGTGGCCGGCTCGGTCACGGACGACCGCCATGCAGAGGCGGTTGTGAATGAGGCAATCCAGCGATTCGGCAGCCTGGATATCTTGATCAACAATGCCGGAGTCGGAGAGTTCGGCCGCCGGCTCCATGAGCTTGACGATGAGACTTGGACTCGTGTGCTGGATGTCAATCTGACCGGCGTATTTCGCATGACGCGCGCGGCGGTCCCCGAAATGTTGAAACGGGGGCGGGGATCGATCGTCAATATTTCATCGATTGCCAGTTTGGTCGGCATTCCCTATCTGCCCGCCTATGCTGCTTCCAAAGGCGCGCTGGACGCGCTGACTCGCGCGATCGCCATCGATTATGCCAAAGACGGCCTCCGTTGCAATGTGGTCAACCCCGGGCTGATCGCAACCCCAATGGCAGCGCCGCTCATGGCCAATCCGGAACAGCTCAATCCGATCCTGGACCGCTATCCGATTCGACGGCCCGGGCAACCTGAAGAGGTTGCCGATATGGTGCTGTACCTTGCTTCCGATGAAGCGCTGTGGGTGACGGGGGGAACATTCACGATCGATGGCGGGATGACAGCGTGGTGAGGTCGTCGTAATGGAAATCAGCGTTGAGACCGAATTTTGCGGCATTATCGGTAATCCTGTCGAGCATTCCCTATCGCCGGCGATCCATAATGCGGCGTTTCGAAGACTCGCCCTCAACTTTGTGTATCTTGCCTGGAGGGTCGAATCGATCGGTGATGCAATCAGAGGGCTTCGCGCGCTGGGGAACTTTCGCGGTGCCAGTGTCACGATCCCGCATAAGGTATCGGCTGTGCCGTTTCTTGATGACATAGAACCAACCGCGCGGCAGATCGGGGCGATCAATACCATCGTGGCCGAGAAGGGCCGGCTCATCGGGCATAACACGGATGCCACAGGCGCCTTGCGAGCGCTGCGGGAAGGTGGGGTTACCGTCACGGGGCGGCGTATCGTCATGCTGGGATCCGGCGGCGCCGCGCGGGCCATTGCCTTTGCGTTGGCAGCAGAGTCGAAGGCAGAGGCGCTGATGTTGCTCGGAGTCGATGATAAAGAACGGGTGGCGTTGGCACGCGACCTCCGGTCGAAAACCGATTTGGTGGTGGAAGACTATTTCCTCGATGACAGCATTCTCGGCAGGACGGTTCCTGACGCCCAGGTCCTGATTCACTGTACTCCTATCGGCATGTCTCCCAGGGGTGACGCGACCTGCGTGCCGGCCTCGCTGCTTCACCCCGGTCTTGCCGTGATGGACATCGTATATAATCCGCGGGAGACTCGATTGCTCAGAGATGCCGCGCGCGCTGGGTGCCAGACGATTCCTGGCCTCGAAATGTTTCTCAATCAGGCGGTTGCTCAGTTCGAACTGTGGACCGCTCGGTCCGCGCCGGTTGACGTCATGCGTGCGGTGCTGGAGTCTCATTTCCAATGAATGTTGTGCTCATCGGGTATCGTGGAACCGGGAAGAGCACCGTCGGAAAAGTGGTGGCCACGCGTCTTGGCCGAATCATGGTATCGACTGATGTGGAGATTGTGAAACGAGCCGGGCAGAGCATTCCTGAGATCGTCGCGCAGTATGGGTGGGACTATTTTCGTGATCTTGAGTCTCAGGTCTGCAGGGATTTGGCGCATGGGGATGGACTGGTCATCGATACGGGCGGAGGCGCAATCCTTCGACCGGAAAATGTCGACAGACTGAAAACCGCCGGCACCATGTTCTGGCTGATGGCCTCGGTCGAAACCATCACGAAACGCATCGGGCGAGATACACAACGTCCTTCACTGACGGGAGCCCAATCGTTCGTCGACGAAGTCCGGGATGTCTTGCGTGAGCGAACGCCGAAGTATGAGGCTGCGGCTGATCATGTCATTGCAACCGATGGGCGACCGGTCGTGCAAATTGCAGACGAAATTCTTGCCCGGCTGTAGCCGGTGCGTGCCGCGTGTGGTCGTCGGATCGTATCCTTGACAAGCCTTCTCATGACATGGTTCATGTACCATACGTGCGCCTGTGGCTCAATGGATAGAGCAGCGGACTTCGGATCCGCGGGTTGGGGGTTCAAGTCCCTCCAGGCGCACCAGACTGGATCATGGGGTTCCGCCTTCAAAGTGGCATAGACCTTTTCTTCGGCACGAGACACATTCGTGCGGTACTGACCTTCCCCCAATTCTGTAGACGCCTCGCCGTCTTTCCTCTGAGTCACGGTTCTCGATGGTGATTCGTCCCGCTCCCATTTCCTCCTTCAGCCGCTTCCTATTCGTCATAGTTGACACAGCGGTTGCATCTGTCAGAAAGTACGGACCTCTATGCCAGAGCAGCTTGTGTGGGTGCCCTCTTTCACGATGAGGCTTTATAACAACGCTTGGAATATTCGCCTAAGCGGATTCCGGGGAGACAGGTAGAGAAAGGAGTCGGTGGTGGAACAACGGTATGCAATTACAGTGAAGTTCTTGGTCGATACAGATTCGGCAGAAGATGCCGAAGAAATGGTTGAAACAGCCTGTGAAAAGGCAGCGGCGGCATTTCCAGAGATGAGTTATGAGGGGATCGAGGATATCGAGGAAGAAGAGGACGAGTAACTCATTGCCTAGAGTGAAGACGTGACTTGTGCGAGGAGAACTGTGATGCCATCGGCTCAACTCGAACGGGAGGTCGGCACTGTCGCAGGCGGCTGCTTTTGGTGTCTTGAGGCAGTCTACGACCAGGTGCGGGGGGTTGAATCCGTCGAATCAGGCTATATGGGCGGCGCTGTCGACAATCCCTCGTATGAAGCGGTCTGTAGCGGCCGTACCGGCCATGCCGAAGCAGTTCGAGTTACCTTCGATCCACAGGTCATCTCGTACCGTGAGCTGCTTGAAATTTTCTTCCTGATCCACGATCCCACCACGCGTAATCGTCAAGGGAACGATATTGGGACGCAATACCGCTCGGCGATCTTTTATCACCAGCCTGTTCAGTGCCAAATAGCCGACACACTGATCAAAAGGTTGGAGCAGGAACAACTGTATCCTGCTCCCATCGTGACTGAGGTCATGCCAGCTTCGCAATGGTATGAGGCTGAAGCCTACCATCAAAAGTATTTTGTTCGAAATCCCCTCCAAGGCTACTGCCAGTTCGTCGTCGGCCCCAAGGTTGCAAAGTTCCGGCAGAAGTGTACCTCTCGGTTAAAAGCCTAGTCGCACCCTCTTATCGACCCCATACGACATTTAACATTCCTGTAACCAGCCGATAGTACCGCCTTAATTCTTGTTTGCTAATCTGGCCACAGTTGTAGATCAAGAACAGCGCAGATCTTTATTTAGGAGGTGGTTGAATGCAGCGATGGCGGTTAGCAATGACAGCTTGTGTGGTTGGTCTTGGGTTGCTGGTCCAGGCCAACGTGGCTCAAGCCAAGGTTGAGGATCTCCTGTATGAGAAGGGGCAGATCACGAAAGAGGAATGGCTTAAGTTGAAAGCCGAGCATGAAAGAGACGATGCGCTCATTGCAGAGAAGGCAGCGATCAAGAAATGGTTCGATAAGATCAGTATCCGGGGCTATGTCCAGGGCCGCTATAGCTACCTTCCTGGAGATAAAAGCATACGAAGCGAGTACGATAGCTTCATCAAGGATGATACGGGCTTTGCGCTCCGCCGAGCCCGCCTCGTCATTTCCGGCGATGTGACGGATTGGCTGTCGTTTTATATCCAGCCTGAATTTGCAGGGTCTGTTCCGGGCACGACCGGAGATCAGAGCAATCACTTTGTCCAACTTCGAGACGCCTACGCCGATGTCTTTATGCCCGTGCCCTTTCTATTCTTAGAGGAAAATGAGTTGCGGCTTCGCGTAGGGCAATCGAAGGTTCCGTTTGGATTCGAAAACCTTCAGTCCAGTCAAAATCGGCTGGCTTTTGACCGAAGCGACGGGATCAACAGTGCGGTGCAGGGCGAGCGAGACCTCGGACTGTTCATGTACTACACGCCCAAGGAGACCAGAAAATTATTCAAAAAGTTGGTCGATTCTGGTCTCAAGGGATCTGGAGACTATGGCGTCTTAGGTATCGGGGTCTACAACGGCCAGACTATCAATGTCTCTGAACGGAATGACAATAAACACGTCGTTCTGCATGCCACCTATCCCATGGAATTACCGTACGGACAGATCATCCAGTTTGGCGTGGATGCGTATCGTGGGGCGTTCAATGCTGTGAGTGGTACAGGTACTGGCATTTCAGGGACTCCCTTGCGCGAAAATAACGGGAATATTCTCGACGAGCGAGTCGGTGTCCATTTTGTGCTATTCCCTCAACCGATCGGTTTTCAAGCGGAGTGGAACTGGGGCAACGGTCCTCAGTTGAACTCTACCCGAACATGCGTGGAAGAGGGGAACGTCCAGGGCGGTTACGTCCAGGGGATGTACAAGTGGGACGTGAGTCGGCCGTGGTTGACCAGCGTGATCCCCTATGTCCGGTACCAAGAATACAGTGGCGGGAAGAAGCATCGGACTAATGCGCCCTTTAATGTAGTCCGGGAATGGGAAATCGGAGCTGAGTGGCAATTCACCAAATCTTTAGAGTTCACGATTGCCTATGCCAGGAGCAGACGTACAGATACACAAACCGCACCCTATGCAATCCGGGAGGGGGATATTGTCCGTACGCAATTGCAGTGGAATTTTTAACATTGATCGATTTAACGGAAGGGGTGAAACCTGTCTTCTTCACCAGAGGGCAGGGGAAAGTCCTGGAATTAGCCAGATGTAACACCGATGTAACGCTAGGGTAATGCGCTGGTAATAGAATGTAGTCATTCTTACGATGAGGGAATTGGGAAAGGAGTGCCAATGAACATATCAGCTGCCAGGTCTAGTCTAGGTTGCGTCGCCCTCCTCGGAGCTCTTGCTACGGGACTCCCGTCAGCCTATGCCGATGCTCCGATTACGCTCGATCCAGCTTTGAAGGGGTACATCAAGGTCAGCGGGGTATCCGGCAATCTCAATAGCATTGGCTCGGATACGCTCAATAATCTGATGACGCTTTGGGCCGAAGGGTTTCGCAAGCAGTACCCGAATGTCAAAATCCAGATCGAAGGAAAGGGGTCGAGCACCGCGCCTCCGGCTTTGATCGAAGGGACGGCGCAGATCGGACCGATGTCTCGCACGATGAAAAACACCGAGATCGATGCCTTCGAGCGAAAGTTCAGATATAAACCCACCGCAATCCCGGTCGCTATTGACGCGCTTGCCGTCTATGTCAATAAGGACAACCCCGTTCAGGGGCTTACGATGGGACAAATCGATGCGATTTTTTCGAAGAGCCGGCGCTGGGGCTACAAAGAGAATATTCAGCTGTGGAAGCAGGTTGGTGTGGAGGGTGAACTGGGCGGTAATCCCATCAGCAGTTATGGCCGGAATTCAGCCTCAGGCACGTATGGATTTTTTAAGGAGCATGCTCTCAAGAACGGCGATTTCAAGGATGAAGTCAAGGAACAGCCTGGGTCCGCCTCCGTGGTTCAAAGCGTGAGTGAAGATCAAGCCGGCATCGGCTACAGCGGCATTGGATATCTCACATCAAACGTGCGGGCGGTTCCTCTCGCCGAAAAAGACGGCATGCCATTTAAAGAGGCCACTCAACAGAACGCGGACAATGGGTCCTACCCGCTCTGGCGGCATCTCTATCTGTATGTGAACAAGGCGCCCAATAAGCCGCTTGATCCGATCGTCAAAGAATTCATCAAGTTCATCTACAGCAAAGAAGGACAGCAGGTGGTGGTCAAGGATGGATTTTCCCCATTGAACACCGGCACGATCGAAAAGGAACTGCCGAAGCTTGAATAGCGATTCCGATCACGTTCTGGGGCTCTCTCCTTCTGATGGGGCGTATGACGATACGCCCCATCAGTTGCCGTTGAAACACTCGACAAGCGCCCTGCGGCGTCGAGCCCTCGATAGACTCGCCCAAATCATCGTTACACTGGGTGGGACCGCAGTCATTCTGAGCATCATCGGCATGTTCGTGTTTTTGATTAAAGAAGTGGTTCCCCTGTTTCTTGCTCCTCACGGGACGCAGAGCGGGTATTTTGCCGGCGATCCTGTTCCAGGAGAGCCTTCGCAGTCCAGCCTTGTCGGGTTGGATGAATACCAGGAAATCATCTATCTGCTCAGTGGAGGGGCTCAGCGGCAAGTTCGTTTTTTTAATGCGCAATCCGGCGCGCCTATCGCCGTGGAACTTCCGGCAGGTCTTGCCGATGTGTACGTCGTGTCCATCGCTCGTGCAGCGGGGAGCGGCAATCGTTTTGCGTTTGCGACGAGCGATGGCCGTCTTATCCCGGTGACGATCGAATTTACGTCCGGTTTCGATCAAGGGGAGCGCCGGGTTACGCCGACGATCACGCTTGGATCTCCGATGCAGGTGTCCCCCGCTACTGAGCGCATTCTTCGCCTGGCCTACCAGCCGACGGATCAAGGGCCACTGACTGCAGCCCTTACGGATCAGGGGCATCTCTGGTACGCAACCGAGTCATCGGGACCGTCGCCCGTTGCGCTGACGAATCATGGGAATGAGTCCGTGACATCGTTCATTTTTGACAGCCGGGGCGAAACACTGTCGGTCGGCACGGTTGATGGGAAGCTGTACCGCTATGAGCTCCGAGAGGGCGCGCAGCCCAGCCTCTCCGAAACTATCTCGGTCGCTCCGGTCGGCACCGCAGTCACTGCTCTGTCTTATTTGATAGGAGATCGATCACTGGTGATCGGCAGCGGCGCAGGTGAGGTGTCGGTATGGATGCCGGTGCGTGAGGCTCAGGAAAGCCCGGTGACACGCTTTCGTCTGATTCATCGATTGGACATACATCCTGCCTCTGTGACGGGAATTTCCCCCTCGCTTCGCAACAAGGGATTCATTACCGGCGACGCGCAAGGCAATCTGTTTGTCCACTACGCGACTTCCTCGCAGACGGTGTTGAAATTGTCGGGCGACGGCCGGGCAATTAGGGCCCTCGCGTTTTCTCCCAAGGCCGATGGCGCGGTGATCCTTTCCGATCAGGGAGAACTGCGGACCTATGCAATTCGCAATCCCCATCCGGAGACGACGGTTGCGACAGTGCTCGCCCCTGTGTGGTACGAGGGCTACGATAGACCGGAACATGTCTGGCAATCCTCCAGCGGCGCCGACGATTTCGAAGCGAAGTTCGGTCTCATGCCGCTGATCTTCGGCACGCTCAAGGGAACCTTCTATGCCATGCTGGTTGCAGTGCCGCTGGCCCTCTTAGGCGCCATCTATACCGCGATGTTCATGGCCCCGCATCTTCGTGCCAAGATCAAGCCGACCATTGAGATTATGGCGGCGCTCCCCACAGTCATTCTTGGTTTTCTGGCCGGTTTGTGGATCGCTCCGATGCTCGAGCGGATCTTCCCCGCAATGGTGGCTATGATGGTAGCCGTACCGGCCGGCGTCATCCTCACATCGGTTCTTTGGCAGTATCTCCCGGCAACAGTCACGCGCCGGTTACGCCCCGGGATGGAGGCATTCATCCTGATTCCTGTCATCATCGGGGTCGTCTGGGCTTGCCTGGCCTTGAATCAGCCGATGGATTCGCTGCTGTTCGGCGGCAACTACAAGACCTGGTTTGTGACCCATTGGGGGCTCCGATACGATCAGCGCAATGCCCTCGTGGTCGGATTTGCGATGGGTTTTGCGATCGTGCCGATTATTTACAGTATTTCCGAGGAGGCGTTGACGAATGTCCCGCGACATTTGATCGCCGGGTCTCTTGCCCTGGGCGCCACCCGCTGGCAGACCTTGGTCAAGCTGGTGCTCGTCTCGGCCAGCCCTGGGATTTTTCCCGCGTTGATGATCGGGTTTGGCCGGGCTATCGGTGAAACCATGATCGTGCTCATGGCGACAGGGAACACCCCGATCATGGAATGGAGCCTGTTCAACGGCTTTCGTACGCTCTCAGCCAATATCGCGGTAGAAATCCCGGAGGCGCCCCATGGCGGCACGCTGTACCGCACTCTGTTTTTGGCGGCCATCCTGTTATTCGCGTTTACATTTCTGATCAATACCGTTGCGGAAATGATCCGGCAACGGTTGCGCACAAAATATAGCCAGTATTGATGCGTACTCAATTCAAACAGATGCTCGCGACCGGGAATGTCTTTATTTGGGGCTGTGCCGCCGGCGTGTCGCTGTCGCTGCTCATGGTGTTTGGATTGTTGCTGCTGATCATGATCAACGGGTTGGGGTACTTTTGGATTTCGGACATCGTCGATCTCACCCTCAAAGACGGGCAGCATGTCATGGGGCAGTTGGCAGGGCGTGAAGTCATCCCGCGTTCGATCACGCCGGATCGGCCTGAAGGGAAAAGCCGTGTTCGAGTCAAGATCGGCAATCGCGATTTGTCCGGGCTTGATTTCAAATGGGTCAACGACGATCAAATTGTGTCGCAGGCATACCCCACCGATGTCGTCCTGCTGGAGCGCCGTGAATGGGGCAACATGTATGCCAGGATTCAAGCAGTCTATAGCGGGGAGAAGCTTCTGGCGGAAGGGAATGAAGCAGGCTGGACGGCGTTGGGTCCATTGATCAGCAGCGCTGAGGACCTCCATCGACAGATCAAGCAGATCGAGCAATCAGAGATCGGCGCTATCAATGCGGATATCGAGCGGTTGAGGCTGAAGATCCGCGCAATCGAAATAGACCGCCCTGCCTCGCCCGTTTCGTCTGAAATTAAGGCCCAGGTTGCCGATACCGAAACCCGGTATCGTGAAAAAACAGCAGAATTGGAAACCTTGCGCGCGCGGTTCGATGAATACTCCGTCGTCATGGTGGATGCGAATGGGCGGGAAAAGCAGATCGCGGTCGGGCAGATCGTTCGCGCCTTGCGCCCAAACGAAATGGGTCTGTGGCTGAAAAGCTGGATCTATCTTGTGAACGTAGGGGCGGCCCTCAGTACTGAACCGCGAGAAGCCAATACCGAGGGCGGCATTTTCCCGGCCATTTTCGGGACCGTGTTGATGGTCATCATCATGAGCCTCGCCGTGGTTCCATTCGGGGTACTCGCCGCGCTGTATCTTCGTGAATATGCCCGCCAAGGGGTCATGGTCCGCCTGGTGAGAATTGCCGTCAACAATCTCGCCGGGGTGCCCTCCATCGTATTTGGTGTTTTTGGATTGGGGTTTTTCATTTATGCGATCGGCGGAACCCTCGATACAGTGTTTTTCCCGGAGCGGCTTCCGACGCCGACCTTCGGGACCGGCGGAATTCTCTGGGCCTCGTTGACGCTGGCGCTGCTCACGGTTCCGGTCGTCATTGTCTCGACTGAAGAAGGATTGGCTGCCGTGCCGCGTGAGTTTCGGGAAGGATCGTTGGCGCTTGGCGCCACCAAGTTGGAAACGATGCTCAAAGTCGTGATACCCTCTGCGCTGCCAGGCATGTTGACCGGATTGATTTTGGCAATGGCCCGCGCTGCGGGCGAGGTGGCACCGCTCATGCTTACGGGAGTCGTGAAGCTGGCGCCTGCGCTTCCTCTAGACGGTTCCTGGCCGTTTTTTCACTTCGATCGAAAGTTTATGCATCTGGGGTTCCATATTTACGATGTCGGCTTTCAGTCCCCCAATGTAGAAGCTGCCAAGCCGATGGTCTATATCACGACGTTGGTTCTTATTACGGTCGTGATTCTTTTGAATTTAACCGCGATTGTTCTACGCAATCATCTGCGTAAGAAGTACGCCGGTTCAGTGTTATAGGAGATCCCATGTATCCGTCTCCTTTGTCGGCACACGAGCCATCCTCAGCGCCGACGCTCCATTCACAAGAGCCTGATGCGCCGAACCGGCATGCGCAGACGTCTGACAAGCATGCCGGCACTCAAGAGGCCAAGCTCAGTTTGAAACAGATCAATTTCTATTACGGCGCACATCAGTCGCTGTTCAATATCAACGCGCAGATCATCAAGAATCAGGTCACGTCGTTCATCGGGCCGTCCGGTTGTGGGAAATCTACCTTGCTGCGCTGTCTCAATCGTCTGAACGATCTGATCGAAGGGGCTCGTTTGGAAGGAACCGTCCTGCTCGACGGGGTCAACATTCTAGGCCCTGATGTAGATGTGACCGATCTGAGAAAGCGCGTCGGGATGGTATTCCAAAAGTCAAACCCGTTTCCCAAATCGATCTATGAGAATGTGGCCTATGGGCCGCGCCTTCATGGTATGCGGCAGCGCAATCAGCTTGATCAGATTGTTGAGCAAGGGCTCAAAGGCGCGGGATTGTGGGATGAAGTGAAGGATCGTCTTCATGCCAGTGCCTTCGGCCTGTCAGGAGGCCAGCAACAGCGGCTGTGCATTGCTCGCGCGCTCGCCGTCAAGCCGGACGTCTTGCTGATGGACGAGCCCTGCTCGGCGTTGGATCCTGTGGCCACTGCGAAGATTGAAGAATTACTTTTTTCCTTGAAGCAAGACCTGACGGTCATTATTGTGACACATAATATGCAGCAGGCGGCGCGGGTCTCCGATTGGACGGCCTTCATGTATCTTGGTGAACTGGTGGAGTTCGGTCTGACGAAACAGATCTTCACCACGCCCGCAAAAAAACAGACGGAAGACTATATTACCGGACGATTCGGATAGACACGATGCCGCACCGCCACTTCGACGAAGAACTCACTGAGCTGAAGACCAAACTTGTGCATATGGCCGGCCTGGCTGAAGACCAGATCGATAAGGCATTGGCTGCACTCGTGAAGCGCGATTCGGCCTTGGCCTGCCGTGTCATCGAACAGGATCACAAGGTGAACGCGCTGGATGTGGAGATCGACGAAGATTGTCTCCGATTGCTGGCCCTGCATCAGCCTGCTGCAAAAGATTTGCGGCTGATAACGACGGCCATGAAGATTTCCACCGAACTCGAGCGTATCAGCGACCTGGCCGAAAATGTCTGCGAGCGGACGATCGAGTTGAACGAAGAGCCGCAGCTCAAACCCTACATCGACATCCCGCGGATGGGGAATTTGGCCAGG
>SXGT01488488.1_pt1 | contig 13880 bp, 13 predicted proteins | sample 3176221 | NCBI WGS metagenome assembly SXGT01 (sample SAMN11356862, study PRJNA531348) | freshwater metagenome | isolation source: freshwater sample F1-120 | place: China: Fuxian Lake, Yuxi | collected 2017-12-25 | reverse complement strand
CACCCGCAATCCTGGGAACAGGCCTGGACCGCCAGCCGCGAATCCGGCGGCTGGTTCGACGAACTGACCGACACCGAAATTCTGGCCACACAGAAACTGCTGTCGGAAAAGGAAGGCATCTTCTGCGAACCCGCGTCCGCCACCTCCGTCGCTGGCGTTCTGCGCGATCTCAAGACCGGCAAGATTCCCGAAGGCAAAACCATCGTCTGCACCCTCACCGGCAACGGTCTCAAGGATCCCGACACCGCCATCGGCCAGTGCGGCATCCAGCCCAGCAAGATTCCCGCCTCGCTGGATGCGGTCAAGGGTGCGATTCTGGAAGTGATGTAGCGGGTTCCCCGTGATGGTACCGAGCGCCAGCCAGTCGCTGACAGCGCGTTTATTGCGGCCTCTCATTAGTCCAACAGGTTAGTGCGGCATCTGCTAACCTGTTTGCGCCCTTAACGGGCCATTCAACCGATCAACCGATCAACCGATCAACCGATCAACCGATCAACTGAACTGGAGGCAGGAAAATGAGAACAAAGATCCTTACCCCGCTCCTGAGCTTTTTGTTGATGCAGACAGCCAGTGTGATGGCCGCCAACAATCAACCCCAATGGGCTGACCGCTTGGGAGTGAGACTGTCTCCGCTGAATCCCGCGTTTGAAAAGTACCGATCCGCCCAAACAGCAGCAACCAAAGCCCAGTCATCCGGACCGCTCAATAGCAGGGAGCATCGTCTTGGCTACATTCCCCCGCCCTTTGTATTTCCAGCGAACATGGGTGCTTCCGGGCAAACCGGCGTGGCATCGGCCAATGCCGCTATTTTGCCCAGCCGCTTTGATTTGAGAACCAGCCAGCCCCTTGGGGTTACTCCTGTGCGTAACCAATACCACTGTGGTTCCTGTTGGGCATTCGGCACCCTGGGCGCACTTGAGTCCCATCTCATTTACAAGAAAAATAAGCCGACAAACTATTCAGAAGAGGATCTGATTCTCAACAACGGCTTTGCCAACGGCCCCTGTGGCGGTGGGAACTACGCCATGGCAGCAGCCTATTTGACCCGTTGGGGTGGTCCGGTCTCCGAGCGTGATAGCCCGTACGCCTACTGGCAGGGGGACTGGTCTTGGACGATAGGCTCGTTGGGTTCGAATGAGCTCCCCGGTGGTGTCACCTCGCCCGGTTCACTGAGCGATACCGCCGGCGTGACACCCCCCTCCCCCGGCATACACATCCAGAAGGTGAAATTCCTCTCAGCCAGCAATCAGCCACTGTCCACGCCGGAGCGCAACACGCTCAAAAGGGCAGTCATGACCGACGGGGCGGTCGGCGTCATATACTGGGATATGCCCTTCTTCTACAACGAGAGCACCAGCGCTTTTTACAACGATACAATCACCGACGGCAATCATGCGGTCACCCTGGTGGGTTGGGACGATCACTTCCCCCGCTCGGCCTTTAATAACAGCCCGCCCACGGACGACTATCCCTTCAGCGTAAACCCCCCGCCCATGGACGGTGCCTTCATCGTCAAGAACAGTTGGGGCACCGAGTGGGGCGATGAAGGCTATTTTTACCTCTCCTATTTCGACACGTCCCTGCAGCAGTTCACCCAATTTCTCGAACCGGAAACAACGTCCAACTACACTCGCATCTATGAGTACGACCCTCTAGGCATGGTGACTGCCGTTGGCATAGACGGGGCAGCGGATCCTGAAACGGCCTGGATGTCGAACGTCTTCATGGCCAGCATCAGTGCCGCCAAAATCAAGGCACTCGGTTTTTACGCGGTGGTGCCGAATACTCAATACACGATCCAGATCAGGACCGAGGTCACCGTGGGTTCCAGGAATGTCGTCGATCCAGCATCGGGACGGCTGGTGGGTTCCGCCTCAGGCACCCTGGCTGATGCGGGGTACAACACCGTCAAATTGCCAGAAGCTGCCCGCGTAACGGCCAATCGGCCCTTCTCCGTCATCGTCAAGCTGCACACACCGGGCAATCAACAACCCATTCCGATTGAGACAGATAAGTTCGCGTACAGGAGTCGTGATGCTACTTCTGCACCGGGCCAAAGCTTCATCAGCGCCGATGGCCTCATCTGGAAGGATGCGGCCTACATCCCTGGCACCGACGGCACCGACGGCATCTCTTTTAACGTCAACCTGAAAGCATTTGCGGTGCGATAGGCCTCTGAACTGCAAGGGAAGAGAGCCGAAAGCCGCCCATACCCGGTGACCGCAGGCTCTCTCAAGCGCCAAACTTTCCAGCGTTTTACAAACTACGGACTAAAACTGAGCCCCCAGCCATGGGGGCTTTTTTGTGACTGAAGACTGCCTCAGTAACCTTCTGAAGCCGGCTACAGAGCCTCTGCGGCGTAATCTGCCAGCCGTGACCTTTCACCCCGCCGCATACTTATATGCGCGGCGTGCGGCCAGGACTTGAAGCGGTCGATGGCATAAGTCAAACCGGAGGTGGTTCCGGTCAGGTAGGGCGTGTCAATCTGGGCTATGTCACCCAGACAGACGATCTTGCTGCCGGGACCGGCCCGCGTGATGAGCGTCTTGATCTGTTTGGAGGTCAGGTTCTGCGCTTCATCCAGGATCATGAAGCGACTGTTGAAGGTACGCCCCCGCATGAAGTTCAGGGACCGAACCGTCACCCGGCTCATCAGCAACTGCTGGGTCGCGCCGCGTTCCCACTGGTTATTGCAGGAATTGCCGTAGCCGCCCAGCAACTCAAGATTGTCATACAGCGCCCCCATCCAGGGATTCATCTTTTCCTCCTCAGTTCCGGGCAGGAATCCGATGTCCTCCCCCAAAGGAACCGTTTCTCGGGTCATGACGATTTCCCGGTATTGCTTGCGCTCATGAGTCAGCATCAATCCGGCAGCCAGAGTCAAAAGGGTTTTTCCGGTACCGGCGGTACCGAGAAGCGTAACGAAATCGATATCCGGATCCATCAGGGCATTCAGGGCAAAATTCTGTTCACGATTCCGGGCCTGCACGCCCCAGACGGCATGCTGGGGCGTGCGATAGTCGCGTATCAGTTCCAGAACAACGCCGTCTTTACCCTTGCGGCGGACGATCGCCTCGAAGCCCGACTCATTCTCCAGATAGACGAACTGATTGATATGCCAGCGTTCACTCAAAGGGCCCATAACCCGATAAAAGGTTCGGCCAGCCACATCCACCCACGAATTCATGCTGTTGCCATGAGTCTCCCAGAAGTCCTCGGGCAATGCCTGACTGCCGCTGTAGAGCAGATTGATATCCTCAAGCACCTGATCGTTTTGATAGTCCTCGGCGAGGATGCCGAGTACCGAGGCCTTGATGCGGAGATTGATATCCTTGGAGACCAGCACGACCGGGGTCTCTGGCTGCTCCTGAACCAGCGCGAGCGTGGTAGCCAAAATGGAATGGCCAGGGAGCCATTTCGAAGTGCCGCAGGATGAAACCGGTTCGGAGCGATTGACTTCGAAAAACAGCCGGCCTGCACAGTCCTCGTCATGCGGCCCCGCCGCCATCAGCCGATCCAGCGGAATACCGGCACGGATAGCTTCGAGACTGGTCTGATGAATGAGTTCATCCAGAAAACGGCTGGCCTGTCTTGCATTGCGGGCCACGTCCGACAGACCCTTCTTCGAGTGATCCAGCTCTTCCAGCACGATCATGGGGATGAACAGATCATGTTCCTGGAAGCGGAACAGACATGCCGGGTCGTGCATCAGGACGTTCGTGTCCAAAACAAAAAGTTTCTTGCCGGTCGAACTATTCATAATGGGTTGGTGCCAGTCAGGATGGGGTTGAGCTCAAAATTCAGAGTGTCAGCGTGGAATTGCCGGAGGCGCACGCCTCAGTGACTGCATCCCGGCAAGCACTCATTCCTGCCAGAGATCATCAATATCCGCGCCAAGTAGTCGTTCAATGACACGAATGAATACCTCATCGGAAACCTCCGGGAAAGCCGCACGGCATTGTTCCATCCAGTCGTCCTCGTTGTATTTCGCGATAATCGACCAGACGGCTTCCTGAAAGGTCACCACGGACCCCCCTGACGGCCAGAAAACTCGTTAGTCCGGGAGACTGCCTCTAGCTGGCAACCCGCCCGCGATCCTTTTCTTCAAGGTAGTCACGATATTTGACCGCATCAACAAATGACTCGTAGGGCTCGGCATCCAGGTTCTGCCATTCCCCATTCTTATCGCGATAGCCCACCCAATACCCGTCCGCCTTGACCGTGATTTCGTATTTGTAGTCACTCATGCCAATACCTGCCAGCCTGGTTATAAACCATTGAACTACGGCCTACTGGCCGCCTTTACATTCAGCTCAAGACTAGCGAAGGCGCGTTAAGAAATCACGTAGGTTTCATGATGATCCCGTGACAGCCGCTGGCGGTCTGCTCTCTGCAAGGCGAAAGTTAAAATCGACCACGCGGAAAATCTTCTATGAGTCACAAAGAATAGGTTAAACGGTTATGCCCAGGCCCTATTGGCAACGATGCAGTTCGAGATATGAGCCGATGAATCCGCCCTTGTACTTCTCCCCTCGGCTGATTGAGCACTTAATACACTTCGATAAAGGGTGAGGATCGCTTCTCGTCATCTGATCCTGTCGTGGTCACTCTCGACTGAATGTCACACTGAACACGAAGCAATTCAACATTGGGCAGATTCCGAATCCAGATATTGTCAGTCCAATATTCCCGGGCAATAGGATTTGTGTAGGCATTGGCCGCATAGCCATACCCGGTAAAGAATTCATTGAAGCCACTCACGGCGTAGAGGTACGCCCGCAGCTGCAAGTCGCTTGGTTGCTTTCCGAACGAACTGAGCACCGCGTCTGTGGGACATCCATCCGATGGTTTGTATCTCAGTGCATTGGGATTGGAGCATCTATTCGTAGCCCAAAGTGCCTTCACCGATTGACTGAACACAGGGTTGCACTGATCAATCTTGCGATTATCGAATCTGCCTGACTCTTCAACGGGACACCCGGTGACTTGGGAGAATCGCTGAGAGGCTAATGTCTCAAGAACGGCGGGATCTAGTTTAGGTGCGGCCGCGTTAAAGATATGTTTGAACCACGCTTGGAGGTTTTGGTAGTACACGCCCGGTATTGGCTTCACCGATGTGCTCTGTTTGAACACCGTAAGCCAGTAAAAATTTTCCGGCTTGCACTTGAAGCTGGCACCAAAACCGAGGTCAGAAAACACCCTGCTGGCCGCGTATTGCCCATCCACCAGAATACGCTCAACCATGTCATGTCCAGCAACAAAGGTAAACCAGCGCCCCACTCCCGCACGATTTAAGGCGTAAGTCTTGAACACGTGCTCTGCATCGCCCCCTTCGGGATCGAAACCGGGGGTAATTTCCATTCCTCGAACGAATAACATATCCGAGACAAGTGCCGGTACCTTGAGCCACCCACTATCTTGGGTGACTATCTCGGTCGCTTCGAAAACTTGCCTCACTGCTTTGGGGTTTGACAGTGTGACCGGGGCCTTTCGTTGGGAGCGCAGCAGCTGTTCAGCGTCGACCATTTGGGGCCAGAAGATTGGGGTTAGGCCGACAAGCAGCAGCGTGCTAGAAAAATTACGGAACCGCCGACGGATGTTCATGTTGACCTCACATTGAATAACCCCACCTAACCTTTCCGGTGGATCAGCGCAGAGACGACCTGAGGTGCGCTCTCTGCCCGGCTGTCTTGCCACTAGGCAGCACTTGCCTGAGGTTCCAGATCAATGAGGGTAACCCGCCCAGCAGAGAACCGGGCAGCAGCGACCGCCAGATTTATCGCAAGGGTGGTTTTGCCGGTTCCGCCCTTTTGCGAAAGGATGGCGACTATCTTCATAAGAGTGACTGCCCCACAAAACTGGACATCGGATAACAATAAAGACCCTGCCGGCTGGAATGGCGCCGGCAAGGTCCACCGAACTCAAGGCTAAGTTCACGCGGGCATGGGTGCCCCTTCTTCAGCGGTCTGCCTGGCTACTTCAGCTGCCTGCTGGCGCTGGAAAGCGGTCTTGGCCGCCTTGGCACCATCAGCCACGGCATGACCCACGAAGCCGTTCGCCGGCACCAGCCAGGCCACGACCAAGGCCCCAAAAGTCGCCCCATAGGATGCGTAGTAAATGCCCCTGTAGGCGACCTTACGGGCACCTTCGCCGACGCTGGGCACTGCCTTGAAGGCCTCTTGGGCTTTACTTACTCCCGACATGACCACGGCATAAACGGAATTTTCCTGCTCACCCCGGGCAGATTCGCAGACCACTTCATCCGCCTGCCGAACTTCTGCCGCCGTCTCGAACACCGCTTTTTCCGGGAGTTCACTGCTTGCTGCTTTGTCAGGCGCAGCGCCTTTGCTTCGTGCCATCTAATTTACCTCCGAGAGTGTAGTGACCGAACCCTACTGGCCGCCTTTCAACCTGCTGAATCTACGGAGAGTGGCCGACCAGCGGGTCAAACATAGCAGTGCCCTGAGAGAAATCAAGGACAGACGCGAGATGCGGCCCGTGATTATCACGCCGCATCGGAACCGGCACAGTCAACCCGCCCTATGTGAGTTGACCAGCCCGATCGGTCATTTCCCAGGGCAATTTCAGGCTGGATGAACCCAGATGCCCCTGGATCGGCAGTTGCTGGTAGAAGCCGGGCTTGTGCTGCGAGGGTAAATGTCTGAGATTGAAGTCACGAATGATGGCGCCCAGCCGGAAATCAAAACATTGCCTGAGGCGCTCGGCGATCACGGTATCTGCCACTCCCCCTGTCCCAAAGGTTTGCACTTGCAGGCTGACCGGAGCGGCATGACCGATGGCATAGCTCAGTTGCACCTCGCATTCATCCGCCAGCCCTGCGGCCACTACGTTTTTGGCGGCGTAGCGGGCCATGTAAACCCCTACCCGGTCAATCCGCGACGGATCCTTGCCGCTCAACGCTGAACCGTTATGGCGAGCATAAGCGCCATAAGTATCCGCCGCCGTCTTGCGCCCTGTCATGCCAGAGTGCGACCCAGGACCGCTCTTGGGGAAAACACCGTGCGGGTTGATGTGGATTTCTGTCGAATCATCCGGTCGTATGGGATCCTCGACAAACAGGGGCTCGATGACCTCGGTGAGCAGCCGGACTCGCAGCTCGGCGGCATCAACAATTTTGGGGGCCACGCTGCCGGCAATGATCGTGATGCCGACGATTCTTGCCGGCACTCCCCCTTGATAGCCCACACCCACCTGGACCGTACAATCAGGCGACAGAAAGCCGAGTGGGCGCTGCTTGCGGGCCTTGGCCAAGCCTGCCGCCAGCCGGTTGGCGAGGCAGATGGGCAACGGCATCAACTCGGGTGTCTGGGTGCAGGCATAACCAAAGACAGAAACCTGGCTATGTACCGTCAACTGATCCAGCTCGGCGGGACTGAGATCCTTTTCATCAGCCTGGGCGCGCTGATCGGGGTCCATGGTAATGAGGCTGGTCAATACCGAACAGTTGGCCGCATCAAAATCCTGCGGACGATAACCGGCTTCGCTCATCACCATGCGGGCCACCTCCGGAATATCGACATTAGCGTTGGTCGAAAAACGTGCAGCCAGGAACAGGACGTTTTTCGACAAGGCGCATTCGGCCACGATGCGGGAATAAGGGTCTTTCTGCAGAAAGCGATCTACCACCGCGTCGCTGATACTGTCACAAAGACGGTCGGGGTGACCGTCGGTCACCGATTCTGAGGTGAAAAGGAAATCGGTTTTCATGACGCTTAGGGCTCCTGTGTCCGGGTGAGACGAAGGCTCTTCGAGGCTTCATTGATAATGAAGGGACTGGCCGTTCCAGCCAATATGACCATGAGGTCCAGGATGTTCATGGGCGCAAGCCGCAGCAGGTTCCGCAATGGCGGCAACAGCACCGTCAGCGCTTGCAGCCCAACCGACCCGGCAATCGCCAGGTTCAGATACCCATTACCCGGCCGCTGACGATTGAGAACGGTCGTCTCCTCCGAACGGCAGCTGATGGCCTGAAGGAGCTGGGCCAGCGTCAAGGTCATGAACGTATTGGTGCTGGCTTGCATACCGGCACCGTAGCGGGCCACGCTATAGGCAAATACCCCGATGCTGCTGGCCGTAATCACCGAGGATTCCCTCAGCAGCCGCAGAGTGTCGCGGCGATCGAGGATGGGCTGGGCCGGATCGCGCGGCGGCCGCTTCAGGACATCCCGCTCGGGCGGTTCGACCGCCAAGGCCAGCGCGGGGAAAACATCCGTCACCAGATTGATCCACAGCAGCTGCATGGGATTAAGTGCCTCACCGAAACCCAGCGCCGTGGTCAGCAACATGACTTCGATCTCGCTGAGATTCGTAGACAGGAGGAAACGCAGGCTCTTGCGGATGTTGTCGTAGATAGTACGGCCCTGCTCGACCGCCGTAATCATGGTGTGCAGATTGTCGTCCTGCAGAACAACATCGGCCACCGACCGGGCCACGTCAGCGCCCTGCTTACCCATGGCAACCCCCACATCGGCCGCTTTGAGCGCTGGTCCGTCGTTGATGCCGTCGCCCGTCATCGCAATGATGCGGCCACTCTGCTGCAGGGCCTGGACGATGCGTAATTTGTGGGCGGGACTGACGCGGGCAAAAATGGTCGTATCGGAAATGATGTTGACCAGAATTTCCGGGTCGACCTGATCGAGGCTGACCGAGTCCAGGATTTCGAGATCCTTTTCATGGTTCAGGCCCAGTCGTTTGCCAACCGAATAGGCCGTCGCACTCTGATCGCCCGTAATCATCACCGTTTCGATACCGGCCGCGTGGAACTGGGCCATCAGCTCCGGCGTACCGGGCCGAATAACGTCCTCCATACCGATCAGCCCCAACCAGATCAGCCCCTTGGGTGCTTCAATAGCCGCCACGCTCGCCTGGCCGTGTGCCACACCCAAAACCCTCAGAGCCTGCCCGGCCATGTCCTCGTTGGCCGCCAGGATGTCCTGGCGCATTTTGCGTGTCAGCCTGACTCGCCGATCACCGTCCTGCCATTCGCTGCAAAGGGCGAGTACTTCGGCGGGACTGCCCTTGACCGCCAGGGCGTAGCGGCCTTGTCCATCCTCGTGCACACTCATCATGTAGGGACGATTCTCCGCCCGGTGATGGAGCGTCAGCAGGCGGTAAGCCGCGCGTAACGCCGTGCCATCCACCCCACCCTGTAACGCCGCTTCAACCAGAGCGCACTCGGTCGGCGAGCCTTCCAGTCCATTCACGCCGGTGGTGGAATCAATCAGCACTTCACTGCATAAAGTCACCACTTCAAGCAGTCTTCCGATTTCAGGCTGCTCCTCTACCGGAAAAGCCAGGCCATCACCTCCCCGGCATTCTCCGTCCCGGAGCTCCAGCGTGTGACGATCCGTGCGGATCGAGACAACCTTCATCCGGTTCATAGTCAGGGTGCCCGTCTTGTCCAGACAAAGCACCTGAACCGAACCCAGGCTCTCCACCGCCGGCAGCTGGCGAATGAGAACCTGGCGGCGGCTCATTTCCCGGATGCCCAGCGCCAGGGTGGTAGTAGCCACGGCGGGCAACCCCTCGGGAACAGCCGCGACAGCAAGCGAAATCGAGGAATTGAGCATCTGCAACCAGCCCATCCCACGCAGTACGCCGATACCGAACATTAGCCCGCATATCCCGGCGCTGAACACCGCCAACTGGACACCCATGTGGTCAAGCTGCTGCTGCATGGGCGTCACCGGCGTCGCCACTTCGCTTACCAGTGACTGTATCGCTCCAATCTCGGTGCAGCGGCCGGAAGCCGTGACTACCGCCAGTCCACTTCCGCCGGTGACGACAGTGCCCATGTGCACCATATTGGCCCGCTCACCCAGCGGTGCCCCAGCAAGGCAAGTGCCCTCCCAGGTCTTCTGTACCGGCAAGCTCTCGCCAGTGAGCGCAGATTCGTCAACGGACAGATTGTTGGCGGCAATCAGCCGGCCATCGGCCGCCACATAACTGCCCGGAGTGAGCACCAACACGTCGCCGGGTACCACCTCCGTCAGCAAAATCCCGGTTGTCTTGCCATCGCGCCGCACCGCAGTCTGGTTTGGCACAAGATTGCCCAGGGCATTGATGGTTTTTTCGGCAGCGCTCTCGGTGAGATAGCCAATCAGCGCATTGAGCACCACCACACCACCAATGACGATAGCGTCGGCCACTCCGCCAGTAGCAATCGACACAGCGGCAGAAACACCCAGCATCCCGACAGGAATGCTGAGGAACTGGCCAGCAATCATCTTGAGGGCAGACCGGCGCTTGGCGTCTTCCAGTAAATTGGGACCGTAATGCTCCAGACGGCTTAGCGCCACGGCCTGCGCCAGGCCACCGTCCGCGCTTTCCAGCCCGGCCAGAGCTGCTTCGGCGGTTTGTGCGTGCCAAATCGCTGGCGCTTGGGCGGCTGGCTGCACATCCTCCCGGAGCCTGGCTGCGGACCGCTGGCGTGAGGACCTGGGTGACCTATGGGCGGTGGTTTGCGGCAACGCCTTGCGGTGCCGAAGGGTCTGCCTCGGGGGTGCCGGGGTCGAAATACCGATGGGGCCGAGAATTGGCTCCAAGTCGCTAAAGAGCTCTCCGTGCCCCACATGAAGGGGATCGAACAGAACCACGATCGACCCGGTAAGCGGGTTGGCCCTGACGGACTCGACATAACCGATGGCGAGAATGGCGTGTTCCAGCCGGCGGGTGAAACCCTCTTGCCGATAGAGCGCCATAACCCTGAGCCGGACGCGGCCAGGTGCGGACTGACTGACGACTTCGACCGGTAGTTTCTGGAGTGCAGGGATAACCATGGTCTCGGGGTGGATCAGGTTGAAAAGCCTTGGCTCACGCCAATCTGGCAAAATAATCTATGGCAAGCCAGTCGCCACCGGACCTTTGCCGGGAATCCGGGCGCAGCACTTCATGCGCCTATCAGCAGCGCCAGGGCAATGCCGGCTATGATGTTGCCGCCAATGCTTACCAGCAGTTCCCGGGTGAAAAAGGCACCGGGCTTCATCTTGCCGAGTCGAGGATTCTTGTGCTTCAGCGAGATTTCAACCTCTCCCGCATCGATGGCGTTGACCTTCTCCCGGACCAGATCAATGACCTCGTGCTCACAATGAAAGGCCGGGTGGTATTTGATGAGCAAACTACCGGTGACAATGTTGGCCTCGGCGTGATAAATGCCCTTGGCGGCCTGGTCCCGAAGCAGACCCTGCTTAAGCAAATCCGCATAAGTCTGCTTATGCTGGATGAGGGGAATATGCAAGCGCAGGCGGTTGGGAACCTTATTGTGGACAAGCTGAACTGTATCCGGCATGACTTGAAACGTGAGGGTGAGCGGAAAGGCCGTTTTATTTTTGGCTGCTGAGATTCATGTCGCGCAGGATTTCTACCGCCCGCCACAGCAAGGGAATGGCCGGCTGCATGATATTGCCCCGCCACAATTGCTTGATACCCAAGGCCAGGAACAGAAGAAAGAATACGGACTGCGAATCCAGATGCCCCCGGGTTCCGGTACTGATGACCTGGTTGGCCCGTCCCATTCGATCCGCAACGATTTCGGCGACGGTTTTCAACGGGGGAGGGTTTTCATCCAGCCTGAAGATCCGGTGCTGACGTGCAAGCCGGGCTATTTCATTCAAACCCGGCGTGACGGAGGCGAAATGAACCAAGACGCTGGCGGCCCGGGGGTTAATCTGGATTTGCGATATGCCGGGACAGGTTTTGAACCAGCTCTCCAGCTGGGTGAAGAACAAGCCATCGCCCCGCTTGGCAGGAATCCGGATTCGGGCCCGCCCTGGTGCCGCGTGGACAACATAAGCCTGGAGCATTTAGAGCGCTTTGGCTTCAGCAACAGCGTCTTCGACAACCTCCTCTACTACCTCTCCGGCTGTCGCATAAGCGCCTTTTTCAGCAATCAGCTCGGCCTTTACCTCTGCCAGAAGATCTTCCATTCCCTCACTGGCTTCAGCTAGAGCCTCACGGCTTTTTTCAACCAGCAGCAGACTCGATTTCAGTGCCGCTCGCGCAAAGGGCCGCCCGATTGATGCAATAACAGGAATCGCCGCTATGCCGGCCAGCGCGATGCCAACGCCTACGGCAAAGCCCTTGGTGGTCTCGTTTTTCAGCAATTCATCCAGGTTGGGTATGGTGGCCATTGAAGGTGATCTCCGTCTGAGTCGGCTAACTAAAAGGATGGGCTGTGGTTCGCCAGAATGGGAAGACCCCGGCTTTTCAGCCTGAGGCGGGCGTAATTCTCTTGAATCACGGCAGACCCGTAAGTTCGCTCCATCCGCCTCAGGGAGAAATGGCCTTTGGCGATATTCTGGAAGTGTTCGATAAACATGTGATTGATCGCCGCGCCAGCCACTGCGCCAATCAAGGGCACCATCTGAGCGGCCGCCTTTTCCGACAAAACCAGTCCGAAACGTCTGGCAATGAAATTCAATAACTCCACCAATGCCGGCGGTTTACCGCGATTAACCGCCGCGTGGCCAAGACGCGACAGATAACGGCTGGCTTCCGCCACCGGGACTTCGAGCGCCAGCCTCAGCCCGTAATAACCGGTGTCAGCCGCATCATCTTCATCAGTTCGGCCGCCCAAGGCAAAAACCTGTAGGCAGGCGAGGCGGGCATCCATCGAGTCCATATCCTCCCCTTCACGCTCGGCAATCTCGGTGATGGCGCTCAACATCACAGAAGTTGCCACCGGCAGTTCCAACAAGAGCGCCGGGCCACCGATAAATCCACCAGCGGCTCCGACCGCCATCCCCAGAATTTTGTGACCCAGGTCTCCAGGGACCCGCGCCCCCGGCAAGCGATCCTTGTTAGAGATAATCGTGTCCAGGGCTTGGCCCATGCAGGCCTCCGCCACCTGATGGAACCGTTGATACCACCGGCTCGGCAAGAGCTTGAGGGTCATCTCAACCGGCATACCGACCACATTGGTGAGTTTCACCGCGAAGCTCGCATGCTCCAGCCTGTCGAAGGCCTTGATGAGAATCCGGGTGTCCTCTGCGGATAACGGACTTGCTGTTTCAATCATGCAAAGATTCAAACCCTGAGAGACGCTTCTTCACCCGTACTGGAAGAAGAAAGTGGCATCACCTTACTAAATGATGATGACATTTGTATGACGGCAACAACACGTGTTGCTGGCAGATTCCGCAACGGAGCGCCTGGATAGCATGGATGCCTCCAGCCGGCACTCCGTTTTAATTCGGCTTGCCGGTTTCTCGCAACCTGAGCTCATCGGTCCTTCTGAGCCGCTGCGCAAGTACGCGCATGACCTCAAGTGCAAAGTTAGGGGTTTCAGCGACCAAAAAGTGAAAGCGCTCACGGTCTACCTCAACAAACTTACAGTCCGTGAGCGCCGTCGTCGTCGCCAGTCGCGGGGACCCGTCGATCACGGCCAGCTCGCCCACAAAATCTCCCGGCCCAATTTCCGCAAAAAACATGCCCCGGCACTCAATCTTGGCGGCTCCCTCGATGAGGACGTACATTACCTCACCCACATCACCTTCCTTCAAAAGCACCTCTCCGCTTTTGAGTTCCAGGAACTCGGGAGAATGGCGAAATAAGTTATAGAAAATCATGGGCGGTTCTACTCCTGAATCGGGTAAATGAGGCTTAAGAAAACGGCGAGGCACCAAGACGCCTTCGGCCCAGAGCCAGCTACGGTCTGGGGATGCATCATGGCAGTTGATGCAGGCAGCCCCGGGGCGTACCTGCCGGCGTCAATTATCCGCTTGCCAACAGGGGAACACGAGACATGAACAGAAGCGCCACGCAACTTTGGTTATGGTGTGAACGAGGAGCTCCCCGATTTCCTTACAGAATATCAGCACACGGAGTAACTCGATGAAACAGGCCATTGGACACTGGCGGAT
>SXGT01882962.1_pt1 | contig 13881 bp, 24 predicted proteins | sample 3176221 | NCBI WGS metagenome assembly SXGT01 (sample SAMN11356862, study PRJNA531348) | freshwater metagenome | isolation source: freshwater sample F1-120 | place: China: Fuxian Lake, Yuxi | collected 2017-12-25 | reverse complement strand
GTCCAGGTCACGCCGACTACATCAAGAACATGATTACCGGAGCCGCTCAAATGGACGGTGCCATTCTTGTTGTGTCTGCTGCCGACGGCCCAATGCCACAGACCCGAGAGCACATCTTGCTCGCTCGTCAGGTCGGTGTGCCAGCTGTTGTGGTTTTCTTGAACAAAGTCGACATGGTCGACGATCCAGAACTTATTGATTTGGTTGAGGAAGAAGTTCGAGATCTTTTGAAGCAATACGACTTCCCAGGGGATGAAGTGCCTGTGATCCGTGGTTCTGCCCTTAAGGCACTTGAGAATCCAACGGATGATGCGGCAACCAAGCCAATCATGGATATCGTGAACGCGCTGGATACCTACATCCCAGAGCCAGTTCGTGATACAGCAAAGCCATTTTTGATGCCAATTGAAGACGTCTTCTCTATTGAAGGACGTGGAACGGTTGTTACGGGCCGTATTGAGCGCGGAATGGTCAAGATCAACGAAGAAGTCGTCATGGTCGGACTCAAGGAAGAGCCAACAAAGACTGTTGTGACGGGTATCGAAATGTTCAACAAGCAACTGACCGAGGGACAGGCAGGTGATAACGCTGGTCTTCTCTTGCGCGGTGTGAAGAAGGAAGATGTGGAACGCGGAATGGTGCTTGCCAAGACAGGTTCGATCACCCCACACACAGAATTCGAGGCAGAAGTGTATGCCCTCTCAAAGGAAGAAGGTGGACGACACAAGCCATTCTTCAAGGGATACAAGCCACAGTTTTATATTCGAACCACAGATGTGACCGGTGAAGTAACTCTTCCAGCAGGAACAGAAATGGTCATGCCAGGAGATACTCTGAACCTCACCATTACACTCATCCAGCCAGTTGCTTTGGAAGAGAAGTCAAAGTTTGCTATCCGTGAGGGTGGTCGAACCGTTGGCGCTGGTGTTGTGACAAAAATTATCAAGTAATAAATAGGGAGGGGCCCGAGTATATCGAGGGCTCCTCCTTTCGTTCCTTCTTAAAAAGCCTGTGTCAGAAGACAAGAAAAAAACAGAAGAAAAACCACGCATTCGCATCAAGATCCGAGCCTACGATCATAAAATCATTGATCAGGCCACGGAGACGATCATGAAGACGGCTGAGCGCTCAGGAGCCCAGGTCATTGGACCAGTTCCACTCCCAACGGAAAAGCGCAAATATACCGTCAATCGTTCAACGTTTGTCCATAAGGATTCACGTGACCAGTACGAAATGCGCGTTCACAAACGTCTGATCGATATCACGGATCCAACCGAGAAAACGATCGATTCGCTGATGAGTCTCAATCTCCCAGCGGGCGTGGATGTGGAAATCAAGACCTAGAATCAAGATGGGTGGAGAGCGGAAAGAGGCTAACTTATTGTGGCCTTTCCCCGCTCTCCATCCGACCATCGATTCACAGAACAAGGAAGAGAGATCTCGTGTCATGCGGTAGATGCTGGAGAAAACCTTCCTGAGCTTCCAAGAATCGTGTCTGGAGATCGCTTATATTACAACCTACAATTCCTCGGATGTAATCACGAGGCTAGAAGCCGGCAGGAAACGTTCCCGTTTTCTTTCGACTTCTAGCTTTTCTGCTAGCTCTACTATGTCTTTCATTATCGGACGAAAAATCGAAATGACACAGCACTTTAAGGAAGACGGAACGGTCGTTCCAGTCACTCTTATTCGTGCTGAGCCAAACACGGTTACGCAAGTGCGTGACCAGGAAACGGACGGATACGTCGCCGTTCAGATTGGAAGTGAGGCAAAGGCCAAACAACCAAAGGCCCAGCTAGGACATCTCAAAGATCTCTCACAGGTTTCGACCTTGAAGGAGTTTCGAGTCGAGTCTACGGACCTCAAACGTGGCGACCTGATCACCGTTGAGGTATTTACCCCAGGTGTTCGTGTTGATGTGATCGGAATTTCTAAGGGTCGTGGATATGCGGGTGTCATGAAACGTCACCATTTTCACGGAAAGAACGCTACACACGGAACCAAGGACCAGGAGCGTATGCCAGGATCTATCGCCTCACAGCGACAGGGAAAGGTTATTAAAGGAAAGCGTATGGCTGGTCGCATGGGAACGGATCAGGTAACCGTCAAGAATTTGGAAATCGTTTCGACAGACCTTGAAACGAATGTGATTGCAGTAAAGGGGGCGGTTCCAGGTCCACGTGGCGGATTGGTTATGATTAAGGCCCGAAGTGGCAAAACCGTATGGCACGCGTAACACTATACTCAATTGACGGAAGCAAGAAGGGAGAACTCACCCTTGAAGATAGTCTTTTTGGGGTAAAGATCAACCCGGCTCTTGTTCATGAGGCCGTTGTCGCACAAACTGCTAGTTCCCGTGCTTCTATTGCGCATACAAAAACGCGTGGTGAAGTTGCTGGAACTGGAAAAAAGCCATGGAAGCAGAAGGGAACAGGTCGCGCTCGTCATGGATCTCGACGTTCACCTATCTGGTCTGGTGGTGGAATTACCTTTGGTCCCCGTTCAGATCGAAATTTTGCCGTAAAGATGAACCGACAGGCTCGACGCAAAGCGCTTGCTATGGTGTTGAGCGATAAGGTCGCCAATGATCGATTTGTTGCGGTTGAGAATTTGACCGGAGAAGGGAAAACCAAAGAGCTTTCACAAACCCTCGGACGTCTCCCGACAGCTGGAAAGAAAACATTGATTGTCACGACTCCAGAGAATAAGCTCGTCAGTCGTGCAGCTCGCAATATTCCTGAGATCTCTACGATCCCAGCAAACGCACTCAATATCGTAGACCTCTTGCGGTTTGATTACGTACTTATCACAGAACCAGCCGTGGCGATGGTTTCACAGATGTATAAGCGCACCTAATGTATGGGAATCCTCAATCGACTCAAAAAGACTCCGGCGACTGAAGAGAAGACAATTTCTCAGAAAGGAACCGAATCTTCTACGAAACCAGTAGAGCGACTTGGTTTTACCATGTCGAGTGTTATCGTCCAGCCACTTATATCAGAGAAGGCGGCCATTCTCGCAGGTGCGAATCAGTACGTGTTCATCGTGCAAAAGAACGCTAATCGCGTCCAGGTTCGTTCAGCGATTAAGGCGATGTACGGTGTTTCCCCTTTGTCGATTAATATCTTGAATGTACGCGGAAAGAAGGTGCGTTTTGGTAAACGCGAGGGTACACGTGCTGATTGGAAGAAGGCCATCGTGACGCTCCCTGCAGGACAGACCATTAACGTCTACGAAGGCGTGTAATTATATGGCAGTAAAACGATACAAACCAACAACCGCTGGCCGACGTATTTCAAGCGTCGACGACTTTTCAGACGTGACGAAGTCGTCTCCTGAGAAGAAGCTGACCATCAAGCGAAAGCAACATGCTGGTCGAGCAAATAGCGGAAAGATCACCGTTCGCCACCGTGGTGGTGGAGCGCGCCGCCGTATTCGACTGGTTGATTTTAAGTGCGATAAATTTGACGTGCCAGCCACAGTAGCGGCCATTGAGTACGACCCAAACCGAGGAGCTCGACTTGCTCTCCTGCATTATGCGGATGGCGAGAAGCGATACATTGTTGCTCCGAGTGGTCTGGGTGTTGGCTCAAAGGTTCTCTCCTCAAAAAATCGTGGAGAGATCCAGACGGGGAACCGATTTAAACTCGAACACATTCCAATCGGAATGGAGGTGTACAACGTAGAACTCAATCCCGGAAAGGGAGGACAAATTGTCCGAGGAGCAGGAGTCTTTGCACAGCTCATGGCTGTCGAAGGAGCGTATGCCACCCTCCGCCTTCCTTCCGGAGAAGTCCGTATGGTGCCCAAGGAATGTATGGCCACACTTGGTCATGCCTCCAATCCGGATCGACGACTTATTCGATGGGGAAAAGCAGGACGTACCCGCCATCGAGGTTTCCGACCAACCGTGCGTGGAAAAGCGATGAACCCAGTTGATCACCCTCACGGAGGTGGAGAAGCTCGCAACTCAATCGGTTTGAAGCATCCAAAGACTCCAACAGGTAAGCCGGCTCTAGGTGTAAAGACGCGCCGAAAGAAGGCATCAACACGACTCATCATTCAACGTCGCAAGAAGGGACGATTCGTCGGCGGCAAATAATCTATGGCAAGAAGCTTGAAAAAAGGACCTTACGTCCACCCAAAACTCCTCAAGAAAATCGCGGTGCGTAAACCGGGCGAGGGAGCTCCTATTAAAACATGGGCTCGTTCATCAACGATTACGCCTGAGATGGTCGGATTCGTCTTTGCTGTCCACAATGGAAAGGATTTCATCCAAGTCCGTGTGGTCGAGAATATGGTTGGTCACAAATTGGGTGAGTTCTCCGCAACACGAAAGTTCATCCGTCATGGAGGTACTGTAAAGAAGGCCGAAGGTGACGCCGCAACAACCAAGTAAGTTTCCTCATTTTATGGAAGTAAAAGCAACAGCACGATACATTCGCATGTCGCCTCGAAAGGTGCGGCTTGTGATTGATGTGATTCGAGGGATGGGCATTGCCCAAGCTCGTTCACAGCTTTCGGTTATGAAGAAGGCTGCCGCGGAGCCCGTTTTGAAGCTTCTTGAATCGGCGGTTGCGAATGCGACACACAACTTCAGCCTTGATGCGAATCAGATGTACGTAAAGAGCATCACTGCCGATGGTGGTCCGGTGCTTGGACGTTGGCGCGCACGTGCCTTTGGTCGTGCCGCTCCAATCCGTAAACGAACATCTCACATCTCCATTACTCTAGGACCTCGAGAACAGAAGCCAACTAAATCAAGCGCAACCTAAACCTATGGGAACGAAGGTACATCCAAATCTTTTCCGCCTCGGTGTCATCCGCCCATGGGACGGGGTTTGGTTTGCAAGCAAAAAGGGCTTCATGACATCTCTTAAGGAAGATGTTGAGATGCGAGAGTTTTTGCGTAAGCTTCTGAAGGAGGCACTTATTGATCGAATTGAGATCGAACGCTCTCGACAAGAAGTCCGTCTCATTATCCATTCCGCAAAGCCAGGTATCATTATCGGTCGCGGAGGTGCGGGAATTGAGGAGTTGACACAGAAAATCAAGAAAGCGTTTTTCCGTGGTCGCCGTGTGAAGATGAGTATCAATGTGAAGGAGGTACAGAAGCCCTCGCTCTCGTCTCAAGTCATCGCTCAACAGATTGCTGCGGACATTGAGAAGCGTATGCCGTTCCGCCGTGTGATGAAGATGGCCATTGAACGATCATTGAAAGCTGGCGCATTGGGAGTAAAAGTCACGATTTCTGGTCGGCTCAACGGATCTGATATCGCTCGTCGCGAGACCATCGCTCAGGGAAAGATTCCTCTTCACAACCTTCGTTCGGACATCGATTTCGCCTCTGTGGCTGCTCGTACAATCTGGGGAGCGATTGGAGTCAAAGTGTGGATTAACCGTGGTGAGGTGTTCGGCGAATAAAAGCAGTCATCAAAAGGACGTATGTTGATTCCAAAAAAAGTAAAACACCGCAAGTGGCATAAGGGTCGAGCACGAGGAAAACGTGTCGCAACCACGAAGACAACCGTCGCATTCGGAAGCTTTGGAATTAAAGCAACGACGGGAGCATGGATTACGTCACGTCAGATTGAAGCAGCTCGTCGCGCGATGACACGGGCGATTAAGCGTGGAGGAAAAATCTGGATTCGTATCTTTCCTGATAAGCCAGTAACCTCAAAAGGTTCTGAAATGCCAATGGGTAAAGGAAAGGGAGCCGTTGATCATTATGTGGCTATTGTGAGACCCGGAACGATCTTGTTCGAGATGGGGGGAGTCGATGAGACTCTTGCCCGACAAGCGTTGACTCTGGCTGCACACAAGCTTCCCGTAAAGTCGAAGATTATTTCTCGAGAAGTAGGCTAATTCTATGGATGTAAAATCACTTCGCGCCAAGAGTCCAACGGTGCTCATCCAAGAAATGGAAGAGGCTCAGAATCGACTCAGAGAATTGCGCTTTAAACTTTCTTCCAATCAGTTGAAAGATGTCCGAGAGGTTCGTGAACTCAAACGCGGAGTCGCTCGCATCAAGACTCTCCTTGCTCAGTTGTCCTCTGAAGAGGCTACCAAGTCCGACTAACCCTATGAAACTCAAGATAACACAACGAACGCTTACCGGCGAAGTCGTCTCTAGCGCGATGGATAAGACGATTGTGGTACGTGTAGATCGCACCGTCGTGCATCCGAAATACGGAAAGCGCTATGTGCAGAGCAAGAAGTATCACGTACACGACGAGCAGAACAGTCGTGTGGTTGGTGAGATAGTCGCGTTTCAGGCATGCCGTCCTTACTCGAAAACGAAGCGCTGGCGAGTAGTGAATAAACAGTCAGCAAACTAGATCTCGATATGGTTCAACTTCGAACGATGCTAAAAGTTGCGGATAATACGGGAGCCAAAAAGCTCCAGGTTATTCGAGTCCTTGGTGGATACCAAAAACGCTATGCCGTTATTGGAGATTTAGTGACCGCGGCGGTAAAGGAAGCTGTCCCTCACGGAAACGTGAAAAAGAGTGATATCGTAACAGCGGTGATTGTTCGAGCTCGGAAGGAAACGCGTCGAAAGGATGGTACCTACATTCGTTTTGACGAAAATGCCGCGGTGATCATCGACAAGAAATCCAAGGATCCCAAGGGGACGCGTATCTTTGGACCGGTTGCTCGTGAGCTTCGTGGCTTAGGCTTTAACAAAATCGTTTCCCTCGCCCCTGAGGTGCTCTAATCCTATGAACATCAAAACAGGCGACAAAGTCCGCGTTCTGGCGGGGAAAGATAAGGGGAAGCAAGGCACGGTTCTTCAGGTGTTCCCAAAGCTTGAGCGTGTTGTGGTTGAAGGAGTGAACCTCATGACCAAACATTTGCGAAAGCAAGCGAATCGGGCTGGGCAGAAGATTGAATTCGCTGCACCTATTCACGCTTCCAATCTTCAGGTGATCTCAGCAAAGACCGGAAAGTCAGGACGAGTGGGATACAAATTTATAGAAAAAGTTGGAAAGCCCGGCGAAGCCGGGTCAGGCTCTGCCCGAAAAACAAAGATCAGAACGATTCGTTTCAAGGGTCAGTCTGAGGATATTGAGTAAGCAAGTCTATGGCATTTAAAACGTTTTACAAACAGGAAGTCATCCCAAAGCTCAAGACGGAGTTTGGATACAAGAATATCCATGGTGTGCCGACAATCAAATCGGTTACGCTTAACGTGGGTTTGGGAGCAGGATTGAAGGAATCAAAGCATATCGAAACCGCAGAGAAAACACTCACAAGGATTTCTGGACAGAAACCTGTATCCACAAAGGCACGTAAGTCCATCTCTACGTTCAAGATTCGGGAAGGGAATGTTGTAGGAATGAAAGTGACCTTGCGCGGCAAGCGGATGTGGGACTTCCTTGAGAAACTCATCAAAATTTCCCTCCCCCGTGTCCGGGATTTTCGTGGGCTTCCACAAGATGCCTTTGACGGACAAGGAAATTATTCCATTGGTCTGAAAGAGCACATCTCATTTCCTGAAGTTCGAAGCGATGAGATTGAGCTCATTCATGGACTCCAAGTCACCATTGCAACAACGGCAAAAACAGACGCAGAGTCAAAGTCCCTCCTTACCCATCTCGGTCTCCCCCTCAAAAAAGAGGCATAGCCTATGGCCACAGAAAATCAAATTGCAAAATCAAAGAAGCGTGCGAAGTTTTCCACACGTATCGTGCACCGATGCTGGCGTTGTGGAAGATGCCGCGGGTACATGCGCGCCTTTGGACTCTGTCGTATCTGCTTCCGGGAATTAGCAAGCCGTGGGGAGATACCTGGAGTAAGAAAATCAAGCTGGTAATCCTATGATGACTGATCCAATTTCAGACATGCTGACGCGTATTCGCAATGCACAGGCCGTTCGCAAAACGGAGATAACTTTGCCGTACTCCAATATCAAGTTTGCGATTGCAAAAATCTTGGAGAAAGAGGGATATGTCGCACGTGCATCTGAGGTGAGCGAGGCTAAGTTTCCTGTGATTCGCCTGGAGCTCAGCTATGAGGACAACCAACCAAAGATTCATATGGTTCGCCGTGTGAGTCGACCAGGGAACCGTGTCTACGCGAAGTCTTTTGAGCTCCCAACTGTTCTTTCTAATATTGGGATCGCCATTGTCTCTACCCCAAACGGACTCATGACAAACAAGGAAGCCCGTGCGCGACATTTGGGAGGCGAAGTAATCTGTGAGATCTCATAACTGTCTATGTCTCGAGTCGGAAAAAAACCCATTGTCATTCCTCAGGGAGTTGACGTCACTCTCAACGGAGCAATCGTAAAGGTGAAAGGACCAAAAGGGGAATTATCAGAAGCTCTGAATGTTGCCGTTGTGGCCACGCTCGCTCAAGGCGAAGAAGGTCAGGAGATTCAGTTTGCGGTTAAAGAAGATCCAGACAAGAATGATCGTGCTCAGTGGGGAACGGCGCGTGCTCTTGTTGCCAACATGATTGAGGGCGTCACGGTTGGATTTACAAAGAAGTTGGAAGTGAATGGCGTTGGATATCGTGTGAACCTACAGGGCCGAAAACTTGTCCTGAACGTTGGGTTCTCTCATGAAGTTCCTGTTGAGCTTCCTGTGGGAGTCCATGCAGAGGTTGAGGCAAACACCATTACGATTTCTGGAGCAAGCAAACATGATGTCGGATCATTTGCGGATACATTGCGAAAAATTCGCAAGCCAGAACCATATAAAGGAAAAGGTATTAAATACGCTGAAGAGACTATCCGTCGAAAGGCTGGTAAGGCTCAAAAAGCGGGTGAATAGTATGAGTTTAGCTTCTGTCAAAAAACACAATCACGCGATTCGACGTGCCGTGCGTACGCGGGCCCGTTTGCATGGGACGGCGCAGTCTCCTCGAATGAGTGTGAAGCGTAGCCTTAAGCATATCTACGTTCAGCTTATCAACGACGACGAAGGAAAGACTCTCGCGGCTGCTTCTGATAAGGACGTTCAAACAAAAGGAACGCCTCTTGAGATTGCGCGTGAGGTTGGTGTGATCGTTGGAAAGAAGGCGATAGCTCTCGGAATCGCAAAAGCTGTATTTGATCGAGGATCGTATCGATATCACGGACGTGTCGCGGCTCTTGCCGATGGCGCTCGCGAATCAGGACTAACTTTCTAGTATGGCAATGGAAAACAATACACAATCAGCAAACACAGCTCGTCCAAAGCGTGATGGAGCTCGTGGGGGACGTAGTGGCGATGGAAAGGACGATCGCCGACGACCCGGTCGCGGTCGAGGAAAGCGTGATGAGAGAGCTCCTCGAGAGTTCGAACAGAAGATTCTCGATCTCGCCCGCGTGACTCGTGTGACTGCTGGTGGAAAGCGCATGTCGTTTCGATGTGCCCTTGTTATTGGAGATAAGAAGGGTCGTGTTGGATTTGGTGTGGCCAAGGGTGGAGACGTGCAAATTGCCATCGAAAAGGCCTACAAACAAGCAAAGAAGCATGTGCTGACGGTCCCGCTCTTGCATGGCACAATTCCACATCCTGTGTGGCTGAAGTACGGCTCCGCGCTTGTTCTTTTGAAACCAGCTCCAAAAGGAACTGGACTCAAATCTGGTGGAGCTGTTCGTATGATTCTGGAGTTTGCCGGTGTGCCGAATGCTGTTTCAAAGATCGTCAACTCAAGCAACAAAATCAACATTGCGAAGGCAACCTTAGAGGCTTTAAAGCAGCTTCGTGCCAGAAAGGAAGAGGTTTCTTCTAACACCTAACCTATGCCACTTACACTTCATTCAATTCAACCGCAGAAAGGAGCCTCCAAGGGAAAGAAGCGTATTGGACGTGGTCTTGGTTCAAAGGGCACCTATTCAGGGCGTGGAGTTAAAGGACAGAGCGCTCGTTCGGGTGTGTCTGGTTTGCAGAAACTGGGTATCCGATCGGTGATGCTTGCGACTCCAAAGACTCGTGGATTTAAGAGTAGACGTCCAAATGCTCAGGTCGTAAATGTTGGAACTCTTTCCAAAGAGTTTGCCGGTGGCGCAAAAGTCTCTCCAGCTATTCTCGAGAAAAAAGGACTCATTGTATCTGCTTCCCTGCCAGTGAAAATTCTTGCAGCCGGAGCGATTAGCATTGCGATCACGCTTACCGATTGTGCGGTCTCTGCCGCTGCCAAAGATAAAATTCAGGCAGCCGGCGGAACCGTCGTTGAACGTTAATTTCCGTGTATGAACACGCTTGTCAGGATTTGGAAAACGAAAGAGGTTCGCAATAGCGTCCTCTTTATTATTGCCATGCTCGTGATCTTCCGCATCACGGCCCATATCCCTGTACCAGGAGTTGATGCAACAGCCTTGAAGAATATCTTCAGTGGGAATAATCAGTTTTTCGGACTCTTGAATATTTTTTCCGGAGGAACGCTCGAAAGTTTTTCTGTCGTCGCGATGGGAGTCATGCCTTACATTACGGCCTCCATCATTTTCCAGCTCTTAGGCATGATTGTTCCAACGATTGAGGAAATGCAAAAGGAAGAACAGGGACGTCAGAAGATCAGCCAATGGACCCGTCTTGCTACGGTTCCTCTTTCATTCGTTCAGGCCTACGGTCTCATCCTTCTTCTCTCCCAACAGGGGCAGTTTTTCACCACGGGTGGAACGGCGACTATTCTGTTTGCGATCGTGAGTTTGAGCGCAGGAACACTCTTTCTGATGTGGATGGGAGAACTGATTTCTGAAAAGAATGTCGGTAACGGTATTTCCATTCTTATTCTCGCCGGAATCGTTGCTGGTCTCCCGACATTCCTCAGTCAATCGTTGGCTGTGTATGATCGCAGTCAGCTCATCACGATGATTGCCTTTATCGCCGTAGCCGTCGTGACGGTCATCGCGATCGTTATCATGAATGAAGCTCAGAGAAATATTCCCGTGCAGTACGCACGAGCGGTTCAAGGAACGCGTCTCTCTGGGGCGGTGAGCTCTCACATTCCCCTTCGTTTGAACATGGGTGGAGTAATTCCAATCATCTTCGCGATTTCGATTGTCCTGTTCCCAACAGTCCTCGCTCAGTTTTTCCTCAACGCCAAGACCGATTTCTTGAGAGAGGCTGCGACGTGGACTCTTCAAGTGTTTCAGAATCAGACGGTCTACGGGATAGTGTATTTTGTCCTCGTCTTCCTTTTTGCCTACTTCTACACCTCCGTCATCTTCCATCCTGATCAAGTCGCGGAGAACATCCAAAAGCAAGGAGGATTCATTCCAGGCATCCGTCCTGGAAAGCAGACAGCCGAGTATCTTAGTTGGGTCGTGAATCGATTGTTACTCACGGGAGCCCTCTTCCTTTCCATTATCGCAGTTCTGCCAGTGGTCATGCAGCAAGTAACCGGTAACGCGAACTTGGTGATTGGAGGAACATCTGTCCTCATCATTGTATCGGTCGTGATCGACGCCATGAAACAGATCGAGGCCCAGCTCACCATGCGAGAGTACGAAGTGTAAAAAGGCTGCCCCTAGCGGGCGGCTTTTTGATTTGTTAGACTTGGCTGGTATGTCACATAAGATTTTGCTCATGGGACCGCAGGGGAGCGGGAAGGGAACGCAGGCAGAAAGACTGGCCGTGCATCTTCACATTCCTGCGTTTGGAATGGGACAACTGCTGCGCGATGAGATTGCCAGCGGATCAGAGCTTGGTGTGAAGTTTGATGCGATTCTCAAGCGCGGAGATCTGGTGAGTGATGAAGATGCTGCGCAGATGCTCAAGCGCCGACTGGCCAAACCCGACACCCAAAACGGATACATCCTCGACGGGTACCCACGTAACCCCTCGCAGTATGCGGCGTTTGACTTTGATGTGCCCACACATGTGTTCGTCATTGATGTTCCCAGAGAAGAATCACTTGCACGACTAGGTGGACGTCTTACGTGCCGAACCTGTGGCAAGGTGGTCTCCATGAAAGATGGGACGAAGGCAGGTGATACGTGTCCCTGTGGGGGAGCGTGGTATCAGCGCGAGGACGACACACCATCGGCCATTACCCGACGACTCGAGATTTACGAGAACGATACTCGGCCTGTGATTGAAAAATACGGTAATTTCGTCAAGCATGTTGATGGAGTCGGTTCGATCGACGAGGTTTTTGCCAGAATTTTGAACATCCTCGAATAATATGGCCCTTACGAAAACAACAAAAGAAATTGACTCGATGCGTCGCGGTGGTCATCTGCTTTCGCGTGCGCTGAAAGCGGCAGTGGATGCGGTCGCGCCTGGAGTCACATTGCGCGAGCTCGATGCTATTGGCGAGAGGGTGATTTTGGAAGGCGGAGGCACACCTTCATTCAAGGGCTATCAACCGAGTCCTACGGATACCCCATTTCCAAGCACGATCTGCATTTCGGTGAATGAGGAAGTTGTACATGGTCTCGGGAACCGCGATCTGAAACTCAAGGAGGGGGATATTGTTGGCCTCGACATCGGGTGTTGGTTCGAGGGGCTGTGTACCGATATGGCTGTGACCGTACCGGTTGGACAAGTGAGTCTCGAGGCGATGAAGCTCATGGAGGTCACAAGGACGTCCATGCTCGCCGGCGTTGCGGCGGCAAAAGTCGGAAGCGAAATCAAAGACATTTCTGAAGCGATCGAAGGGTATGTGAAGCCCCATGGGTATGGGATTGTGCGCGCGCTTGTTGGCCACGGAGTTGGTCATCAGGTACACGAGTCGCCACATGTCCCCAACTATGTTTCTGACCGCTATCCAAAGGTCATGATTGAAGATGGGATGTGTTTGGCACTTGAACCCATGTTGGGACTTGGTGGCGACTTTCACGTCGACACGGCCGAGGATGGCTGGTCGATTGTGATGAGTGACGGGACGCTTGGTTCCCACTTTGAAGTAACGATTGCGATCACAAAAGAAGGCACGGAGATTCTCACGCCCATTCCCGTATGAGAATTCTTGGCATCGATTATGGCGATAAGAAAATGGGGCTCGCTTTTGGTGATTCAAATGCCCGTGTAGCGGTGCCGCTCGAGGTCATAAAAAATGAGGGTGAGGTCACAATAAATACACTTGTTCGTCGAGTCAAAGACGAGGACATTGACCGAATCGTGGTAGGTGTTCCGCTTCCGCAGGGGAACCATTCAAGTGTACAATTGGAAAAGACACGAGAGTTTATCGGACGACTTTCCAATGAAGTTTCCATCCCCGTCGTGGAGGAAGACGAATCGTTTACGAGCGCGGAGAGCATTCGTCTTCAGCAGGAGTTCAATGCACAGGCACAAGAAGACGCGCTCGCGGCCATGCTTATTGTCCAAAGTTACATCGACCAACTACCTGTAGTGAGTTAATCGAACTATGAGTCATTTTATCCGCATCGTCTTAATCGTCCTCCTATTAGCCGCAGCGGTTCTCGTTTGGACGGAGTTGAAGGTTAAGCAGGAAGTAGAACAGCCAGATGAAATTCAGGACGTTGTCCAAACAACACACATCTCGCTTAAGGGTGTCGAGCTTGGTGTGACATCCCCGACCGTTGATTCCGTTGTCACTTCTCCACTCACGATTACCGGCGAGGCTCCTGGAACCTGGTACTTCGAGGCGACGTTTCCCGTGACGCTGGTGAACTGGGACGGACGGATCATCGCAGAAGGTTATGCGACAGCACAGGGAGAATGGATGACAGAAGAAATGGTCCCGTTTACCGCAATGCTTGAGTTTACAGACGTGCTTCCGTTGACGGAAGAAGTCGAGGATCTCACTCAGGTTGAAGACTTCATGAAACGTGGTGCACTGATCTTGCAACGAGACAACCCATCGGGTCTCCCAGAGAACGACGATGCAGTCGAATTCCAGATCCAATTTGCTGAATAAGAAAGCACCTCGTAGCCCGGGGTGTTTATCTTTGCATCGCTTGATGCCTGTGTCCCCACGGGTTCT
>SXGT01557028.1_pt1 | contig 13881 bp, 2 predicted proteins | sample 3176221 | NCBI WGS metagenome assembly SXGT01 (sample SAMN11356862, study PRJNA531348) | freshwater metagenome | isolation source: freshwater sample F1-120 | place: China: Fuxian Lake, Yuxi | collected 2017-12-25 | reverse complement strand
CACCCATCCGACCACCATCATGCAGCCGAGATGAAAGAAGAGCGTCGGCGCCGTGTGCGAAACCGGTGCGCTTTCACAGGCCCGATCCAGGGCCCAGAGTGCGACGAAACCCACCACGCCAATGGCCGAGAGATAGACCGCATCGTGCAGACTGGGCATCAGCCAGATGGATGGCATCAGGGGCGAAAGCAGCACGAACACACCGAACGCCGTGTAGAAAAGGTTGGTCACCACCGGCTCATCGCGAAGCGAACGGGTCATGACGACGTAGACGCTGAAGGACAGCGCCATCAGCAAGGGCAGGAGCAGTCCGGGGACAGATTGCGGCAGCGGAGGTTCCAGGATGAAGACGGCTCCCGCCGCGCCCAGCAGCGTGGCGATCCACAGCCACACGGGGGCGCGCTCGTTCAGCCACATCGCGGCAACCAGGAGAATTAGGCCAGGCGTCACCCAGAACAGCGCCCAGACCGTATCGATGTGCTCGCCGACATACAGCGCGGCCACGAAGCTCAGGGGCATGACCAGCATCAACAGCGATCGCGCGAGCTGGAATACCGGGCGCCGGGTGCGCCAGAGCTGCCCTGGCTGGCGCCAGCCCCACACCGCGAGCATCAGGGCAAGGTGGGCGGCATAGCGCCACCACACCACCTGCATCAGGTTGTACTGATGCTCCAGGCGGGTGCCCAGGGCCCCTTCGAGCAGAGCCCAGGTGGCAGCGAACACCGCCAGCAGCGCGATCGCGCGATGCCCCGGCAGTCGCAACGACCAGCGCCATGGCAAGTCGGCTGCGCCAGCCTTCATGGCGTCCTTTCCAGCGGAACAGCGCAACTGGCCGGCATGCTCAGAGGTCCGAACGAGGTGTCGACACTGTCGTCATCCCGTGCGCGCGCCCTCGACCACATGAATGCCATCACCAGCCCCACCAGCCCCACGCCGATCAACACCCGCAGCGCAGGCAGGCGCCCGCTGGAGAGGCTCATCACCAGGGCCAGAAATGCCAGGTGCACGTAAAGCACCGGTGCGACGTTCGACAGCGACCAGCGCCGCAGTGACTGTTCGAGCAACCACAGGGCAAAAAAGCCGATCAGGCCGATCGCTCCGAACCAGAGGGCGTCGTGCAGGGACGGCTTGACCCAGACCATGGGCATCAGCGGCAGCAGCAGCATGAAGCCACCGAGCGCCATCAGGAAAAGGTTGGCGCGCACCGGCTCGTGGCGCAGGATCCTCGTGGCTGCCAGATAGAGTGCCAGCGACAGCCCCATGAGGATCGGCATCACCCAGGCCGACAGCGACGCGGGACGCGAAGGCCCGAGGATGGCGAACGCGCCGGCCAGGCCGAGCGCGGCAAGGATCCACAGCGTTGCAGGCGAACGTTCTCGCAGCCACCAGCTGGCCGCGCCCAGCGCCATCACGGGCGCCAGCCACAGGCCCGCCAGCGCCGTGGCCACCGTGACCCCCTGCGAAAGAGCCACGCCGAAGCCCAGTGGTATGCACAGCATCAGAGCCGCCCGGCCGACCTGAAGTGCCGGTCTGGTGGTGCGCCACAGGTTGGCACCATCGCGACGGCCCCAGATGGCGAGCATGAGAAGCAGGTGGGCTGCAAAGCGGCAGCACTCGATCTGGATCACGTGGTAGCTGCCGTGCAACTGGCCCACCATCGCCTCCATCAGGGCCCAGACCCCGGCGAAGCCAGCGGCAAGCAACACGGCCAGGCGGGCGGCAGGGCGCACCGCCCCGGTCTGCAAGGTGAAGTTCTTCGTCACAGCGAGCCCTCTTCCCATGCATCAGCCACACCCTCTGCCACGGGCTCGGTTTCGGCCCCGCGCGGATCGTCGACGCTGTCCAAGATCTCCGGAACGATTTCAGCCAGCACCTGCGAGGCCAGCTTCGTGATGCTCGGCCCCTCCAGCAGGTCCGACACCGCGACGCGCACCTTGACCGCCCCCTGGATGCGATTGCGCAGTTCCATGGCCATCAGCGAGTCCATGCCCATTTCCATCAGGGAACGCTGCGGATCCACCTGGTAGGACGCCCCCAGCGCCAGCACCTTGACCACCTGCTCCGAAAGAAAAGCCGCCAACAGGCCGGCGCGTTCCTGCGTGGGGACGGCACCGAGCCGGCGCAGGATGTCCGCGCTGGCCGCCGGTGCCGATGCCGCGGCGCGAGGCGGCGCTGCGCTCACGAGCGACGCGAAGAATGGCCCCAGGTTCGAGGGCAGGCGCGAGCGCATCAGCGGCATGGCGGCCATCTGAGGCGAGCGGGCGCTGCGCAGCATCTGCTGGAGCATGCGCATGCCCTCCTGCGGCGCGATCATGCCAAGGCCCATCGAGGCCCAGCGACGGCGATGCTGCTCGCCCACTTCGGCGGCCATGCCGACCTCGGACCAGCTTCCCCAATTGATGCTCAGCGCATGCTGGCCGCTCGCCCGGCGCACATGGGCCAGCGCATCGACAAAAGAATTGGCGGCAGCGTAGTTGCCCTGGCCCGGTGAACCGAGCAGCGCCGCACCAGAGGAGAAGCCAACGAAGAAGTCGAGCGCCAGATGGGCGGTGGCGCGGTGCAGATTCCAGGTGCCTTGCACCTTGGGCAACATCACGCCAGTGAACCGATCCATGTCCAGTTCCGAAAGCAGCGCGTCGTCGACGACCCCCGCCGCGTGCACCACGCCGCGCAGTCGCGGCATGCGATCGGCCAGGTCGGCGATCAGGGCCGTGACTTGCTCCGCCTGCGCCACATCGACCTGTGCCACTCGCACCGATACGCCCGTCGCCTCGAGTTCGCGAATGGCCTCCAGCGCCTGGACGGATGGCGCCCGCCGACCCATCAGCACCAGGTGGCGAGCGCCCTCCTGCGCGAGCCAGCGTGCCGTCACAAGCCCCAGTCCGGTCAGGCCGCCGGTCACGAGGTAGCTCGCGTCCGGCCGGATCTCGGGAGCCACGTGCTGCGTGATAACGATCTTGCCCACATGGTGGCCCTGTCCCATGTAGCGAAAGGCGTCTTCGGCCTGTTCGAGGGGGTAAAGGCGTTGTGGCAAAGGCTTCAGCACACCCGTCGCGAAGTCGGCCAGCAGGTCCTGCAGCATGCGGCGCACGAACTCCGGGCGTGCCGCGGCAATCTCGCCGAGGTAGAGCGGGTGGTAGTTGACCGCCGGATAGGCTTCGCCGACTCTTGCCTGATCCCAGATCCCCGTCTTGCCGATCTCGATGAAATGACCGCCGGCGCGCAGCATGCGCAAGCTCTCGGGAATGAAGTCCCCTGCCAGCGAGTTGAGGACGATGTCCACACCCTCACCCTTCGAGTCGCGCATCACGTCGTCGGCAAAACTGAGTGAACGGGAGTCGGCGATGTGGTGGACACCCAGTTCTTTCGCCAGTGCGCGCTTGGCGGGCGAACCCGCAGTGCCGAAAATCTCTGCGCCGGCTCGACGCGCCAGTTGCGTCGCGGCCATGCCCACCCCGCCGGTGACGGCGTGGATCAGCACGCGATCGCCCTTTTTCATGCCCGCCAGGTGCGTCAGAGCGTACTCGGCGGTCAGAAAGGTCACCGGAATGGTGGCCGCCTCGGCGAATGTCAGGCCCGGCGGCTTCAGCACCGTCAGGGCCGCAGGCGCCACCACCCAGGTCGCGAAACTCCTGTCGATCATGGAGACCACCGCGTCGCCCACCTGAAGGTCGGTAACGCCCTCGCCCACCGCCGTGACCACGCCGGCACATTCGTTGCCGAGGGGGCCAGGATCGCCGGGGTACATGCCCAGCGCATTGAGCACATCGCGGAAGTTCAGGCCGGTGGCGTGCACGCGGATTTCCACCTGGCCCGGGCCAGGCGCCTGGCGCGGCGCCGGCAGCAGCGCCAGCTTGTCCAGTGACCCGCGCGCGGTGATGTCGAGTTGCACGGGCTGTTCCGCAGGCACGAACGTGCCCGGCACCAGGCGGGCCACATGTCGAGCACCGGCACGCAGCGCCACACGGTCTTCGCCGTCCGCAGCCCAGATGCTGCCGAACAGCAAGTCTGCCTCGTCGTCGCGCGGCAGTGGATCGAGATCGACGCGCACGCAGCGCAGCGCAGGGTATTCGGAAGCGACGACACCGCCCAGACCCCAGAGCGGCGCCTGGACCAGGTCGGGCACCGAGCCTGCCACGGGCTGCGCTCCCCGCGTCAGCCACCACAAGCGGCTGGGTGTGTCGTCCAGCGCCTGCGTCACATGCAGCAGCTCGCCCAGCAGGCGGTGTTGTGCCGCCTCCATCTCCTCAGGGTGCGCGGGCGGTATCAGCGCCCAGGCGACCACGATGCCCTGGAGCGGACGAGGATCACTCATGGCCGCCGCACTGAAAGCGCGCCGGACCTGGTCAAGGTCGCCAGCGTTGACCTGGTAGCCGCCAGCCACCTCGGCGTAGGCCGCACCCCGCAGCACCAGGGTTACGCCGGCTCCTTGCGCCTTCAGTCTTTCTGCAAGCCCATCCGCAACGCCCAGGTCGTCGGCCAGCACCAGCCAGCGCCCGGGCGCCCCCGTGGGCGCCAGGGGAGCGGGCGGTGTGGTGTGCCAGGCCGTCTCGAAAGCCCAGTCGCTCTTTGCGGGCTGTGCGGCCAAACGCTGCAGTGCGGCCCGCGTGACACGCCTCAACTCGATGCCCTGAACGCTTGCCAGCACCGTTCCATGATCGTCCAGGAGGTTGATATCGCCACGCACCAGGTCGGCGTCCGCTGGCGTTGCCTCGACGCGCACATGGCACCACGCTTGCGCAATTCCCGACTGGTACGCCGTGTAGCGACCCATGCCGACCGGCACAAAGATGTCGTCGTTGTCGCCTGGAACCGAGGCGTCGGCCCAGGGCAGGCCCAGACCCACCAGTTGCACGCAGGCATCGAGCAGGGCCGGGTGCACGACCATGGAGGCTGCCGCCGGCGCCTGCGTCGAAGGCAGCGCCACGCGGCCCAGCACCTGCGTGCCTTCGCGGCGAATCTCGGTGATGCAGCGGAAGGCCGGGCCGTAGTGCGCGCCCTGGGCATCGAGCCGGGCGTAGTACGCATCGACATCGTCCACGGTCGCCGAAGCGCTCAGCAGATCGGCGCGGCGAACCGGCTCGGGCACTGCACCACGCCCGGTGGCGAAAGTCGCGCTGACGTGAAGACGCCATGGGGATTCGCCGCCAGGTTCGCCATCTTCCAGAGGCGTGCGGCTGTACACCTGAACGGCGTGGCTGCCGTCGTCACCGGGCGTCACGATGACCTGCACCGTGCAGCTGCCCGCCTCGGGCAGCGCCAGGCCTTCTCGGATCACCACGTCCTGCAGATAACAATCGTCTGATGCGCTGACCTCACGCGCTGCGGCCTGGGCCAGTTCGAGGAAGCCGGTGGCAGGAAACAGCGTGAAATCGAAAATGCGGTGGTCCGCCAGCCAGGGCTGTACCGGAACGCCGATCTGGTTCTGAAAAATGCGCAGGGGGCTGGCGATCACACCGCCCAGCAGAGGATGACCCAGGCGCGTCTCGCCGAGCGAGGTGCGCTCGGCACCGGCGGCAATGTCCTGCCAGTAGCGTTCGCGCTGGAACTGGTAGGTCGGCAGGTTCACACGCTGACGCGCCGCATCCTGACCGAGCAGGGCCCTCCAGTTGACGGCCACCCCGCGCACCTGCAGGCGGCCCAGGCTCTCCAGCAGGGTGGTGGTGTCGTCCCGACCCTTGCGCAGCGAGGCGATGAACACCGCGTCGGACACCGTGCTGCCGCGCTGTGCCATGTTGAGCAGGGTCGGGGCGGGCCCGACCTCGACGAAGACGCGGTAGCGATCCTTCTGAAGCGCCGCTATGCCATCGGCGAAGCGCACCGCGCCGCGAACATGGCGGCGCCAATAGACAGGCTCGCAGACCTCCTTGCCCGCGAGCTCACCGGTGAGGTTGGACACCAGACCCATGCGCGGCGGCGAGAAAGTGACCGTGGCCGCGAACGCCTCGAAGGCGTCGAGCATGGGCTCCATCAGCGGCGAATGGAAAGCATGTGAGACCGTGAGCGGCTGCGATTCCACGCCGGAGGCGGCCAGTCGCTTCAATGCCGCGTCGACCGCTTCGCTTCGTCCGGAAATCACGGTGTTCTGTGGCCCATTGACGGCGGCGATCGCCAGCGTGGCCTCATCCTCCGAGATCGCCGTGCGCACGGTGGCTTCATCTGTGAAGACCGCAGCCATGGCGCCGTCGCGCGGCAGCTCGCTCATCAGTCGGCCGCGCTCGGCAATGAGCCGCAGTCCATCTTCCAGAGAGAAAACGCCCGCCACGCACGCGGCCACGTACTCCCCTACGCTGTGGCCCATGACCGCCGTCGGCTCGACGCCCCAGGCGCGCCACAGCTGGAACAGCGAGTACTCGATGGCGAACAGCGCCGGCTGGGTGAACGCCGTGTCATCCAGGCGTCGAGCGTCATCGCCCTGCGCGAAGATGGTGTCGAGCAAGCCGAATGGCAGCCGCGGCGAAACGAGGCGGTCGCACTCGTCCATGGCGGCGCGGAAAACGGGCTCCTGTTCGTAGAGCCGACGCCCCATGCCGCTGTACTGCGCGCCCTGCCCGGTGAACATGAACACGATCTCAGGCGAAGTGCCGCTGGCGGCTCGGCCGCGCACCACGCCGGGAGGCAGCTCCTCGCCCGGGTCGCCGCCGGCAAACGCAGCCAGCCCTGCGCGCAGTTCGTCGACGTTGGCCGCCACCACGGCCAGTCGCTCCACGAACGGCGAACGGCCCAGCGCCAGTGTTGCGGCCACGGCCTGCAATGGCACGTCCGGCCGGGCCGCCAGGTCCGCTTCGATGGCCGACGCCTGAGCGACGAGCGCCTGCGGGGTCTGCGCCGACAGCACCACGAGCTGCTGCGCGCGCGGCGGCACGGCGGCTTCTGCCGCGGCTGCCACTTCGGGCGGAGCTTCTTCCAGGACCACGTGCGCATTGGTGCCGCTGAAACCGAACGAGCTCACGCCCGCACGTCGAGGCCCCGGGGCGGCGCTGGTCCAGGCGGTCGGGGCAGTGGGGACCGTGATCGGGTACTGGTCCCAGGCGATCAGGGGATTGGGTTTGTGCAAGTGCAGGTGCGGCGGGATGGTTCCGTGCTGCAAGGCCATGACCACCTTGATCACGCCCGCAATGCCGGCAGCCGCTTCCAGGTGGCCGATATTGGTTTTCACGGATCCCACCATCAGCGGCTGATCGGACGGCCGTTGGCCGTACACCTGGTTGAGCGCCTTCACTTCGATCGGATCGCCCAATGGCGTGCCCGTGCCATGCGCCTCCACATAGCTGATGTCGGCAGGCAGTACCTGCGCGTTGGCCAGCGCGGCGCGGATCACCGCTTCCTGCGCATTGCCATTGGGAGCGGTGAGCCCACTGCTGCGACCGTCCTGGTTGAGCGCAGAGCCACGGACCAACGCGAGCACGCGGTCGCCGTCCCGCCGGGCATCGGAGAGCCGTTTGAGCACCAGCACACCACAGCCTTCGCCACGCACGTAGCCGTCGGCCGATGCGTCGAACGTCTTGCAATGGCCATCGAAGGACATCATTCGCGCACGCGAAGTGAGGATGGAGCCATCGGGCGTGAGTGTGAGGTTCACACCACCGGCCAACGCCAGGTCGGCCTCCCGGTTGCGCAGGCTGTGCAGCGCCCAGTGCAAGGCCACAAGGGACGAGGAGCAGGCGGTGTCGATGGCGACATTGGGCCCGTGCAGGCCGAGGAAATAGGACAGGCGCCCGGCGGCCACGCTGTGTGCGGTTCCCGAAGGGGTGTAGGCGTCGCCGTTGCGCGAGCCGCGCGCCTCCACCAGCTGGTTGGCGTAATCGCTCGTGGTAATGCCCATGTAGACAGCGGTTTGGGAACCCATTAGCGATGAAGGCGCCACACCGGCATGTTCCAGGGCTTCCCAAGTCACTTCCAGCAGCATGCGCTGTTGCGGATCCAGGCTGATGGCTTCCCGGGGCGAGATGCCGAAGAACTGGGCGTCGAACAGGTCGACGTTGTTCACAAAAGCGCCCCAGCGGGTGTAGCTCTTGCCCGGCGCATCGGGGTCGGCGTCGTAATACTTGTCGACGTCCCAGCGGTGCGGTGGCACTTCCGTCACGGCGTCCTGCCCACTGCGCAGCAACTCCCAGAAGGATTCCGGCGTGTCGCTTCCACCGGGGAAACGGCATCCCATGCCGATGATGGCAATGGGTTCAGAGCGCGATTCCTCACTGGCCTTGAGCCTGGCCTTGAGCTGGTCGATCGCCACCAGTGAGCGCTTGAGCAGCGCAGCGTGGTCGGGGGCTTGCCTCGGTTCGGTCACAGTGTCTCCTCAGAGCCCAGTCCATCAAGGCGGCGCATCAGTTGCAGGGCGAGTTCGTCTTCAGAAAGGTCGTCGAATGTCTCGACCTCGGGGGATGGTGTGGAGGCCACCGGTGGCGCGCTGGCGGCGCTGTCATGCATGAGATCCGCAAACACTTCTCGAGCCAGGTGCTCGGTCAAAGCCTCCACCGAGGGGTGGTCGAACGTGAGCGTGGCGGGCAGCGTGCGCCCCACCGTCTTTCCCAGCAGGTTGCGCAGTTCCACGGCCATCAGCGAGTCGAGGCCGAGTTGGCGCAAGGGTTCGGTCACATCGAGATCGTCGCTGCGATGCACGCCCAGCACCTTGACCGTCAATTGGCGAACCTGATCGCGCAGCAAGGTCTTGCGTCGATTGGGTGCGGCCACCTCCAGCCTTTCGCGCAAGGACGCCTCAGCTGCCGCCGACCCCTTGCTGGACGCTGAAGCCTGCACGTGGAGGTGCTCCTGAACCGCCAGTTCGCTGAACAGTGGCGACCCGTTACCCGCAGCACGTTGCTCGGCCAGATGCGCCCAGTCGCTGTTCAACACGGCGAGCTGGGCGGCCTCGAACAAGCCATCGGCACGCTCGCGGCGCATGGCGTATTCGAGTGCGGCCAGTCCATCCTGCGGTGCAATAGCTTGCAATGAGCCGGGTTTGTCAAGCCGGCGATCGGCGGCCGCGCCGATTTCGGCCCACGGGCCCCAGTTGATGCTCAGGGTGGGCAAGCCCTGGGCCTGGCGGTACCAGGCCAAGGCGTCTTCGAACGCATTCGCAGCCGCGTGGTTGGCCTGGCCTGCAGAACCCGCCACCGACGCGCCCGAGGAGAACAGCACCAGAAAATCCAGACCACCACACAGCGTGTGCAGATTCCAGCTGCCCAACACCTTCGGCCCCATCACCGTGGCAAATCGCGACCAGTTCTGGCTGGCGATCACGCCATCGTCCAGCACGCCGGCGGAATGGACCGCGCCCGCCAGAGGTGGCATGGATGCCGCCTCCGAAAGCACGCGTTGCAGGTCGGCGTGCACGGCCACGTCGCCGCGCACCGGGAGCACGCTCACGCCGCGCGCCTGGAGCCGGGTCAACACGGCCTGCGCAGTGGCATCCGGTGCCTGCCGTCCCATCAACACCAGATGCTGCGCCCCCTGGTCTGCCAGCCATTCGGCAACCCGCAGTCCCAGGCCTCGCAAGCCACCGGTGACGAGGTAGCTGCGATCGGCCACGATGTGGAGGCTGCCGCGGAGGGGACGATCGCTCGCCGCTTCGCGCACCAGGCGGCGGGCCAGACGCGTGTCGCCGCGCAAAGCGATCTGGTCCTCCCCGAACGGCACCCGCAACTCCGTGGCCAGTTGGCGCGCCGAAGCGGCCAGATCGGCAGCAGGATCGAGGTCGATGCGCGTGCAGCGCAACTCAGGATGCTCCAGGGCCACCACATGGCTCATGCCCCAGGCCGCGGCCTGCGCCGGGTTGGCTCCTTCGTGACGCAGGGCGGCCTGCGCACCACGGGTGACCATCCACAGGCCGGACACCGACGTGCCAGAGCGCGCAGCCAGTGTCTGCACCGATCGCAGCAGCCCGCTCACCAGGTGGCGTTGCTCACGCTCGACAGCGGGCAGGTCCTGGGCGTTGTGAAGCATGACGTCGAGGGTCTGCAGGTGGATCACGCCGCTGCAGGCAGCGGCGTCCTTCAATGCTTCGGCAAGCGCCGACTCCGAGTCGCCCAACACCACAGGCAGGTCTCCGCGGCCGGTCAGTTCGGCCGCAAGCGCCGTCGCCAGTCCCATGTGGTCTGGCACGATCAACCAACGGGCAGGTGCGCGCGTTCGAGCGGCCGCCGGCAATTGCGCAACGAACACGGCCTGCTGCCTCAGCACCGGATGTGGCGTGTTGCCCGGCAGAGCCAGCGGCTCCATCAAACCATGCTCCGACAGCAGATGGAGCCAGCCCTCACGCGCCATCAGCGCATACCGGCGGCGCGCGGTGTCGGTGTAGGCCCACCAACCGTCGAGCAGGCCGACGGTGAGGTCACCAAAGCGCTGCGGCGTGGTGCCTTCCAGCAACACCAGCGTGCCACCGGGCGCGAGCAGTTGCCGTACATGGGCGATGGTCACGTCCAGGTCGGGCGTCGCGTGCAGGACGTTGGCGCCCACGATCACGTCGTAGGCACCCGCCGCGAAGCCTTGCTCTTGTGGACTGAGCCCGATGTCCAGCAGGGCGTACCGCATGAAGGGGCAATCCTGGAACTTGTCGCGCGCGCGGTTCAGGAACAGGGGCGACACATCGCTGAAGGTGTACTCGACACCCGTCTTCGGCAACCGCGGCAGCACATGGTGTGTGGTGCTGCCGGTGCCCGCGCCGATCTCCAGCACGCGCAGTGGGCGGCCGACAGGCCAGGACGCAGCCAAGGTCTGGAACACATCTGCGATCAAGCCGTTGTAGGTCTTGGCGGGCGGCGAGTTCTGGTACAGCCGCTCGGTATCGGCCAGCGAGCCGCCGGGGAACAGCAGGGCGAGCGGGTCCGACCTGCCGCGCAGGACCTCCGCCAGCTCGCGTGCACAGCGCTGCGTGATGGTCAGTTCGGCATCGCAGCTCGGGAAACGGGCCAACAACTTGGCGCAGATCGCGTCGGGATCAGTCGCTTCGGGGGACCGGAGCACGTGCAGGCCATCACCCTCAACGGCCAGCACCCCGTCTTCCACCAGCATGTCCATCATGCGATCGAACAGGCGACCATGGCGGGACTGCACGCCCAACTGGTCCGCGAGCGACGCGGCCCTGAAGGGCTGCGCACCCGGCTTGAACTCCCAGCCCAGATCGCGCAGGGCCTTGACGACGTAGGCCGCAGCCAGCGCATCCAGCCCAGGGACGAATTCGGCATAGGCATCGAGGTCGTGTCGGGCCGCGAGCTCGTCCAACCGCGGAAGGACGGCGTTGGCCACCTGCTGCGGGGACACAGGGTCCTCGCTGGGCAACGCGACATCGCGCCACACCAGTTCGTGCAGCATCTTGCGCACGCGCGCCGGCAAGCGCTTGTGCACCGCCAGCGCATCGGGCCGCGCCCGTTTGAAGTGCATGCCCTCGAACTCGGCGAGCACAGCCCCCGTATCGTCAAGCAGGCGAACGTTGGCGCGAAAGGTCTCGCGGGTGGCCAGGTTCTGCTGGTCTTCGGAGTGCACACTGACGTGGTTCCAGAACCGCTGGCCGGGTGCACGGTACAGACGTATGCGTTCGACGTTCAACAGGAGAAACGCGTCTTTCAGCGTGGAACCACTGCCAGGCAATGCCGCGCCAATGACATGAAAGCAGGCGTCCAGCAGCGCCGGGTGCAGTAGGTAGCCGGCATCCGGCGACAAGGCCTCGGGAAGTTGCATCAGGGCGATCACCTCGCCATCCCGACGCGCGATCTGCTCCACACCGCGAAATCGAGGGCCGAAATCCAGGCCCAACGTAGACAACCAGTCGTAATAGGCGGGGATCGCCTGCCCCTCGTTGGCGCGCGCACGGATCGCCGACAAGGAGGCGGCTGCGGCTGGCGAAGCCAGGCAGCGCGAGACGTGCCCACTGGCGTTGATTCGCCAGGCACGTTCGTCTGCATCGAAGCTGGAGATGCGGAACTCGGCCACGTCCCCCTTGGGCGGGCTGAGCACAAGCTGGGTCGTGACCGGCGCATCACCGTCCACCGACAGCGCCTGGTGCACGACAAAGTCACCAATTTCCACGGGGCCCTCTGCGAACTGCTGCGCGGCGGCGGCCAGTGCCATTTCCATGTGCACGGGCGAGGGCAGCAGCAGCGCGCCCAGAATGCGGTGGTCTTGCAGGTAAGGCAGACGCGCCACTCCCAGGCGGGTCTCGAAGAGACGATCGGCGGTGAGCGACTGTGCCACCTCCCACCCCAGCAGCGGGTGCAGCATGTCGGGTGGGGCGGCCTCGGTGCGTGACGCGGTGCTGGCCAAGGCCCAGTACCGCTCGCGTTGAAACGCGTAGCGCGGCAACACGACCCTGCGACGTGCACGGCCGGCATCGAAAGTGGACCAGTCGATGTCGACACCCAGCACATAAAGTTGCGACAGGCTTGAGAGCATCTGCTCGCAATCGCCCCGCCCTTTGCGCAGCGAGGGCAGCCATGTGCCCTGCCCCGGTGGCAGGCACGCCTGGCCCATGCCCAGCAAGGTGGGATGCGGACCGATCTCAAGGAAGACCTCGACCCCGGCGCCCGCCATCGCTTGCAGGGCGGGCGCGAATTGCACGGCTGCGAGCACGTGGTCGCGCCAGTAGGCCGCGGTAGCGACCTCGGCAGACATGGGCCGGCCGGTGACGTTGGAAATAAGGTCGATGTGCGGCACATGGAACTGCACCGACTCGGCCACCCGCAAGAAGGCAGCGAGCATGGGCTGCATCAACGGTGAATGGAAGGCGTGCGACACATTGAGCCGCGACGACCTGATGCCTTCGGCGTCCAGTTGGGCGGCAATGGCGTCGATCGACGTCGCGAGCCCGGAGATGACGAAACTGGACGGACCATTGACGGCCGCCATCGAGACATGGCTCGACCAGGGCGCCATGGCGGCCATCACCCGGGCCTCACTCGCCATCACCGAGAGCATGGCACCGTTGCGCGGCAACTGGCCCATCAGCTTGCCGCGCTCGGCGATCAGCATCAAGGCGTCTTCCAGGCTGAAGACGCCTGCGATACAGGCCGCCACATACTCGCCCACGCTGTGGCCCATGACGGCCGACGGTCGGACGCCCCACGAGATCCACAGTTCCGCCAGGGCGTACTCGACGGCGAACAGCGCAGGCTGGGTGAAAGCGGTTTCATCGATCGGGGAAACACCGCCCGCAGGGGGAAAGATCACGGACAGCAGCGGCTGCGGCAGGTGCGCATCGAGTCCCTGGGCGCAGCGGTCGAGCGCCGCGCGGAAAACGGGCTCCGTGTCATACAACTCGCGCGCCATGCCCGCGTACTGAGCGCCTTGACCGGTAAAGAGAAAGGCCAGCTTGGGCGCGCGCGTGCCAGCGACAGCACACATCACACCAGACACATCCTCACCGGAGAGGTGCGCGGCGAGACGTTGCGCGGCATCGGCCGATGACGACGCCACCACTGCAAGCCGATGCGCAAAATGTGCGCGCCCTGCATTCGCCGTGAAAGCCATGTCGGCCAGCGGTACCTGCGAGAGCGCGTCACGGTACCGTCCGGTCAACTCGCGAAGTGCCGCATCCTGTTTTCCCGAGACCGTAAGCACATGCAGAGGGCGATCCACTGGCACTTCTGGCTCGTTCTCACCGGCAGCCTGCGCGGGCGCCTGTTCCAGAACCATGTGCACATTGGTGCCACTGAAGCCGAACGAACTCACACCCCCGATGCGCGCACCCTGAGACCCTTGTGGCCAAGGCGACAACTCGGTCGGTACGCTAACCGCCAGTTCATCCCAGGGGATGAAAGGATTCAATGTCCGAACATGCAGTTGCCCCGGCACTTGCCCGTGCAGCAGCGCCATCGCCATCTTGATGACACCGCCCACACCGGCAGCGGCCTCCATGTGGCCCACATTGGCCTTGACCGAGCCGAT
>SXGT01255314.1_pt1 | contig 13884 bp, 22 predicted proteins | sample 3176221 | NCBI WGS metagenome assembly SXGT01 (sample SAMN11356862, study PRJNA531348) | freshwater metagenome | isolation source: freshwater sample F1-120 | place: China: Fuxian Lake, Yuxi | collected 2017-12-25 | reverse complement strand
TGCCGCTCGCAACAAGTTCCAGCTCACTGATGCCGAGGCCGGAGCCGCTTTGGCGCGTGCGATGCCGGACTTGTACGGCGCCGCCCAGCCGCCACGCCAGACCGCGCTGCGCCGTGTGCTGCAGATCGTTTCCGAGCCTGGAAACCAGACCGTCACGATCGACGACATCCTCAACATCATCCCCGCGAAGAAGGGCGAGAAGCTGCAGGATCGCCGCATTCGCGTGCAGGAATACCTGGCGGCGTTGACGGACGCCGGCATGATCCAGCCCGTGGACGGCGCAGGCAAGCGCACGTACCACCTGACGCTGGAGACCGCCGAGCGTTTCCGCAAGGACAAGACTCCGGTCGAGGCTCCGCCTCAGCAAGGCCAAGTGTTTGGCCGTCCTGGCGAGAAGCCTGCGGCGCCGAAGCTCGAGCGCATCGGGGCCGAAGCCGTCACGGGCCAGCCGGCGCCTGGCAAGACTCCGTACGAGTACCGCATCGAGGCCGCGCTGCGGGCGTCCTTCAATGCGATGGACTTGGACTTCGTCGCGCCCGAGTCCCGACTCGAGGTTGGCGCTGCGGCGCAGCAGACGATCAACAACATCGAGCGGGCCACGGACGAGCAGCTTCTGCAGATGCTCGGTTCGTCGCAGCCGCTTGGGTTGCAGGCGGTGGCGGACGTGACCGAGGTGGATCGGTTCGGCCAGCCCATCGTGAAGAGCACCAAGGTCGAGGTGCGTGCGCTCGACAAGAAGACCACGACCGCGATCCAGTGGATGGCGCAGCGCGTGTTGGCGTCCGGCGAGCTGCGCCGGCGCGCTGCGTTGGCTGCTCTGCGTTCGGACGTGAAGCGGTCGGAGATGGCGCGTGGCGCACCGACCACGCCCGGCGGCAAGTTCGGCAGGCCGCGCACTTCGTACGACGCGACGACCGGCAAGGAAGCCGCTCCCGACATGCGGCGTGGGCAGCCGATCATCGACCTGCAGGATTCGCCTGGCGCCGAAGGGTTCGGCCTGACGGGCACGATTGACGACACGCGCGACGCGCACGCTGGCGAGCCGGTCAACAAGCTGCAGTTGCGGGACGCCGTGCGCGCCATCGCCGACATCGTGTACACGCCGCTGATCACGGCAAACATGTCGGGCAAGCCGTACGTCGGCCAGTACGATCCGCGCCGCAACTTGATCCAGGTGCAGTCTTCGTTCAACTTCCTCGTCAACCTGCACGAGGTCGGCCACGGCATGGTCGCCATGCTGTTCGGCATGAACGAGGCTGGCCCGCGCAACCTGGACAGCGCGGTGCCGCCGGCTGTGCGGGCGGAGCTGGAGCGGCTGGGTCGTTCGTTCTACGGCAACGTCGTGCCGGAGGGCGGCTACCTGCACGAGGGATTCGCGGAGTTCACCGCCGGCTACGTGATGCGCCCCGAGCGCTACAACGGGCGGTTCCCCGCCGCATCCGCGTGGTATCAGGAACTGCTGAACCAGAACCCCGATCTGGCGCAGGCCATGGGCCAGGCGCAGGACGTGTTCAACAGCTACCGCTTCCAGGGATCGGAGGCGCGTCTGCTGGCTGGCAAGGTGGACCCGAACAATCCGGCTGGCAAGAACGCCGTGGCTCGGATGTATGAGCGGCTGCGCAACAAGTTCTTGGTCGACACCATCGAGCGCGAGTTCTTCAACAGCATGAGCAAGCTGCGCGTCATGCAGAATGACGCGATCAAGCAGGCCAAGGAACTGGCGAAGAGGGGTGGCAGCAGCCTGGTGGACTTGAGCCTGCTGCGCGTTGCCGACTACGGCGAAGCGATCTTGGCGAAGCAGCAGCAGTTGCTTCAGACGTGGATGACCACCGCCATGACGGATGGCAGCGGCAACATCCGTGCTGGCAGCAAGTCCATGTACCACGTGCTGGCCCCGCTGCGCGCTGCGGCGCAACGCTTGGGCACGGACAGGCACATGCAGGACTTCGAGTCCTACCTCGCTGCCAAGCGCGAGCTGGCGCTCTTGGAGTCGGGTCGGATCTCGGCGTCGACCAACGGCATCGTCGACATGCGCGAGGGCATCGCGCGCCTGGAAGCTCGGTACGGCGACGCCATCAAGCAGACGTACGCGGACTACATGCAATGGTGGCAAGGCGCCATCCAGTACGTGAGGGACAACGACCCGTTCCTGCGGCGCGTGTTCGACAGCATCGAGCGCGTCGAACGAGAGACCGGCACGGCTGGCACGTACGTTCCGCTGCAGCGCGTGGTGCATGACCTTGCCACTGGGCAGCGCGACATTGCCAGCTTGGCTGACGCCTTCGATCTGTCCGTGGTCGAAGACTCTGAGCGCATGACCCTTGGCAGTCGCGTGACCAAGGGAGAGCTTAGGGGCTCGACGGCGCCGCGCACCGACGTGCTGAAGACGGCGGAGTCCAGCCTCCAAGCCCTGCTGTCCATGACCCACAAGCGCATGCTGACGCGCAACGTGGTGAACCTTGGCGCCGTGCTGAACATGCGCGGCTACGCCATCGAGATCCCGATCGACGACACGATCGACCTGTCGGCCATGACCGCGCAGGGCAACGACGCGATGAACCTGCTGAAGGCTGGCGACCAAGAGATGATCGCCGGCATGCGGGTGGTCGGGCAGGGATCCGCAGTCAACGCGGATGGCCGCATCATCGTGGACTTCGTAGACGTGGTCGAGGTGCCTGGGCAGTTCGAGCTCGACGCCGATGGCAACCAAGTGCCGGCCATGAAGGTCGTGAGGAAGCGCATCAGCCTCGACGAGAACGTCGTGCGTGCGGTGGCGGCGATCGACCCGCACGAAGCTGGCCGGGCGTGGCGCTCGATGGCGGTCCTGAAGCAGCTCGACACCTTGTCCCGCGTGACGACCGGAAGCTTCAAGACCTTCGCCACCGGCGTGAACGTCGGCTTCCAATTGATCAGCGCGCCGATCATGGACTTCGGCACGACGTTCCTCAACGGCACCCAGCCGTGGTGCGGGCTGCGCCTGCCGGTCGACTACCTGTACACGATGGGTCGGCTGGCGATGGCCGAGGCTGCGCCGGTTGCCCTCAGGTTCGATGCCTTCGAGCAGTACAAGCAGATCGCTGGCGGGTTCGACTCCGGCTGGGGCGTGTCTGGCAGGGGCGCGACCATCGAGAGCCTTGGCCGCACGAGGAAGCAGAAGGCGATCGACATCGCCAAGAGCGTGGTGACGCCGTGGAACGGCGAGATCTACCAGCTTCTGGAGCGCAAGCTGTCGTTCGCTTCTCGCACGGGACGCTTGCTGGAGATGAAGCAGGCGCTCAAGCAGGCAGGGTATCCAGGCTCCGGCCCGATCAGCCAAGAGCAGGCGAACGCCGCCATCACCGCCATGCGCAGGGTGACCACCAACTGGTCGCTGTCTGGTCGCACTGCCGGCGAACTGAACAAGGTGATCCCGTACTTCAACGTGACCTTCGTTACGTTCCGCGACTACGCGCGGTCGGCCAGCAAGCAGATGAAGGATCCCAAGACGCGGATCCAATACACCGTCAAGACCGCTGCCGTGATGGGCGCTGCCGCTGCCTATTGGGCGATGGTCCACGACGACGAGGACGAAGCGATGAAGGAGGCGTACGCGAACGCCTCGTACGAGGACCGGATGCGGTTCTGGATCTTCGGCTTCAAGTCCGACGAGGGCACGACGGAGGTGGTGCGGATCCCGAACCCGATGACCGAGTTCCTGCCGGCCAAGCTGGTGCAGGCATCGCTGGACGGGATCTACTCCAACGACCCGTACGTCACCGGCAACTGGATGAAGGCCATGATCACCAGCTTCATGCCTTCGCTGCTGCCTAGCCCTTTGCAGGCCGGCCTAGAATCGCTCGGCAACGTCAACGACCTGAACAAGGCGATGGTGGACGCTGGGTTCGAAGTCGCCCGCATCCCCTCGACGAAGTCGGCGACGCCGCTGGAGTCCACCTTCGGCAAGGGTCCGGCGCAAGAGCGCGTTACTCCGTACACCAGCAAGGCAGCCGAGGAGATCAGCCAGTACCTGAACGGCGCGCTGTCCCCCCGCCAAGCCGACCAGATGCTGGAGAGCGTGCTTGCCGGCGGCGTAGACCAGCTCTCGTCCTTGCTGCGGATCGAAGGTTCGGCCACGCCCGCCGCCGTGAAGCAGGCGCCAGGCTACGGCAGCTACGTGGGCGAGCAAGTGGTCGGGCGGCTGGTCTCCAAGACAGGCCCGTACAGCATGCGCTCGCCCAAGGTGCAGGAACTAGCCACCCTGCTGGAGGCGGCGCAGAAGCGGAAGGACTCGACCCAGATCCCCGAGACGCCGCAGATGGCGGCAGAACTGATGGCGCTCAAGGATGCATGGGGATGCGTTTCCGTCCTGCACTTCCTCGCCAACAACTACCCCGACAAGGATCGAGCGCAGAGGCAGAACCTGCAGAAGCTCGCCTACGAGATTGCGTCGGACGTAACAGCCAAGGCGCAGCGGGGCGCTTTGGCCGCCGACTACAAGCGTTGGGATCCGATGTCCAAAGCCTTGAAGCAGGAGCGGGAAAGATTTGAGAATACGCTTCTGGCCCAGAAGCCAGGGTTCTACCCGTCAATCGACTGGAGCAAGTTGCTGCGCTGACATGGACAAGAAGATCGACCTCACCTCCTCCGCCCTCCCCCTTGGCGTGGTGATCACCGTGCTGGGGTCGGTCATTGGCGGCACCGCCATCGCGGTCAAGACCATGGTCGATCTTGGGAACGAGGTCAACCAACTGCGCAGCGACATGACGCACCGGCTTGAGCTGATGCAGCGGGATCAATCGAACACTTGGACTCGGTCGCAGATGGAGGCATGGGCATGGGAGCTGGCAGCGAAGAACACGAGCGTGGTGGTCCCGAGCGTGCAAAAGGAGAAGTGAAATGGTCCCGCAGTTTCTGGCGCGTTGTGGTGTCTCGGCTCTGGCGTGTGCAGCTTTCGCCGCGTCGGGACAGAATCATGCGCAACTGGGTCAAGCAGCGCGGCAAGTAAGCGGCCAGGTCCACGAGGGTCCGTTCGTCGCCACTTCGGCCACGGCGCAGGATCCTGGCGAGGTGGAGTTCCCTGCGTACAAGGGCGCAGCGCCGCTCCGCAAAGTGCGGTTGACGGTGCGCCACCACATCTCGTACGCCTTCAAGGTGGAGAACCTTGAGCCGACGCAGTGGTGGGGAGCGACGCAGTCCTACCCTTCGCTGTACTCCTTCCCGTGGTTCCGCACGGAGGCCGGCGGCGTGATCCAATCCGGCATGCCGTCGTGGACGATCAGCCTGTGCTGGCTGCCACCGCTCGGCCCGTACGATGGCGTGCTTGACTACGCTGGCGCTGCCGGCGCGCAGCGCACCGTGCTGTGGGACATGTGCGCGCAGCCGGCGTACTGGACCACGACCACGCAGGAGATCGACCAGGCGTGGGCGCTAGCTCCGTTCACGGATGCGGACGGCGTGGTGCAGCTTGCGATCCAGCCGATGACCTGGCTGCAACAGGACATCCCGTACGCCGTGCCGGCTGAGGGCAGCTTGGCTGGCGGAGTGGACTGGTTCCAATGGGACGTGATCGTGGATCGGGTCGAGTACTTCGATGGCTGACCTGAACCAGGCAAAGCTGCTGTCCGGTTCTTCGCTCGAGAACGGACGGGCCATCGTGCTGACGGCCAACTATCAAACCCTGCACGTTGCCGTGAACAGCACGACCGAGTGGGATGTCGTGACGATCTTCCTTAGCAGCAACGGCAACCACCAAGCCACGATCTCTTGGGGTGGAGTCGAATTCATCGTGGCTGTGACGACTCACCAGATTGCGCTTGCGATGGATCGCTGGCGCATCAACAGCGGGCTGGAAATTCAGATCAAGACCAGCAGCCCCAACAACATGAACGCCTACGTGATGGTCGACAGATACCCCGCCGGCTGATGGTCAATCCCCTACAGACGAACAACCGCACGGGCCAGAAGTTTGGTGGGGCGTCCGCCACTTCCGTCCCGTCGCACAACGTGCTGACCGATCTGCTGGTCGGCGATGCGCACCCGCAGTACGTGCGCTCGGACGGCACGCGCGTGGGCTGGCCGATTCCAACGCCTGGCATCACGAACCACGGCGACTTGACTGGACTCGAAGACAACGACCATGTGCTGTACCTCGACATCGAGGACTACCAGCAGACGACAAGCGCCAACCCAGACCAGTGCTACATCGCCAACTGCCGCACAGGCGTGGCGCTTGGCACTCTTACGCTGACGGCCAATCGCACCTACTGGATTCCGTTTGTCGCTCCGGCTCGCGGCGGCACGCTGGAGGATGTGCGTGTGCAGATCACCACGGCTGCGGCCAGCCAGAACATTCGCATCGCCTTGTACGACTGCGTCAGCGATGTGAAGGGCCATCCGCTGACCAGCGACTTCAGGCCAGCAGGCGCAGCGATTGCAAGCGCGACTCAGAGCATGGCGTCGACAGGCACGTTTGTATTCAGCTTCGCGCAAAACCTGACTGCTGGCCGCCTGTACTGGTACTGCATCATGTCGAGTGGCGCTGGCGCCTTGCGCGCGGTAAGCACGAACGAGGCCGACATGGGGCTGGGGTGGAGCATCCCCTCCGGCACTGCGGTGCCGAACGCTGTCACCTACTGGTACGAAACGATCACATATTCGTCCGGCCTGCCGACCAAGGTGGGCACGGAAAGCTACACCAACGGCACGGGCTCGGCGCCTGCCGTGTTCCACACATGGAGTGCATGACATGAAGAAGCCTGGTCTGTACGCGAACATCCACGCCAAGCGCAAGCGCATCGCCGGCGGCAGCAACGAGAAGATGCGCAAGCCTGGCTCCAAGGGAGCCCCGACCGCCGCTGCGTTCAAGGCATCGGCCAAGACGAGGAAGAAGTGATGCCGGCCAAGACCAAGAAGCAGCAGCGGTTCATGGCGATGTGCGCGCACACGCCGAGCAAGGCCAAGGGCAAGTGCCCGCCGAAGAAGGTCGCGCGCGAGTTCAGTCGTAGTCGAACGTCCGGCGCTCGGCGTCCGTGAAGTAGTGCACGTAGTCGAAGAGCAGGCCCACGGTGGTGAGCCTCTCCATGTCCGCCGGCGGGATGTCGATCTTGAACGCCTGGCCGCACAGCGTGGCGATCTCGAGCAGGTCGAGCTGGTCCGCACCCAAGTCTCCGACCAGTTCGGAGTCCCTGGTCAGATCGTTGGGCTTGCACTCCAGCACGTCGGCCACGATGGCGTAGACCTTGTCGACTACCGTGAACGTGTCAGTCATTGCTCCACCTCCCACTCCTCGATAATCGTCCTTGTTTTTTTGAACGATTCTTTCACCTTACTTTCAGCCGCTTCCCTTGTTGCAAAGATTGCCTCCAAAACCTCTACCTTTTCGTTGATCCAATGATCGCCTACGGTTTCGACTCTTAGCAGCACATAGACCTTCACTTCGCCATCTCCTTGACATCGCCGAACACCCGAGCGTTGTCGTACACCTGAGCGTCGCCGGACACCCGAGCGTTGCCGTACACCCGAGCGTTGCCGTACACCCAAGCAATATCGAACACCTGAGCTTTGTCGAACACCCAAGCGTTGCCGGACACCACGGCGCCGCCGAACACCCGAGCGTTGTCGGAGACCCGAGCGTTGCCGGACACCACGGCGTTGCCGGACACCCGAGCGTCGCCGGACACCACGGCGTCGCCGGACACCACGGCGTCGCCGGACACCAAAGCGTTGCCGTACACCAAAGCGTTGCCAAACACCCGAGCGTTGCCGTACACCCAAGCGTTGTCGAGCACCTGAGCGTTGCCAGACACACGAGCATTCGGCCCAATACGCACGGTCTCTGCAACCTTTGCCGTGTCCGCCACCCAGCCTCCACCATTCGGATGCTGGTGTGCAGGCACAGGCCCCCTGCCGTCTTGGAAGTCAAAGGTCGTAGTCACTTGCCCATCTCCTTCTGCACCTTACACAAAAACATTGCCGGACACCTGAGCGTTGCCGAACACCCGAGCGTCGCCGAACACCCGAGCGGCGCCGAACACCCGAGCGTCGCCGAACACCCAAGCGTTGTCGAGCACCCAAGCGTTGTCGAGCACCTGAGCGTTGCCGTCCACCAAAGCGTCGCCGGACACCTGAGCGTCGCCGTACACCTGAGCGTCGCCGTACACCCAAGCGTTGTCGAGCACCCAAGCGTTGTCGAGCACCTGAGCGTTGCCGGACACCCGAGCGTCGCCGTGCACCCAAGCGTTGTCGAGCACCCAAGCGTTGTCGAGCACCTGAGCGTTGCCGGACACCCAAGCGTCGCCGGACACCTGAGCGTTGCCGTGCACCCGAGCGTTGTCGAGCACCTGAGCGTTGCCGGACACCAGAGCGTTGCCGAACACCCGAGCGTAGCCGTACACCCGAGCGTCCGGCTTAATGCACGCAGTCTCTGCAACCCTTGCCGTGTCGGCCACCCAGCCTCGACCATTCGGATGCTGGTGTGCAGGCACAGGCCCCCTGCCGTCTTGGAAGTCAAAGGTCGTAGTCATTGCGTTGTCTCCTTCTGCACCTTCGCCCACTTGTAGGGTTCACTCATCGGTGTCACTCCTCTGCCTGGCGATCTTGTCCAGCTTGTCGAACAGCGCCATCACGAAGAACGCGATTGCGGCGGCGATCGGCCCGAACAGGGCCAGCACAGTCACCAAGAACGCCACTCCCAGTATCAGCTTCAGGCACCAGAGTCCGTTCGAATCTTCCTTCTTTGCCACAGCATAGCTCCTTCAGGGTCCACAGCTTCCGCTTGCCGCGTGGGCCACGCTTGGCCCAACCATGAACGACAGCGGTGTTCTTCTTGGCCCACACTGCGAGCAGCGGATTCGCCTCCAGCTTGGCGATGCGCTCTGCGACGTGGGCGGTGCTCGTCACCTGCACCCCGACGAGCGTGCCGTCAGGGTGCAGGGCGAGCAGGTCGAACATGTTGAACAGGTCGTGTCGAGAGCGCGACCACATGTTCCACTTCTCAACGATCTCGACTTGGTAGCCAGCCTCACGCAGGTGCTTGAGACTGCGCTGCGTGGGGCTGACCTTCGCCATCACCAGGGAACCGTGTCGTGGTCCTCGGTCGCCGCCGGCTCAGGCTCCGGCGCCGCCTGGTTGTGCAGCCTGTAGAGCGCGACGGCGCAGCGCTGCGCGAACAGGCTGGGATCCTTGCCCGTGTCCTGTTCCTCGACCGCCTTGCCCACGACCCAGCGCAGGCTGGCTTCGCGCTTGCCATCGCGCGCGCCCTCCGACGCCGACGCCCAAGTGTGCTCCCTGAGCGCCGACTTGCTGGTCGCCTGCTTCTCCTTGCTGACGCACTCGTACTTCTTCCACGAATCCCAGCCGTCGAACACCTTGACGGGGACGCGCACGCTGTAGACCAGCAGGGTCTGCTCGTCGTACACCTCCATGCTCGTCGCCTCGTGGTGCGCCTGCGGCTCGGGCTCGATCACCCTCGCCTGCACCGTGGCGGGCGCAGCCTGGCGGGTGGCAATCGGCGCCGGCGGCTGCAGCGTGGACACCGTGCCGCTGGCGTACGGCTTGGCGCCCTGCACCGTCTCGATCTCCGACTCGTCCATCATCCCCAGGCCGCACACGGACAGGACCGCGCGGCGCTTGGCCTTCGTGACGCACTTCATCAGAGCGTTGGCGAGGGCTTCGCCCTTCAGGCCGGCGATGGGCAGCGCGCCGATCTCCTCGGTCGCACGTCCGTCGCGCGTCTCCGCCCGCACGGTCACGATGCGCGTGCCCTCGGTGGTCTCCTGCCCGATGATGGACAGGCGAATGCCGTGCAGGCTCGAGAGCTGGTCGGTGCAGGTCTTGGTGGCGTACAGCGTCAGCTTGCCCTGCAGGTTCAGGTACTGGAACGGCTGCGTCGCCGGATCCAGCCCCGCCCTAGCGCAGCGTGCGGTGTAGTACTCCACGCGCTGCGTCGGGTTCAGCTTCGACAGGTCGCCACCCACGACCAGCGCGTCGAGCGTCGCCGGCGTCAGGGGTTGGTGCTGCTTGTCAGTCAATGTCAGGTCGGTCATTGCATACTCCAGTCACGTAGATGGAACGGATCAGCCAGGCGTAGAACGCGATGTCGAGTGCGATCATCACCGCACCTTCAGTTGCTTGGCGAACCGCAGGGTTCGGAACGAAACGGTGCGCGCCTCCCGAGCCGGTTCCGAGCGGCTCGATGCGCGGTACGTGAAGCCGCTGCCGTCGGGCAGGATGCCGTACTCGGCGTCCCCGATGGCTGCGACGATGATCGCCTTGGCCTCGGCCTCGATGGCTTCGGCCTCCTTCTTCATGGCCTTGGCGTGCTCGAGCCTGGTGGCTGCGACCAGGGCATCGTCCGTCAGCCGGACCGCCGTGCCCTCCCGATGCTCAGGGTAGATCAGCTTCAGGACTTCGAGGTCGCCGTCGCTGCCGGTCGCCGGCGGCGGGATGTCGGCCAGCACGTGGTCGTGCCAGAACCTGTCCAGCTTGTCGAGCGCCCACGCCTCCCACTCGTCGTTCCGCACGACCAGATGCCAGCGTGGGCGGGGCGGGATCAGGGCGGACACGACAGCCGAGTCGAGGTCGAGCAGGTGCATGTAGATCGCAGCCTGAACGCGCGCTCCCATCGGAGCCTCGTCCCGCCACACGCTGAAGTTGTGGACGGGCGCCTTCATCTCGAGCACGCTGCGCTGTCCGTCGGCCAGCACCGTGCCGTCCGGCGTGCCGGCCAGCCACGGGCGGTCGGCGTCCACCCGCAGATCCTGGTTGAGGTCCACCTGCCAGCCCTGCTTCCGCAGCAGCTCGGCGTGGAACCGTTCGCTCTCGGAGCCCCACGCCAGGATGTCGGCCAGCGCGTCGCCGCCGTCGTCTGCCGCATCGTCGGCGTCGGGCGGTGCGCCGAGCTCAAGGTCCATGCCGGCGAGCTCCTGCGTGATCCTGCGCCATTCCGTGAGGGGCGTGCCGCGCACTCCCGTCTGGCCTGGCGCAAGGATGGCGGCGGCGGTGCTGCCGGTGATCTTGCCCTTGCGGGCGTCGTGCCACTCTTGCGTTCCGTGTTTGATGGTTTGCGTATTCATGGGTAATAGTTGCTTGGAGTGCCGGCTGGGCATGCAATGCGGGCGGGAGCCCCAGCCGGCGGGAGCCTCCCGCCCATGGCGTGATCAGAAGGGCAGCTCGCTGTGCTGCTCGGCCTGGTGGTCGGCCCAATGGTTGAGCTCGTTTAGGTCGGCGTGCATCTCGCGCAGGATGCGCTGCGCTAGAGCGGCGACGGCCTGGGCTTCAATGGGTGAGGGGCTGGTGCTCGGTTGTCCGTACCAACGGACAATGGCATCGAGGCACAGCATGGTGTCGCGGTCAGGGGTCATTGCGTTGCTCCTTGTGGTGGATGTTACTCGGGGTTAAAGTCGTGCGCAAGGGGGTTGTCCCTGCGTTGCAGCGCTTGCTCGACCAGGATGTCGGTGCCTTTGCGGATGCCGTCGCGGACCATCTGTTCGCGGCTGCGGGAGTCGTGGGTGCGGCGCCACTTCATCTCCTCGAGCATGAGGACGCCGGCGTAGTACACCTCCAAGGCGTGCTTGGCGGCTTCGAGGATCAAGTCATCTTGCTTCGTCATGGTTGTGCCACTGGCGTGGGCCAGCGTTTCCGTGTTTGGCTTCGAGCTGCTTGATGGCTGTGCCCCTGCGATCCAGCTCGTCACGCAGGAGTTGTGCTTGTTGCCGGTAGGCGTGGGCCTGGCCTGGCTCGCGCCGCACGGCGGCGGCCAGCTCGACCAGCCGGTCGGCGATGGACTCGGCGCTCATCTCGCGCGCCTTCTGCCTGAAGTCTCGGCTCACGGCTTGCCCTTTCCGCTGGTCATCCAGGCCATGAACTCGCGCATGGCGTCCGTGCCGTCCATGTGCCGGCCAGGCTGGTCCACGTCCACGCGCAGGCTGTCGGGCTGGACCGACGAGTCGTTCTCGGTGGCGTCCTCCATGATGCGCGCCCACAGGTCGGCGTGCAGGGGGCACGGCTTGGCGCTGCCGCGCCGACGATGGTCCTCGTAGGCGTCGAGGATCGCTTGCTTCAGGCGCGACGGGCTGTCGCACTCGAAGGCCTGGAGATCCTCGTCTGTGAAGGTCAGGGTGCATTCCGTCGTGACGTTGTAGGTGATGGTGTAGGTCTTGCTCATGTCAGTCCTCCATTCTTTCGATGTACCAGGGTCTCTTGGTGATCTCGCTGTCAATGGCCTCAGTCACGCCTTGGTCGCCTTGGGGATACCAATGGAAGCCGGCATCGGTGCTGATCTTTTCGCGCAACTGGTCTTCGGTCGCGCAATCGTCAACCTCGATGTAGCCGCTGTGGTCCACGCTCTCAGTCCAATGGATCAGGAACCTTGCCATGTCATTCCTCCCAGATAAGCTGGATGCCGTCCTCGTCGCTCCAATCCACGTAGCCGTTGACTTCGTCAGCCTCGGCATTGATGGCCCGGATGGCGTTGATCACATACTGCGGTAGCACAATCGGCTCATTGCTGGCGCCGACGATGGCGTCGCGCGCCTCCTGCGGCGTCACGCCGTCGGGGATGTTGATGGTGCAGCTCATGCGCTGCACGACGAAGAATCCGATGCGGGTCTGTTGCATTGTCATTCCTCCTGGGTCTTCGGCGCTTCGAGGTTCACCAGGCACTCGGCGCAGCGCCAGGCGTCGAGATCCCAGAACACGGCGTTAACAGCGGCGCGCGCGGTGGCGGGCAGCGCCTCGAAAGCCTGGAACGTCAGAGCCCAGCCGCTGGAGCCACACTCCGGGCACGTGGCGTGCGTTGTGCGCGCGCCGCCGTCGAGCATCGGGCGCAGCAGCGCCGCGCGCTCGGCGACTGTGAGCGGGCGCGTCGTGCGCAGCGCGCGCACCTGGTCGTGCAGCGCGCGCGCCTGCTCGACCGGCAACACGCCGACCGTCGTCTCGCGGTGGCACGGCGAACCTGGGCGCGACGCCACCACCACGGCGACGCGGCGACCGTCAGGGAGCGGACGGAAGGTTGCGTGAACGCGGCTCACGTCGTCACCTCCTGCGCGAAGAATCCATCCTCGCGCGCGGCGCGCGCGGCCTCGTGGGCATCCCAACCGGCCTGATACCCAGCCTGATACTCACCGGCGCCGCCACATTGCTCGGCGTTGTAGGCCCAGTCGCGACCAGGCTTGCCGGTCACGATGCACACGAATTGCCCATTTCCATCCTGCTCCACCATCCAGGCGCGCGGGATCAAGTCATCCTTTTGCAGGAGGCGCGCGGCGAACTCCAGCGCGGCTCGGATGTGGTTACTGTCGGCGCTTAGCGCGTGGTCGTAGCCGACCGTGGTGGACCGGCGCGGCGACGCGGCGTTGCCGATTGTAAACGCCTTGATGCGCGCGCCTTTGTAGTTAGTCGGCGAGAGGTACTTGGTGTGGACGACGATTGCCATTGCTGCTCCTGTCGGCGCGACGCACCATTGCGCGCGGCGACGTTGCATATGTTACAGCGCGTCGGCGTGGTGTCAACAGCCGCTGTTGGAATTCCTGCGAAATTTAGCGCGCGCTGTAACTATTGTCGGCGTCGCCGGTTGCGCCGTCCTGGATCCCTGGCGCGCGTCCCGGCGTCGGCGTCGGCGTCGGCGCCCTGGCGCGCGCGCGCCCGGGGATGGCGCGTGAGTAAACCTGGCGCGTGGCGTGGCGTGGCGTGGCGTGGCGCATGGCGCGTGGCGCGTGGATACAAATAAAGGCGCGCGCGCCATCACGACGCGCGCGCCCACGTTCCAGCCGAGTCTAGGCTAGTGCGTCAGGATGCCGATATCCTTCACACCCGGCCGTGCGCCATTACATAGCCCACACTCGGCGCACGTGGTGCGTTCCCCGGCTTCCTTAGACGGTGGGCACGTGATCATTCCACCCGGCATCG
>SXGT01252935.1_pt1 | contig 13885 bp, 7 predicted proteins | sample 3176221 | NCBI WGS metagenome assembly SXGT01 (sample SAMN11356862, study PRJNA531348) | freshwater metagenome | isolation source: freshwater sample F1-120 | place: China: Fuxian Lake, Yuxi | collected 2017-12-25 | reverse complement strand
CTCGTGCAGCGCGCCATCAGTCTCAACGATGCGCTGATGAAAGCCCAGCAGGGTCGCCTGCAACTGCAAGCCACCCTCAGCGCCATCCAGTTGGCGGTTCGCAACGGCGAGGATTTGCAGCAGCATATGCTTACCCTGGAAGGCTCCGTTGGCCGCGAGTTCCTGCTCAGCGGTCTGGGTTTCAATCAGCGGGATGCCTCCGTTCAGGCCGCCATTGAAAAAAGCCTGCTGGACGATCGCGCCCAACTTAAGTCGATGCAAGAGTTTTATGGCCCGCAACACCCACGCGTGCTGGACGTCGCCAATCGCGTCAGGAACACGGAGTTTTACCTGGAAAGCTATCAGCAGCGCGTCGACGAGCGGCTGGCCAGGTTGCGAGACAAGCAACTCGGGCCGATGCTCGTGCAGATCGCCCAGCAACGGTTGGGCGAGGCTCGCGAGCATGAGGCCGCGATCCGCACCAGCTTCGAGCAATCGCGGCAGGACGCCGTCAAACTCAACGGGGATGTGGCCAAACTCGAGATTATAGAGCACGATTTGAAGTGGCTGCGCGACCTGCGCGACGTGCTACTCAACCAGATCGCCAATATCGATGTAAAGCAAGACCGCGGCGACGTGCGTACCGCCGTGATCAGCGAACCCGCCCTGCCAAAGTTCCGCAGCTGGCCTCAGCTGCCGGTGATTCTGGCCGTCTGCGTGGCCGCCGGCATGGCGGTCGGCCTGGCACTGGTCTACGTGATTGAGTTGCTGGATGATCACTTTCGTTCGCCGGAGGAACTTCGCTCGCAGTTGGGCGCGCCGGTGCTCGCCATGGTGCGGCAACTGGAGGAGCTGCACACCATTGGCATCGAAGGTGTGCACGTGTACGTGAAACCCGACTCCGTGCAAAGCGAGTCCTTCCGAACGCTGCGCACGGCGCTCGCCTTCAGCGGCGAGGAAACATCGCGGCTGGTGATTTCCAGCGCCGAACCCGGCGACGGCAAGACCACCATCCTGGCCAACCTGGCCTGCTCGTTCGCGCAGTCGGGTAAACGCACGCTGCTCGTCGACGCTGACTTGCGCCGCCCCGGCCTGACCAACCTGATGGGCATGAAAGGCCAGCCGGGACTTTCCGACGTGCTCATCTCCGACAAGCCTGTGCCAGAGCTGGCGAGAGAACTTGTGCAGCCACAACTACTCACAGGTCTCGATTTTCTCTCAGCGGGTCCACGTCGTCCCAGTCCCGCCGAGTTGCTTGCCGGCTCACGCCTGGCCGATCTGCTGGCCTGGGCCGAAAGCGAGTACGACCAGATCCTTATTGACAGTCCTCCCACGCTTGCCGCCACCGACGCCTCGATCATTGGCCGCCAGGTGGACGGCATCCTGCTGGTCGTGCAACCGCAAAAGAATCAGCGACGACTGGTGATGCGCGCCGCCGAAGGTCTCACCGACGTCGGCGTCAAGTTGCTGGGCGTGGTCGTCAACCGCATCGGCGGAGAAAAAGCAGACAAGATCTACGGCAGCGGATACGGATATGGCTACGGCTACGGCTACGGCTACCGTTATGGCGGATACGGCCACGACCCCGACGAATCGAAGCCGGCGCCGTCCCTCCCTGACGTTGTTGCCGGTGCGTCGGAGGAAGTTGACGAGGGCGAGCACGAACCCAACACCTTACCGCGACGCGCGGCGTGATTACGGAATGTTTCATCGCCAACCGTTTCGCTCATTTCGGGATGAATGCCATGTCGCAAAACACCCTCTCATCGAAAAATAACGACGAAACGCGCCACGTGCCCGGTCCGCTCGCCGACTTGCTTCTGACTACGGTCGACGTGGGCCTGGCAGCCGTATTGCTGCTCGCGCCCTGGTTCATGGGGGGCCGTCATCCGCTTGGTCAGCTTGTACTGGTGCTGATCAGTGTCGTCGTCGCCGCGGCCTGGGTCACGCGACAGGCCCTCTCGCGCGGCCAGACCGTTTGGAAAATCTCCGCATGCGAACTGCTGCTGCTGGCGACGGTCGGCCTGGTGATTCTGCAGTTGACCCCGCTGCCGGACGATTTGATCCAAACGCTTTCGCCGCACATCGGCAAGCTGCTGCCGCTGTGGATGCAGGGACCGCAATCGCCCGATGCGCTGGGCACCTGGAATCAATTGACGCTGACGCCCGACGCTACGCGCGCCGGGTTGGTCATGCTCTTGTGTTATGGGTTGCTGTTTCTCGTCACGCTGCAGCGCATCGAGGGGATTGATGACGTCGAGCGCATGCTTCGCTGGTTCGCCATCTCCGCCATAGCGCTGGCCTGCGTGGGCTTGTTGCAGTACCTCGCCAGCAACGGAAAATTCCTGTGGGTCTACGAGCATCCCTTCCGCGACACCCATGACGCAGTCAAAGGTCCGTTCATCAATAAAAACCACTTCGCGCATCTGCTGGCGCTCGGTTTGGGGCCGCTTGTGTGGAGTGTTCAACGGGTAATGACTCGTTTGCAATCTGCCCGCGATCCGTCGTTTCATGACAGCAGCCTGACCACGGCCGACGTGGAATGGCTGGCGATGGTGCAGACGATCGGCCTCGGCGTCGTGATGTTTGCCGGCCTGATGACGCTCTCGCGCGGCGGCGTCCTGGCGATGTTCGCGGCGCTGACGGTTTCCGGGGCCCTGCTCTACCGCATCGGCGCCCTGAGCGGACGCTTTGTGCTCGCGTTCGGACTGGCGTCGCTCTTGATCGGCGGTGCGCTGGCGATTCACGGTTATCAGAAAGTGTCCGAGCGTCTGGACGACTTCGCCGCGGGGTCGATCGAAGAACTTGATCACCAAGGCATTCGCCGTAAATTATGGGCGGCTGACCTGGCGGCAGCCCGCGATTTCGCTCTCTTCGGCACCGGCGTCGGCAGCCATCGCGACGTCTACCGCATGTACCTGCCCGAAACCTGGGACAAGGAAATGACCCATGCGGAAAACGGCTATCTGCAGGTTGCTCTCGAAACGGGCCTGCCCGGCTTGACGATGCTGCTGCTGGGAATTGGCCTGGCCACCTATTGGTGCCTGGAAGCCTTGCGCTCAACGAAGAACCGCCGCACTTATGTCGCCGCAGTCGCCGTGGCATCGGGATTGGCGGCCAGCGTGCTGCATTCCTGGGGAGACTTTGTTTGGTATATCTCGTCCTGCATGGCGGCTACGGTCTTGCTGCTCGCCTGCGCTTGCCGTCTGATGGAAATCAGTCGCGAAAGCCCCCCGCGGTGGGTCTGGATGCATTGGAACATCTCGCGACCTGGCCTTGCGGTTGCCGCGGCGGGCATCGTGCTTGTGGGGGGTTGGATGATTACCAATCGGTTATCCGCCACAATGGCTTCCCCTCACTGGGACCATTACATGGCGTTTGTGTGCGCGCCGGAAAACGAGCACGGAACAATCCCGCCCAACGAAGAACTGCTCGATCACCTTCGCGCCGTGTTGCGCTGGACGCCCAAGAATTCTCGCGCGCATGCCGCCCTTGCTCGGTTGTCTCTCAAACGATTTGAGTTGCTGCAGAACTCGCCCAGCGCGATCAATCCCTTGCCCGTCCATCAAATTCGCGACGCGGCCATGCAGTCCAAATTTAAGTCGCGAGCACAATTAGACCAATGGCTGGTGCGAGGCGTCGGCGAGCATTGCCGCTACCTGGACGAAGCCTTGTGGCATACCCGGCAAGCACTGGCCTGCTCCCCTCTGCACGGCGAAACGTACCTGTACCTCGCCGAACTCTGCTTCCTGGAGAACGCACGTGCGGACACCAAGCTCGCCTATATCAATCAAGCCATTCGCGTGGCGCCCTACAATGCATCAGTCCTGATCGTGGCCGGTCGCGAAGCCCATCTGATGGGCCAGGAAGTCGAGGCCATCGAATACTGGAAACGGGCCTTCGAATACGGCGCCTACGAGCGGCACATCCTGATTTCCACCGCGGCCTCCGCCGGCGTTTCCCCCGTCCAATTCCTGGAGATTTTTGAACCAGGCTGGCCCGAAATTGGCGACGTGTACAAAGCCTACGCGAAGTTCGCTGCGCCCGATCAGATTCGCACGCTGCGCGATAAGTACCTGGCCCTGGCCGAAGCCAGCCTGGCGACGCTCGACCGCACCGCCGCCGCCCAAGTCTATTACGAAATGTATCACGTGTTTGCCGAAACGGGATCCCAATCGCGGTCACTCGACTGCCTGAAAATGGCGGTTGAAGGGGACCCCAACAGGCGGGATCTTCACCACGCGTTTGCGACTGAGTTGCGCAAGGCCGGCGATTACGCGGAGGCGGAGAAACAAATCAACTGGTGCCTGGCTCGCGACCCCGAAAACCGGAACATGCAACAGATGCTCGCCGAAGTCGTCAGATTGCGTGCCGCCGGCGACGGACAGCGATCCACCTTCCGCGGTGGCAACACAAGGCAATGAGCTGGAGAGATCGTCTTGCCGCGCCCCCGCCGCAGGCTGCAAGTCCGCCCTGGCGGGGAAACGGGGTCGGCGAGTGCCGGGGCGGCTTGTTGCGGATTTCATGTTTCAACGGATTGCCCCAACCTGATCCATGCAAATTTTCACCCCCCTCTCCTCTCTGCAATGGACGCTACCCTGGCAGGTTGTCGCGGCAACCTGTATTTCGTTTGCAAGCACGCTGCTGCTGACGCCGCTGGCCTGCTGGTTCGCGCATAAGATGGGCGTCGTCGACCGTCCCGACGGAGCCCGCAAATTGCAACGCACACCGGTGGCGCTGCTTGGCGGTGCTGCCGTGCTGGCCGGTTTAGGCATCACGGTCTTCGCCGCGGCCGCGGCGGGCGCGATGGACCGATCGCTGGAATCGATCATGCTTGTGGGTGTCGGCCTGAGCGTGCTGTGTGCCGTTGGCGTGGTGGATGACGCCTGCAATCTACGTCCCGGTTGGAAGCTGCTGGCTCAAATCGGTGCCGCAGTCCCGATGGTCGTCGCGGGGGGCTCGATCGGCGAGATGAGTTTGTTCGGTCTGACTTTTCCCATTGGCCCATTGGGTTATCTCGCCGCGCTCGCCTGGCTGGTGGCCTGCAGCAACGCGGTCAATCTGATCGACGGTATGGACGGCCTGTGTTCGACCGTGGGTCTCTGCGTGGCCGCGGGCGTCACTGCGGTTTCGCTCTTGTCAGGCGCGGACAACACGGTGGTCTGCGCTGCGGCACTGGCTGGTTCTCTTGGCGGCTTTTTGATTTACAACCTTCCGCCCGCCAAGATCTACCTTGGCGATGCCGGCAGCATGGTGATCGGCATGACGCTGGCGCTGTTGACCATGCGCGTTGCGCAAACAGAAGCTGGCGTTACGCACCCGTTGGTGATGGCCTCGCTGATGGCGGCGCCGATCGGCGACATGGTGCTGGCGATGATCCGCCGCACGCTCATCGGCAATGGGATCTTTCAAGGGGATCGCGGCCATATCCATCACCGACTGCTCGATCATGGCCTCACCGTGCGAAAGGCCCTGGCCATCATTGCCGTGATTTGTCTTTCCACCGCGTTAATCGCCGTTGGCACGCACTATTGGGCGAGCGACCTGTTCGCGCTAGGCGCGCTACTTTTCGTGATGGTCGTGCTGGTCAACCGCCGTCTGGTCGGTCATTACGAATGGTCGTTGATTCGCGCGAAAATGGCCCACCGCGCGGTGAACGTGGCCCCCCATCGCCACGCGGCGCCGACGATCCTGCGGTTCAACGCCGAAGAAGTTCTGACCCTGCATAAACATCCATCGCGCGCCGCCACGACCGCAATCGATGCGCACGAAGAACGCCGCCGTGCCGCGTAGCGCGAAGCGCGAAACGTTGGGACGCAGGAATGAGGCATCGTCATAGCCCGCGGTCAACGACCGCGCGGCATCGGTGGGAGTCTCAGACCTTGCAATTTGTGCCGGATTTCGGATGATTGAAATTGGGTGGCAGGGTCAGAGCGAAGCGATGTCCCTGCGGTGTGAAACACAGAACCTTCCCCGACCGTAGCAGGCACAGTCCTCTGTGCCGTCGCTGACCGTAGCAGGCACAGTCCTCTGTGCCGTCGCTGACCGTAGCAGGCACAGTCCTCTGTGCCGTCGCCGACCGTAGCAGGCACAGTCCTCTGTGCCGTCGCCGAACGTAGCAGGCATGCTGTGTACCCTTTGGCGCATGCCGTCGCCGAACGACCAACCGAGTTGAATTTCCACGGCCGTTCAATCCAGCAACGCATCTTAATCAAGCGTCGATTGCCGTAATTTTTCTGTCCAACGCAGCGCCGTTACGGCACAGAGGACTGTGCCTACTACGTGGCAGGCATCTCCGCCGCCAGCAGAGCGGCTGACGAGTTTCGTGGGCTGCTCTGCCTGCTTCTCGCGTTCTGCTTGCTGCTTCTCCCACCCCCTGGAGACTTGTGACTGCTAGCGGTTGAGACGATACGAAATCGTGTCAAGGATTGAGGCTGTTGATGACCAGCCACACAATCATGCCAATGACACCGGCCAAGACGATTCCGGCGACGCCCAGCAGCCAAAGGGAGAAGGATTCGCGGGTCTCCCTTTTTCTGGCAGCCGGCTGGGCGAGATTGAGGGTACCTGAAGCCGGCATGCCGAGGTCCTCGGCGTGCTGGTTTTGCAGCTCTTCGAGCAAACCATCCAAGACCGGGGGCTCGTCGCTCAGCGGTTCCAATTCTGGCGATTCGAGTTCTAGCGGTTCCAAGCCCGGCTGTCCTTGAGTCGGTACCGTGGCGCGAGCCGGGTCCTTGGTTGGCGGCGGGCTGACCTCCATCGTTGGCATTGACTGCTTGATCTGCGAACTTGCAGCTGTCCGATCGTCGCTGATGGGGGCCAGCGTCAGCTCTTCATCGTCGGTCCTGGCCGGTGCCGTGGGAGCGCGCGGCGGGCGGACTGCCATCATCCCCAGCATTCGCGACGATTTTCCTGCCAGCCACGCCTGCAAGATCTCCTCGACGTGATTGGCGGTTGGATAGCGGTCGGCCGGAGATTTGGCCATCATCTTCTGGCAAATCGCCACGAGCGCCGGCACCGCGTCCGGCCGCAGCGCGAAGATGTTCTGGGGATCTTTCGAGCGGTGCATCCGCACCCGTTCGACAGCCGTGCCTTCGGGAAAAGGCGGCTTGCCGGTGAGTAAAAAATACATCGAGCAGCCCAAACTGTAGATGTCGGCGCTGGCCGTAACGTTATGGCTGTCAATCGATTGTTCCGGCGCCAGGTAGTCGACGGTGCCGAGCACCTGTTGGCCCTTCTCGTCCTCGAGTTCCTCCCGCGTCTCCTCCGAAAGCCGCGCCAAACCCAGATCGACGATCTTGATCGTCCCCTGCTGGTCGACCAGAAGATTGGCAGGCTTGATGTCGCGGTGGATCATTCCCACGCGATGCACATGCGCGAGCCCAACGGCCGCCTGGCGGATGTAGTCCGCGGCAACGCGGCAGTCAAGCGGACCGCGTTCGGTCACTATCTGCTGGAGATCGCTTCCCTGGATATATTCCATCACCAGAAAATGGACGTTGCCTTCGTGCCCCACATCGTAGGCACGAACGATGTTGGGGTGATCGACACGCGCCGCCGCACGGGCTTCAGAGCGGAAGCGCTCGAGATGCTCCGGGCGCGCGGCAAGACGCCCGGTCAAAACCTTGATCGCAACGCGGCGTCCCATCTCCAGGTGCTCGGCGAGATACACGCTGCTCATGCCGCCGCGGCCAAGCTTGTCGAGCATCTTGTACTTGCCAACGAAGAACCCTTGATACCTTCCGTTAAGCAATTGCTCGCTTTGCCAAGGCGTCAGCAGACCGGCGTTGATCAGGCTGGAACAGACGATGCCGCTGTCGCTGATGGGCTGATCGGCGGCCGAGAGGGCCTGCGCAAGCTGCTTGCCGTCGACCAGGCCGCTCTTCAGCACCAAGTCGACAAAAATACTGGCTTCGAGCTTTGGCATGAGATGTTTGCCGGCGCGCGTTCGAGAGCAATAGTTGACTGATTATGCAGCGCGGGTCCGATCCTGGCAATCTAGCACCATTCTACCCAAGAGAACACTGCAAAGGGAATGCCGGCTGTACGGACGAACGATTTTTCTTGCTGCCATCAGTACTTTTGTCGGAATTACCCTTGTTTACCACCGGCGAACAATCTGCCGAATTGCCAGTTGCGTTGCTTGAATTGGTCGAGCAACACGGCGGCCAAGATCAACAGGCCGAAGACCACTTTCTGTTCGTAGCTCTTCACGCCGGCCATGTTCAGTCCGTTCTGAATCACCGCCATGATCAACGATCCGACCAGCGTGCCGAAGATGCGACCTTCCCCCCCCGCGAGGCTCGCTCCGCCGACGACCACCGCTGCGATGACCTGCAATTCGTAAAGCTCGCCGGCGTTGGGCCGCCCCCCTTCAAATCGCGAGGCGTCGACAACACCCCCAAGACCGGCCATTGCGCCACAAAAGGCATACACCAGGATTAGCACACGTACCACCCGCACGCCGGAAAGCCGCGCAGCTTGTGCGTTGCCGCCCACGGCATAGATGTGCCTTCCCAGCACGGTCCGCGTCATCATGATGTGCGCCACCACGTAGAGCGCGATCATCAGCAGAATCGGGTTGGGTATTCCCAGGGTCCCGCCATTTCCCAGCCAACCGAAGGCTTGCGAGTCAAGTTTGATCGCCTCGGGAGTCCCTGCGGTTTTTCCGCCCGACAGAAAACTTTGATACCGAACGGCTAGAATCAACGCTAGTCCGCGGGCGATCATCATCGTCGCCAGGGTAACGATGAATGCTGGTATTCGACCCCAGGTAATCAGCGTTCCATTGACGGCTCCGCACAACGTGCAGAGGGCGATGCCGAGCAGGCCGCAGGCAATGAGTCCGATCGGCCGAGCCTGGGCTCCCCCCGCCAGTTGCTGCAGGGCAACTGCCGTCACGACGCCTGACACGGCCAACAAGCTGCCGACCGAAAGATCGATGCCCCCCGTGATAATGACCATCGTCATACCAATCGCAATGATGGCGACGACGGCATTCTGATTGACGACATTGACTAGATTTTCGCGCGTGAGAAAGCTCGGCCAGACGTAGCTTTGCGGCTGATAGACCGTCGTCTGGGCCAGCGACGGATGCTGCTCGGCCAGGGAGGCGAGTTTCCCCGGCTGAAGCGGCCCCCACTCCGAGCCTGGACGATGCGTGGCGATGGCATCCAATCGGGTACCCTTCGCGGCCAGGTTCAGAAGGGCTGGACGCACTTCGGCAGGTGAGCCGGCAAGGGTGCCCAACCACTGGCCCCCGTTTGCCATGAGTTGATGCTGGATTGCGGCAGCGAACAGCAGGTCTTGCCGGGTGTCGCGAATGACGATCAGAACGGCGGCCCCAGCGCCTTTATCCCGCTGGATTCGTTGGGCAAGAGCGCGACCCGATTCCGGGGTAATCGGGTGCTGCTCTCCGAGGGTGGCGAAGGAATAATAGGCGCAGAGCAACCCCAGTATCACCAGCGACCCATAATCGGTAATCAGTCTCGCCGGCAGCGAACGCTTCGTCATCCGGAAAATCCTGGCTGCGACGAGGCTACTTAAGGGAGGGATCCTCAATCGCGTCGCCGCTCGTGTAGAGCCTGGTGGGAATCAATTGCACTTGCTGGTACTCCTCGCCGTCGAGATACCGGGCGATATTCTGCGCTGTAGTAATACCCATCAGGTCGGGAAACTGAATTGGATCAGCCAGGATTTTGCCATCCTTGATGGCTTGCTTGCCTTCGTTCTGGCCATCGAATCCGATGATCTTGACCTGGTCCTGTTTTCCGGCCTGCCGTAACGCAGTCCAGGCGCCTAATGCCGATGGGTCGTTAATGGCGAAGATTCCGGACAGATCCGGATGGGCCTGAATGGCGTCACTGGTGGCGCGAAAACCCTCGTCTTTCAGCCCACCTCCTTCCAGCTCGGCAACGATTTCGACCTGACCCGTGTCGCGGCCCTTGTTGTGCGCGTCGATCACTTCGCGAAAGCCCTGCACGCGAAGCACGCAGGAGTTGGCCTGTTTGACATGCAGGATCAGCACTTTGCCTCCTGCTTCGCCGAGTGCCTCGACCATCGCCTGGCCCGCGAGCTTGCCGCCTTGGTAGTTGTCGGTGCCGACATGCCCGGCGATTTTCGCGCCGTCCGCCAGGCACTCCAGATCGCAGGTGAAGACGGGGATTCCGGCCAGATTGGCCTTCCTGACGGCCGGGCCAATCGCCACGCGATCGGCCGGGTTGATGACGATTGCCGTCACTTTTTGTGCGATGTAATTATCGATGTGTTTGGACTGCGAGTCCACGTCGCGTTCGGCGTCGTTGACGATGACCGTGAAGCCGTGTTTGCCGGCTTCCTCGGTGAGACTGTCGGCTATGATCTTAAAGAACGGATTCTTCAGCGTCAGCGCCGAGAAACCGATCGTGCCCTTGCCGGACGATTCAATCTTAGGCTCGCTCTTTTTCTCGCCTGCGTCGGGAGTAGAGCTGGTGCACCCCATTGCCGTGAAAAACGAAAAGAGCAGCAATGTAAACGCAGCAAGACGCATGGGAAATTCCTGCAAGAGAAGTTGGTGAGTTGTGAAGATCAACTCACGTAGCTATAGCACCTTCCGCGGCGCGTGGCAACTAACTGACAATGTCGTCCACGGCCGATCAGTTATCCGCTGTAGGGCCGGCTGTGCCGGCCAGATTCGCGCAACTTTCCCATCCACGGCCGGCAAAGCCGGCCCTACCAGGTTGCCGAATCTAAAACACTGATCGGCCGTGCAATGTCGCCGAGTTTTCGCGGGTGCCGGGACTGAATGGGATCGCATTGGCAGTGTAAATTCGAGTCTCACCTACGCCTCGGATACGCCCTTCAAGTTCTTGCGTGGGTCAGTGGCTGAAATGATCTCACTGACGCCGGTTTGATTAAAACCCTTGAAGCCGGCATTGCGTTCGAGATTTTCCAGATGGGAGCCAATGGCGCCTTCGCGCTTGAATGCCGCGGCTTGCTCCGCCGAGATTCGGCCTTCGCCAAGAAGTCTCTCAATCCGCGCGGGTGAGACCGGCCAGCGTTCGCCCTCGGTGAAGGCCTGCCGCAAGTAGGGAAAATCGGTGAAGGGCTTCATGACCGTGATGCCGGCTTCCGCCTTCAGTTGCGACTGCAGGGCTGCGAAATCGAACTGGCACTCCAAATGATGCATGCCGGCGGCAAGGAACGATTCTCCATGCAAACCACACCACAAACCCACCGTGCCCAGCGTATGACGTTCCGACAGCGGTTGGTGGGCAAAGTCGGCAATAAGCTCATCAGGCGAAAGATCGACGTCGGCGAAGATGACAATGCCCGCGTTCGGCTGCTCGAGCACTTGCGCTCCCCAGCCGGCCTCATGCCCCGCGTAAAATCGTTCACGGCCGTGGAATCCAAGCTTCTCAAAGATGCCAATCAGCCGAGCGAAGTGGGATCGCGAGGACCGATAGGTGTGGTGATCATGATTCGCCCAGCCCAGTCCCAGGCGATCCTGCCGCGCCTTCTGCACTTGGGCGGCTCGGTTGCGGCGTTGCCAATACTCACGTTCGATCGAAAAAAACAGGTCGCACGTGTAGTCCGTTCCCAGGTCGGCGACAGCTGCGTCCACCAAGCGTTCCGCCGTCTCAAAGCCACGGTCCTCGGCCAACGAGCGCGGCCGACACCGAAACTGGTCGGCATGATGCAGCACGAGTGCGGCCGGGGGCGGCGGTCGCTGCACATCGAAACCAGCGTAACCATGCCTCTCGACGACCCACAGTTCATCTCCACCGTCACTCCAGACCTTGGCCCAGCGAACGGGCGCCAGGGGGGCGCCGACTAGATGCGCCTCAGATTGCCAGACCGATTCAAAATCCGCGACCGACTCCACCTTCAAGGCGAGGCGCGTCTTGGAATCACCTGGCGTCAGCATCACCCGTGGAAAAATTCCGGCCGGTTGCAGGTACACGACGTCGGCGTTTTTCTGGTTGGCCTGCCGTTGAAATCCGGCAGCCGGCAATGCGTGTTCAAGGGGGGCGTTTGCCGCCAAACAGATCTGGTCGACCATGTCCATCAATCGCACGCCGGCCATGCGGAACATGCGCTCCTGCAACATGGCCGCAAACGCGGATCGCTGCAGAAAACCGTCGACCAGACCGCGAAGCAGCCGTTCCGCCTCGGGCTGAGGTGTCCAGCGGCAGGCCGTAAGTGGACTGGCGGCATCCTTCATCATCAGATCCTCGTTCGTTCCAGGCTTCGCCTGGCGTCAAGACGCGACGTATAATTGTACGCCGCAAAGCACTTGGGAGGCCATCGATGCAATCTGTTCTTCTTCTCGGGGCCGGCAAAATCGGCAGCGCCATCGCCAGACTGCTGGCTATGAGCGGTGACTACGACCTGCTGGTGGGCGACATCAACCGAGATACTCTTGACCGGCTGCCAACCGGGCTGCCCCTCCGAGCGATGCATGTCGACGTCAGCGATCCGACTTCGTTGCGAAAGGCAATGCGGGGCCGCTCGTCGGTGGTTTCGGCCCTGGCCTTCGACCTGAACGCGATTGTCGCCCAGGCGGCGGCGGAAGAAGGACTCAGCTATTTCGATCTGAGCGAAGATCTTGCCACGCGGCGCAAGGTGCTGCAGGTTTCCGAATCGGCCCGCCCGGACCAGATCTTCATGCCGCAATGCGGGTTGGCGCCTGGGTTTGTTTCCATTGCCGCGTACCATCTGGCGCGGCAGTTTGACACGCTCGACGAAGTGCGGCTGCGCGTCGGAGCCCTGCCCAAGTTTCCGACCAACGAGATGAAGTACAACCTCACCTGGTCGACCGACGGCCTGATCAACGAATACGGGAACCCGTGCGAGGCAATTCACCATGGCCGGTTGATCGAAATGCTGCCGCTGGAGGGCCTGGAGCATTTCTCGCTGGACGGAATCGATTACGAAGCATTCAATACATCCGGTGGAGTCGGCACGCTTTGCGATACATTGGCCGGAAAGGTGCGTTCGCTGAATTACAAGACCGTTCGCTATCGCGGCCACCGCGACTTCATGGCCTTTCTGATGAACGAGCTGCGGCTGAACGACCGGCGAGCGCTGTTGAAGGACGTGCTCGAATCGGCCGTGCCTATCACGCTTCAGGATGTGGTCTTGATCTTCTGCACCGTCAGCGGCTGGAAGGACGGCAGGCTTACGCAGGTCACTGATGCCCGCAAGATTTACCACGGTGAAATACGCTCGGAGCCTTGGAGCGCGATCCAGCTCAGCACGGCTTCGGGCGTGTGTGCCGTGGTCGATCTCCATTATACCGGGAAGTTGCCTGGCAGAGGATTCGTGCGGCAGGAGCAGGTTTCATTCGAAGCGTTTCTGGCGAATCGCTTCGGACGGTGCTATGCGAATGGCTTGCCCGAGCCTGGTTAGGCTCGGCACGCAGGCGAGTCTCTTGCAGACTCGCGATCACGACCCCGAGAGCGGCAGCCACAGGGATCGCTTCCAGGGCCCCAAACCGAGGGTGGATATGACAGCACCGTCCAATATTTTACAGCGGCTGAACATCGACCCCTTCTCGAGAGCCACCACCGGACCATTGCTCGGGGTGCATTCGCCGATCGACGGGTCGAAACTGGCCAGCATTCCCACGTCACAGCCGCACGAAGTTCAAGCGGCAATTCATTCCGCGGCCGACGCGTTTCTGAAGTGGCGCCTCGTGCCGGCCCCACGCCGTGGCGAATTCGTACGCAGATTCGGCAACCTGCTCCGCGAGCGCAAGGCCGATCTGGCCGAACTCGTGACGCTGGAAGTCGGCAAAATTCCGCAACTGGATGCCTTCAACATGCGGGACTTCTGGGCCACGGAAGCCGCACTGGGCTTTGCCATGCTGGCTTACAACCTGATGAGCCTGTTTCGTCAGGCGGTGTTGCGTTCCCGCATCCAGCAT
>SXGT01371178.1_pt1 | contig 13888 bp, 14 predicted proteins | sample 3176221 | NCBI WGS metagenome assembly SXGT01 (sample SAMN11356862, study PRJNA531348) | freshwater metagenome | isolation source: freshwater sample F1-120 | place: China: Fuxian Lake, Yuxi | collected 2017-12-25 | reverse complement strand
GTCGAGCATCCGGTCGGCCTCGTCCAGCACGAGCACCTGGATGCCTGACAGGTCCACACTGCCGCGCTGGATGTGGTCCAGCAGGCGCCCCGGGGTGGCGACGACGATGTCGACACCGGAACGCAGGGCAACGACCTGCGGCTGCATGCCGACGCCGCCGAAGATCTGCACGCAGCGCAGCGGCAGGTGCCGGCCATGGCCGCGCACGTTCTCGGTGACCTGCGCACAGAGCTCGCGCGTGGGCACGAGCACAAGCGCGCGCGGTGGCCGCGATGGCACGCGATCCCTGGGCGCGCGCGGCGCTACTGCTGTGGCGACGGTGGTCGCATGGGTGTCGACATTGCCGTCTTCATCACCAGGATCACCGGTTCCCCGCTGGGCAACCGCCGCCTGCAAGGCTGCGGTATCTGCCTGGTTGCCAGGTGTGGCGCCATCGTCATCCGAGTCGACGCCATTAGAGCCATCGCCATCAGAGCCGTCGTCATCAGAGTCGACATCGTCAGAACCACCCATGTCCGCGACTGCCGCGTCGCTGGAGGTACCGATGGCGTTGGCCGCCGCTGGCGGGTTGGCGACGCGATCGGCCTCGACCAGCGCCATCAACCTCTGCAGCACCGGCAGCGTGAAGCCCGCGGTCTTGCCACTGCCAGTCTCGGCAGTGGCCATGAGGTCGCGACCATCGAGGATGCGCGGAATCGCGAATGCCTGAACCTGAGTGGGCGTGACGTAACCCTGTTCGTGCACGGCACGCAGCAACTCGGCCCGGAGGCCCAGGGACTCGAATGACATGAGTGTCCTTCAATGCAGAAGAAGTCGGCCTGGCTGAAGAGCGTCAGCGCCGGTCCAGGCGGGGGGCCAAGGATTCGCCTTCAAGCACCAGAGCTCGCAGGAAACTGGGATTCGGAAGGAATGCAGTTTCGTCGGGAGTGGCGGCGAGCTACCCCCGCAGTAGACCGGTGATGGCGAGGGGCGAACGGAATATACCCACCTGCCGGAGAAAAGAATAGCCGCGTTCCGGGACCCCGCGCGCAGCTCGCAACGGCCCGCTCTCACTCCGCCAACGCAGCGCAACGACCGGCCCAGGCCCGGTCTCCGAGGCGCGGTACGCCTGGCTGTCGCCGGGACGCCGGGCAGGCACCGGGGCCGCATCCGATCCCCTGCCGAGCGCCATGCGTCATCGCACCGGACGACGATTAGCTGTGCCGGCCGACACCGCAGGCGCCAATCCCGCGAGCGCGACGACGATCGGTGCCAACAGTATCGGCATGGCGCGGGGTACCGCCCACGCCCTGAACCGAACGCCGCGCACGCCAGACGTGTCGAGGGGCACGGACGCGGTCGTGCATGCGGCGTCCCGAAACGGCAGCAGGCGAGGCTGTGCATGCGCCGCAGTGCCAGAAAGGCACCACCAGACAGTCACGACCAGAAACGCACCCCCGGAAACGCATGGCCGGAACGGCACGGGCTGGCGGCGGCTCGCGCGCAACGTTACCTTCCGCACGAACCGCAGCAGGGCCCCGATGGCGCCGCTGCACGCGCCCACGCCAGACCCAGGCGCCACTGCGGCCGATCCGCACCGAACGGAGACAGCGCATCATCGCTGGCTCGATCCAGCACCGATGGCGCTGGATCGGACCTGCCCGATCCTTCATGCATGTCCGATCCTCCAGGCATGCCCGGTCCTGCGCAGACGCCCAGTCCTCCAAAGACACGACGGAGCTCCAGATGATCCACGACAACATCCTCGGCACGATCGGGCGCACCCCGGTCGTGCGGCTCAACCGCATCGCGCCGCCTGGCATCGAGATGTTCGTTAAGGTCGAGTCGTTCAACCCGGCAGCGTCGGTGAAGGACCGGCTCGCCTACGCGATCATCAAGGATGCGCGCGACTCGGGCGCGCTCGAGCCGGGCCAGACCGTGGTCGAGGCAACCTCCGGCAACACGGGCATCGCCCTCGCGATGGTCTGCGCCGTGTTCGGCCATCCCTTCGTCGCGACCATGGTCGAGACCTTCTCCATCGAGCGCCGCAAGATCATGCGCGCCTACGGCGCGAGGGTCGTACTCACACCTGCGGCGGAACGTGGTTCGGGCATGGTGCGGAAGGCTGAGGAACTGGCGAAGGCAAACGGCTGGTTCCTCGCGCGGCAGTTCGAGAACCCCGCCAACCCTGCCTATCACCGCAGCACGACGGGGCCGGAGATCCTCAGCGACTTTGCCGGGCGTCGGCTCGACTACTGGGTGACTGGCTGGGGCACGGGCGGCACGCTGACGGGTGCCGGCGAAATCCTGAAGGCGGCACGCCCGGGCATCCGCGTGATCGCGGCAGAGCCGAAGCAGGCGTCACTGCTCGCGGGCGGCGCGTTTGCGCCACACAAGATCCAGGGCTGGACGCCGGACTTCGTTCCCAGCGTGCTCAACAAGGAGGTCGCAGACGAGATCGTGCCCGTGGACGAAGTTGCATCGCGCGACAACGCACTGCGTCTGGCGCGCGAGGAAGGCATATTCGTGGGAATCTCGGCGGGCGGCACCTTGACGGCAGCACTGGACGTGGCCGGACGAGCTCCCACGGGCAGCGTCATGCTCGTGATGCTGCCCGACACCGGCGAGCGCTACCTGAGCACGTTCATGTTCGAGGGGATCAACGAGGGGTCGGACGAGGTGTGACGCAGCGCGAACCGCGCGCGGCACCGCAGGACAGGAGAGCGGAGCAACATGAACACACGACGTGTTACCGACAGGACCGATCGCAGCGTCTTCCAGACCGATCGATTCTTCATCAGTCAGGGCAAGTGGTACTTCAGCACGCGCGAAGCCACCACGATGGGTCCGTACGAGCGCCGGCCGCAGGCGGAACAGGCGCTGGACGACTACATCGCCGTGAAGACCGGCCGCAAGCCAACCGGCTGGAACGTGCCAGGCGCCACGCACTGACCACCGGCTGGTCCGCCCGGCATCCGGTGTGCGTAACCTCGCATCGGATGCACGCAGCCAACAGCCACGACCTGTCGCGGGACGATCGAATCCATCTGTCTGACGTCGGGTGCGCCGGCACGAGGCCCGGCGCGGTATCCGCCGTGCTTCAGCGGTAAAGCTCCAGCGGCAATGCTTCAGCGGTAATGCTTCCGCGATGAAGCGTCAGCCGCGAATGACCCCCGAACCCGCAAGCGCGTCGATGCGCGCATCGTCCACGCCCGCGCCGCGCAGCACGGCTCGAGTGTGTTCACCGAGTCTCGGTGCCCGCCGGGTAGGCACCACGGCAAGGTCGCGGAAGCGCATGGGCACGCGCACCGAGCGATACGCCCCAAGTTCGGCGTCCTCGATGGTCGGGAACAGCCCGATCGCCTCGGCCTGGGGATCGTTCGCCACCTCGTGCAGTGCAAGCACCGGGCCCCATATCAGCCCCGCCTCGTCGAACCGCTTGCCCCACTCGTCCCGCGAGTGCTTCGCGAGCGCGGCGTCGAGCAACGTCACGAGTGCGCCCATGTTGCGGTAGCGCGAGCTCGCATCCCTGAAGCGCTCGTCCTCGGCGAGTTCGCCCACGCCGATGGCGGCGCTGAAACGCGCGAACGCGGCCGGGTCCGGCGTGTTGATGACGAACCACTTGCCGTCGCCGCAGGGATAGCGGTTGGCCGTCGCCGAAAGCAACTCGTGGCGCGCTCGCTGGCGCACGGGCGCACGGTCCACGGCAGTGACGGCGAAGTCGGAAGCCTGGGTCCACACCGCCGTCTCATACAGCGAGGTCTCGACGACCTGGCCCTCGCCGGTGCGCTCGACCTGCCGCAGCGCGGTGACGATCGCGGCAAACAGTGCACGCCCTGCCGTGTGGTCGCCCTGGGCGGGCCGCGCCATGGGCACCGAGCCGCCCGGGCCCTCGCGCATCGCGTCGTAGAGCCCGGAACGGCCGAAAAAGGCGGTGACGTCGTAGCCCGGGCGCTGGGCATCCGGTCCGTCGCTGCCGTAGCCGGTGAACGTCGCGTGCACGAGCCGCGGCTGCAGCGCGAGCAGTGCGTCGGCATCCAGGCCGAACCTGCGCTGGCGCTGGGGCAGCAGGTTGCACATGAACACCTGCGCGCCCTTCACGAGTTCGCGCACCAGCGCCGCACCTTCCGGCTGATCCATCGCGATTGCGATGGAGTCCTTGCCGCGATTGTCGACGTCGAACTGGAAGTCGTAGCCCTTCTGCTGCGGGGAGTCGACCTTCGCGGGGCGGCTGTTGCCGCGCATCGGGTCGCCGTTGAGGGGTTCGACCTTGATCACCCGCGCGCCGAGGTCGGCAAGGATTGCACCGGCACTCGGTGCGGCCATCCAGCTGTCGACTTCGATCACGGTGATGTCGGAGAGCGGTGCGGTCATGGCGTGTCGTGCAACCTGAGTTGGAAGGAGATGGGGCCGGAAGTGCAGCTTCGCGGCGCTCGGCGTGCCGCGTTGCCCGCCAGGCGGACGCCAGCGCTGCCTGAATCAGTGGAAACTGCCGACGGGACGAAGGTGCCTGGGCGCCCCCTGCGCACAGGCCTAGACACCCCCTGTCTCGAAGCGCCCGTAGGCCCCGCGGAAGAACAGCAGTGGCCCCCGAGCGGCGTCGATGATGTCCACGTCCAGTACACGCCCGACGGCAATGGTGTGGTCGCCCGCATCATGTTCGGCCTCGAGTTCGCAATCCACGTAGGCGAGCACGCCATCGATGATCGGCGAGCCGCTCACGCCCGTGCGCCAGCCGAAGCTCTCGAACTTGTCGATGCCGCTTTTCGCGAACACGTCGCACACCGACTTCTGGTTTGCGCCGAGGATGTTGATGCAGTAGCGCCCGGAGTCGCGCACCTTCGGCCAGCTTGTGGACGTGCGCGCAGGGCACACCGCGACCAGCGGCGGGTCGAGGGAGAGCGAGGTGAACGACTGGGCCGCGAAGCCGGCGGGTTCACCGCCGCGTGCACCGGTGACGATCACGACGCCGGTGCAGAACTGCCCCAGCGTGTTCCGGAACAACCGGCTGTCGGTCGGTGCCGCCATGAAATCCCTCGCCTGATCCCGCAATAGAAGATGCCGCCACTGTCGGCGCCTGCTCGCGACGAGACCTCGTGCCAAGGACATCTTCGCGTGGACGTGCCGATGCATGCACCGACATGCTGCAACGCCCACTTCGCAGCGGATGGGCGCGGCGGATGGGCGCGGCGGATGGCCGCCGCAGATGAGCGCGACTGTAACAGCGCCGACCGCGATGTCACCCGTTCGCGGTTCCCGGCAAGCGGCTTGCTGCCGGGCAACATCGAATGCGGGCGCGCAAGGCAGCGCGCGCCGCAGGCTCTCAGCCAGCCTGCCTGACGGCCTGCAGCAGCAACTCCAGCGCTGCCCGCGTGAACGCGCGCATGTTCGCCTCGCGATCCGGGCTGCCGGTTTCCACCGGCCGCGTGAGCGTCACCGGGCCGTCGACAGCCAGCACCGAGATTCCGGGCGGATGGCCATACCGCGTGCCGGCCGGACCGGCGGCGCCGAGTTCTCCGACACCCCAGGTGGCACCGAGCTTCTCCCGCATCGTGCGGGCGCACAGCGTCACGTAGTCCGCCGACAGCGGTTTCATGCCGCGCAGGGTCTCGTCAGGGATGCCGAGCAACGCGCGCCGCGCGGCCATGGTGTAGATCACGCCACCGCCGAGGTAGTACGCGGAGGCACCGGGCACCGCGAGCAGCACGGCGCTGATGAGCCCACCGGTGGACGACTCGGCAACACCGACCGAGGCACGGCGGGACTTCAACGCTTCGGCAACCTCGCGCGCGAGCGGCAGCAGTTCGTTCATCGACAACTCCTGGGAGGGACGTGCGCGCGACCACGCGCAACGGGCCGTGCTGCGGCGCGCGCAGGCATCGGCAGGGGGATCGGACCGGCAGCGAGCGGGGCAACAGCAGCTTCCGGCGACATGACAGCGTTGATCACCGGCCCGCACCCGCGCCGGACGCCGGCGACTCCGGTGCCGCATGGAGCCGCCCCAGCGCATCGTGCAGCTGCGTCGAAGCCAGACCCCAGGGCGGACGCAGGAAACCCAGCGCGCGCACGTCCTGGGCCCACTGCCCAAGCGGCTGCGAGCGTGCATAGCTGGCACCACCAACAATCCGGGAGAGGCGCGGCAGCAGGGTCTCGGCGAGTTCTGCCATCGCCAGTTTCGCCTGCAGCGCGGCAACGGCAGCGGCAAGCGATGGCCCCTGCTCGGCCGCGCGCACCGCAGCGTCCCAGGCCGCAGCGATGAGGAAGGCCTCGGTCTCGGCGCGTACCCACTCGGACTGCTCGGCGGCGCGCAGCGTCATGCGCAGGATGCGCGTACGCGACCAGGCCATGGCCAGATCCACGATCGCGAGCGCCACGGCACCGAAGAGCACGGCCATCAGCGGGCCCATCACGGGCCGCGCGCTCGCCGCCGCGGCTGGCACGGCGATGCAGGTCGCCGGGTAACGCTCGAGCATGAACGCATGGCTCTGCGTTGCGCGCATGCCGTGGCCATCCCAGGGCCGCAGCAGGCGCAGGCCGGTGCTGCCGTCCCAGGGCGTGCCACCCACGTCGATGAACAGCGTCGGCGGCTCGTCGAGGCCAGGCACGCGCGCCGTCGTCGTCATGTAGCTGACGATGCCGGCACCGGAGCCGAAGTGCTTCTCACCACTGAGCAGGTAGCGCGGGCCGATGCTGCCGCCGCGAGATGGGTCCGGTTCGGCAAGGGTTCGCGTGCGCAGGATGTCGCCACCGCTGCCCGGTTCCGAGGTGAGGGTGCCCCACCAGTGCCCGGCGCGGACGCTTGCGAACACGGCCTCGCACTGCGCCGCCCACGCCGTGGCATCGGCAGCATCGACACGCTCCACGGCTGACCAGTAGCACAGCACCGTGGGATGCATTGCCGCCACCAGTGCGACCGCAGGGTCACCGAGTGCGATCGCATGGATGGCGCGACCGTAGTCGCGCACCGAGCCCGCGAGCCCACGCCAGTGGCCGCCTTCGCGCTCGGGCAACCCGAGCGCGAGAAAGCCGGTGGCGGCAAGCGCGTCGAAGTCTGCGCGGTCGAGGTGCTCGCGCTGCCCGCGCGCAAGGCCATCACGCGCAAACGCTCGCGCCACCTCGGCGAGGCGTTCGTGCAGCTGGTGCATGCCGGGTGTCGACGGCTCGCGGCCGCGCGAAGGGTCGCTGCCCTGCGTGAGCAACGTCATGACGAGTCGCTCCCACGCGCCGCTGCGCGTCGCTGCATCGTCGCCAGGGTCTCCGTCTGATCGGGTTTCAGCCCAAGAAGTGACTGGATGCGGGCCAGCACCTCCTCGAGGCCATTCAGCGATGGATCACGCGCCCGCGGCGCCAACCAGTCATCACCGAGCGCGACGGCGGCACCACGCGCGTACAGCACACGGTGGATGGCGGTGATGTCGCGCCCCTTGTCGCCGCCATCGCGGCGAAGTGCGAAGCCGTGCTCCGGCAGCGGGACGATCGCCAGCGGCTTGCCGAGGCGCGCCACCTCCACGAGCATCGATACGCTGTCGCCTGTCACCACGAAGCGATCCGCGTGGGCGAGCAGGCCCAGGTAGGGATTGGCTGCTGCATCGGTGTCTGCCTGCCAGCGGAACAGCGTGGCACTCGCAGGCCGCGCGGCTTGCAGCGCGGCTGCTGCCTCGGGCTGGGTGCGCCTGCTCGTCGTGAAGTACAGGCTGCCTGCGCCGCCTGTCTGCGCGACGATGCGGGCCAGCATCGCCTTCGCCACCTCGGCATCGAACACGAACGGTTGCGTGGCGCCACCCACCAGCACGGCCGTGAGCGGGCGTGGCAGCTGCGCGAGGCGTGCCGCCCACGCCGCGCCGGCGGCATCGACCGCATCGAAGTTCACCGGGATGAGCGGCAGCTCGAGGCGCACCAGCTTCGAATCGTCAGGGTTGCGGTACTGCGCCGGCACGATGATCAGGTCGAACTCCCGCTCGTAACCCTTGGGCGGGCCGAAGATCGCAACCTTCGTGTGGCCGCCGGACTGGCGGCGAATCCACAACGCCGCCATCGCAGGCCGCCGACCGATGGTGAGCACGAGGTCCGGCCAGGGCGGCGCAAGGGTTGCCGATCGCTTGCGGTCGATGTGATAGCGGCTGGGCAGGAACCAGGGCTTGCCCTTGCGGAAGAGCGGCCAGAACACCTGCGGCTTCTCTTCCACCGGCCAGGGCAGCGCCTGCGCGACCGTGCGCACCTGCGCGTTGTCGCCGAGCTTGTCGCCGATAACCGCCCAGATGCGTGGGCCCGGCACCGGCGCGCTCACTTGCTCTCGCTCTGCACGGCCTGGGTGCCTCGACGGGATGCACGGAAAGCCGGGCAGTGTACTGCCGATCGTCGCGTGCACAGTGGCTCCCGAATGGCCGCGGCGCGGCCAGCCGCAGGTGCGATTGCCGATGGGTTCCGCAGCGGAAGGCTTGTGTCACTATCGCCCCGATTCTCTGCCCTGCCCGGGCGCGCACCACAGCCGTGAAGCACGACGCCCCCGCCAACCATCCCACCCATATCCGCAATCAAGTCCCGGAGGACACCATGGCCGGTTTCGAGAGCATCGAGTTCGAAGTCGAGCGCGGCCGCGCGCGCATCACCCTCAATCGCCCCGAGAAGCTCAATGCACTCAGCCTCTCGCTGCAGGCGGAACTGAACGAGGCGCTGTGGGAAGCGGACAACGACACCCAGGTGCATTGCGTGATCCTGCGCGGCGCCGGTCGCTCGTTCTCGGCCGGCTATGACCTCACGGGCGGCGGCCCGAAGGTGCCCGTCTCGCGCATCCAGGACCCTGCACGCGCGACTTACCGCGGCGGTCGCTCCGTGGATGACGATGCCTGGCAGCTCGAACGCGCCCAGCGCTACCGCATGGCGCTCTTCGACATGCACAAGCCGGTGATCGCCCAGGTGCACGGCTAGTGCCTTGCCGGCGGCACCGATGTCGCGCTGATGTGCGACATGGTGATCGCCGCCGAGGATGCCGTGTTCGGCTTCCCGCCCGCCCGCGACCTCGGCGCATTGCCGAACCAGATGTGGGTCTACCACTGCGGCCCGCAGTGGGCGAAGCGGCTGATGCTCACCGGCGACACCATCACCGGCGCGGAAGCGGCCGAAATCGGCCTGGTGCTGAAGGCCGTGCCGAAGGATGTGCTCGAAGCGGAGGTCGAGCAGCTCGCCGATCGGCTTGCGCTCATCGATCCCGACCTGCTGTCGACGAACAAGCGCATCGTCAACCAGGCGCTGGAGCTGATGGGCGCGCGCACCCTGCAGCGCATGGCGGCGGAGAACGACGTGCGCGGGCACAACGCGAAGGCGGCGCTCACCTGGGGCCAGCGGGTGTCCGACATGGGCCTGAAGGACACGCTGCGCGAGCGCGACGGCAAGTTCGGCGACGGGCGCGCCCGCGTGCGTGGGCATGAGCGGCGCGACGAGCGCGGCCGGCTGATCGACTGAAGCACACGGGCTCAGGCACAGGCAGGCGCAGGCGCGTGGATGAACCCGCAGTCAGCGACCGCGCAGCCACCGTGCGCGGCGATGCTCGCGCACGCACGCAGGCAGCCCTGCAGCGTGGTCTGCGGCGGCTGCGCCGACAGGGGCGCCGGCTGCTGCTGCGGCTCGCACGGCTGCAGCCACGGTCCTTCCGTGCCTTGCTCATCGCCGGCTTCTCTGCCGTGGCGATCCCGCTTGCCGGTGCCATCGTCGCCACCTCGTTCGAGGTCAATCGCCTCGCGGAGGACAGCCAGCAGGCGATCAGCCGCGCGGTGCGCGCCACGCTCATCACGCAGTACCTCGTGGACGATGTCGATGCCACGGAACGCATGGCCCGGCGCTACATGGTGCTGCGCGACCGCGACCTCTTCGATGCCTACGTGACACGCAAGTCGCTGCTGCTCGATCGCGCGGAGGCGGTGCTGCAGTACCTGCCGGACCAGCGCAACACGGTGAAGGTCTTCATTGCCGATGTGAACGCGATGCACGGCCTGCTGCGGCAGCGCTATGGCCGTCGCCACCGGCAGGAGATCGTCGACTACTTCGCGGGCCTCGCGCGCATGAGTGGCGAGCTCTCCCAGGCGGCGAACGCACAGGCCACACGCGAGGCGGAGGAGATGCGCGCACGGGCAGAGCGCACGCGCACGCTGCTGTTCTGGCAGGCGTTCGCGCTCATCGCGGTGTCGATGCTGCTGTCGTGGTACTTCCTGCGCATCATCGGCAAGCCGGTGCGCGACATCGACTCCGCGATTCGCGCGCTCGGCGATGGCGGGGCCCGTGGTGCGATCCGCGTGGATGGTCCGCAGGACTTCGTCGAGCTCGGCCAACGCCTGGAATGGCTGCGCTCGAGGCTCGGCGAGGCCGAGGCGCAGAAGTCGCGCTTCCTGCGCCACGTCTCGCACGAACTGAAGACGCCGATAACGGCGATCCGCGAGGGCTCCAACCTGCTGCTCGAGGAGGTGCCCGGCCCGCTGAACGCGATGCAGCGCGAGGTGACCGACATCGTGCGCGACAACGCGCGGCGGCTCGAGCACCTCATCGAGGACCTGCTGGGCATCACCCGGCTGCCGAAGGGCATCGACTATCGCGACGACTGGCGCGACGTGCGCCTCGACGAAACCGTGCAGCAGGTGCTGCGCGCGCACACGCTCAGCTTCACGAGCAAGAACATCGAGCTGGCCATCGACCTTGCGCCCTCGCTGGTGCGCGGCAGCCCGTCGGCACTTGCCACCATCGTTGACAACCTCGTGAGCAACGCTGTGAAGTACTCACCGGGCAACGGCCGGCTGCACGTGACGTTGCGCAACGAGTCGGAGCGTGCGCAGCTCGACGTCGAGGATGACGGCCCCGGCATCGCGCCTGCGGATCGCGATGCGATCTTCGAGCCGTTCTTCCGCGGCAGCCGGCAGCCCGAGGTGCAGGTTGAAGGCACCGGGCTCGGTCTCACCATCGCGCGCGAGGCGGCCGAGGCCCATGGCGGCGAGATCAACGTGGTGGATGGCCGCGGCGCGGGGGGATGCATGCGCCTCACGCTCCCAGCGCTCGCCGGAAGCTCGCAGCAGGCGCAGATCGCAGGGCAGACCGAACACGCACATGAACACTGAATCCACGGCACCTGACGCGACGGCCGGCGATGGCTGGCAGGCCCCGCCCCACGCTGCGGCACGACCCGCTCGCGGCGCGACCATTGCGGTGAAGCGCGCCCGACTGCGAGGTGTGGGCACCCGCGCGCTGTTCGCGATGCTCGCGCTCGCCACGCTGCAGGCCTGCACCACGGCGCCGCCTGCGGCACCTCCGCCGCTGCCCGTGCAGGACGTGCTGCTGCGCTACCAGCAGTCCCAGCACCTCGATGCCGCCGCACGCGCCGCTCGCGTCGCCGCAGTGCGCCAGCGCATCGGCCTCGAACCAAGCCTCGTCAACCGCGTGGAGCTTGCCCTGCTGATGTCGATGCCCGACGCGAGCGGCGCCGACCGCATCGCGGCGCGCGAACTGCTGCTGCCCTGCGCGGGTGACCCGACGACCGACGCACTGGTCGGCCTGTGCGTGCTCGCCGGCCGCATGCTCGGCAACGACGCGGAGCTGCGCGGCCAGATCGCGGCGGTGGATCAGCAACTGCGCGAGGCGACCGCCCGCGCCGAACTGCAGCAGCAGCAGATCACCAACCTCACGGCACAATCTGCCGCGAAGCAGGAAACGGAAGCGCGGCGCATCGCCAGCCTGGAACGACGGCTCGGCGACCAGCACAAGCAGATCGACGCGCTGCGCAGGCAGATGCGCGAGCTGCAGGCGATCGAGCGCAGCATCGAGGACCGGCACGGCAGCGGCGGGCCATGATCGGCATCCCGCGCGCCGATGCGTTGCTGCGGGAAAGGGCACGATGACCGAGACCGCGCGGGCTCCTCGCGGCAAGGTGCTCATCGTCGATGACGACCCGGACCTGCTGCGCCTGATGTGCATGCGCGTGCAGGCCGCGGGCTATGTGCCGATCGCAGCCAACAACGCGCGTGAGGCGCTTGCGGCGGTAGACACCCACGCGCCACTGACGATGGTGACCGACCTGCGCATGGAAGGCATGGACGGGCTCGGGCTCTACGAGGCCGTGCACCGGGACAATCCATTGCTGCCGGTGATCATCATCACCGCGCACGGCACCATCCCAGACGCCGTCGATGCAACCCGGCGTGGCGTGTTCGCCTTCCTCACCAAGCCGTTCGACGGCCGCGAGCTCGTCGAGCACATCGAGCGCGCCATCGCCATTGCGCGCCCGGCAGAGCACGGCAGCGCGGGCGGGCCGGGCGCGCGTGCCGAGTGGGCGCGCGGCATCGTGACCCGCAACCCGCGCATGCTGGGCCTGCTGGACCACATCACGCGCATCGCCGATGCCGACGTGAGCGTGCTCATCCAGGGCCCGGCGGGCACCGGCAAGCAGCTGCTCGCGCAGGCGATCCATCGCGCGAGCCGCCGCCGTGACGAGACGATGGTCGAGCTGCGCTGTGCCACCGCGCCCGAGGAGCAGCTCGAGGGGGCGCTGTTCGGCCGCGCCGCTGGCACATTCGACAGCAGCGCCAGGGCACAGCCTGGCGTGCTCGGCAGCGCCGCCGGCGGCACGCTGTTCCTGGACGAGGTCGATGCCTTGCCGGTGGCGCTGCAGGCGAAGCTTGCACGCGTGCTCGAGGCAGGTCGCGTGCCGGTGCCCGGAAGCTTCCTGGCCGCGCCGGACGGCGAGCCCATCGAGGTACGGATCATCGCCGCCACTCGCGTCGATCTCGAGCACGCGATTGCGGATGGCGACTTCCGCTCGGACCTGTTCTATCGCCTCGGCGTCGCTCGGCTCGTGGTGCCCGGACTGGAGGATCGTCGCGAAGACATCCCGGCCCTGGTGCGGCATCGCCTGCAGCAGCTGAAGGCCCAGGCGAGCTCGCCTGCGGAGGCGTTCACGCCCGCGGCACTGGAACTGCTCACCGCCGCGCCCTGGCCGGGCACCGTGCGGCAGCTGTTCAACCTGGTGGATCACTGCCACGCGCTCGCCACCGCGAAACTCATACCGGCGGACCTCACCTCGAGCGTGCTCGCGGTGCGCGACAAGCCACCGGCACTCGACTCCCTGGAGGCGGCGCGCGCGCGCTTCGACCAGGAGTACCTGGTGAAGCTGATGAAGATGACCGGCGGCAACGTCGCCCGCGCCGCGCAGCTCTCCGGCCGCAACCGCACGGACCTGTACAAGCTGCTGCGCCGGCACGGGATCGATCCGACGTCCTACAAGCTCGACTGAGCCATTGCCTGATGAGCGCCGGGCGGGTCGCGCCGACACGCTTGCCTGCGGCGCACGCGGCGCGCGAACGGTTCGCACGAGGGGCGCGTGCGATCCGCGCGTCGCGCACGCCCCCCGACCCTGACTAGAATCGCCGTCCCGCGATCGCCCACGAGAACCCCATGAGCCTCGAGCAATTCCGCGCAGCAACACGCGCCTGGCTGGAAGAGAACTGCCCGCCGTCGATGCGCACGCCGGCGAAGGGCGAGGACGACTCCGTCTGGGGTGGCCGCAAGGAGACCTACACCAACCCCGAGGCCAAGCTGTGGCTCGACCGGATGGGCGCAAAGGGCTGGACCGCGCCACGCTGGCCCAGCGAGTACGGCGGCGGTGGCCTCTCCCATGACGAGGACCGCGTGCTCGCCGAGGAACTGCGGCGCATCCACGCCCGCCCGGCGCTGCAGAGCTTCGGCGTGTGGATGCTCGGGCCGGCGATGCTCGAATACGCGAGCGAGGAGCAGAAGCGCGAGCACCTGCCGAAGATCCTGCCGCGATGTTTGGCGAGGCGCTGGCGGCGGGGGCCTTGGTCGCGCCGTTCGGGATCGGCATCGATACGGGCCGCTATTGGCTGACCCGGTTGAAGACGCGTGCGCCGACGCC
>SXGT01017061.1_pt1 | contig 13888 bp, 13 predicted proteins | sample 3176221 | NCBI WGS metagenome assembly SXGT01 (sample SAMN11356862, study PRJNA531348) | freshwater metagenome | isolation source: freshwater sample F1-120 | place: China: Fuxian Lake, Yuxi | collected 2017-12-25 | reverse complement strand
GCTGGCCGGGCGTGACGAAGCCGACCGCGTCATCCGGTCTCGGGTTCGGACTCAAATGGAACATGGGGTGGATGCACGACTCCCTGCAGTACATGCAGCAGGACCCGATGTACCGCTCCTACCACCACAACGACATCACGTTCTCGTTCTTCTACGCGTTCAGCGAGAACTTCCTGCTGCCCATCAGTCACGACGAGGTCGTGCACGGTAAGGGCTCGCTGCTGCACAAGATGCCCGGCGACCAGTGGCAGAAGCTCGCGAACGTGCGCGCGTACCTGTCGTTCATGTGGGCGCACCCGGGCAAGCAGCTGCTCTTCATGGGGAGCGAGTTCGGCCAGCCGTCGGAGTGGAGCGAGGAGCGCGGCCTGGACTGGTGGATCCTCGACCAGCCCGTGCACCAGGGACTCCAGAGGCTCGTCGGCGAACTCAATCGCGTCTACCGGTCGACGCCGGCGCTGTGGGAGCAGGACAACTCCGAGTCGGGGTTCGAGTGGATCGACGGCGGCAACTCGGCGCAGAACGTGCTCGCCTTCGTGCGCTGGTCGCGTAGCGGCGACCCGCTCGTCGGGCTCTTCAACTTCAGCGGCAACCCCGTCGGCCCCTACCGCGTCGGGCTCCCCCGCGCCGGGATGTGGGACGAAGTGATCAACACGGACGCGGCCGACTTCGGAGGGTCCGGGGTGGGCAACTTCGGCGCCGTGGAGGCTCGCGAGGAACCGTGGGGCGGGCGACCGGCGTCGGCCGAGCTCACCCTGCCGCCGCTCGGCGGGCTGTGGCTGCGACCGCGCGCCTAGTCGGAGCCCTTCGGCAGCCGAAGGTTGGAGATCATCCCGCGGAGCAGTGACCGTCGGCCCGGCTGCTCCGGCGCGACGTCCGCGGCGCGCAGGACCTCCAGCGTGCGGCCGTCGCGGAGCTCGAACCCGGGGAAGTCGAAGATCGTCGAATAGCCCGACTCCCGCTCGATCGCCGACGCGCGGGACACTCGCAGCGCGAGCACGACCGACGTGACGAAGAGTCCGAGCATGACGGCGGCGGACACCGCCGCGCCGACGATCGAGCCGACGAGGGAGAAGACGCCGAGCGCGACAAGGCCCGCGAGCCCGCCGAGCTGGGCCAGTCGAGCTCGGAGGTCCCACTGCCACGCGGTCGGGCGCACGGGCATCCGCTAGTAGAGCAGGCCGGTCAGGCGGCGGCGCGCCGCGACGACCCGCGGGTCCTCGGCCCCGGCGATCTCGAAGTACTCGAGCAGACGGGCGCGAACGAGATTCTTGCCGTCCGAGTCCAGGGTCGGGAACAGGTCGAGGAGGCGTCCGAAGGCGTCCTCGAGGTGGCCGCCGGAGACGTCGAGGTCCGCGACGGCGAGCTGGGCATCCACGTCGCTCGGCGTGTCCGCCGCGGCGGCACGGATGTCCGCTGCGGTCGTGCCGTCGAGTCGCGCCAGCAGTGACACCTGGGCGAGCCCCGCGACCGCGAGATGATCCCGCGGGTTCTGCGCGATGGCCGTCTCGTAGGCGGTGATCGCAGCGGCGAAGTCGCCCGCGGTGATCGCGTCGTACGCCTCCTGGTGGAGCGGCGGGAGCGGCTCCTCCGCGGGCTCGGCGGGCGCGTCGCCCTCGGCGGGCACGGAACCGGTCACTCCCTGCTGGGCCGCGAGCTGCAGCAGCTGGTCGAATACGGCGCGGACGTCGGGTTCGGCCGGGACGCCCGCGAACAACTGGATGGGTCGCCCCCCGATCACTGCGGCGACCGTGGGGAGCTCGGCGACCTGGAAGGCCTGGACGAGTTGGGGGTTCGCCGTCGCGTCGACGGTGGCGAGCACCAGTCGCCCGGCGTAGTCGGCGACGATCGTCGAGAGCGCCGAACCGATTCCCTGGCCGATGAACTCGACGACGACGGGAACGCTCGAGGACAGGTCGAGGATCTCCGTGAACGTCGCGTCCGTCGCCTGGCGAACCAGCCCTCCCGAGGGGGCGGCACCGGTCGCGGGGGTCGGCGGCCTCACGAGCGAGGACAAGTCGACGGCGCCGCGCAGGTTTGCGCCGCTCAGGGGGGCGTTGGTCATCCGATCTCCGTTGCGGTAATGAGGCCCGTGCTGTAGCCGAGCAGGACAATCTTGGCATTGCTGCCGGCCGGGGGCACGTAGAAGAGGAGCTGGTCGCTATAGGTGGCGACGACTCCCTTCTGGGTCACGGTGATCCCCGAGAGGGCCTTCACCTGTCCCGTCGGGTTGACCGCCGCACCCGCCTCGACGGGAGCCACGGTCGTCGCCTCGAGGAGATTGACCGCGACGATCGCTCCGGCGTCGTTCGTCGACAGGGCGATCGCGGGGCCGGGCCCGACGCCGTTCGTGAACGACATCGTCGCGGTGGTCGGAAGGCTCGCCTTGAGGTCGTTCTTCGCGGCGAGCCCGACGCTCTGGCGCAGGGTGTCGCCCTCCGCCTCGAACGCGAGATAGGAGGTCGACTCGACATCCTTCATGAGGATCTCGCCGTACGCTTCGACGACCTCCGTCGGCGTCATCGCGAGGAGACCGGTGTCGGCGGGGAGGCGCGCGGCTCCGACGCTCGCGGGCGCCACGTCGGGCAGGACCGCGGATGCTTCGAGCGTGATCGCGTAGGTCACCTTGTAGTCGCTGCGCGGGTCCTCCTGCACGAGCATGAGGGCGACGGGCGGGATGGTCGCATCCTTGTCATCCTGGATGACCGCGAAGACCGTGCGCGGCCAGGATGCGGTCTGCTGCGGGAGCGTGAGCTTGACGGGGCCCTCGGGAATGGTGGGGAGTCCGGGCTGCGCCGGGTCGTTTCCGCGAATCGTGTAGTTGGTCAGGCGGAGCTCGAGCGCCGGCCCGTCGAACCGCGTCTCGAGCAGCGCGCCATCGCGGGCCTCATCGGCCTCGGCGACGACGGCGCTGATCTTCGCGACGATGCGCTCGACCTGGCGAACGGTGACCGCGGGAGGGCTCAGCTCGGCGCCGGCCGGAACCGATGCGCTCGGCTCCGGGGTCGGCCCCGCGGATCCCCCGGGCCAGAAGTCGGGAGAGCAGCCGGCGAGGGTCAGCGCGCCCACGAGCACGACGGGAACCGCGATCATGCCGCGGCGACGGCCGCTGGCGGTCGCCTCGACGGGCTTGCGGACGGGCTTGTAGACCGGCTTCTTCGGAACCTTGGGCATCTTCCGGCGGGGACCGCGCGTCGAGCGCATGTGGTGGGTCGCCCACAGGAGGAAGCCGATTCCGAGCAGCAGTACGAGTGCGCCGCCGACGATGAGCGGGCCGGCCCACGGCGTGGAGTTGTCGATCGGCCACGCCACGGCGATGTCGGAGGGTGCCGGCTCGACGCCGTCGGACGTGATGATGAAGGAGATGTCCTCGGGGACGTTGACGGTGAGCGTGAGTTCGCCGTCCTTGACGTAGTCGTCGAGCCACAGGTCCGAGCCGTTCGGGTCCGGGACCTCGGTCTCGGCGCCGGGGACCGTCTCGCTGACGAGCTCGCCGGACTCCGCATCGCGGCTCACCGCGGTGTAGGTGGTGTCGCCGATCCACGCCAGAACGTCACTGGTGCGACCGTAAGCCGCGAACACCTGGCCGGGCCCGCTCACGGTGAGGGTCTGGCTGCCGTCGAACGAATTGAGGGTCGCCCCGTCGATGACGGTGACCGTCGCATCGGAATCGACCGACGCCGACAGCGTCACCTTGTCCGGCTGAGCGAGGATCGTGCGCTGCGCGATCCCGAATCCGACCATGGTGGCGGCCACGATGAAGCTGATGATGGCGAGTACGAATCGCACGGACTACTCCTTTCGTGCTGCCCGGCCGGAGGTCTCGGGTTCAGCACCCTCCGCCGCAGGACGCGCGGCCGCTCGTTCTGACGAGGGGAAGGCCTCCCGGAAACCCCGGGAGAGGCAGCAACAAAGACATTCAAGAATAGCCGAACGGTCCTCGGCGTTCCTAACGGAGGCACTGGGAAGTGGCTGGGAAAGCTACACTCGACGAATCCCCCTCGATTCACTCCAAGGAGCAGCCATGGCCGCTGGCGACACCGAATTCAGCACCGAGATGCGCGGGTACCGCAAGGACGAAGTGGATGCCGCGATCCAGGAGTTGCGTCGCGAGCTGATCAAGGCCAACACCGACCGCGCCGAGGCGGCGAAAGAGGTCAAGCGGCTCCTCGCGGTCAACGAGGACCTGCAGGCCGAGCTCGACGAGACCGGCAGCCCCACCTACAGCGGCCTCGGCACGAAGCTCGAGAACACGCTCCGGGTCGCGGAGGAGCAGTCGACGAGACTCATCGCGCAGGCCGACATCGACGCGGAGAAGCTCCGCTCGACGGTGACCGCCGAAGTGACCAAGCTCCGCTCCGACGCCGCGGAGGAGGCCCAGCGCGTTCTCGCGGATGCGTCGGCTCGAGCATCCCAGTCGCTCGCGGACGCCAAGCAGGAGGCGGAGTCCCTCGTCGCGCGGGCCCGCGCCGAGGCCGAAGCGCTCAATCAGGATGCACTCCGCGAGGCCGGTGCCGTGCGGGGCGCCGCGTCGACCGAAGCCGCCGAGGCCCGCGCCACCGCGAAGCGGGAGGCTGCTGCGCTCAAGGCTGACGCCGAGCGGGAAGCCGCGGAAGTGCGAGAGGCGGCCATTCGCGAGGCGGCGGAGGCCCGCGAGACTGCGGCCGAACTCGCCCGCGACGCGGAGCTGGGGCGCGCCACCTACGAGAACGAGAACGCGCGCCTTCGCGCCGACCTCGCCCGCGACCTCGAGCAGGGCCGCACGGACCTCGCCCGCGAGCTGGAGACCGGTCGCGCGGAGCTCGAAGCGGAGATCTCGGCGGCCCGCGAGAAGCTCGCCAGCGACACCGCCGCCGCGCAGGAGGAGCTCGCGAACGACACGGCGGCGGCGCAGGAGAAGCTGCGGGTCGACACGGAGACCGCCCGCGCGGCGCTCGAAGCGGACACCACGGCGGCGCGCGCGGCCCACGAGACCGACACGCCGGAGCCGCGCGCGGCCCTCGAAGCCGAGGCGCGCAACACCCGCGCGCAACTGGAGTCGGAAGCGCTCCGGACCCGATCCGAGCTCGAGAACGAGGCCCTCGCGGCGCGGGCCGCGCTCGAGGCCGAGCTGTCGTCGGGCAGGGCAGCGCTCGAGGCCGAGCTCTCCTCGGGTCGCGCCGCGCTCGAGGCCGAGATCTCGACCGCGCGGGCGGCCCTCGAGGCGGACACCTCGTCGGCGCGCGCTCAGCTCGACGCGGACCTGACCACCGGTCGGGCGGAGCTCGAGGCCGAGACCGCGGCGACCCGGCAGGCGCTCGAGAACGAGATGACGGCGGCGCGCAACGACCTGGAGAGCCAGACGTCGGCGGCCCAGGCCGCGCTCAACGCGGAGCTGACCGAGCGGCACGCAGCCCTCAACGCCGAGATCGCGCAGAAGCGGGCGGCCCTCAACGCCGAGGTCACCGAGGCGCGCGCCCGGCTGGCCCACGACATCGAGAAGCAGACGACCGACCTGGCCCGGGATATCGAGCGCCAGCGCGCAGAGCTGGCGAGCGAGACCGAATCGACTCGCGCGAACCTGGAGCACCAGACGAACGAGACGCGCGCCCGCCTCGAGCGGGAGGCCGAGGAGGCCCGTGCCGCGCTCGAACTCGAGCTCGCCACCCGGCGCGACGAGGCCGAGAAGGCCGCGCTGCTGGCCCAGCAGGAGGCGTCGGCGCAGACCCAGAAGTACCTCGACGACGCCCAGGCGCAGCTCGCGGAGGCGATCCAGCGCGCCGCCGAGAAGCGCAAGGAGGCCGAGCGCCTCGAGGCCGAGTCCGCGGCATCCGCCCGGGCCGTCCGCGAGGAGGCGGACGCCTACGCCCAGGAGACCGTCGAGTCCGCCCAGGCGCGAGCGCGGAGCCTCGTGGAGAACGCCGAGAAGCGGAGCGCGGAACTCGTGTCCGAGGCCGAGGAGCGCCTCGCGAAGATTAGGATTGAGCGCGAAACGGTCGCCGGCTACTTCGAGAACCTGCGGGGAGTCCTCCAGCAGGCGGAGAAGGTCGCTTCCGACCAGCAGTAGCCCATCAGCGCTCGCGAGTCCCCCGGTCTCGCCGACCTCGAAGGACCCCGAGTGAAGATTCAGAACGCATTCCGTGTCGGCCTTCTCGGAGGGCTGGGAGTCCTCGTGGCGGTCGCGATCGGCGCGACCGTGGGTTCACTGGCCACCATCCTCACGTACGTCGGCGCGGCGCTGTTCCTCGCCCTCGGCCTCGACCCCGTCGTGAGCTGGCTGGAGCGCCACAAGTTCCCGCGTCCGGTCGCGATCGTGACGGTCCTCGTGGGGGTTCTCGCGGTCTTCGCGGGGCTCATCCTCGCGATCATCCCCGTCATCATCGAGCAGGTGAACAACGCCGTCGCAACGGTGCCGAACATCGTCAAGGCCTTCTCCGACGGCACCGTGCGGACGTGGATCGAGGAGACCTTCCCCTGGATCAGCGTCGACGACATCCTCACCGGCGTCACGGACTGGGCGAAGACCCTCGACGTGACGAGCATCGGCGGCGGAGTCCTCACGGTCGGAATCAGCATCGCGACCGGCGTCACCGGCGCGATCATCGTCCTCATCCTGATGATCTACTTCGTCTCCTCGCTCGGGAGCCTCAAGCGAGGGATCTACCGCCTCGTTCCGGCCTCCAAGCGCCCGAAGTTCATCGACCTCGCCGAGCAGACCAGCAAGGCCGTCGGTCGCTTCGTGAGCGGCCAGTTCCTCCTCGCGCTCGTCAACGGCGTGCTGTCGTTCCTGATGCTGACGATCGTGTTCCCGCTGTTCAACCTGCCCGTGACCTACTCGGCGCTGCTGGCCTTCATCGCGTTCCTCGGCTCGCTCATCCCGCTCGTCGGAACCATCTCCGGGTCGATCGTCATCACGCTGCTCGTGCTCCTCTTCGACGGTGCGCCGTCGGTCATCGCGGTCGGCATCTACTACCTGGTCTACATGCAGCTCGAGGCCTATGTGCTGAACCCGCGCATCATGGCCCAGGCCGTCCGGGTACCCGGAGCGATCGTCGTGATCGCCGCCCTCGCGGGCGGCACCCTGCTCGGCATCCTCGGGGCGCTCATCGCGATCCCCGTGGCCGCGGCGATCATGCTCGTGATCGACCAGGTGTTCGTGCCGCGACAGGAAGAACTGTAGCGGCTAGTCGCCCCACGTCCGCGGCAGCGGAAGGACGCCCGGGTTCAGCCGAGCGACGATCTCGGTGAGCACGCGGTAGGTCTGGTCCTCCCCCACCCAGAGGTGCTTGCCCCCCTCGACCGCGACGAACTCGAGCTCGGGAACGCTCGAGAACCGTTCGGCCGCCTCCGCCGGGCGCAGGTAGTCGTCGAGTTCGGGGATGACGGCCACGAGCCTCTTGCCGCTGCCGGCCCACGCGGCGATCTCGGCGGGCGTCGTGCGGTGCAGCGGCGGCGAGAGCAGGATCGCGCCGACGATCGGATGCGGGAGCCCCCACTTGAGAGTGACCTCCGTGCCGAACGACCAGCCCACGAGCCACGGATTCGGGAGGCCCCGCTCGGCGACGAACGCCATCGCGGCATCGAGATCGAGCTTCTCGTCGTTGCCGTGGCCGAATTCCCCCTCAGACGTGCCGCGCGGTGAGGTGACACCGCGGAAGTTGAACCTCAGGACCGCGATGTCGGCCAGGGCGGGAAGACGCGCCGCCGCCTTGCGGAGGACATGCGAGTCCATGAAGCCGCCCGCGGTCGGCAGCGGATGCAGCGCGACGATCGTCGCGACGGGTTCCGCGGACTCGGGCAGCGCAAGCTCCCCCACGAGGGTGAGCCCGTCCGCCGTCCGCAGCTCGATGTCCTCGCGTCGTGCGGGCAGCTCCGTGGCTCCCCTGATCTCGATCGTCACGGATTGATCCTCTCAGGCCCTGATCTTCCAGCAGTGCGCGTGCCAGTGCCGACGGGCGGCCAGGTCGTCCGCCTCGCCGAACAGTCCGTCGGCCCGCCACGTCACGGTGTGCGCGACTCCCTCGGTGATCTCGAGCCCGCACCCGGGGCACGTGTACACCTTCGTGGCGCTCGCCGCCGAGATCGGCTGCACGTTCCAGACCCCGTCGCGCTTGGCCTCGGTCCTCAGCCGACCGGCGAGAGCCCTGGAGAGGTCGAGCTCGGGGACATCCTCACGTTCTCGTCGTCCGCGAGGGCGATTGGACCGAGGCATGCATCCAGCCTACTCAGGCGGAGTCGTCGAACTGCTCAAGCCGGGTCTCCTCGAGGTCGAGCATCGCCTGGGCCCGGGCGAGGATCCGCGAGGAGTAGCTGCCCGCCGAGCGGGCCTCGAGGAGGGCCTCCCGCTCCGCCTGGAGCACGTCGCGACGGAGCTCCCGGTACCGCCGTTGCGGCGACGGCGCCCGCTGCTCCGCGAGCCCATCCTGCTCGACCCGCTCCCAGGTGGCCTGGGCTCCCAGCAACGTGTCCCCGCGCACCCGTTCGACGATCGCGGGATCGACGGGCTCCCCCTCCTCATCCCGGGGCGACTCGAGCACGGCGAGTCCCGCCTCGTTGAGCTCATCGAGGAGGGAGGCGAGTTCGCGGCGGTCCGCGGTGGCGTCGGACCCCTGGATGCCGGTGAGCCGGATGAGCCACGGGAGCGAGCCGCCCTGGACCAGGAGCGTCGTGATCGCGACCGTGAAGGCGATCAGCACGAGCTGGTCCCGGTAGGGCGTCTCCTCGGGGAGCGACTGGGCCGCCGCGAGGGTCACGACGCCGCGCATCCCCGACCACCCGAGAATGACGCCGCCGCGCCACCCCAGGCCCTGCTCGCGCAACTGGCGGAGGTCGTTGTCCCGTCGCTCGAGGCTCTTCTGCGCCCGGGCCAGCCGTCGGACGTAGCGATCGGGCATCCCCTCCGCGTCGGGGAGTCGCTCGAACACCCCGCGGTAGCGCTCCTGCCGATCTCGGGCTCGACGTTCGCCTCGGCGAAGGAGCAGCAGGAGCGGCGCGACGAACGCGAATCGGATCACGATGAGCGCGACCGTGACGATGAGACCGAAGACGATCGCCTGGCCGATGCTGAGGTCGTCCTCTTCGACATTGCGGAGCAGGCGGCTCAGCTCCAGCCCCATGAGCAGGAAGACGCCGTTCTCGAGCACGAACTGGATGGTGCGCCAGTTCGTCCGCTCGATGGACCGGACTTGCGGTGAGAACCGCCGGGCGGCGTGGTGCCCCGAGTACAGGCCCGCCGCGACGACGGCGATGACTCCGCTCGCCCCCACGAACTCCGCGGGGATGAACGCCAGGAACGGGACGGCGAACGAGATGGCCGTGTCCAGGAGCGGGTCGCGCAGGCGCGATCTCGCCCACACCGTGATGACGCCGATCACGAGACCGATCGCGATGGCGACCGACACCGCGAAGGCGAAGTCGAGGAGTCCGTCCCAGAACGTCACCGTCGCGGCGGTGGCGGCGATCGCGGAGCGAAGCAGGACGAGCGCGGTCGCGTCGTTGACGAGCCCCTCGCCCTCGAGAATGGTGACCAGCCGGGGAGGCAGCCCGAATCTCTTCGCGACCGCGGTCGCCGCGACGGCGTCGGTCGGGCTAATCACCGCGCCGACCGCGATCGCCGCCGGGAGCGAGAGCGCCGGGAACAGCCACCACAGCAGCGTCCCGGTCGCGAAGGTGGTCACCACGACCAGCCCCACGCTCAGTGCGCTGATCGAGGCGAAGTTGCGCCGGAAGTCGACGATGGGAACGGTGATCGCCGACGAGTAGAGGATCGGGGGCAGCAGGCCCAGGAGGATGATCTCCCCCGGCACGTTCACGGGTGCGCCCGGGATGAAGCTGAATCCCGCGCCGATGAGGATCAGGAGCAGGGGGGCGGCGATGCCGAGTTTGCCGCCGAACACCCCGGCGACGACGATGGTGACGAGGCCGATGGCAATGAAGATCGCGATGTCGAACGGCTCCATGGCGCAAGCCTAGCGAGAGGCATCGCGGCGGAAGGCGAGTGATCGTCCGATCGAGGCCTGCCGTCTCGGGCCTAGTACCAGCCCTGCTCCTCCGACATGGCCCACGCGCCGCACGGAGTCGCGTAGCGACCCGCGATGTACGACAGTCCCCAGGAGATCTGCGTCGCCGGGTTGGTCGCCCAGTCGGCCCCGGCAGAGGCCATCTTCTCGCCCGGCAGGGCCTGCGGGATGCCGTACGCCCCGCTCGACGCGTTGTGCGCGTACACGTTCCAGCCCGATTCGCGGTTCCAGAGTGCGACGAGGCAGTTGAACTGGTCCTGCCCCCAGCCCATGCTCTGCAGCATCGCCCACGCGATGCCCTGGGCGGTTCCCGGGTCGGGCACGCCCGCTGCGGGAGCGACGGGCGCGACGTAGACCTCGCTCGTCTCGAACGCGTCACGGGCCGCGGAGTGCGAGTACTCGCCGGAGACGGCGAGCCGCTGGGGATCGGTCACCACGGGGCCGCCGGGGGCCGTGGGGGCGACCGGGTAGAGCGTCGCCGCCGATGCCGCGGACGTGTGAGGGGTCACGATGCCGACGAATACGAGGGACGTCGTGACGAAAGCGGCGAAGAGCGGGAGCGACCACGGCGCGCGCACATGGCGCCCCGAAATGTCTCCGCCCGCGCTCTTGAGCTGCGCGCGGAGGGCGCTGATTCTGTCGTGTCTCCCCACAGTTGGTCGATTTTAGCCCAGAAGGCTGCGCGACGGCAGAGAGGCGGGGCGAAAGGTCAGCGAACGGCCAGCATCACGTCGACGACGGCGTCGAGGAGCAGGTCGACCTGAGTCTCCGTGTAGCCGCGCTTCTTCGTGCGGAACGTGACCGTTCGAACCTGGTCGACGCTCATCGGCTTGCCGTGCTGGAAGTAGGCCGTGAGACGCTCGGCGAACGCATCGACGGCCTTCACGTCGTACCCGTCGGTGAAGATCCCGGTGCGGTTGAAGCGCTGGCCCGCGGGGCGCGCCAGTCGGTTGAGGATCTCCTGAGCCGAGCTCCGGGCGTTGGCGTACCACGCGGCATCCCCCACCTCGGCGAGAGCCCGCTCGCGCTCGCGCGCGGCGAAGGCGTCCTCGAGGCGCTCGAGCGCGGCATCCACGTGGGATGTCGAGTAGCCGCCCTTCTGCATGCCGAAGGCGGTCTTGCGAATCGACTGGGCGGTCACCACCCCGAGTTCGCCGCGGTCTTCTGTGTAGGCCCGTCGAGCCTCCTCGAGGAAGTCCTCGACCTGGTCGATGTTGTACCCGAGGCGCGACTTGCGGCTGCGCGGAAAGGTTGTACTCACTGGTCTATTGTGCCCTAGCTGAAGATGAGAAAGAGCGCAAAGGCCGCAGCTCCCGAGAGCAGCGAGGAGTCGACCCGGTCGAGGAAGCCTCCGTGGCCGGGCAGCCACGTGCTGATGTCCTTGATTCCCAGGTCACGTTTGATGAGCGACTCGGACAGGTCTCCGATGGTCGCCGTACCGACGATCACGACCCCGAGGATGATGCCCACCCACCACGGCTGGCCGAGCATGAAGAGAGCCAGCAGGACGCCCGCGACGATCGCGACGACGACGGACCCCGCGAACCCCTCCCACGTCTTGCCGGGACTGATGATCGGCGCCATCTTGTGGCGACCGAACGCGAGGCCGCTCGCGTAGGCCCCCGTGTCGACGGCGACCACGACGATCAGGAAGGCCAGCGTCCACCACTGGCCGCCGTCCTGGGCCGTGAGGAGCACCGTGTAGCCGCCCATGAAGGCCACGTACGCCATGATGAAGGCGCCGGCGCCGATGTCCTTCAGGAGATCCCGCGGAGAGACCCGATTGCTCGGTCGGAGAAGCTCGACGAGCCGCCACAGCGAGATGACGACCACTCCCGCGAGCGTGATGAGCCAGTGACCCGTCGCGCCCCAGTAGAAGGCCGCGGGAACGACCGCGAGGGCCGCGACGACGGTCGGGACCCGCGGGACGTCGCGCCCGGCGAAGCGGAGCGCACTCGCGAGTTCGAACGACGTGAAGCCGATGAGGGCCGCCGCGAAGAGCATGTACAGCTCTTTGACGACGATGAGACTGACGAGAAGCGCAGCTCCCAGCGTGAGACCGACGAGAATCGCGCGAAGCAGCGGGCGACCCGTGCGCGCGTTGATCTTGTCGTTCGTCGCGCGAACCTGGGCTTCGAAGTCCGAGACCATTAGACCTCGAGGAGCTCGGCTTCCTTGCGCTTGAGGGCGTCGTCGATGGCGTCGACACTCGCCTTCGTCGTTCCGTCCAGCTCCTTCTCGGCGCGGGTGATCTCGTCTTCGCCCACCTCCTTGAGGGCGTCGAGGTCGTCCTTCGCCTTGCGGCGCACGTTGCGCACGGCGACGCGCGCCTGCTCCGCCTTGTCGCGGACGATCTTGACGTACTCCTTGCGGCGATCCTCCGTGAGCTCGGGCAGCGTCGCCCGGATGACGTTGCCGTCGTTGCCGACGCTCGCACCGAGGTGCGTCGCACCCGCGAGCGCCTTCTCGATGTCCTTCAGCGCGCTCTTGTCGAAGGGGGTGATCAGCAGGGTCCGGGCCTCCTGGTTGACCATGGACGCGAGCTGGGCGAGTGGGGTGGGCGTTCCGTAGTACTCCACGAGAATCTTCTGGAAGAGCGCCGGGTTGGCGCGACCCGTTCGAACGGTCGCGAAGTCATCCTTGGCGACCTCCACGGCCTTCTGCATCTTCTCTTTGGCCTCGGCCAAGACGTCGCTGATCACGGGCAACTCCTTTGTGTCTGTGTCGAGTTTAGTGGCGCGCCGCGCCCGGCGACGACCCGGCCCGCCAACCGCGCTCAGGCCAGCGACAGGAGTGCGACCCCCGCGATCACGACGACAGCGCCGACGATCCTCTGCACCGGGTGCGGTTCACGGAAGAGCAGCCAGCCCGCGAGTCCGACGAGCACCACGCTGACCTCCCGGGCGGGCGCGATGATCGAGACGGGTGCGAGCTGGATCGCGAACAGGATGAGGATGTAGGCGAGCGGACCGAGCACACCGAACAGCAGGACGGCCACCGGATGCGCCCGCGCGACCGACCTCGTCTCCCGCCACCGGCGGAGTGCGGGAACAGCCAGCAGTACGAGCTGGACGACGACGCTCCCCCAGTAGTACCCGACCGGCGGGAGGGCGTGAACCGTCACGGCAGCCGCATCCCACAGGGTGTACGCGGCGATGATGACTCCGACTCCGAGCCCGTAGAGGATGCCGGCGCGGTTGGCCCGCGCGTGCTCGGCGCCCCCCGCCAGCCCGATGACGACCACGCCGGTCACGACGACGGCGGCGCCGAGCAGGGCCACCGCACCGGGTCGCTCCCCGAGCAGCAGGATGGCGAGGAGGACCGAGAGCGCCGGTCCCGTGCCACGGGCGAGGGGGTAGACGACCGAGACATCCCCGAGCCGGTATCCGCGTTGCAGGACGAGGAAGTACACGACCTGGAAGGCGCCGCTCACGAGCGCCAGCGGCAGCCACGCGAGCAGGTCGACGCTCGACTCGATGAGCGACGCGATCCCGAACGGCGCGTAGACCACCGCGCTGACCGCGATTCCCGCCCAGATGAACCCGGGGCCGCTCGCGCCGGTCTTCTTGACGACGATGTTCCACGAGGCGTGAGCGATCGCCGCACCGGCGACGAGCAGCGCGACGAGCACCTGGGGCAGCGCTAGTTGGAGACGAGGGTGCCGATGCGGTCGCCCCGGATGGCCTTCGTGACGTTGCCCGCGGGCTCCATCCCGAACACGACCATCGGCATGGAGTTGTCCATGCACAGGCTGAAGGCCGTGGAGTCGACGACCTTCAGGCCCTGGACGAGGGCCTCCTGGTACGTCACGTGCTCGAGCTTGGACGCGGAGTCGTCCTTGCGCGGGTCGCCCGTGTAGACGCCGTCGACGCCGTTCTTGGCCACGAGCACCT
>SXGT01215820.1_pt1 | contig 13890 bp, 13 predicted proteins | sample 3176221 | NCBI WGS metagenome assembly SXGT01 (sample SAMN11356862, study PRJNA531348) | freshwater metagenome | isolation source: freshwater sample F1-120 | place: China: Fuxian Lake, Yuxi | collected 2017-12-25 | reverse complement strand
CCATGCGGTCGCCGTCCGACACGCACTGCGCCAGCGTCAGGTCCAGCGGCGACTCGCGATGAGCCGCTTGCGGCTCGCCGACGCGGGCGGTGGCGCTCTTCTTCGCCACCTGCGTCAGCACGGCCTCGAACTCGCCGCCTTGGCCGTTGAAAACAATGAAGTTCTCGCCCGCCTGCATGCGCAGCACCTGCACCAGATGGCGGACGGCAGCGTCCGGCAGCACGAGCTCCAGCCCGGAAGACAGCGGCTGCGGCAGATAGAGGCGGGTCATGCGCCCATTGTCCGGCCCGCCCGGGCGGGAATCCAGCCCGCGCCGGGCAGGGGGCTCAGCTTTTCATCGCCGCTTCCGTCTCTATAACGATGGAGCCTCCATGCAGGGCTCCGTGGTTTGCCCCGGGAAAACACCGGGCTTAGTCTTCGGACGCGGCTGCCTTCGGGTGGCGGGAGAGAGCACGATGACACAACAGGCACCGGCCCCGGGATCGAGCCAGGTGACGCTGGCCGACTTCGGCGAGGACGAGGCCAGCCGCTGGGAGAACCTGATGCGGCGGTTCGACCGGCCGCTGCGCGGGTATTTTGCCAGCCGCATCCGCAATCCCTCGGACATCGACGACCTCGTGCAGGAAGTCTTCGTCCAGTTGCTGCGGCGGGCCAGCGGCGGGCCGATCGAGCATGTGCAGCAGTACCTGTTCCAGGTGGCGTCCAGCGTGCTGTGCGACCAGGGCCGGTACATGAAGTCCCGCCGCTTTGATGCGCACGAAAGCTATGAAGAAGACGTGCACGCGGTGGCCACCGAAATCTCGCTGGAGCGCATCGTCATCGGCGAGGAAACCCTGCGCCGCATGAACGAGGCCCTGCAGCAACTGCCGGAGCGCACGCGCGACATCTTCTTCCTGCGCGCCATCCAGCAGCGCAAGCACGAGGAAGTGGCGAGCCTGCTGGGCATCTCCACCCGCATCGTGCACAAGCACATGGCCAGGGCGCTGACGCACCTGCATGAATTCATGACCGAACTGGCCTAAGAAGAACGAAGTGAAGAAACTCGACCCCGCCCCGCTCATCGACCTGATCCAGGCCGAACCCGATCCGCAGGCCCAGGCCGCGCTGTGGAGCGACGCCCTGCGCGACGGCGACGCCGCGCCCGAGTTGCGCCGCGCCTTCGACTACTGGCGTGCCGCCAAACCGGAGCACGCGCTGGCCTTCGACGCGATCGACCGCACGCACCGCCTGTTCCGCGCCGCCGGCAACGCGCATGCCCCGTTCGCGGTGGAAGCCGAAATCCTCGCGCGCCTGCACGCCCGCAAGCGCCACCGCCGCCAGGCCGTCTACGGCATTGCCGCCAGCCTCGTCGCCATCGTCGTCACCGGCTACGCCATCACCGGCGGCTCCTGGTCCGAGCTGCAGTACCTGAAGGACCGCGCGCGGTACGCCCTGCAGGGCGACGCGCTCTACCGCACGGCGGTGGGCGAGCGGCTCGTCGTCGCGCTCAATGACGGGTCCGTGCTCACACTCAACACTGACAGCCGCGCCGTCGTGCAGTACCGCGATGCCACGCGCGGCGTGATGCTGGAAAAGGGTCAGGCGCTGTTCGAGGTCGCCAAGGACCCGGCGCATCCGTTCATCGTCACTGCTGGGGGTCGCAAGGTGACGGCCCTGGGCACGGCGTTTGACGTGCGGATTTCCGACGAGCGCCTGCAGGTCACGCTGGTGGAAGGCCGCGTCGCCGTCGAGCCGGTGCTGGACACCGCATCCTCCGACGCCGCACAGCGTGCCGAGCTGGCCCCCGGTGAACAGTTCATTCTGGCTAGCAATGCTAAGACCGGCACCGTGATCCAATCCGAGCCGCTGGTCCGCAAGGCGGACACCAAACGCACGATCAGCTGGCGCGACGGCCAGATCATCTTCGCCAACGACCCGTTGCAGGACGCCGTCGCCGAGATCAACCGCTACGCCAAGCGCCGTGTCGTGCTCACCGACACCCGCCTCGGCGACCTGCGCGTCAGCGGCGCGTTCAACACCAACAACACGCTGGTGTTCGTCAACATGCTGACCCTGCACTTCCCGATCCGCATCGTGGAGAGCAGCGAGGAGCAGATCGTCCTGGCACTCAAGGCCCAACCCACGTCCTGAGCTGAATCCGCGCGCCCCGGCTCACGCCGTCATCCTGAGCCCCGGCTTGTCATCCTGAGCCCTTCGACAGGCTCAGGACAGGCTGCGCGAAGGATCTAGCCGCGTCAAGCGCCGCAGTCAGAATCAGACCCCGACGACGGCAATGCTCAACCCGCCGTCAACCGAACTTTCTCCACCGCGCCGAGATCGACATGCTGCCTCGCTTGCCAGAGGTCATAGTTGTACTGCATGGCAAGCCAGCTTTCCGGCGTGCGGCCCAGTGCCTTGGAGAGGCGAAGCGCCATCTCCGGGCTGATCCCGCTGGTGCCGGTCAGGATGCGGTTCAGCGTCGACGGCGCAACGCCCAGCTTGATCGCAAGCTCGCGCCCGCTGATCTCATTGGGTTCCAGGTATACGGCGGTAATGAACTCGCCGGGGTGGGGGGGATTGTGCATGGCCATCAGTGGTAGTCCTCGTAGTCCAGAACGTGGGCGTCGCTGTCCTGAAATTCAAATGTCATCCGCCAGTTGCCGTTGACCCAAACCGACCATCGGCCGCGATCCGCTCCTTTCAATGGATGCAGCCTGAAGCCGGGGATGTTCATGTCCTCAATGACGCGGGCGGTGTCCAGGCCGGCCAGCAGCATGCGCAGACGCTTGGAGTGCGCCGGCTGAATTCCGGAAGCGCTTCCCGTCTCGAAGATGCGCTTCAAGCCTTTGTGCCGGAAGGACTTGATCATAAGGGGAATTGTATCGTGTTGCGCACCGCGCAACAATAGGGGCGTTTGAGGAACTTTACGCCCCAAGAGCGTAACGTCACCGGTTATCAAGTTCGGGTAAGGGTGCTCAGACTTTCACTCGCGTTTCCGTCCTAACAGTTGGGCAAAGCCGCAATCGACAAAAGCGGTCCGCGCAAACGTTCAGGAGAGAGCCGATGTCCGTCAAGAGATTCGTCCCGGCCCGTGTGGCCGGGGTTCTGCTGTTTGCAGCCGGGGGGCTGATGGGGGCGGGGAGCGCGAGTGCGCAGACCGAAGCCACGAGTACCCCTGCGACCGCGTATGCACCGGCTGACTCAGCCGCACTGATCAGTTTCGACATTCCCGCTCAAGACCTTGGTGCCGCACTCAACGAGTACGCGCGCCAGAGCGGACGCCAGCTGTTCTTTGCGCCAGAAGCCGTCGCCGGCAAGACCGGCACTGCCATCAGCGGCAACCTCAGCCGCGACGCGGCCATCGCGCAACTCCTGCTGGGCACTGGGCTCGACTACATGCTCACGCCGGACGGCGGCATGATGATCGGCACGCCCGATGCGGTGCAGACCTATCGCGCGCGGGCGCAGGAGCGGAACGGCGCTGAGGCCGGAGTCCCGGGAAACGCAGCCGCCGCCCCTGAGTTCACGCCGGAGACGGATCCCGGCACTTCGACCGAACCGACCACGGCGTCGGTCGAAACGACGAAGCGTGGCGGCATCGAGGAGATCATCGTCACCGGCCAGAAGAAGGCCGAGCGCATCCAGGACGTGCCGATCGCGATCACGGCCTTGTCGATGGAAGACCTCACCGTGGGTCAGATTGCGGGTGGTGCGGACCTGTTCATGCAGGTGCCGAACATGACGTTCACCAAGACCAACTTCACCAGCTACTCGATCCAGATTCGCGGTATCGGCACGCAGGCCGTGTCCGCCACCACCGATCCGGCGGTGGCGGTGGCGATGAACAGCACGCCGTTCATCCACAACCGCTTCTTCGAGCAGGACTTCTTTGCTTTGGAGCGCGTCGAGATCCTGCGCGGCCCGCAGGGCACGCTCTATGGTCGCAACGCGACGGCGGGCGTCGTCAACCTGATCACCAACAAACCCTCCTTCAAGCGGGAATTCATGGGCTTGGTGGATGCCGGAAACTACAACAGCTTTCGTTGGGAGGCGATGGCTAACGAGCCACTCGTGGATGACGTTCTCGCGCTCCGTATTGCCGGCGCTGGCACCACGCGTGACGGCTATGCCACCAACGAGCTGACCGGCAATCCCATCGACGGCCGCGACCTCTGGTCCTCGCGGGTCTCGCTGCGTTTCACGCCCAACGAGTCCTTCGACGCGACGCTGATGTGGGAACATTTCGAAGAGAAGGATGACCGCATCCGTTCCGGCAAGCAGCTGTGCAAGCAGGACATCGCGCCGTTTCCCTATCGCAGAAACAACCAGGGGACGGGACAAGGCGACGGCGGCAGTCGCGGTGGCATCCAGGCACTCCACAGTCAGGGTTGCGAGCGCAACTCACTGTACGACGAAGCATCCTTTGAAGTTCCCATGGGTCCGACATTGCCGTACTACGTGCCCCTGGGTGGCGTCGGCCTACCGGTTCCGAACTTGGGCGCCGTCCTGTACGCCAATCAGACGCAATCCCGTGATCTGCGCACGATCGAGTCGAGTGTCGATCCGGACTATCGAGCAGAAGCGGATGTGGGCCTGTTGTCGATGCGCCTGCAGGTCACGGAAGGGCTCGCGCTGCAGTCCGAGACGGCCTACAACTATGACTACGTCTTCTCGATGCAGGACTTCAACCGATTCAATACGGCGCCTGGGGCCTGGCGCCAGCCGACTGCTGCCGACCGGCCCGGTGTGCTGACGCAGGGGCCGGCGGGCGGCATCTTCTGCGATCCGCAGCTGGGATGCTCGGACCGCCTGATCGTCGTCGATCTGTCGACTGCGGAATCCGAGCAGTTCAGCCAGGAGTTCCGACTGTCCTCGGCCTTCGATGGGCCGTTGAATTTCAGCATCGGCGCTAACGTGCTGAGTTTCCGTACCGACAACAAGTTCTACGTCTTCAGCAACTCCTTCAGCCTGTTCGCGGCGAATGGGCCGACGACGGGGATCAATCGCGAGGTGTTGCTGGCCAATGCTGCACCCTACGTACCGGGCGTCTCGACCAATGGCGAGTACATGTTCTCGCAGATTCCGGCGGATCCGAATGGCGCCTATGGCATCCAGGGCTGGATCTATATGGATCCGAACCCGATCGACAGGCTCAACGAGCAGGGTCACAACTACTTCCTGAGCAAGAACCCCTATCGCCTGCTGTCTTACTCGCTGTTCGGCGAAACCTACTGGGAGATCACTGACGCGCTGAAACTCACCGCGGGAGCGCGCTGGTCGGTGGATGAGAAAGAGGCGCCGCGCATCCCCAGCGGGGTGCTGTTGCCGCAGTCGATCGGCGCTGCGACGGCCGAAGTCGTTGAGCAGCGCTGGAGCGAGCCGACCGGCCGCCTGGTACTGGACTGGAAACCGGACCTGAGCTTCACCGACGAAACCCTGCTGTTCGCCAGTCTCGCACGCGGCTACAAGGCCGGCGGCGCCAATCCGCCCGGGTTCATTCGCATCTACTACGCCGACGAGGCTGTTGCGCTCGGCAACAGCGAGAGGTCCTTGCTGCGGCCCAAGACCTTCGATGCCGAGTTCATCAACGCCTTTGAGATCGGTGCCAAGAACACGCTGCTGGACGGCAACATGACGCTGAATCTGGCGGCGTTCTACTACGACTACAAGGACTACCAGATCTCGGAAATCGTCGACCGCTCCGCGTTTAACCGCAACTTCGACGCGATGATCTGGGGCATGGAGATCGAGACCAGCTGGTGGGTGAAAGAGAACATCAAGCTCGGCTTCAAAGGCGGGTACACGCAGACGCGCATTGCCGACGGCGAGAAGGCGATTGACCTGATGGACCGCACGGCCGGGGATCCGGAGTGGATGCTGTCGCGTCCGTTCCCGACCTTCGCATCGAGCTGCATCCTGCCGACGCATGTTTTCGTCAGCGATGCCGGAGAACTGTGGCAGGTCGGCAACATCGGCGGTGGCGGCAGCGGCCCCTGCGAGTTGGCGTATGGAGAAGGGGTTGATCCGTTCACGGGGTTGGACTACGTCCCGAATCCCACGATCGGTCGCTCCAATGGCATTACGACGATGCTGGCCATGCGTGGCGACTATCAGGGCTGGGACCCGAACAATGCAGCGGATCGTGCGTACACGAACGATGGCGATGGCATTGCCAAGGATCTCAGCGGCAATGAGCTGCCGAACGCGCCGAACTGGACCGCGACCCTCTCCGGCGACTATGTGATTCCGCTGTCCTTCGACTGGAGCATGACGCTGCACACGGACCTGTATTGGCAGTCCGATTCCTGGTGGCGCGTGTTTGACGATCATGAGTACAACCGGCTGGAGGGCTATTTCACGATGAACGTCGCGGCGATCGTCGGTAGCGACAGCGGGTGGAGCCTAATGGCCTACGTCAAGAACGTCACCAACAACACCGCCCTCACCGGCGCCTTCCTGAACTCGGACGACACCGGCCTGACCACCAACGTCTTCCTGACGGAGCCGCGCCTGTACGGCCTCCGACTGACCAAGCGCTTCTGATCGGGGAGCACGACCATGAAAACTCAAACGACATTTGCGTTGACCGCCATCGCGGCGACGCTGTCTGCTCCCTCCGCTGTTCTGGCGGAAGAAGCCGCCGCGGTTGCCAAGAGCCGTCTGTGGACCCTGGAACTCGGCGTGCCGGTCTATCGCCCCACGGAGGCGCCGGCACAAGCCTACGTACCTGGCTTCACCGGTGAGCTTCAATCCGCAGGCATTGACATCACGGGCCGCGACGAGGGCCGCTTCTCCTGGGCCGCCGGACGTGAAATCAAGCTGCGCCTGACCCCCGGCCAGCAATGGCAGCTCGCGGTGGGCGCAAAGTTCGGTCAGGTCGATCGTCGCGACCAGTCCGAGAGGGCGGGCGAGTCGTCCAGTGTCTGCCGCTATGGCGGCACGCCACCGGAGTGCAACGGGTTCCCCAACTTCGACACTCGCACCAACCAGAGCCAGAGTGTGTTGTCGGAGAGCGAAGAGCATCAGCTCATCGACTTTACGGTCGGTCGTGACGTCGGCATTGGCCGGGTGTTGCAGGGAACGCTGTCTGCCGGGCTGCGCTACGCCCATTTCGAGTCGCGCAGCCAGGTCCTGATCACCGGGACGCCCGATTGGAATCTGCCACCGAATTGCTGGAGAGGCGAACTCGCAGATGGCACGACCCTTCCCGATGGCAGCGGGTCTGGTATCGGCTCGACCTGCCTCTCTCCAACGGGAGAGACCAAATACTCGAAGCCTGCCACGCGCACCGAGTACGCGGGCGCGCTGGACGCCAAGCGTGAATTCAGTGGCCTCGGCCCTGTACTTTCCTGGGAAGGCACCAGCCGCCTGGCCGGTGAGGGCAAGGCCGCCCGGCTCGACCTGGAATGGACCGTCAGCGGTGGCGTGCTGTTCGGCAAGCAGGAAACCAGCATCGAGAGTGGCGAGCGCGCCGCCTACTTCCGGCAGACGCAGATTCAGAACGCCTCCGCTGGCAGCACTAACCCGACTTCCGTCGACGAGGAAGCCTTCGTTGATCAGCGCGACGACTCGGTGATGGCGACGACGCTGGGGCTGGGCGTGGGCTTGAGTTATCGCCTCGGCGGCATCGGTCTGAGCGGCGGCTACCGCTGGGAACGCTACATGAGCGTCATCGACGGCGGCATCGACGAGCGACGGAAATCAGACCGCACGCTGGAGGGCCCGTATTTCAAGGTTCGCGTCGGCTTCGGCAGCGTGGGGGAGGAGTGATCATGAGAAAAAAAATGAAGCAGGAAAAGAACGCTGCCCACGCGCCGCGGCCGGAGGCTGGGCTGTTTGCGCTGACGGCGATCGCGGCTGCGCTGTGGCTGTCGCCGCAGATGGCACGCGCCGACAACGAGTGTGTCCCCGTGGGCACGGCGCCTTCGGCGAACGGCGCCACCGCGGATACGTTCACTTGCACCGGCGCTTCGACCTATACCGCTACCGGCATCACCTATTCCTCGGCAGGGCCGCTCACGGTGGATTCCACCGGCGCGATGAATGTCGGTACGACCGGCATCAATCTGACGGGCAATGGGACGGACAACGTCACCTTCACGGCGACGGGCGTCATCACCGGAACGGCAGGCCCCGTTGTCGACGTGAGAACCGGCAGCGGTGCCATCAACATCACGAGTGCCGGCGTGACCGGGACCAACATCAATACCACCTACGGGATCCTGGCTGAATCCAGCGGCGGCGGCGCCATCGCGATCAGCAACAGCGGCACGATCAACGTCGGCAGCAGCACTGCGGGCGCGTTGCAGCAGAGTGCGATCCGGGCGGTGAGCCTCGGCGGCAACGGCAATGTATCCGTCACCAGTACGGGATCGGTGACCGGCCGCATGCGCGGCATCGAGGCGCGGTCCAGCGGGACCGGTACCCTGACCGTGAATGCAAACAACGGTGTCAGCCTGCTCGGCAACGCGCCGAGCGCTGCGATCGATGCGACCAGCGGGACGGGATTGTTGACGGTCAATATCGGAACGACAGGAACCATCAACAGCTCCGACGGTGCCGCTGTTCGCGTCAACGCGGGCGGAAATGCGGTGGTCAACATCGTCGCCGGCCGTACCGGCAACGTGATCTCGAATGTGGCGGGCTATGCGCTGGACCTGACCGTCGCCGGACAGGCCACGGTTTACAACGGCAGTCGCTTGGGCGGAAGGATCAACATCGCGAACGACAACTATGTCTTCACCAACGATGCAGGCGCGATCTGGGCCGTTCTGGCGACTGGCAGCACCCTCGGAGCGGGCGCCATCAACAACGCTGGCACCATCCGGTTCACCAGCAACCTAGGTAGTACCTTCCCTGCGCAGGAGACCAACAGCATCAACAATACGGTGACAGCGCATGAGGTCATCTCGGCGCACGGTGCAACGTTCAACGGCAGCGGCGCCAGCTTGCTGCAGATGGGCGTTCGCTTGAACGGCACGAGCCAGACTGGTTGCGCGGCGCTGACGGCGGGCGACTGCCTGGACTTGTCCGGCGGTGCGACCACGGGATCGACCCGGGTGCAGCTCCGCTTTGCCCCGGCCCCGCAACTGTTTGAGCCGATTCCGGGCCGGTTGCAGCGGCAAACCTCGGCCAATCCCGGCATCGTGCTGGTGGATGTCGGCGGTGGCACGAGCGCGGCCGGACACTTCGTGCTCGATCCGGGTTCGACGGGTTATGCCCAAGACCCGATGTACGGTGCGGTGCTGGATCTCGGCGGCCTGCTCGACTACGCGCTGCTCTACGATCCGACCCGGCAGCAGCATGTCCTCGCGACGGTACCGACGGTAGAGGCCGTTCAGTACGCCAGCTACGTCAATGAAACGCTATCGGTCTGGCATGTGACGACGGATGCGGTCTCCGGCCGTCAGGCCGATGTGCGCAATGGCGGCGCCACGGGACGGGTTTGGTTCCGCGCGGTCAACGACAGCACGCAGCGGGATGCGGTGCCGACCACCACGTTGCACGGCAATACCTTTACCTACAATTCCAGCAACTCGTCATGGACGCGGGCTGCGATCTTCGGGTTTGACGCTGCCTCCAGTGAGAATCACGTCGTGGGTGTGCATGCGGGCTTTGTTTTCGGCGGCGCGGATTTCACCGGCTCGCAGACCAGCAACAGCACCGATGGCGCGACCGCCGGCCTATACGCAGGCTGGTGGCAAAAGAACGGTCTATCGGTGGATGCGGCGGTGAACGTCAATGTGCTGAATCTGGAGCGTGATGTCGTGGGACTGGAGGAACAGAGCACGGATGCGATGACTTTCGGCGCACGTGCTGAAGCGGGATGGCGATTGCCGCTGGTGGACGCGTTCTGGTTGCAGCCCCTGCTGACGGTTGCCTGGGCGCAATCGGATGTCGATGCCCTGGACCTGAAAGACAATCATGTGACCTTCGAGGATGTGAACAGCCTGCGTGCTGCATTGGGTCTTCGGATCGGCGGCGAGATCGCCGTGGCCGACAGCGCCAGGATTGGCTACTGGTTACTGGGCCGCGCCTGGAATGAGCGGAGCGGCGATGGACGCATTGCTTTCAATATGCAGGAAGGCGGTGCACTGGCGATCGAGGACGATCTGAGCGGCAGCATCCGGGAGTTCGGGCTGGGCGTCAGCGGATCCAATAAGGCCGACACGATGAGCGCCTTCCTGTCGGCCGGTGCGCAGACCTCGGATATGGCGGACAGCTACAACATTTCCGTGGGCGCGCGGTTCCGCTGGTAAGCGTCGATCGAGCCACCTCTCCAGTGGGTCTTGGGCGGGCGAGGGCCGGTCAGGTATCGTGGGTCGCATGAAGCAGACCCGATCCGATACCAAGGCCGCGCCCTCGCTGGACCTGCACTTCGTCGACGCGTGGCAGCAGCGGGATGCGCGGCTGGCCGGTGACGCCCGTTTGCTCTGGGAGCGGGCCAACCTGCTGACGCCGGAGGCGCGCGAGCAGCGCGTCAATGAACTCGTGGCGCTGGCCTACCTCGACGGCAAGGTCGCGGGCGTGGCGACCGCCGTCATCGCGAACCTGCCGCAGTTGCGCGGCCGCTTTGCCTTCTACCGTTGCGCCGCATACCCGCCGCGCCATCGCGGTGAGCGTCAGCGTCACGAACGCCCCGCTGAGCGGCATGCGGTCTGGGCGCCGCAACACACTGTCTCCTACGCCTTGTCCGGCTATGCACGCGGCGTGCTGGAGCGATGGTCGCTGGCGCATCCGGAAGAAAAGGTGCTCGGCCTGGCGGCCGTCATCGAATCACCCGGCTATCGTCGCAAGCAGCGCGAACCGCTGTGGCCCGACTACGGCCTGCACCTAAACCTCGTCGGCTATACCCCGGACGGTCGCCAGATCCGCGTCGCCTGGTTCGAGCACGCACGGCTCGATCCATGACCGAGGGAAAGGTGCCGCAGGGGCTGCTCTGGATCGCCTCCTATCCTAAGTCCGGCAACACCTGGACGCGCGCCTTTCTCAACAACCTGCTGAAGATCCTGCAGGGCGAGGACGACGGCCAGCCGCAGCGCATCAACCGCATCAACGAGTACACCGCCTGGGACATCTCCGCCCGGCGCTACGAGCGACATCTCGGGAAGGCACCTAAAGAAGTCACGCGCGCCGAGATTGCCCGGATCCGGCCCCAGGTCCAGGCCGAGATCGCCGACCAGACCGAAGGGCTGGCGCTGGTGAAGACCCATCACGCCCTCGTGTCCGACCGTGGCTATCCCACGCTCAACTTCGCCGTGACCTCCGGCGCGATCTACGTCGTCCGTAACCCGCTCGATGTCGCCATCTCCTTTGCCCATCACCTCGGCACCGACGTCGATCATGCCATCCGCGACATGAACACCCGCGATCTGGAGACGACTGTCACCGACGAGTCCGTGTACGAGGTCTATGGCTCCTGGAGCCAGAACGTGGAGAGCTGGACGCGCAAGCCGCATCCCGCGATCCACGTGATGCGCTACGAGGACCTGATCGAGAACCCGAGAGCCACCTTTGGCGAGCTGGCGCGGCATCTGCTGCTGACGCCCACTCCCGAGCAGCTGGACCTGGCGATCCGGCGCTCGTCCTTCGACGAGCTAAAGAAGCAGGAGGAGGAAGAGGGCTACAAGGAAAAGCCGGACACTGCCCAGCGCTTCTTCCGTTCCGGCACGGTGGGGGAGTGGACGACCGTGCTGACCCGCCCCCAGGTGCGCAGCCTTGTGGAGGCGCATCGCGAACAGATGCGGCGATTTGGGTATCTGACCGACGAGGTCATGCGCCTGCGGTAGGGCAGGTTCTGGTGGGCTGGACCGTCTGTCTCTATGACGGCCCCGGCGTTCCGGGGCGTATCCAGGAGTCCCTGCCATGACGCCGATTCATGCTTCTTCATCTTTGATGCTGCTACTGGTGCTCGCCGCCATGCCCATGGCATCCCGAGCCGATTTCGCTCGCGCCACGATGCAGGAGCGAGCGGAAGGTGAGTCTTCCGGCTTCGGGTACGAGCGCGTTGCCGACGCGCTGGACGCGCTGGTGGCCAAAGAGGGCGTCATCACCACCGTCAACAAGCAGGGCTGGACCGAGATCGAAGACAAAGGCCAGAACGTGCTCTGGTCCTTTGTCCCGGAAGATCATCCGGCCTACCCCAGCGTGGTCCGCCGCACGACCTCAGGCCGCGGCGAATCGGTCCAGATCGACATGGACGCGGTCTGCGAGGCCGAGAAGGCGGCCTGTGAAAAACTGATGAAGGAAATGGTCCGCATGAATGAAATCGCGCGGAACCGATTCATCCGCAACCCGCCGCGCGGCGGCGGCGCCAAGGCGGACGTGACCCCGATCGGGGGGCTAATGGCGAGCGGAAGGTACTGACCCTTCCCTGCGGATGCTCTCACGTGAGATAAGGTAGGCCTGTCTTTTAGGCCTTTACTCATCTCATTATCCGCTCGGAGGCTTCATGTTCTACTTTCAGCTCTACGCCGTGCTGGCTGTCCTGATGGTCACGCTGCTGGCGATGAACGTCTCCCGCGTCCGTATCAAGACGCGCATCGCCAACGGCCATGAGCACAAGGACTTGCAGAAGGCCAATCGCGCACATCTGAACGCCGTCGAGCATTGCCTGCCGTACGGCCTGCTGATCCTGGCGCTGGCGCAGCTCAGCCCTTACGCCCAGTGGCTGCCGGTGCTGGTGATTGGTTTTATCGCCGCCAAGCTGCTGCACGCCTACAGCATGCTGGCGTCCGGCAAGATCCGCGTTCGCCAGCTCTCCGCCGGGGCGATGTATTTGTTCGAGTTGGGGGCCTGCGGACTGCTCGCGGCGGAGTTGCTGACCGCCTGATCTGGGCAGTTCTGAGGCCGAACCTTATAGGAGCCCGTCGCCACTGCGATGGCCTTCGACATGCCCACTATCTATCTGGTGATGATGCTGGCCTATGTGGTGATCCTGCAGCTGTTTGTGATGCGCTTGCGCAGCGGGCGGTCTAGCGCTCCGGCGGTGCTCAGAAGGGTAGTAAGCGAACTCTCATGCGCTCTGCTTCCAGCGATACGAGTGCGCCACTCAGGAGCTCTGGCTGGGTTTGCTGAATGCAAGCCAGCACTGCAGCGCCAATACTTTCGGGAGCAAGCGCAGCCCCCCTTATTTGCAGGACGCTCGGCCGCAATCGCTGCGTGGCTGCCAGTAATGCGCCGAAATCCAGATCGTTGGTTAGCACCAGGTGTCCGTGCTGGTCGGCCCACTGCATGAGCATGCTATCGGTCGCATCGGCCGGCCCAACCGTTGACCAGTGAGTGGCTTCAAACCCGTGCTCCCGGAGGTATCCCACCCACCGCGGGGAGAGATTCATGTCGACCAGAAATTTCATCCGCTTATGCAGCGTTTGAAATCAGATCAATCTCGCGTTCCTGAGCGCGCCAGCCGGCGTAGCGGATGGCCTCCAGAATGTCTTCGCGGGCGACGTACGGATAGTCGGCCAGCAGTTGCTCTATCGCAACGCCCGCACCGATCTGGCCGACGATCATGCCCACCGTCACGCGCGTACCGCGAATGCAGGGCTTGCCGCCCATGACGGCGGGGTCCTGGGAGATTCGCGGGAAATCGGCCATGAGGGTTCTCTATGGGGAATCAGACATCGTTACGCTATCACTGGTACCGATGAGGCACCAACCCGAGGATCGACTGGCTTCGGGTTTCGGGCCTCCCATGCGTCTTTATGTAAAGAGGCATCGGGTCGTCGGGCCCTTCCGGCACCCTCTCGAGGAGACCGCACCCATGAAAATCCTGGCCCCGCTGTTCCTGGCTCTGGCCGTTCTGCCGTTGGCCGCGCAGGCGGACTACGAACAATCCTCCATCAACGAACGCGCCGAGGGCGACGACTCCGCCATCGGCTACAACACCGTGGCCGACGCGCTGACTGGCTT
>SXGT01836294.1_pt1 | contig 13891 bp, 8 predicted proteins | sample 3176221 | NCBI WGS metagenome assembly SXGT01 (sample SAMN11356862, study PRJNA531348) | freshwater metagenome | isolation source: freshwater sample F1-120 | place: China: Fuxian Lake, Yuxi | collected 2017-12-25 | reverse complement strand
GATCAGCAGCAGCTTCACGGTCTGGGGCGCGGTCACGATCGTGCCGGGAATGACCCTGCAGTTCGGGCCGAGTACCGAGATCACCGTTGGGGGCTCCCTCGTGGCGATCGGAACGGCGGCGGCTCCGATCCGCTTCCTCGGGGCCCAACCGGTCCGGGGCTACTGGCGGGGCCTGGTCTTCGCCAGCAACTCCCCCCTCAATGAACTCGCCCACGTCGAGGTCGCCCATGGCGGCGGGGGGGGCGGCGCCAACCCCGCCAACGTCACTGTCGGCGGCTTCGACCGGCTCCGGCTTACGAACAGTCTGCTGCGGGACAGTAACGGATGGGGTTTGTTCGTTGCGCCAGCGGGCATCATTACTCCTGTTCCGGTTTCCTCGGCGGGGAATTCCTTCAGCGGAAATGTTCTCGGAGGTAGCAACGTGCCATAGTCGGGCAGCGTTCGGTTGGCCATACGGGCGAGCTCAACCGCTGGGATCGCGACAGCTTCTCGAAGATCTGCCCGAGGTGTCGGTTCAAGGGTAGGTCAGTGCTGTTCGATCACCTGCATTCGCGTCGTGAGGCGGAAGAAGCTGGGATTGGATCGCAGGCCGTCGAGCGCGACCTCCTGCAGGTGGATACTGAGGTGCGGCGGATCCGCCGGGACCCCTTGAGAAGCCGATGGCCTCGTCGGTTCTGCCGGTCACGGTGTGGCAACAACGGAGCGGCCGTTAGGCGCGCCCGGTTACTCGGCCCACCCCGCCCGGAAGTACGCCGGCAAGTCGAGGGAGAACGTGGGATGGGTGGCGGTCATTGCGGGGCGCCGCGGATCGGCCGCCCCGCGGTTGCCCCGTCCACCAGCTTGCCGGCGTCGACGGTCACGACACCGTTGACCACGACGTAGTCGAACCCTTCCGAGTACTGGGCCGGGTTGGCGTAGGTGGCCCGTTCCCGAACCCGGGCCAGGTCGAACACCACGATGTCGGCATCGGCCCCGGATGAGAGCCGCCCCTTCCGGCGCATGACCGGCGCCGCCTTCACCAACCGCTCGGCCGGCATCAGCGTCATCTTCCGGATCGCCTCCATCAGCGTCAGGTGTCGCCCTTCCCGGACGTACTCGCGGAGAAACTTGCCGTAGGTGCCGGCGCCCCGCGGGTGCCCGAGGCCGTCCTGGATCCCGCCGTCGCTCCCGACCATCACCAACGGGTGGGTCAACGCGGCGACGTTGGCACCCTTGGTCACGAAGTGAATCACCACGCCGTCGGGCTTTCCGTCCTCCCGGTACTGCTTGAAGGTTGCCTCGGTGAGCCGCTCGCCGGTCTTGACCAACTCGATGTCGGAGTAGGTGATGGTCATTCGCTGCTGCCAGCCCGGATCGAACACCGCGGATTCGAGGCCGGTCGACCCGGCCTCCCACGGGTAGGCGTCGGCCATCACGTCGATTCCCCGGGCCCGGGCGCCGGCGATCAACTCGAGCGCGGTCTCAACGCCGCGCTGCACCACGGAAATCGAGTTGAGGTGGACGACTTGGGCCGAGGCGCCGGTGGCGGCCGCGTCCGCGATGACCTCTTGAATGCCCTTGATGCTGTTTTCCGGCGGAAGCGGCCCGAGGAACCGGGTGTGCAAGTGGGCGGGAACCCCGAACTCAGTGCCGAGCCGGAACAGGGCCAGCACTTCCTCCTCCGACGCCCCCGGCGTGTATTGGACCCCGAAACCGATGCCAACGGCGCCTTCCATGATGGCCCGGCGCGCAAGGCGGAGCATCTCGCCGATTTGCGCGTCGGTGGCGGCCTTCTCCCGATCGGTGATCCCGACCGCCGACCGGAGCGCTCCGTGGCCGACGGTGGTGCCGTAATTGACGTGCATTCCGCCCCGGCCCAGGCTGTCGTACCAGGCCGCCACGTTGACCGGACCGCCGTGCATCCCGAGGATGCTGGTCACGCCATCCGTGGCCTTGTAGCGGCTCCCTTCGGGCGTGAACCCGCCGCTCAAAATGTCGATGAAGCCCGGCGCCACGATCCGGCCGCGGGCGTCGATCACCCGTTTGCCGGCGATCGAGCCGTCCGTGACGGTGACCACGGTCGAGCCGCGGACTCCGACGTTGGCGATTCGGTCGGTGCGGGTTTCGGGATCGATGACCCGGCCACCGCGGATGACGAGATCGAACGGCTCCTGCGAGCCGGCCGCGGACGCCCCGCCAAGCACCAACGCCGACGCGAGCAACAGTTCAATCTTCATGGAAGCCTCCGACTCTCGGCCTTCTCGCGGGGGAGCAGCGCGTCCCGCATCGCCGCGTGGTAGAGGAATGTCGCCATGACCACCGCGTTCTTCCTGAGGTCGTCCGGCACCAGTTTGTCGAACACATCCATATTAGAGTGGTGGGTCCGGGTCTCGTAGTCCATCGGGTCCTGGATGAACTGGAAGCCCGGCAGCCCCGCCATGTCGAACGCGATGGCGTCGACGCCAAATTGGTTCTCGCTGGTGACCGTCGTGACGCCGAGATCGCGGAGTGGCTCGATCCACTGTTGGAAAATCGGCCGGACCCGTTCGTTGCCCTGGAGGTAGATGCCCCGAGTCGCTCCGGCGCCGGCATCGAGGCCGAAGTATCCCGACAACCGGGTCGCCAACTCGGGGTGGTTTCGGACATAGGCTCGCGAACCGTTGACCCCGCCCTCTTCCCAACTCCAGAACGCGACCCGAATGGTCCGGCGCGGTTTGACCCCGATCGCTTTGAGGATCCGGATCGCCTCGAGCGCCACGGCACACCCGGCGGCGTCATCGGTGGCACCGGTGGCCGCGTGCCAGGAATCGAAGTGCCCGCCGACGATCACCAACTGGTCCTTGAGGTCGGTGCCGGTCCAGTCGCCGAGCACGTTGTAACCCTTGGTGTCGCTGTTGTCGAGCTGATTTCTGACGTCCACCTCGAGCTTGGTGGGAATGCCCCGGCTGGCCAAGCGGTAGATCCGGTTGTAGTGCTCGGCGGCCAGGGTCACGACCGGCGGCGAAGCCAGCACTCCGGCCATCGAACGGTCCTGGCGGTTGCCGGCCCTTCCGGTCAGGAACACGGTGCCGTCGCCGCCCGGTCCGGCCTCGAGTACGACACCCACGCCCTCCGCCTTGAAAAACGTGAGTACTTCCTCGGCGAATCCCGGCGCAGTGACTTTGCTGCCGACCGGAAGGAAGGTGCGGATCACGTCGTTCCAGGCTTGCGCGACGCCACCGGTCTCGAATTCCGACGCGAGGGTCACCCGTTCGAGTGCCGCCAGGGTATCGGGCCCGAATCGCTCGGCGTCGGCTGTGAATCGAGGGCCGGCCGGAATCGGCGGCGTGGCGAGGACGATCGCCCCTTTGAGCTTGCCGCGATACGTGGCGAAGTCGGCGGGTGACCGGAGCGTGACGATGACGGCGGCTCCACTGAGTTTGCCGGCGGTTCCGGGCGTAAACGCTTGGGGATAGCCGATCAGGGGCTGATAGGTCGGCTCGATCAGATGGAGCGAGGTGTACTCGTTGGTCCAGCCCACGCCATGTTCGCCGAATGGCTCGATGGTCGCATTCACCAAGCCGGACGATTCCATCGTCGACTTGGCCCACTGCTGGGCCCGCCGGAGTCCGGGCGACCCGGTCAGCCGGGGCCCGAGGACGTCGGTCATGTACCACGCCAAGTCCATGACACCGGAGCGGCGGAAACCCTCCTCGCGGATTCGGGCAATGACGTCGAGGTCAACCGGCTCCTGGGCCGAAGCGAGGGCGGGACCGGCGATGCCCGCCATGACGATCGCGATACGGGCTACTCGAGTGATGCGGTTCATCGAAACGCTCCCGGCGTTTGAGGGTCGAACTCGCCAACTCGCAACCGCTCCGCGAGCACGGATCAGAGCCGGAACAGGTAGCTCAGCTTCGTGAAGAACCCATCCCGGGTCCGCGCCAACCCGCGGAACCGGAACGCCTCCTCCTCCGCCAAACTCGATCCATATCCCGCAAAGAACACCGTGCCCGGGGTGGGCTGGAACGAGAATAGCCAGTCGACTCGGAAGGTGTTGCTTTCGCGGCCGAGGGCCAGCGACCGCTTGAACACGCCGTCGGCGGGATCCCGGATCAGGATCGGATGGTCGGTGCGGGCATCATCCCGCAAGTCGTCTTGATAGAGCGACCGGTACTCGCCGACCAATCGGAGGAAGATTGCCCGCGAGAGCTGGTACTCCATCTTGAGCCGCGGGATCACGGCGCCATCGACCCGGGTGCCGTCGGTACGCCGATAGTGGAGCAGGATCGGAACCCCGCTTTCGAACCGGATCTTTTCCGTGGGCCGAAAGGTGAGGCCGAGGCGGGCAAAGACAATTTCGGATTTCGACCACTCGAGGTAGTTCGGATCGCGCCCGTAGGCCGCGAAACCGTCGAACGCGAACCCGCCGATCTCGGGCGTCTTGGCCCGGACCATTAGCGCCCGCACCGGCAGCCGGCGCTTCACCCCGAAGGCCACCGTGTCCTTCCCGGTCTGGGTCGGGACTTCGAGCCGGTAGTCCCGGTACAACCGTTCGTCGAATCCGAATGACTCGACGAACACCGTGGTGCTCACGTTGAAGCCGCCCCGAATGGCCCAGGCTCCGTTGAACCAATACTGCCGGTCGCGTGACGGGGCGCCGGCCGTGAATCGTTGATAGGCCCAGGAGTAGGTGCCGCTGATCCCGCCATTGAACCGCTCGATGAAACCACCGGGCCGCCCGTAGACCGTGAAGGTCGGGCCGAAGGTCAGTTGCGCCAGGTCGCCTTGGGAGATGAACCCGCTCCCGGCATGAAATCGGTCGGAAATGCCCTGGAAGGTGGCGTTGAAACCGACCCGCCGCCCGGTCCGGGTGAAGTTGAGATACCAGAGCGGACCCGTGGTGGTCTGTCCCGCTTCCCGGGTCCGGCTGACGGCGCCGTGAAACGACAAGTTGTTGATGCCACCGAACACCCAGCGCCCGTCGACCGCGCCGAGCCGATTGTAGTTCCGGCCTTCGACTCGGTCGGTGTACGCCGCCCCGAATCGGGAATGCCCGCCCACATCCTTGAGGACCCGGAGCAGGTTGTACGCCGGCCGGTCCCGTCCGGTGGCCGAGGTTTCGAGTCCGTCCAGGGCGGAAAGGAATCCGACGCTCGTCCCCGCGACTTTACCAGTGACCTTGACCGCCGCCGTCGGCGCGGCGAGTCGGCGGGTGTAGATCACTTGGCTCGGCGTGGAGAAATACTCCAACCCATCGAGAAAGAACGGGCGCTTTTCGGCAAAAAAGAGGGCGCGCCTCGGGTCGGGGCTGATCTGCCCGGCATCGGATTCCACTTGCGAAAAATCCGGATTGACCGTCCCGTTCATGGTGAAGTTGGTCGACATACCCCATTTGACGTTCCCGCCGACCTCCGGGCTGCCGCCGTCGTACTGCCACCCGCCGGTCGCGGGGGCCCCGTTGATCGAGGACGTCGCGATCGGATTCAATTCGAGGACCAGGCCGCGCCGGAGCCCCGTGAGGCCGGTGAGCTTCCCATGCTGGGCCAAGAACGAGGTGGCATCGCGTCGCGCCGGTGCCCAGGTATCCTCACGGCCGCTCTGGGCGCTCTTTCGGATGATCTGGAGGGTCCAGTCTTGGGTCGCGGCGCTCTGATACCGGAGGCTTCGGAACGGAATTCTGATTTCCACTTCGTAGCCGGCCTCGGTCACTCGGCCGCGCGAATCGAAGGTGTAGTCCGGGGAGAGGTCCGGTTGCTCACGGCCGCCGGTTCGATCGCCCTCGGTGGCCGTGCGCCGGGTTTGGTTGCCCTCGACCAGCGCCCCATCGGCCTGGACGCCGAGCGGGTTGACCGCGAAAACGAACGCCGAACGGTTGTCGTTGAAGGTTCCTAACTGAATCTCGAGGTAGTCGTCCGGGATGATGCCCTTGTCGCGGTCGGTGAGGTGGGCCCGGACGGTGCCGGGCTCGGCGGTGGCCCGAATCGCGAAATGAATGGCGGTCGGGGACTACCACACCAAGACTTCGGTGGCCTGGACCGCGGGCCGGCCGTCGACCGGGCTGTACTGATGAAAGGCCCCGAGTCGCGCCGCTTGGCTCCAGACTCGGTCGTCGAGGATGCCGTCAATCACCACTGGGGCTTCGAGCCTCGGCGGCGCAACTTGGATGATGGCGATTTGGAGGAGCAGCGGTACCATGGCCGCACTAGGCTAACGTTGTGGGAGAGGCAGGGGAAGGGCCGGATCCACTCGTTGGCGTCTCGGAATTGCCGAGCCTACCTTGCGCGACTCGGATTTTAACAGGAACGAAGGAATCAGGGTCATCAGATGATGGTCGGTCCGTTTGTGCCGGGAGCCTCCGCGATGCCCAAGGGCTTCCGGTTTGCGCTCGGGCCCCCGGAGCAGCCCGGCTCGTTGGTGTGGCGGCTGTGGACGCGGGACGATGAGGTCCACGTGACGGTATCAGCCGGCGGTCAGGCAACCGAACTCACGGCCTATCCAACCGGCCGGTGGCGCATCGACATGGGTGGCGTGGTGAGCCGCTGGCACCGTCCCAAACCGTTTCGACCCGGGTGGACGCGGGGCCCGGACATCATCTTGCCCGGTCAGCCCGCAGCCGCCGAGCCGATGGCCAAGGCCGCACCGCGGATGGAGCCGATTGCGTGGCTTCCCGTGCCGGCGGAGGGGCAGGCCGCGCGGATTCACCTCTGGTTCGCCGAACCGGGAGCGGATGAACGGCGGTGGCGGGACGCGTTGCCGGAACTCGCCCAACCGATCGTTGGGTTGCCGTTGCGGCGGGCCGGTTCGGTCCATCTCGTCCGGGTCGATGAGGCCGGCGTGCCGCCCGATCCCCCGGCCCCGTCCGGCATGTTGGTCCGCCGGGTCATGGTCAGCGCCGACCACACCGGCCGGCCGTCGTTCTTCGAAACCGTCGGCTGATCAGGGTTCCAACGTTCGGGGCTGCGGGTCTGTCCAAGTAGGGTCCCCTTCGTCAGAGTCCCGATGATCGTTGCCGTGCTGGCCGTCGCCGTTTCCCTGCAGCAGCCCCTGACTCGAGATTCCGCCGCCGTGGCCCGATTGTTTGCGAGCCTGCGGGGAGCCGACTCCACGGTGTGCGAACTGGCCGGCCGGGCGCTGACCAACTACGGCGGTTGGTGGGGAGCCAACGGCGACCTCCCGATGCCGATGCCGATGCCAATGCCGATGCCCATTCCGATGCCGTTTGCGGACGGCGGGATCCACGTCAATCCGTCGATTCACGGGGTCGGCTGGCACCGGAAGGCCGACGGTGTGGCGCTCGGCGCCTTCCGCGCCGGCCTTCGCGATGCGAGCCGGTGTGTCCGCCACATCGCGGCCAGGGTGGTGGGCGACGCCAAGCCACCGTGGGCGTATCAGGCCTTCACGGCGATGTCGAAGGACTCGGACGCCGGTCTTCGGGAAACCGGAATCCTCGGCCTCGGCGAACTCGAGGACCCCCGGTCGTTGGGCGGCCTCAGCGATGCCCTGACCGACCGGGAGACCGGGGTCCGGGCCATGGCGGCGTGGGCGTTAGGTGAACTCGAGGACGCCCGGGCCATCGAACCGTTGAAGCGAGTCCTCGGCGATGGGAGCCCCACCGTGCGGAGCCGGGCGGTCTGGGCGTTAGGCAAAATTGAGAGTCCCGAGGCGATCCCCGCGTTGGAGCGGGCCATTCGCGACCCGGTGGCCGGGGTCCGTCGGATGGCGGCCTGGGCCATCGGCGAAATCGAATCGCCGCGAGGTGTGCCGGTGCTACGGACGGCCTTGGCCGATGCCGACTCCGACGTCCGGATGACGGCGATTTGGGCCTTGGCGGAAATCGAGGACGCGACCGCGGTCGAACCACTGGCACGACTGGCCCGGGACCCCTCCGCCGACGTCCGGCAGATGGCGGCCTGGGCGCTCGGACAAATCGAGGAGGCCGCCGGCGTGGCGGCCTTGGGTCCACTCACTCGCGATCCGGTCACCGAGGTCAAGACTACGGCCCTTTGGGCTTTGGGTGAAATCGAATCGGAAACCGGAGTCGAGGCGGTCGCGGCCGCGCTGAAGGATCGCGATCCCGACGTTCGGATCATGGCCGCATGGGCTTTGGGGCAAATCGAGGCGGCCAGTGCGGTGCGATACCTCACGCCGGTGCTCAAAGATTCAGACGAAGATGTCCGGATCACCGCGGCGTGGGCCCTCGGTCAGATTGAAAGCGACGGCGCCCTGCCGGCGCTCGAGGCCGCCCAACAAGATGGGTCCAACAGCGTTCGCCGGGCGGTGCGCTGGGCCATCGCTCAAATCGATGGCGATCGGGGCAGGGTCCGCCCCCGGGTGCGGGTCAGAAACTAGGGCCTGCCGGGTTCGTTGGTCGCCAAGTCTGCCGTCAGTTGCCCGCACCGTGACGCTTCGACGCGCTTTGTGTCGAACTGACACGATGTGTCCTCGGGTCACACTTCCGTAACAACTTTTCCCTCAACGAGTTAGCGTGCTTGATCGAGGGCACGATTCGTGAGAATAGGAGCCTCTGAACAACCACCCCATAAATTCGGTCGGGCCCGGAAGTCGGGCAGGCAATAACTCGAACCAAGGAATGGCTGATGAGGCACTTCACATCTTCCGTAACCAGAGCGCTCGTGCTGCTGGCGCTCGGAGCGGGCTTCTCGCCGCTCGCGGCCCAGACCGGCACGATCACCGGGAAGGTCACCGCCGCTGACTCCCCAACGCCGCTCGAAGCGGCCCGGGTCTCGATTGTAGGCACCGGGCTCAGCGTCAACACGAACCGGGAGGGACTGTACACGCTTCGCGGCGTCACGCCGGGATCGGTGTCGGTCCGGGTCACCGCTCTTGGATTCGCGACGGCGATCAAGCAGGTGACGGTGACGGCCAACCAGGCGTCAGCCTTGGACTTCGTCCTGGTCCAGGCCCCGTACACCCTCGACGAAATCACGATTACCTCCACCGGCGATACCCGGAAGCGGGAACTCGGGAATTCCGTCAACACGATTCAGGTCACGTCGCTCTCCGAGACGGCCCCCGTCAAGAATATTTCGGACGTCCTCAAGGCGCGGGCGCCCGGGGTCCAGGTCTTCTCGTCGACCGGCACGATCGGGGCCGGCCAGCGGATTCGAATCCGGGGTTCGAACTCGGTGTCGCTGAACAACGAACCGTTGGTAGTGGTCGACGGGATCTCGTACGAGGCCGGGACCGGCTCGGCGTCGTTCGGCGTTGGTGGTCAGGGGCCGTCGCGGTTCAACGATCTCAATCCGGACGAAATCGCCGACATGCAGATCCTCAAGGGGCCGTCGGCGGCCGCCATCTACGGCACCCGCGGAGCTAACGGCGTCGTCCTCATCACCACCCGGCGCGGCGTGGCCGGTCGGGCCAAGTGGAGCCTCTGGTCGGAACAGGGCACCAACACCGACAAGAATCCGTACCCGGACAATTATTTCGGCGCCTCGTCCGCTGGAACCCGGTGTACCTTGGCCAACGTGGCGGCGGCCACCTGCACCATCGCGACCGTGAGCCGGTTCAATCCGCTTCGCGATCCGGATCAGTCGCCCCTCGGCCGGGGTCGGCGGCAGCAGTACGGGGCCAACGTCTCGGGCGGCTCCGATCTCGTCCAGTACTTCGTGTCGGCCGAGCGCGAGTCGGAGAGCGGCGTATTTTTTATGCCGAAGTCCGAAGTGACTCGGATTGGGGACGGCAGCGGCCGGGCCACCCTCCGAGAAGACGAGATCAACCCGAACAACATCGACAAGGTCAACGTTCGTTCGAACTTTACCGCGCAGCTCTCCCCGAAATCGAACATTGCTTTGAACATCGGGTATGTGACCAGTGCGCTCCGCTTGCCCCAGAACGACAACAATGTGCGGGGCATTCACAGCAGTGCTCTAAACGGCGATGGCCGAGGCCCCACCGGGCCCAACGGACTGGTAGGGACCTGGGGCTTCTTCCGCCCCGGCGAGACCTTCCAACGGCTCACCTCCCAGACGATCCAACGCCTGACGACCGGCACTACCGCCAACTACAACCCGTTCGATTGGCTCACCACCCGGGCCACGATCGGGCTCGATCTGACGTCGCGGGTCGATCAGTTGCTCAACCGGTTTGGCGAGGGTCCGAACTTCAGTCTTGACCGAGTCGGGATCGCCGCCGAAGGCCGCCGGACGATTGCGCTGTATACGATTGACTACAACGCCACCGCCGCCTTCAAGCTCTCCGATCGGATGGAGTCGAAGACCACGGCCGGCGTCAACTACAGCCAGAATAATTTCCGGGGCACCAACGCCTAGGGCGATCCGCTGCCTCCCGGCGCGGTGACGGTCACCGCCGGGGCGAACAAGCAAGCGTCGGAAGTCAACAACACGCTCAAGACGGCCGGCGGGTTCGTTCAGCACATCTTGGGGCTCGACGACCGGCTGTTCCTGACCACCTCGGTCCGGGTTGACCGGAACAGCGCGTCGGGAACTCTGTCGAAGACCATCGCCTACCCGAAGGCGTCGCTGTCGTATCTGATCAGCGAGGCAGGATTCTTCCCGAAAGGGAACTTCCTCAACTCCCTCCGGTTCCGGGCCTCCTATGGTCACGCCGGCCAGCAGCCCGGCGGCTCGGTGGCGATCGAAAGCTATTTTGCGAGTGCCGCGGCGGTTGGTGGTACGGTTCAGCCGGCCATCCTGCTCAACAACATCGGCGATCCGAGCTTGAAGCCCGAACGAAGCGTTGAGTATGAAGGCGGCTTTGACGCCACGTTCTTGAACAGCCGGCTCGCGCTGGAAGTCACGGCGTTCCACAAGAACACCAGAGACGCCTTGATCTTCGTGCCGACCCCGCTGTCGGCCGGGAATCCGGCGGGCCAGTTCCGGAACCTCGGCGAGGTCATGAACGAGGGCATCGAGTACCTGATCGACGCCCAGGTGCTGGCCGGCAAGACGATCAAGTGGGATCTGACCCTGAGCGGGTCATTCCTCAAGAACCGGCTCCTCAACCTTGGCAAGCAGCTCCCGATCCTCGCGAACGGGGTGGATCAGCAACACCGGGAAGGCTATCCGTTGGGCGGTTACTGGGCCCGCCGGTACACCTATGCCGATGCCAACAGCGACCAGATCATTGCGGCGAGCGAAGTGACCGCCGAGGATACCCTGGCGTATGTCGGTCCGTCGCAGCCGACCCGCGAAGTGGCGTTGACCAGCGGGATCGGCCTGTTCGACGGCCGGCTTCAAATCAGTGCCCAACTCGACTATCGGGGCGGGGCCCGGTTGTACAACCTGACCGAGGACTTCCGGTGCCGGAGTTCTCAGAACTGCTGGGGCCTCTATGACATCAACGCCCCGATCGAGGAGAAGGCCCGGGTCACGGCGCTCCGGTTCCTCGGCGCCAAGAACTCGCGCTTCGGGTACATGGAGGACGCGGACTACATCAAGTGGCGCGAGTTGTCGGTGACGTACAACGCGCCGAAAACCTGGGCCCGCGCCCTCGGCGGCGACCGGCTCGGCATCACCCTGAGCGGCCGGAATCTCTGGACCTCGACCAAGTACACCGGCATCGACCCGGAGGTGAACGGTCAGGGCGAAGCGAACTTTGCCCAGCGTGACTTCTTGAGCCTGCCGTCGCTCCGGTCCTATAACGTTCGCCTCAACTTGGGCTTCTAGTCATGACTACCACGACACGGAGCACCCGTATGCCATTCTCCACTGTTCGCATTGCAGCGGTTGCCGGCCTCGCGGTCCTGGCGACCGGCTGTCTCGATGACATCGTCAATGTGGTCGAGCGCGACGTCATTCCCCCGGACGCGGCCACCACCGCCGCGGGCGCCTCGGCGCTGTATGCCGGCGCCCTCCGCGAGTTCGGGATCGCGATTTCCGGCGATGCCGGCGGCATCGAGGGCCAAGTCCTCATCGGCGGGATGATGTCGGACGAGTTCTTCCACTCGGGAACCTTCAGTACTCGCGTCGACTATGATATGCGGGCGGCGGCCCTCGACAACGGAACCCTGGCGGGCGTGTTCCGCCAGCTCCAGAACGCCAAGCTCGAAGCCAAACGGGCGATCGGCGCCCTCACGGCCACTGGTGCGACCCCCGCCGCTGACGCTCGGCTCGGAGTGTTGTACAACCGGACCGGCGCGATCTACCTCTACGCCGCGATGAACTACTGCAGCGGAGTCCCCTTCAGTGACCTTGAGAATGGTGAGGTCGTGTTTGGCACCTCGCAAACCACCGCGCAGATGCTGACATCCGCCAATGCCGAATTCGACCGGGCGCTCGCGGCCGCGGCCGGTACCAATAGCGTCAACCACAATACCGCCCGTTTGCTCAAGGCCCGCGCCTTGATGTTGAGCGGGCCGGCTCAGTACGCGGCAGCCGTCGCCCTCGTGGCGAGTGTCCCGACCAACTTCCGGGCGGTCAACGAACACTTGATCGCGGCGCCGGCGCATGAGAATGGGGTCTTTGTTTTCAATCATTTGAGCAAACGTTGGTCAATGGCCCATCTGGACGGCGGCATCGGGCTCCCGTTCCGGGGGCAAGGCGACGGGACCAACGCCGCGCTGGCCGATCCCCGTCTCTTGTGGGCCAGAGACGGCATCGGATTCGACAATAGCTCGCCACAGTACAACTGGCTGGGTTCGGGTGCTCGCGGTGCCTCCCTCCCGTTCGCGAAGGGGAAAGAGGCCCGGCTCATCGAAGCCGAAGCCGCGCTCGCGGCCAGCGACGTGGGGACGTGGTTGTCGAAGCTGAATGCACTCCGCACCACCGTGGCGGGACTGACCCCCTTAACCGATCCGGGAACCGCAGCGGGTCGGGTCGACTTGCTGTTCGCCGAACGGGGATTCTGGCTGTACGGGACCGGAACCCGGTTGTCCGACCTCCGTCGCTTGGTCCGTCAGTATGGCCGCGCGGCAACCAGCGTGTTCCCGACCGGGCCGTATCGGAAGGGCGGGGTGTATGGTACCGATGTCAATTTTCCGGTGCCGACCCAGGAGGAGCTCCAGAATCCCGGAGCCAAGTGTCTCGATCGTAACGCGTAGTTAAGGACGAATGAGAAAGAGGGCGGGGGACTTCGTCCCCCGCCCTCTTTCTTCGTTGCTCGTTCCCAGCCGGACTACCGCTCCCACCATAGCTTCGGCGCCGGCGCCGGATGATTCCCGAGTTGAGCCATCGTCGCCGCCTCGAACAACCGCCCGTTCGCCATCACGTACCGAATCGACGTGCTGCTCCGGATGCTGGTGAGCGGGTTCTCGTCGAGCACCAACAGGTCGGCCAGTTTGCCCGCACCGAGCGATCCGATGTCCCGGTCGAGGCCAAGGCTGGCGGCGCCATTCAACGTTCCGGCCCGGAGCGCTTGGTGCGGCGACATCCCGCCTTGCTCGAGCATCCACATTTCCCAATGGACGCCGAGCCCCTGAATCTGGCCGTGGGCCCCGGTGTTCACTTTGACGCCACCGTCCGCCAGGGATTTGGCGGCCCGCGCCGTGCTCTGGTACGAGTAATCGTCGCCAGCGGCGAGTTCCCGCCGGCGGGACCGGGCCTCGAGTACCCCCGGCGCCGAGAACCGGCGGAGCCGTTCGTTCTTCCAGACATCGGACTCTGCGTACCAGTAATACTCGCCGCTGACGCCTCCGAAATTGACGATCAACGTCGGGGTGTATCCCGTGGCACTCGCCTGGTACAGCTTGAGGGCGTCTTGGTAGAGGGGCGCCACCGGAATGTTGTGTTCGACGGTGGTATGGCCGTCGAGGACATGGGTCATGTTGTAGAAGAAGGTGCTCCCGCCTTCGGGCACCACCATCATCTCGAGTTGGCGGGCCGCCTCGACGATCTGCTGGCGGGCATCCCGGCGAGGCTGGTTGTAGCTCTTGACGCTGAAGGCGCCAACGGCCTTCATCCGGCGGAGGTGAGTCAAGCCATCGTCGAACGACGTGGTGATTGCCTTGGCG
>SXGT01648577.1_pt1 | contig 13892 bp, 10 predicted proteins | sample 3176221 | NCBI WGS metagenome assembly SXGT01 (sample SAMN11356862, study PRJNA531348) | freshwater metagenome | isolation source: freshwater sample F1-120 | place: China: Fuxian Lake, Yuxi | collected 2017-12-25 | reverse complement strand
GTCCTGACACCTTTTCCCTATCTCGAGTACTTCGAGCGAAAGCTGCGCACCCAGGGACGCGGAGGCAGGTCGGCGTACCTCGTTTGAGGCGCGCCCCAGCCCGAGGATAGTCCTGGCCAGTTTAATAATGGGGTGCATCAGGTTACCTTGAGAAAGAGGTTTGGTGCGCGAGTGTCATACGTAGTACGACCCATTTAACGTTTTTCGATTTTCTTTAGCGACTCCGCCATTTCTGCGGCCAGATCGGGATCATTCCTGTCTCGGAGAATCCGATCAAACGTGAGTTTCAACGCCTTCGCCAGCGCAGCACGGTCTTCGTCAGGAGGCGGGTCGATTTTTCCCAACGCAATAACGATGTCTATCCGAGGCGTCCCGGGCTGGAGTCCTTCGTCTTGCAGTACCTGATATAACGGAAGCCAAGCGGCGTGGGAAACTTTGCCGGCAGAAGTGAGAGTCCTGACCGCCAACTCCCGTGTGTCGACGGCCTCATCGGGATTGACGGCAACGGCAACAAGGAGGGTAACTTCCTTGTGGGTCAACTTCACGTGACCCAGAGCGGAAATCAAGATATTGCGCAATATTGAGAAAGGGAAGTCTTTTTTTTTCTCACCCGTCTCTACAAGTGCATCAACAATGTCCGGAAGCGCAGCCTGGCCAGCATCAGTTGCCGATTCGACAAGAAAGTGTGCGGCACCACCGCGAAGGAGCGGATGCTCTGTGCGGTTCTTTAGTATCTTGCTCATCGCGGACACGACCCTAGCATCCTTCGGGCCAATTGCTCGAAACACTCTACAAAGACCAGCTCTCTCCCCTTCGACATACTTCTTGCTGGTCAGGAATGCCTGACGGTATTTCTCTGCTCGCTCCAGAGCCGTCTTACCCTCCACATGGATTTTGTGCTCGACCTTGTGTTGAAGGCACTCGAGCAACACCGGAATGGCAACCGCCGCTTCCGGGCCGAAATTCTGGAGCCCGACACTGGCCGCCGCGCGCGCCAGGTACGGCTTGTCGTCGCTTCGCAAGATTGCAATCAACTCCGGGATTGCTCTCTTTGAACGAGGCATATTCCCGGTCAGTGCGCCAGCTGCCGCGTTCACGATCTCACCATCCGGATCACGCAATTGCCGGAGGAGCACATCTTCGATGACCTCAGTGGCGGCGTCATCCTTCTCCTTTGCTGCCTTTTGTCGTATCAGCCCTAGAGTGAGAATGGCGTTGCTGCGCATCTTGCTGTCTTTTTTTTCATGCACGACATCGAACAAGTCGCCCGCAGCCAACTGGCCGATCTTCTCTAATGACTCTATCGCGTTGTTGGCCGTCTTTTCGTTCTTGCTGCCCAGGTCCTTCACCAGCTTTTCAATTTCCGCAGCCGACGCCTTCGCGGGTTCCTTTTTGTCGTTGCCGGCGGCGTGAGGCAACAGCGATAGCAAGAACGCCCCGAAAACCACTACGCCGATGTATCTGCAGATTTTCATGTCCAGCCTCCTATAGCGCTCAATTGTGATTGAGCAGTTCTGGCATTGCAATGACCTGAACAGGTCGTTTTGGCGATTTTTCTGATCTTCTCAGCGCAGAGCGGCGGAGTCAAGATTTGCTTGTTTGGACGCCCGGCTCACGCCAGCACCTTTTGTACGACGCGGCCGGCGACGTCGGTCAGGCGCATGTCGAGGCCCTGGTGGCGGAAGGTGAGGCGGCGGTGGTCGAGGCCGAAGAGGTGCAGGAGTGTGGCGTGGAAGTCGTGGGTATGGACGGGATCCTCGGTGACGCGCCAGCTCAGGTCGTCGGTTGTGCCGAGGGTGTAGCCGCGTTTGACGCCGGCGCCGGCGAGCCAGACGGTGAAGGCGTGGGGAGGGTGATCGCGGCCAGCCTGGGCAATGTTGCCCCCCTGGGTGATGGCGGTGCGGCCGAACTCGGTGCCGCCGACGACGAGAGTGGAATCGAAGAGGCCGCGGCGTTTCAAGTCGATGAGAAGCGTGGCGAGGGGTTGATCGATCTGTCGGCAGGCGTCGGGGAGGCCGGCGGCGATGGCGTCGTGGTGGTCCCATTCATGATGCGTGACCGTGACGAAGCGGACGCCGCGTTCGACCAGGCGGCGTGCGAGCAACAGGCTGCGGGCGAAATCGCTGGAGCCGTAGGATTCGATGGTGGCCCGAGTTTCGCCCGACAGGTCGAGCAGTTCGGGGGCGGCGGTCTGCATGCGGAACGCTAATTCATAGGCGGCGATCTGGGCGGCGGTGCGCGGGTCGTTCGTTTCCTCCTGGTGCAGTGCATTGAGTCGGCTGACGGCGTCAAGCTGGGCGCGGTGCAACTGAGGCGAGACGCCGCGTGGCGTTTGCAGGTTGAGGATGGGAGTGCCCTGATTGCGGAAGAGGACGCCCTGATAGTTGGCGGGGAGGTAGCCGCTGCCCCAGACGTAGCTGCGGGCCTTGGGGGATCGGCCGTTGAGGAGGACGACATAGCCGGGGAGGTTGCGGGTTTCGCTGCCGAGGCCGTAGAGGAGCCAGGAGCCGATGGTCGGTCGGCCGGGGATGTCCTTGCCTGTGCAAACTTCGAGCTCGCCGGGGGCGTGGTCGAAGGCTTCATGGTGCATCGAGCGGATGAGTGTGATGTCGTCGGCGCAGGCGCCGAAGCGGGGGAGGAGCTCGCTCATCTCCATGCCGCACTGACCATAGCGGCGGAAGCCGTAGCGCGCGCCCATGAGCGGTGCGTTGTAATTGGTTTGGCCGAGGCGGACGCCGGCGCGGAAGGAATCGGGAATACGCTGGCCGTGCAGGCGCTGGAGGACTGGCTTGCGATCAAAGAGATCGACCTGGCTGACGCCGCCGATCAGAAAGATGAAGATGCAGGCTTTCGCCCTGGGCTCGAAGTGCGGCTGAAGCGGCGGAGCGTCTTGAGCGCGCAGGCCGTCATCGCGCAGCAACGAAGCGAGTGCGGCAACGCCGAGGCCCCCGGCGGCGCTGGTGAGGAACCGGCGGCGGGTGTGCAGGATATGCTGGTCGAGCAAATTCATGTGGCTCACTCCGGACTCTTTACCCCTGGGAATCGGAGTACCTCATCGCAGGGCTTGTCGGCTCACTCGCGGGTGATGAACTCCTCGAGATTGAGCAGCGTCCGTGCCACGCCGATCCAGATCGCTTCTTCATTGGCGCCGAGTTTCTGCTGGGTCTGCACCAGCTCGGTCAGCACGGCCAGTTCGCGCGGGTTCGGTACACGGGCCAGGCAGAGCTGAAAGCCGAGCCGTAGACGGGCGTCGCGGTCCGTGGCTGCCTTGCGCAGGCGGCTGCCGAGGGCCTGGGCGGCTTCGGTGAAGACGGGGTCGTTGAGGAGCGTCAGCGCCTGCATCGGCGTGATGCTGCGATCGCGGCGCAGGCAGGGTTGATTGCCGTCGGCGACGTCGAAGGCGGCGAGCATCGGATACGTCAGCGTGCGCTGGACGTGGATGTAGACGCCGCGGCGATGGTGGTCCTTGGTCGGCATCCGGAGCGCTTCGGCCTGGAAGCGTTGGGCGAGCAATCCGTCGGGATACGGCGGCACGATCGAGGGGCCGCCGACTTTTGGATCGAGCAGGCCGCTTGAGGCCAGGGCGAGATCGCGGACGATCTCGGCTTCGACGCGGAAGCGGTTTTGGCGGGCGACGAGGGGGTTGCTGGCGTCGCCACCCTTCATCCCCGGTCCCTCACCCCCAAAGGGAGAGGGGAGATTGGAGGTTTGCTGATACGCGGCGGACAGGACGATGGTGCGGATCATTGCCTTGCGGCTCCACTTCAAGCGAACGAACTCGGCGGCGAGCCAATCGAGCAACTCGGGATGGCTGGGCGGTTGGCCGCTCATGCCGAAGTTCTCGGGGGTGGCGACCAGGCCTTCGCCGAAGAGATGTTGCCAAAAGTGGTTGACAGCGGTGCGTGCGGTGAGTGGATGCTGAGGCTCGACAAGCCAGCGGGCGAGATCGAGTCGATCAGCAACTTTGCCGCGTGTCGTGAGTGGCGGGAGAAAGCCCGGCGTCGCCGGTGCGACGAGGTCGCCCTTGAGCTGGAAGTTGCCACGCATGTGAACGTGGGTGGGGCGCAGCGTGGCGACGAGCGTCATGATCTTGCTTTTCATGTCGCCGGGGATGGCCAGGTCCTGATGGTTTGTGTTGTTGAAGAAGGCGTAGAGCTGATAATACTCGCGCTGCGAGATCGGATCGTACTTGTGGGAATGGCACTTGGCGCAGCCGAGCGTGAGGCCCATCCAGGCAGCGGCGGTGGTGTCGGCGCGGTCCTTGATCGCCAGGGTGCGGAATTCCTCCTTGTCGGCCGACGCGGCGGAATTCCACAAGGTGTGGCGATGCAGGCCGGCAGCCGTCTTCTGCGCGAGAGTCGCCTCGGGCAGGAGATCGCCAGCGAGTTGTTCGATCGTGAACTGGTCGAATGGCACATCGCGATTGACGGCATCGATCACCCAGTCGCGGAAACGCCAGGCGTCGGGGCGGAGATTGTCGTTCTCGTAGCCATCGCTTTCCGCAAACCGGGCGAGATCGAGCCAATGGCGGCCCCAGCGCTCGCCGAAGTGCGGGGAGGCGAGCAGGCGATCGACGACTTTTTCGACCGGCGTCTGCGGGGCGTTCATGAACGCCTCAACTTCGGGTGGCGTCGGAGGCAGGCCGATGAGATCAAGGTAAAGGCGCCGAATCAGCGTGCGCGGCTCGGCGGGGGGCGCCAGCTTCATCCCCTTCGCTTCGAGCCTGGCCAGGAGGAAGGCGTCGATGGGGTTTTTGACCTGGGGCTGATTCTTGACCTCGGGCGGAGCGGGACGCTGAACCGGCCGAAAGGCCCAGTGCGCCTCGTAGGTTTCCTTGCCTGCGAGTGGGTCGGGCCACGCGGCCCCCTGGTCGATCCAGGAACGCAAGAGCGTGATCTGCTTCTCGCTGAGCGGCGGGTCGGAGGGCGGCATACGCTTGTCCTCCGCGGCGACGATGCGCTTGTAAAGCTCGCTCTTCGCCGAGTGATTCGCGACAATGGCAGACCCGGTGTCGCCGCCGAGAAATGCGCGACGCCGCACATCGAGACGCAAGCCCCCCTCGTGCTTCTTCGGCCCATGACAGCGCACGCAGTGCTTGGCGAGTATCGGCTGAATGTCTCGGGCAAAATCGACGAGCTCGCCGGCCGACGCAGCGGTTGTAGCGCTCCAGGCGATGGCCATCCATATCGATCGACGAAGGTGGTGCATGTTAATTCGGCGCCGGCGGGAGAAGCAGGGCAGTCACAACATCTTAAGCGATTCCGAAGGCAATGCAAAGCCAAATCTTGCGCGGCGCCGGTGGCTTCGCCGGGCGGTCGTTGCAATGCGGCGCTGGCTCGGCTATAGTCAGGTAGAACTGAACTCGTTGGCTCAAGGTCTGATCCTACCATGCGACATCCTTCTTGCTTCCTGATCGCTGCATTGCTCTGGGCATCGACCTTCGCGCTCGCGGGGACGGCACAGAATGCGGCGGCCGTCAAGAATGTGCTCAGGCCATTCCTCGACGCGCACTGCATTGACTGCCATGGGGCCGAGGTAAAAAAAGCGGGCCTGCGGCTCGATCAACTCAAGGCGGACTTCAACGATCCGCGTGTGATGGCGACGTGGGTGAAGGTGCATGACAAGATCGCCTCGGGCGAGATGCCCCCCAAGAAACGTCCGCGGCCGGCGCAGGCCGATGTCGCGAAGGTGACGCAGTGGCTGCACAAGGACCTGCATACCGCGTCGCTGGACAAGCAGAAGAAAGAGGGGCGCGTCGTTTTGCGCCGCCTCAACGGCACGGAGTATGAAAACACACTGTTTGATTTGTTGAAGATCGAGAACACGCCGCTCAAGACCATCTTGCCCGAGGACAACGTGGCGGCAGGATTCGATAACATTGCCGCGTCGCTCGATATCTCGGCTGCTCACCTATTGTGCTATCAACAGGCGGCTGAGAAGGCCGTGCGTGCAGCGATTCCGCGTGCTCCCCAGTTGGGGTTCAGCGACAAGCGGACCGGCAAGCAAATTGCCAACAACGAGCAGTTCAAGGAACTGCTCGGCAAGAGTTGCCGACTGGATGGCGACAAGCTGATCCTTCATGCTCGGTTGCCGGACCATTATGCAATCTGCGCGACGCAATACACTCCGCAGGCGGGCCGGTACCGCGTGACCGTGTCGGCTTACGCCGTTGGGACGGAGGGGAAGCCGGTGACGATGGCGTTTTGTTGTCGGCCGATCCGCGAACGAGGCGCCCATGAGCTGCGCACGCTTCGCGACGTGCCTCCAGGTATCCCTCTCCCCGACGCGGGAGAGGGCAGGGTGAGGGGGACGGTTTTCGAGGCTGAATTCACGATGAACCGGGAATGTATCGTCTGGCTTCACGCCTGGTCGCTGCCGGATCGCTACGAGTTGTACTTGAAGAAGGTGAAGCCGCCGCTCGATGACTACAAGGGACCAGGCCTGGTGATCGAGTGGCTCCAGATTGAAGGCCCGATCGGTCCCTGGCCGCCGGAGAGCTACAATCGCGTTTTCAAGGACGTGCCGATCACGGCTCGGTCCCTGGCCAAGCTGGAGGCGGAGAAAAAGGCGATTCCGAAGGTTTTGCCGAAACGCCCGGGGAGCTACTGGGAGGAATTCGATCCGCTCGTGCCGTCGTCGCTGAACCCGAAGGAGGACGCCGATCGTTTGATTCGCGATTTCCTGCCGCGCGCCCTGCGCGGGCCGGTGAGCGAAGAGTTGCAGAAGCATTACGTGAAGGTCGTACACGATCGGCTCGATCAGAAGTACACGTTTGTCGACGCCATGGCACACGGGTACAAGTCGATCCTGTCGTCGACGCACTTTCTGTTCCTGAACGAGCCGCGTCCGTCAGGAAGCGGGGCTTTGCTGACCGACAAGAAGGACTTTCGTTCTACCAAGCTCGATGATTACGCCGTCGCCAATCGGTTGTCGTATTTCCTGTGGTCGTCGATGCCGGATCAGCAGTTGCTGAATGTCGCGCAAAAGGGAATCCTGACCAAGCCGGAAAACCTGCGCGCACAGGTCGAGCGCATGCTCAAGGATCCGAAGGCGCATCGCTTCACGGAGAACTTCACAGGCCAATGGCTCGACCTGCGCAAGATCAACGATACGACGCCGGACCCGCAGCTCTATGCCGAATTCGATCAGTACCTGTTCTGGTCGATGCCGCGCGAGACGGAGCTGTTTTTCGAGGAGATCTTGCGGCACGATCGCAGCCTGCTCGAATTCATTCACTCGGACTGGTCGTTCCTCAACGACCGCCTGGCGGCGCATTACGGCATTGAGCCTCAGCGAGCCGGTTCGCGTAAGGGCCCAGAGTTAGCTTCCGATCTGCGCAAAGTCAATCTCCCGTCCGACAGCCACCGCGGGGGCGTCATCACCCAGGCGAGCGTGTTGAAGGTGACGGCCGATGGTACGCGCACCTCGCCGGTATTGCGAGGCAAGTGGGTGTTGGAGCGCATCCTCGGCAAGCCGCCGAGTCCGCCGCCGCCCGATATCCCATTCTTCGAGCCTGACATCCGTGGCGCCACTACCATTCGCGAGCAACTCGACAAGCACCGCAGCACGCCGGCCTGTGCGACGTGCCATGTCCACATCGATCCGCCTGGCTTCGCCCTGGAAAACTTCGACGCCATCGGCGGCTGGCGTGATTTCTATCGGGCGACGAAACCGACCAAGAAGGGAGTCGTCAAGGGCAAGCGCTACTACCACGGCCCCGACGTCGAAATCGGCGGCGTGACGCCCGATGGCAAGGAATTCAAGAACATTGACGACTACAAGAAGATATTGCTCCATGACAAGGACCAGATCGCCCGCAATCTCACGCAGAACTTGCTGATTTACGCGACAGGAGCCGATATTCAGTACGCCGACCGCGAGGTCGTCGAGCAGATCGTCGCGGCCTTGCGGAAGCAAAACTACGGGTTTCGGACGTTAATCCATGAAGTGGTGCAGAGCCGGGTGTTTTTGCATAAGTGATCTTCGCATTGCGAACGCGGCACACGCAGGGCAGAATGCAAATTGTAAAACCGGGAATGCAAAATGCAAATTCAAGAATACTCGATGTCCACATCCGTTTCCCGGCGAGGAGACGATATCTCAGAGCGGCTTCTCGATTTCGCCGCTCGAATAGGGAAACTCGTCGATGCCTTACCGGACACGCGTCTTGGCCGACACATTGCAGGTCAACTGGTCCGATCGGGCACCTCGCCAGCCCCCAACTACGAGGAAGCACGAGGAGCTGAAAGCAAGAGAGACTTTTGCACAAGCTTGGCATCTGCCTCAAGGAACTTCGAGAATCGTGCTGCTGGCTGCGATTAATCATCAAGTCCGAGTTGCTTTCTGATAGACTGATTGCAAGCCTGCTTGACGAAGGTCAGCAGCTCAGCGCGATCATTGCAAAGTCCATCGTGACCGCCAAGACGAGCCGGCGCCAAGGCATGACGTAAGACAGGTATGTCACGAATCACGGTGAATCAATCGCAACTCGGCGGTTTTGCAATTTGCATTCTCGGTTTTGCATTTTGCATTATTTGGATCTCAAAGAGGACTGAAGTCATGCCAATCAAACCCCTCGACCGCCGCACTTTCCTCCGCGCCGCTGGCGTTTGCGTCGCGCTGCCGTTCCTCGACGCGATGGGTTCCGCTCAGCAGCCGGCTGCGGCGAGGCCGCGGCGCATGGTGCTGATTGGCCGACCGCTCGGCATGCACACGCCTTACCTCTTTCCGGAGCAAACCGGGCGCGATTATCAGCACACACGCTACACGCGCATCCTTGACCCGCACAAGAGCCAGTTCACCGTCTTCTCCGGCATGTCGCATCGCGGGTATTCGCCGGGGCATCACAACGATATTGCGCTCTTCACGGGCGCTCCGCCCGAAGGCATTCGGCTCAACGACGTCCGCAACACGATCTCGCTCGATCAGGAAGTCGCGTCGCACATTGGCCAACAGACGCGCTTCGGTTCGCTGGTCTTGGGCGACACCGTGTTCTCCTGGAACCGCCGCGGCGTGCGCGTGCCGGCCAACCACTGGGCGTCAAGCGTCTTCCGCCAGCTCTTCATCCAGGGAACGCCCGAGGAAATCGCACGCGAAGTTCGCCGGTTGCAAGACGGCCGCAGCATCCTCGACGATCTGCGCGCCCAGGCCCGCACCATGTCACAGAATCTCGGCGCGGCCGATCGGCAGCGGCTCGATTCATTCCTGACCTCGATCCGCGAAGCCGAGCAACGCTTGCAACAAGATGAAGCGTGGATCAATCGCCCGAAGCCGCGCGTCAACGTGCCGCCGATGACGCCCATTCAGGGGGCTGGCCAGCTCCTGGCGAAGTCGCTGCAATGGTATGACCTCATCCACCTGGCGCTGCAAACCGACTCGACACGCGTCATCTCGCTGTCGCTCGGCTCGCAGGAACGCCCCGTGATCGACGGCGTCACCCTCGGCCATCACGATGCGTCGCACCACGGCCAGGATAACACCAAGATCGAGCAACTGGCGCTGATCGAGGATGCCGAGCTGCGTGCATTCAACGGCTTCCTCACCAAGCTCAAGGATTCCGGCGAAGGCAACGAGACGCTGCTCGATCGCACCATGGTTTTCTATTGCAGCAACATGAGCAACGCGTCGGCCCACTCGGTCGATAACCTGCCGATCATCCTCGCCGGCGGCGGGCTGCGCCATCAAGGGCACATCGCATACGATCGGCGCAACAATCGTCCGCTGTCCAACCTCTACCTGCGCATGATTCAGCAGATGGGCATCGAGGCCCGCTCGTTCGGCACCAGCACCGGTGCTGTCAGTGACGTGTGATGCCGACGCCCGCGGGGATTCGCGTAGTTCGGTCAATGTCTCAACACAAGGGAAACAACTCCATGCAATCATTCAAACTCATCCGACTTCTCACGCTACTTGGGGTTGCGGGGCTTGGCTTCGTGATCGCCGCGTCAGCCCAGGAGCACACCAAGGATTCCCTCGACACCGTCAAGAAGGCCCTCGCGGCCAAGAAGGCCATCTTGATCGACGTTCGTGAGAAATCTGAATGGGACGAGGGCCATCTCAAGGGGGCCAAGTGGCTGCCGCTCAGCAATCTGGAAGGCGATCAATTGCCGAAGGACCTTGCGAAGATCCTCTCGAAGGACAAGGTCGCGTACCTGCATTGTGCCGCGGGCAAACGCTGTCTGAAGGCCGCGGCAATCTTGCGTGAGCAGGGCTACGACGTCCGTCCGCTCAAGGATGGGTACAAGAGTTTACTGAAGAACGGCTTCCCGAAGTCGGAGGAGAAATGAAGCGCGAAAGCCCAGGGACCGCTGTCCCTGGGCAATTGGCTAAAAAGCTGTTACAAAACCCGTAGCATGGGCGTCTCGCCTGTGGTACGACCCCGAGAAACGTAGCCCAGGCGGGACGCCTATGCTACGAAAACGCGGTTTTGAAACAGCTTCTAAAACGCCAGGTAAGGCTTGACCACGTTGGGATCCATCTCCGCCACTTTGCCATGCAGAACCATGGCGCCCTTCTCCATGACGTAATAGGTATCCGCAAGTTGAATTGCGAAATCCAGGTATTGCTCGACGAGCAAGATGGAGAGATTGCCTCGCTTCTTGAGTGCGCCCAGGACCTCGCCGATCAGGGTGATGATGTTCGGTTGAATGCCTTAGGTCGGCTCGTCGAGGATCAACAGCTTGGGCTGCATGACGAGAGCGCGAGCGATGGCGAGTTGCTGTTGCTGACCGCCGGACAGGAAGCCTCCCTTGCGATCGAGAAACTCCTTGAGGGCAGGGAAGTAGGTGAATACCTCGTCGAGCCTCGCCTGATGATTGCCGCGCACGTTGAGCAGGCCTACCTGGAGGTTTTCGCGGACGGTGAGCTGCGGAAAGATTTCGCGTCCCTGGGGCACATAGCCGATGCCGGCGCGGGCGCGCACATCGGGACTCGTTCGCGTGAGGTTTCGTCCCTCAAAGGTGATGGAGCCGATGCTGGCGCTCAACAATCCCATGATGCTTTTGAGCAAGGTCGTCTTGCCGACGCCGTTGCGACCCATGAGACAGACCATCTCCCCGGCGCGGATCTCCATCGTGAGGTCGCGGAGAATCAGCGTTTCGCCATAGGAAACGGAGAGGTCCTTGATTTCAAGCATGATGGCCAATCGGCATCTTGGACGCGTGCCCGTTTGATGAAAACGGTGCAATCTTGGGCGCCTGTTTTTCGATCTTGTGGTGGCCGAGGTAGACCTCGATCACCTTCGGGTTGTTCTGTACTTCACGGATGGTCCCCTGGCTGAGCAGCCTGCCTTCGTGCAGGACGGTGACCTTGCTGGCAATCTGGCGGACGAACGTCATATCGTGATCGATCACCAGGAGCGTGTGCTTGCGTGCCATGGCCAGGAGCAGGTCGCCGGTGCGTTCGGACTCGCGTGGCGTCATGCCGGCGACAGGTTCGTCGACGAGCAGCAATTCGGGGTCCTGAGCCATGAGCATGCCGAGTTCGAGCCATTGCTTTTCGCCATGGGCAAGAATGCCCGCGGGCGTGTGGGCCTTGGCGGTGAGGCCGATGGTTTCGAGGATCTCCTGCACGCGGGATTTGCCGCCGGACGTGACGCGATTCCACAGACTGGCAAATACGCCGCGCCGGCTCTTGAGCGCAAGGGACAGATTGTCGAGGACCGATAGACTTTTGAAAACGTTGGGTGTTTGAAACTTTCGGCCAATGCCCAGGCGTGCGATCTCGGTCTCGGAGGAGTAGGCCAGATCACGGCTCGGGAGCCCATCGGGCTGAAAGAGAACCTGTCCGCTCGTGGGGCGGACCTTGCCAGTGATGGCATCCAGCAGCGTGGTCTTGCCTGCGCCGTTGGGGCCGATGACCACGCGCAGCTCGCCGCGTTCGATCGAGAAGTTGAGCTCGTTGAGTGCCTTGAAGCCCGAGAAATCGACGGTCACTTCCTTGACGTCGATGATGGTCTCGGGAAAGCTCTTGGATTGAAAGCCCATGATTACCTCGCAGTCAACGACGTATCTAGCGGTTTTTTGCTTAATGTCGACGCGACGAACCGTTTCGCCCACGAAGTCAACCGAACGATGCCGCCGACGATGCCGTCGGGGAGGAACAGCACGATGCCGATGAAGAGCGAGCCGAGCAGGATGGGCCAAAGCCTGGTGAAGTTGAGCGTGAACCAGGTGCCGACGCCGCTGACGATGTCGTCCTCCAGGTTCAGCCATCTCAGCAAATCAGCCGGGATTGCAGTCTCGCCCAGGCTGCTGATCTTGTCCTGTCCGAAGCCGATGACGAGGGCGCCCAGGATCGGCCCAAAGAGCGTGCCCCGGCCGCCGCCCGCGACGAAGACGACGACGAGGATCGATTCCTCGATGCTGAAGCGGTCGGGACCAATCGAGCGAATCGAGCAAACGTAAAGTGCCCCAGCAACTCCCGCCATCAGGCCGGCGAACGCGAAGATAAAAGTCTTGTACATCGCCGTATCGTAGCCAAGCGCCTGCACCCGAAATTCGTTGTCGCGGACCGCGGTGAGAATCTTGCCAAATTTAGAATGCACGATCATGTACGACAGTACGCCAAACAGACAAAGCATGACCGTGATAAGCAAATTCAGATGCTCGCGATTCTTGAACTCGAAGCCGAACAATTCTAGCGCCGGCAATCCGGGCTGACCATCGACGCCGCCGGTGTAGGAGCGTTGGTTGGATATCAGCGTGAACATTGCGTACACCAGCGCCTGGGTGATAAGCGAGAAATAGACTCCCTTGATACGGCGTCGAAAAACCATCCAGCCGAATAGCCCGGCAACAAGGGTCGGCAGCGCCACAGCGAGAAAAACCGCCAGGTACGGATTGACGAGCGGTGCGATCCACGCCGGCACCTCGTTGTGCTGTCCTTGAAACATGAATTCAGTCATCGACATCTCGGGGCCAAAGAGATAGCGATCCTGTCCTGCGCGCAGGTTGGCTTTTTGCAGATTGAGCGAATAGGCCACCATGTACGCCCCGAGGCCAAAATAAAGGCCCTGCCCAAGGCTCAAGAGTCCGGTGTAGCCCCAGATCAAATCGACGCTCAGGGCAAACATCGCCAGCGTCAAGAATCGATTCAGCTTCTCAACATGAAGCGGCGAGTCGAGAAACCACGGCAGTAGAAACAAGCAGCCCAGAAACACCAGAAACAGCACCAGCCTGCCGCCTTGGCGTGGCATGGGCAGGGCCGATGTTGTTGGCTGCGCCGGCGCGGGGACCTCCAGAATCGGAGCGTCAGGCGTCATAGGAGCGCTCCTTGGTCGTGAACAGGCCCGCAGGCCGAATCAGGAGGAACGCCACCACCAGGAACAAGCCGAGCACCTTGGCCATCGCGGACGGCGAATCCATCAAGTGATAGTCGCCGATGACCTTCTCGACAAAACTGATGCCCGTGGCAATGATGACCGCGGCGCCAACAGCGCCGGCGAGCTGGCCCATGCCGCCGAGCGTGACCACCATGAAGGCGTTGACGACGTAATCGCCCCCCATGTTGTACTTGACCGTGTAAAGATGCGCTAGCACGCAGCCGGCGACGCCCGCCAGCCCCGAGGCGAAGGCAAAAGTCATCGAATCGACCCGCCTCGTCGAGATCCCCAGCGCCGCCGCCATCGGCCGATTTTGCACCACGGCGCGGATCTTCAATCCCGATGTGGTCTTGAAAAACCACCAATACACGCCCAGCAAACACAGTGCCGTCACACCCAGAATGAACAGACGCAGCGTTGGAATGGCAAATGCGGTCCCTTCCAGAAACGCAGGAGTTCCCTCCAGGATTTTCGGCAGCTTGGTTGGCTGCAAGTTGGCGCCGAACGTCAGATTCACGGTCTGCTGAAGGATCAAGCCGACGCCCCACGTTGCCAGCAGCGTGTCCAGCGG